>Ga0209180_10000740_pt1 | contig 15467 bp, 9 predicted proteins | sample CZO8metaG_3_FD_188355 | JGI IMG/M metagenome (GOLD analysis project Ga0209180, IMG submission 188355) | Vadose zone soil microbial communities from the Eel River Critical Zone Observatory, Northern California, USA - CZOApr15con2H2.8 metaG... | ecosystem: Environmental > Terrestrial > Soil >...
GGGAAGATGTTTTTCCAGCAAGTCCGTCAGGGCGGCCAGCACATCGCCGTTGAACTTGCCGACCTCCAAATTGCTGACCGGTTCGTAATCCGGGAGGCGGTTATAACCTTCCCAGTCATAGGTGCGTCCGCGATCGGAATACTCCCACCGAAATCCTTTATCCACATAGTCGGTGGAGAATGCCGCGGTCGCCCAGTTGTGGCCATCGGGGCTGGCCTCCGAATTCACGAAAAACCGGTCGAACAGGCCGAACCGAAGGACGAGTGCGTGATGGTTGGGCGTCACCACCTGTGCCGCGCCATCGGGCCTTCGCGCCGCCGCGCCGATTCCGAAAATCGCCAGCTCCGCTTGGCCATCCGCAGCGTGTCCGTCGCCGGAGGTTTTCACGTCGCCGAAAACCTGATCGTAGGTGCGATTTTCTTTGATGATGTAAACGACGTGCTTGATGGGGCTGGCGCCCGCAAAAAGCTTTGGCGGCGCAAAATCCATCAACCCGTCATTCTGCATGGTTTGCTGCGTGTAGCGCGCCAGAGCCGGCTCATCCGGCAGGGAAACCATGCTGATGTTTCCCGAAACAATGGAGCCGCTGTACTGCCCGCCTTGCCGATTCTTTTCTTTGTTGGGGGGGAACGCGGCGTTGGGCGGATTCGGCGTGAATCCGCTGGTGTTCACGCGCATGGAAGACGGTTCGAATCCCGTTCCTTTTCCATTGCCGATGAACAGTCTGCCGTCCGCCACGGCGACGGCGGACGGGTACTGGCCCGTTGGAATGAATCCCAGGGTTTTGGACTTCCCGGCTTCTTTTGTTTTTGCAGCGGCATTTCCGGCGCGCGCTTTCTCCGAAAGCGCCACGACGGCGACCGCGTTGCTGTGGGCGTTGGCCACATACAGCGTTTTTTCATCGGCGTCGAGCGCCAGCCCTTCCGGGCTCGTTCCCGGCAGCGCGTTCTCGGCCAGGCGGACATCAATTCGTTCCATCTCTTGGTCGGTCGTTGTATCAATCACAGAGACGCTGTCCGCGTTCGAATTGGCAACAAAAAGCCGTGTCCCCTCGGCGTTTGGCACCATGGCGGTGGGATGCCGGTCGGCGGCGATGAACTTTCGCACAACGCTCTTGCCGTTCAGCGATATCACCGCCACCGACGAATCGTTCCAGCACGAGACATAGGCGCGCGCGTTCTTGCCTCTTCCCAAGGCAACGACGCCGTACGGATAAATGTTCTCGTTGGACTTGCCCGGATGGTGCAAATCCACTCGCTCCATCCGCCGCGCCCCTATGAGGCCGTGCACAATCGTCACGCTGTCTCCCAAATTGTTCGCCACCACCAGCATCGTCCCATCCGAAGTCACCGCCAGCCCCGCCGGATAGAGTGCCGCCTTTCCCTTGTTGTAATCCTTTGGAGAAACTTCACCCGGTTTGCTGAGGACGAGGAATGGAGCGCTCACTTTCGTAGCCGGGCCTGGCGATCCCGGCTGAAGCGGTTCCGCTGCTTTTGGATCAAAACGGAAAATCCAGACTTTGTTCTCGAATCCTCCGGAAACGTAGATCTCGAAACATCCATGGGAACCCGCGGCGGGCGAAAAAGCCAAGCCGACATTCGCGCTTTGGGGCGTAGGAAAATACACGTTTTGAATCACCAGCGGCGCGGGGCTGGCATTCAGGTCAATGACGGCAATCGATTGCTGAGCCTTGTTGGTGTCCTCGCTAAACTGGACACCATATCCGCTGTTCACCACCAGGAGATACCGGCCCTTTCCATCGTGGCCCAACGCGTCCGGGCTGCGAAGCATCGTCATGGGCATGGCGCCAACTGCCGGCAGATGCGTGGCCCTGTCCAGCACAAAAGATCCCGCCGGCGTGATGGGCCGCCCCTCTCCGGCGGGCTCTTGCTGGCTCCGCGCGCTCCCGCAGAAGCACAACGAAAGAACAAGAAAAACAGGCATGGCTCGCGATGTCATGGGTCCGCTTTCCCGATCTGTAAGATTCCTCGTTCTGTGATGCTTCAGGCCGCTATCAATCTACATGCAAGCGGGCGGAAGGAAAAATGGTTTTGCAGTCTCCCATTGCTGTGCTGCCCAGAGGTTTTTTTCCTTGCTTTCATGGCAACGCATTTGCCCCCAAACGCTTCTACTTCTAGGATGAGTGCGGCGGGGCCCTCAGTCACAACAATTCACGAACGAGTCACAAATGAAAATAAAATTCTTCTCGATCGCTCTACTCGGTTTCCTGCCGCTGGCCGCGGCGGCTCAGACCGCCGACGAAATCGTGAAAAAAGTGCTCGACGCGCGGGGCGGGACCGACAAGATCAAAGCTGTTCTCTCCCAGCGCGTTACCGGGCACGTCTCCTTCGCGCCGGGCATGGAAGGCACGTTCGTCGTGGAGCTCAAGCGTCCTCAAAAGATGCACACGGAAATCTCCGTCGAGAGCCAGAAAATCATCCGTGTCTATGACGGCAAGGGAAGCGGATGGGTCGTCAATCCGTTTGCGGAAAACAAGGACGTGCAGCCCATGTCCGCCGAAGACCTGAAGAGTATCTCTGACGAAGCGGATTTCGACGGCCCACTGGTGGACTACAAAGCCAAAGGCAACCGAATAGAATTGGCCGGCAAGGAGGATTTTGACGGCAAGCCCGCCTATCGCCTGAAGCTGACGAGCCAGAACGGAGAGGTCCGTTTTTATCTCTTTGACGCTTCCTTGTTCTTACTACTGAAATGGGAAGGCACGCGCAAAATCGAAGGCAAAGACTATCCCTGGGAATCGCTTTTCACCGACTTCCGCGAGGTCCAGGGGCTGAAATATGCCTTCAAGATCGACCAGGACAGCCCCGGCACGGAGATCAAGCAGACGCTCACTGCTGAGAAAATCGAGATCAATCCGCAAATCGACGAATCGCGCTTCGCCAAGCCCACAAGCCCCGCGCCTCCAGCAGCGGCCGCGCCGCAGGAACCGGGCCGTCCGCGATCCTCGGATTAGCTCGCGCGCGGTCAACATTTCCGGCTTCCCAGCGATTTGCGCTAATGGCTCGGCGACCGGCGCGCCGGATGCAAGTGGTAGAGATTCGCAATCGAATACGTCACGCCGCCAAAAAACGTGACCCTGGGCAGATTTCCGTAGACGGCAAAGTAGGCGCCCCCATCCAGCACCAAACGTGATGAAACGTTGTATGTCCCTGCGCCGAGCAGCGTCATGGTCGCGGGCGTCGCCCCATTTGTTCTGCTGAACCCCGCGATCTCGGCCGTGTATCCCCATTTCTCCGTAAGCGGGTGGAAGTAAGACAGAGCGGTGAAATAGTTGCGGTCAAACTCGCTTGTCCCTGGTCTGCCCACAAACTGCACTCCTTCGTTGGCGTCAAAGTGATGCTTGCCGAAGTCCTTGCTGAAGAGCAATTGCAGCGAATGGCCGGAAGCTCCTGCCCCCAGCCCTGCCGTCGCCGTGGGAAGTGTCGCCACATACAAAACCGAAAAAGTCGGTCGAGCCTTCGCCTGCGTGAATAACTTGTACTTGAGGCCCGCGCCGGAATCGCCCAGCCCGGCCACAGCCGCATCCCTTTCAATCGGATTGTTGAGAAACCACAGCTCGAGATTTTTTACCGCCCCCCATTTCAACAGCCCGTTGATGTTCTGGTGTCCATCCGCTGCCTCAAATCCATATTCAACCTCGAATACGCCCCGCTGCACCATTTCCGCGGTTGATGCAAACGTCGGCCGGTTTGGCACCGCCGTAATCTCTTCCTGAGCAGCGTCGGGAGGCTGCTGCTGGCTTTCACCTTGCGCCTTCTTGGAAGCCGCGGTTTGTTCCGTGGACTGGCCGGGCGCCTGGATTGCACCAGCCGTTAGACAGACGAACCCCAGTACGAGACGGACGGCAATGCGCATAAAGAATGTCCCGCTCCGGTTCCAGGGACAGTGAAAAGTCTAACAATTTGCGCGGGAAGAACATGGCCTCGGTGCCGGAGCCATTCGTTACTATCAATGGGCAAATGCCACCCACAGACGTTTCTTTGCTACTGGAGAGGCGTTGGTTTTATTCTGATTTGGTGGAAAATACCGCTGATCCACCTCAGGAGAAAAACGTGGCCGCCGCCGGTCTTTGCGCTGATTGCGTTCACGCACGCCGTATCGAATCCGGACGCGGCTCCGTCTTCATCCTCTGTGAACTCTCCCTCACCGACCTTCGTTTCCCCCAATACCCCCGTCTCCCGGTCCTTTCCTGCGAAGGATACAAGAAGAAGCTGTAGCGGAGGTCTTCAACTCAACGATTCTGTTTTCCGCCCACGGTTAATTCACTTTATGGTAAGTTATGGGCGGGTTCATCCGTTCGCCGAGGTCCTCTTATGGCGTCCCGCTCGGAACTTTGTCTCTGCGCGGCCTTATTCCTACTCGCCTGCCCGTCGCGGGCCGATGCCGACAAACTGCAAATCACCAGCAATCCTTCCGGGGCCACCGTTGAACTTGATGGCCTCACGGTGGGCACTACGCCGTTCGAAAAGGACTTCCCGGGCGGCTACTTCCATAAGACAAGAACATCTTTAGGCTCGCGCCTCGAGCATCCCATGGTCGCGCGCATCAGTCTTTCCGGCTACGCCACCAAGGAACTCACCCTGACAGAAGGCCCCATGAACTGGATTTCGCTCAACGGCCGCAATCGCGGCGAATACTGGCTCCTGAAGTCCGCTCATTTTCACGTCGAACTGCGCGCCATCTCGGAGACCTTCACGGGCGGAATCACCGCCAGAGTTTCAGACGCGAGCGCTGGTCTTCAGTCCGAGCTTTCTCTGGAAGAGCTCGTCCGCCTGACAAAGCCTGCCGTCGTCTATTTGAAAGGATTGGACAAGGCCGGCTCAGGATTCTTCGTCACCGGCACTGGCGTCATCGTGACCAACGCGCATCTCGCCCGTGGCGAAGAATCTTTGCTTGCGCTTCTTTCTACCGGCCAGCAGCTCGAAGCCAAAGTCGTGTACGTTGATCCGGACCTGGACATCGCGCTCGCCAAAGTCGAGCTCCCCTCGGGAAGAGATGCGTTCCCGCATCTTGCGCTCACCGGCGCAACCGGTGTCCACCAGGGCGAAAATGTTCTTGCCATCGGCAATCCCGGTGACGCCATGCTTTTCAGCGTCACGAAAGGCATCGTCAGCGCCGTCGGAACGTTTCCCAACGCCGGCCCAGGCACCTGGATCCAAACCGACACCCCCATCAATCCCGGCAACAGTGGCGGCCCGCTTCTCAATTCCCGCGGCGAAGTCATCGGCATCAACACGCAAAAACTCATCAAGAAAAACGTCACCGGCATCGGCTTCGCTCTCAGCTCCTCCGATCTGCTCGAAGTTCTTCACCGCTTCTACCCAAACGTCGCTTCCCCGAGCCAAGGAACTGTTCCAGCCACGATCCAGCCGGCGGCCAGTGAAAGCACCGCCTCGGCCGGGCCGTCGAACACCTCTTCCACCGCTCCTCCCGAGGGCGTCGGCACAGTCGCGATTTCCTCCGAACCCGACAGCGCCGAAATTTTCGTCGATGACAAATTTTATGGAAACACTCCCGCCACTTTGAAACTTCCTGCTGGCAGTCACGCGATCCTCTTGAAATTTCCTGGCCACGCCGACTGGCATCGCACCCTCGAAGTCCTCAAGTCCAGCAAACTTTCCCTCAAAGCCGTCCTCGACCCGCAGTCCTGACGCGTCCAAGAGCCTGACATGGGCGAAAAAAAACGGCAGGGCGCTTTTGAGACGCCCTGCCGGGTAACGTGACCAGAAGTTTCTACAGTTCGGGTTGCGGCGGCTGCGGGATCGGTGGTTGCGGTGTTTGTGGCTGCGGTGTTTGTGATTGCGGCTGCTCTGGCTGCTGTTGCGGATTTGGAGGATTTGGCTCCGTGGACGGAGTCTTTACCGAGACGGGTGTGACGCTTGCTGCGCCGGACGCTGCCAGCTCCGCCGGCCTGTACTTCGGCGCACTCACGTATCCGTGTACGAAGTTTCTCTCAACCTTGTTCACCACGACCTGCACCGGCTGCCCTTCATTTTCCATGTGGATCCAGATCGGCTCGTATACGTTGACGCGTTTCTTGCTGACCTGGCTGTCTTCGATAATCAGTTGCAGATCGTAGTTTTTGTGTTTGGCATCCACCCTGCGCAGCGAGAGTGTAAGCGGGCCGATGCGCTGGAACTGCTTTGATTTCGTCAGATCGAATTCAAAATAATTCCGCTCGCCGCGCTTCTGCAGCACCACGAGCTCTTCGTGCGTTCTGGCGATGGAACCGTTGAGCTCGTCTTTGGTCGAATTCAGGCTTCCTTCCAGGTCCGTCCGGTTCTTGGCGACCTCCTCTTGTGTCTCTTTCAACTGCTTCTGTTGGTCGTCGATCCGCGCCTGAAGCTCTTTCAGCCGTTTGCTGGAAGTCGTGCCTGTATTTCCGGTAGCCTGCTTTACCTTCTTTTGCGCCGCGGCCTCCGCTGCGGCCTGCTGCGCCGCAGCCATTTCATTGAGCTTCGCTGTCAACGTGCCAACCTGGTCTTGCATCTGGCTCATTGACGCACGTGCCGCGGTCTCCTGCGCCGATAGGTGCTCAGCCAGGACTTGCTGCCTGTAGCCGTAACCAAGGGCTATTCCCGCAATCGCCAGCAGCCCAACGATGGCAATCAGCAGCCAGCGGTTCATGCCTGTCAATGAAAATCCCTCTGTGCGTTCCCTGTCGTTCAATTCTTGATGTTCCTCCATTGCCGTCCTCCTCAATCTCGAATCTCGTGCCCACTTGGGCTGAATTGTGCTGAAATTTTCACCGCTGCGTCAATTGGATCGGAACAAGATCCTGTCGCGAGATCTGTCCAATCGGTGGCGTAGTTCCCCACCGTTGCTCTACGCAAGATGGATGCCGAAATTCACAATTCCTGCCTGCGCCTAAGTCTTGTAGTCCCAACGGCTTGCACCCGATGAAAGGACACCTGAGGCGCGGCCATCAGTACTAGTCCCGGAATTTTTTCCCTGCTACCGGGGGGACTTTCACTAGTCGGCGTCTTGTCCAAGACTTCTGATTTCCTCCTCGACGCGTTGCTCCAACTCGCTCCCTGTGCTAGCATCCGCCCGCTAGGAGATCGGACCAGGGAAGACTCATTCGACCTTCGCCCTCCAACTCTTCAAGGGGCATAGGTACACATGGCGCCGACGTTCTCGGGGCCGCCCAAAACCGGGCCACGCTCTCCTCCCTCAGTTCGAACACGCCAGGCGCAGGCCCGCGCTTGAATCCTTCAGGAGGGGCCTCGTGCCATGGAGGTTTTATGAAAAGCTATCTCACCAAGGACATTCGCAATGTTGGCATTGTCGGTCACGGCGGCACCGGCAAGACGCAACTGGTGTCGTCGTTGCTCTTCGCCGCGGGCATGACCCCGCGGTGGGGAAAAGTTGCGGAAGGCAGCGCCACTACCGACTGGGACGAAGAAGAAATCGCGAGAAAAATCTCCATTCAAACTGGTCTTGCTTACGCCGAGTGGCCTCCCACGCCCACCGGACCCTCGGGTTCCTCCGAAAAAGTCAAAATCGATTTCATCGATCTCCCCGGGTACTCCACCTTCATCACGGAAACGAAAGCCTCGCTCATCGCCGCCGATGCCGCTCTCATCGCCGTCGACGCTCACGTCGGCGCTCAAGTCACCACCGAAAAAGTTTGGGATTATTGCACTGAGTACGATATTCCCCGCGCTTTTGTTCTCACCTGGATGGACCGCGAACTCTCCAGTTTCGAACGCTCCATGGAATCGCTCCAGGAAGTCTTCGGCCGCAACGTGGTCTCGCTTCAGCTTCCCATCGGCACCGAAAAGGGTTTTCGCGGCGTCATCGATCTCGTAGCCATGAAAGCTCACATCTACAAGCCCGGCGGCGATGGAAAGCCCTCCATCGAAGAAATTCCCGCCGCTCTCGCCGACGAAGCCAAGGAAGCCCACGAAAAACTCGTCGAAATGATCGCTGAAGGCGACGACGAAATGATGGAGGAATTTTTCCGCGAAGGCACCATCCCCATCCAAGACCTCATTCCGGCGGTCCGCAAAGCCATCGTCGCCGAAAAAATCTTCCCCGTCCTGATGGTTTCCGCTCTCCACAACATCGGCACCGCCAGCCTGCTCACGTTTCTCGCGGACGCTTTTCCGCATCCCGATGAGCACGCCCAAGTCGGCTACAAAGATCCCGGTGGCAAAGACACCCGCGTCGAGCGCAAATACGACGACAGCCAGCCGCTCTCACTCTTCGTCTTCAAGACCCTCGCCGATCCTTTCGCCGGCCGCATCAACTATTTCAAAGTGAAAAGCGGCGTTCTGAAAAACGATGCGACCCTGTTCAACTACAACCGCAATCTTCCCGAGCGTTTTCAGCACATCCAGGTCGTGCAGGGCAAACAGCTCACCGAGGTCGGTGAACTCCACGCCGGTGACATCGGCGCCATTGCCAAATTGAAGGAAACCACCACCGGCGAAACCCTCGGCGACAAAGCCTCCCCTATTTTCTATTCGCACGCGCAACTCCCCGAGCCTTCCATCACGTTTGCCATCGAGCCGAAAACCCGCGCCGATGAGGACAAAATCGGCGTCGCCATTCATAAAATCATGGAAGAGGATGCCGCGCTGCGTTTCTCGCGCGACCCGCAAACGAAGGAGTTCTTGCTCGCCGGCTCCGGCCAGCAGCACATCGAAGTGGTGGTCGCCAAGCTCCACAAACGCTATAACGTGAATCTCACCCTCAAGCCTCCGAAAGTCCCTTACCGTGAGACCATTCGGGGCAAAGCCGACGCCGAGGGCAAGCACAAGAAACAGTCCGGCGGACACGGCCAATTTGGCGTCTGCCGCATCAAGATGGAACCTATCGAGCGCGGCAAGGGCGTCGAATTCGTGGACGACATTTTCGGCGGCTCTATTCCCAAGAACTGGATTCCTTCCGTCGAGAAGGGCATCCGCGACGCCGCGGCCCGCGGCTACCTCGCCGGTTTCCCCGTCGTGGATTTCCGCGCCATCCTCTACGATGGCAAATATCACGACGTCGATTCGTCCGATATCGCCTTCAAGATCGCCGGCTCGCTGGCCTTCAAAGAAGCTATGAAACAGGCTCGCCCCGCGCTCCTCGAGCCGGTCATGCACGTCGAAGTTTATGCCCCCGATCAATACTCAGGCGACCTGATGGGCGATCTCAGCTCCCGCCGCGGCCGCATCTCCGGCAGTGAAGCGCGCGGCCACAACGTCATCATCAAGGCGCAGGTTCCGCTCGCAGAAATGCTCAACTACGCCACCGACCTCACCTCAAAAACCCAGGGCCGCGCCAGCTATTCCATGGAGTTCTCGCACTACGATTACGTCCCCAATGAACTCGCGGAAAAAGTCATCGCCACCCACAAAGCCGCCCACGGCGAACAACTTGTCGAAGAAGAAGCCTAGCGCTATTTCTTTTCCCCGTTGCACCGCCGCGGCATTGTCCCGGGCTTTAGCCAGGGAACGCTGCATCGCCCACGCCGCACGGCCGCCATCGAGCACCATCCTGTTTACTAGTGCTGGGAATTGTTTCTTGAATCGCCTGACCGGCACCTCGAGAACGTGGTATGTTCGGAACCAGTTTGGTGGTTCCCCCAGCGGCCCCGAGACAACGGACCTTTAGATCGCGGCTAATCCGGCGCAGCGCCAAGGAAGCGCCTTCTAACTAGAGAAGCGCACATGCGAATCTTGCTTTACAACCCCGATAACGGTGTGACCCGCAACTTCATGCCGCATCTTTGGATGTTTCTCCTCCAGGCACTGACTCCCGACGGCCACGAAGTTTTCCTGATCGACGGCAACGCGCAACCCATGGACGAAGCCGGCATCGCCCGATATGTGCTCGAACACAACATCGGACTTGTCGGGATCGGCGCGATGACTCGCATGATCGCCAAGGCCTACCGCATGGCTGATGCCATCCGCGCCGTTGGAGTGCCGGTGGTCATGGGCGGACCTCACGTTACGGAAGAGGCCGCTGAAGCCCTCGGTCGAAACGGCGGTCCGCGCCATGCCGACGCTGTGGCCCTCGGTGAAGCCGATGAAACCTGGCCAAAAATCGTCGAGGACGCCGCACGTGGCCAGCTTAAGGATATCTACGCTCCGGTCGATGACTTTGGCCAGGAACGCAAACCCAGTCTCAAGGAATATCCGGCGATTCCCTGGGACAAAATAAACCTCGATCAGTTTAATCTGGTTCCAAAAAGGGCCCATCGCACGCTCCAGCGTATCGGTGAGGGCTGGGGCACATTTCGCATTATTCCGATGGAGTCTGGGCGCGGTTGTCCTTATGGCTGCGAGTTCTGCACGGTAACCGGCTTCTTTGGCGACTCCATCCGCTTTCGCACCAACGAAAGCGTGGTGAATGAGCTGCTTCTATTGAAAGCCCGAGCGAGAAGTGAAGGCGGCCAGATCGCCGTCTTCTTCATCGACGATAATTTCGCCATCAATATCAAACGCACGAAATCCCTGCTGCGCGACATCATCGCCGCCGGTGCCCAGGTGCACTGGGTCGCTCAGATCAGCGCCAATCTCCTGCGCGACGAGGAACTCGTGGACCTCATTGCGGCCTCCGGCGGCAAGTGGGTCTTTATCGGAATGGAGTCCATCGATCCTGCAAACCTTGCCGACGTAAACAAGGGTTTCAACAAGCCGGGTGAGTATGCCGCCGTGCTCGAGAGGCTTGCCCGGCGCAACGTTTATGCCATCACCTCCTTTATTTTTGGCATGGACAACGACACCGTAGGTGTCGCGGAGCGGACGCTTAATGAGATTCGTGCTTGGCCTGCTGGACTGCCCATCTTTGGCTTGCTCACGCCCTTACCTGCGACGCCGCTTTACAAGAGGCTTGAGGCCGCAGGGCGACTGACGCGGCCAAAACACTGGCAGGAATTCATACCGTTTGAGATGGCCCACACGCCGCTGAAGATGACCATTGAGGAAGCTCATGCCGAAGTGCGAGCCGGGTGGGCTCATGCCTACAGCCCGGAAGCCATCGCTCATGCTGTCGATTCCCTCAAGGACAAGCCTTTGGGCTATCGCATAAATATTTTCATCGCCCGAATGTGTTTCCGGGGAATCTATTTCCCCCAAATGGGTCCTCTGGCGTGGCTGAAATTGATTTATCAAAATCGCCATACCATTTCCAGCCTCGTCAGGGAGGGTTTCTCGACTTGGCGCGGCCGGCCTGTCAGCCCTGTGCCGGAAGAAACCCTCGGAACCGGAGTCGGTGTCACCTAACGGCTGCGTGGCGGGTGGATCACCCTAAGTGCTTGGCACTCAATCGGGTGCCGCTTCGACGAAGTCGAAGGGTGGGATATTCTTCCTGCGTCTTTCTCTTCTCTTTCAACTTTTAGCTGTCAGCCGTTAAGAATCTTCGGCAGAAACATCCCGGTCTGCTTCGCATGCGCTTCAAACTTTTCGCCGAACTCTTGTGTGAGAAAGGACTCTTCGCGGCGCGCCTTCCAGTAAAACGACAGCCAGGCAATGGCCACGGCGAGCAATCCGCGCATTTCCCCCATGGCGACTGCGGTCCCCAAGAGCGCGAGCAGAATTCCCGTGTAAATCGGGTGGCGGATGGTGCGGTACGGTCCGGTGCGAATCAGCTCGTGCCCCTCTTTGAGGGTGACGACTCCGCTCCAATTGGCGCCGAGATGCCAACGGGCCCACAGCGCGACAGCCACGCCTGCGGCGGTCAGCAGAACGCCGATCCATTCCACCGCCGGGCTCGTGGGAACAAAGCGCGCCGCCAGCCATCCGTAGTGCGCCTCCGGCCGAACCAATAGGTAAGAAGCGGCGATCAGCGGAAGCAAATAGCGGAAGCGCTGGCTCCATGTTTCGCGCTGCTTGGTTTTCTTCCGCTTGAGCGCGGAGATGAACCAGTACAATCCAAACAAAATCCAGAGTGCGTTTATCCATTGACGTGAAGACGAGAAGTCCATGCGTTCCCCCGAGCTCCCTCTTATCTTCAGGATGCACGATGGCTGAGCTTCGCTTCAGACGCGCTTCGTGCCGCTCAGCCCCGTCCGCGACTGGGAAAAGCAACAAAACTGACGCATCCAGGGTAATCTAGCGCATGACGTTGGTCTTGACAGCAGCAATTCAATACTGCTTTCGGGAACGAACCCGCGGTTTTGCAACGCCAATTTGGTGCTTGCCCGCAGCGCCACGGCCGCCAATATGGACGCTATTATGAAGAACAACTCCCAGCGGAAGCTCGGACCCCAAACAAGGGCCATTCATGCCGGCGAGCCCAACCGCCGCGGCGTCAACGGACCGATCGTGACGGAGATTATTCGTTCCTCCACCTTCACCTTTTCCTCGACCGAGGAAATGAAGCTTTGGGCCGAGGGCAAGAACAAGGCCTACATCTATACGCGTTACGGCAATCCCACGCTTTCCGTCGCCGAAAAAAAAATCGCCGCGCTCGAAGGGGCCGAAGCCGCCGTCGTCACTTCTTCCGGCATGGCCGCCATTTCCTCCGCACTCCTGGCGGCGTTGAAATCCGGCGACGAATTAATTTCCACTGCGCAGCTCTATGGCGGTACCTACCGTCTGATGCGCGACGTTTTCCCGAACATGGGCATCACCGTCCGCCACGTCGGCACCGATCTCGCGGAGCTAGAAAATCTCGTCACGCCCCGTTCGAAAGTTCTTTACATCGAAACACCCACCAATCCGACGCTCCGGCTTGTGGACATCCACAAAGCCGTGACCTTCGCAAAAAAACATAAACTCATTTCCATCATTGACAACACATTCGCGACCCCTTTTCTGCAGAATCCCATCGCCCTCGGGTATGACATGGTGGTCCACAGCGCCACCAAAGCTCTTGCCGGGCACTCCGACATCATCGCCGGTGTCGCCGTCGGCAATTCGAATTGGATGGATCGAGTCCGGCAAATGATCATCTATCTCGGCGGCTCGATGGATCCCGGCGCAGCGTATCTTCTCATCCGCGGCATCAAGACTCTCGGCGTTCGAATCGAGCGCCAGTGCGAAAACGCTATGGCCGTCGCCAAATACCTGGAGGGCCATTCGAAAGTGGAACGCGTGCATTATCCCGGTTTGATGTCGCATCCGGATCACCTGCTGGCAAAAAACCAGATGCGCGGATTCGGTTCGATGCTCGCGTTCGATGTAAAGGGTGGGCTGCCCGCTGCACGGCGCTTCTGCGATCGCGTGCGCCTCTTTCTCCTGGCTGCGAGCCTCGGCGGCGTGGAGTCGCTGGTCATTCTTCCGGCTTATAGTTCGCACTACAATATGACCGATGAAGAATTGCGGCGCGCGGGCGTCAGTCCGGGAACTGTGCGCGTTTCGATTGGGTTAGAAGATAAAGAAGATTTGATCGAAGATTTGAAGCAAGCTCTCTCTTAAGCATTCCAGCCAAAAAACCGGGAAACGAGTCCACTGCTTATCGCGCCACGGACGAAGCGATTCATTTCGCGGCGGTGGGAACGGGAGCGTCCCATTCTTCCTGTTCTGGGAGCAGGGATTTCACGATGTCTTCCAGTTCGTGCGCGCTTTTCACGTGTTCGGGATAGTTGTGAGCCGTAATATCGAACGCCTGGCCGTGTTTGGTGCGAACTTCCTGCAGCTCCTCCTGCAGCCGGACGGCAACGCGCTTGGCATTGAGAACATCGGTTTCCGGAAGAACCAGCGCAAACAGATCGGGCCCAAGGCGGTAGATGGAGTCCGTTGGCCGCAGTTTGCGGGACATCGCTTTCGCGGCATCGCTCCAGGCTTCGGAGCTCTCATCCTTTTTTGCGGACCCGGCCGCGGGCTTGGCCTTCACGAGCAGGAGAGAAAGGGTCTTCTGCATGGTCATGGCGCGGCGATATTCCATGGTGAGGCGATCCCAGAAATGATCCAGGTTGGGCATGGAATGGAGGAGATCGACGCTGGCCTGATGCTGCAAGTTGACGTTTCGCTCTAGTTCTTCCAACAGGCCCTGCTTGAGTTGCCGCACCGTGCGCTGACGATCCAACAGGTAGCCCACAAAGAGCACCGTGAGCGCGCAGAAACCGAAAAAGGCGACGCGGAGCGTCAATTTGTTGCCTACGGGATGGAGGAAGACCAGCGGATACATGAACGCCGCCAAACCGCCCGCAAGCACGAGCACAATAACCGCTGCGAGGATGGTGAGCTGCAGCTCGCGGCGTTCGAGATGATCCAATTCCTTGCGGTTCAGCGTTCCCATAAATGTTCTCGCCGGTGACCCCGAGGCGGTCGCGGCCGGAATCTCCAGACTCCTCTGGGCCGGTGGCAAAAAGCAAAAAGTGACGTTTACCTCCGGGTAATTCCATGGTCTACGGTGGGACCACTCCAAGCAATGGGCATGCGGTACTGTGTTGCGCAAGTGTCACTGGCCTTGCGGGGAGGCAAGGAGGCTGCACCGCTGTCAAAATGGAGAGAGGATCGCACTTCGAGCGAATCCGCTCTAATCATCCCGCCTCGACCAGGCGAAGCCCCGGCGGCTCTGGCGAAGAAAGAGCGCGAGTCGAATCCGGGAAAGCGACGCGTGAGAATCCTGCTGACGGCGTGCTAGTGTAGTGCGCGATTGAATGGCCCACAAGATAAACTAAGAGCTGAGAAATCGGAGCAGTTCGCGAACCGGGAAGAGCCAGCGCCCAGACAGGAATTCTAATTGACTAGAGTGACCGGCCGAAAGAGATGAAGGCGCGATTACAGGTGATGAAGTTTGGCGGGACATCGGTGGGCGATGCGTCCTGCATTGCAAGAACGGCACAGATTGTCGCGCAAGCGGCGAGAGAGAACGGCTGCGTTGCGGTAGTTTCCGCGATGAGCGGCGTAACGAACCGCCTGGTCGAAGCGGCAAAGAACGCGCAGGCCGGAAACAACGGCGGGGCAGCGGCTGTTGTGGACGCGCTCCGAGGACAACATGAAGCCGCGCTGACCAGCTTGATCCAACGCGAGGAGGAACGCGCGCGGATCCGTCAGAAGATGGAGGAGGTCCTCGCCGAAGGCCGCCGGCTCTGCGAGGGAACGGCACTTCTGCGGGAGCTCACGCCGCGCACGCTCGACGCAATTTCGAGCCTTGGCGAAAGGCTCTCTGCACCATTGGTGGCAGCGGCGGTAAGGGGACTGGGTGTGCCCAGCGAATCCATCGAAGCCACAGAATTAATCGTGACGGACGCGTTTCACGGCGGCGCGGAGCCGCAGATGAAATTGACGCGGGAAAAATCACAGGCGCGTCTGCGGCCACTCTTGGAAAAAGGATTCGTGCCGGTCGTGACCGGCTTCATTGGCGCATCGAAGGACGGGCAACTGACCACCCTGGGGCGAGGCGGCTCGGACTATTCCGCAACGATCCTCGGGGCGGCGATAGATGCGGATGAGGTCATCATCTGGACGGATGTTGACGGCGTGCTGACCGCGGACCCGCGGCTGGTGCCGGAAGCACGGACGATTCCGGTGATCTCGTACCGCGAAGCGGCGGAGTTGGCT
>Ga0209180_10000744_pt1 | contig 15434 bp, 14 predicted proteins | sample CZO8metaG_3_FD_188355 | JGI IMG/M metagenome (GOLD analysis project Ga0209180, IMG submission 188355) | Vadose zone soil microbial communities from the Eel River Critical Zone Observatory, Northern California, USA - CZOApr15con2H2.8 metaG... | ecosystem: Environmental > Terrestrial > Soil >...
TCGGCGTTCTACCACCAGCTCTTCGCCGCCAGCGCCGAGGTGATGGAGACCATCCAGGGAATCCCGCAGCCCGTCATCGCCGAGGTGCAGGGGATCGCGACGGCCGCCGGATGCCAGCTGGTTGCCTCCTGCGATCTGGCCGTCGCGGCGGCCGAGGCGCGCTTCGCCACGCCCGGGGTGAAGATCGGCCTGTTCTGCACCACGCCCATGGTCGCGCTCACCCGCGCCATCGGTCCCCGGAAGGCGATGGAGATGCTGCTCACGGGCGAGCCGATCACCGCGGCCGAAGCGCTTGCCGCGGGGCTGGTGAATCGCGTGGTCCCGGCTTCCGAGCTGCGGGCGGCCACGCGCGCCCTGGCGGACCGGATCGTCGCCTCCAGCCCGTTCGTGGTCGGCCTCGGCAAGAAGGCGTTCTACCGGCAGCTGCCGATGGCCCAGGCGGACGCCTACGCCTACGCCTCGGAGGTGATGTGCGCGAACGCCGCCGCGGAGGACGCGCAGGAGGGCATGAGCGCGTTCCTGCAGAAGCGCGCGCCCTCCTGGCGCGGCCGGTGAGCTCCACTCGCGTCTTTCCATCGAGGAGATCCGCCATGCTAACCCTGCTCGTCGCGCTCGCCGCAGCCGCCGCCCACGCGCAGGCGAAAACGCCCCGCGGCCTCGAGGGCCTCGACTCCCTCTATCCCGAGCTCGACGCGCTGTACCTCGACATGCACCGGAACCCCGAGCTGTCCGGGCACGAGGAGAAGACCGCGGCCAAGCTCGCGGAGCGCCTCCGGCGCCTCGGCTACGAGGTGACGACGGGAGTGGGCGGCACGGGCGTGGTCGGCGTCCTGCGGAACGGCACCGGGCCGACGGTGCTGTTGCGCACCGAGCTCGACGCCCTGCCGGTCGAGGAGAAGACGGGGCTGCCGTACGCGAGCAAGGCGACGGCGACGGATCCCGCCGGCAAGACCGTGCCCGTCATGCACGCCTGCGGGCACGACGTGCATATGGCCTCGTGGACGGGGGCGGCGGCGCTCCTTTCGCGCGCCAAGGACCGCTGGCGCGGCACGGTGGTGATGGTCGGGCAGCCTGCCGAGGAGACCGTGGCAGGCGCGAAGGCGATGCTCGCCGACCGCTTCCTGGAGAGGTTCCCAAAGCCGGACTTCTCCGTGGCGGTCCACGACAGCTCCGACCTGCCTGCCGGAAAGGTCGCCTGGATCCCCGGCTACGCGCTCGCCAACGTCGACTCGGTGGACGTGACCGTCTTCGGGCGCGGCGGGCACGGCGCCAAGCCCGACACCACGGTCGATCCCGTCGTCATCGCCGCGCGCACCGTGCTGTCGCTGCAAACGCTCGTCTCGCGGGAGAAGGATCCGCTCGAGCCCGCGGTGGTGACCGTCGGCTCCATCCACGGCGGCAGCAAGCACAACATCATCCCGGACGACGTCCACCTGCAAATCACCGTGCGCTCGTACTCGTCGCAGGTCCGCAAGCAGTTGCTCGACGGGATCGCCCGCATCGCGAAGGCAGAGGCCGCCGCGGCGGCGGCCCCGCGCGAACCCGAGATCCGCACCAGCGAAGGGGCCAACGCCACCTTCAACGATCCGGCGCTGACCAGGCGGCTCGGCGCGATGCTCGCCCGCGAGCTGGGCCAGGACAACGTCGTCGAGGGGAAGCCGGAGATGGTGGCCGAGGACTTCGGCGAGTTCGGCAAGGCCGCGGGTGTGCCGTCGGTGCTCTTGCGGGTGGGCGCCGTCGAGCCGGAGAAGTACGCGGCCGCCAGGGCCTCGGGCGCGCCGCTCCCTTCGCTGCACTCGGCCACCTTCGCGCCCGATCGCGAGCCGACCATCCGCACCGGAGCCGCGGTGCTTGCGCTGTCCGCGCTGGAGCTGCTCGGCAAGCGGTGAGGTGTCTCCGGCCTCTTACATGGAACGCCTTGTGGATCACCCGAGGTGCGTTGCTAGACCTTTTCTTGGGGGAAGTTGTTCCTTGACCAGCCCGCAACCGCTGTCGCTGCTCCGCCGTCCCGCCGTGCTGCTGGTGGACGACGCTCGCCTGGTGCTCCGTGTCGTCGAGAGGGCGCTCACCTCCGCGGGCTTCAGCCTCTCCGTCGCGGAGAACGCCGAGCGCGCGGTGCGGCTCCTCGAAGAGCAGGAATTCGCCTGCGCCCTGATCGACCGCAACCTGGTGGGGAGCGACGGGCTCGACCTGATCAAGCAGATCCGCGAGCGCCAGCCGGGCTGCGCCTGCGTGCTGATGACCGCGTACCCGTCGGTGGGCTCCGCCGTCGAGGCGCTGCGCATCGGCGTGGTGGACTACATCCAGAAGCCCTCGCCCGACTTCGACGTCATCGCCGAGCGGGTCCAGAACGCGGTCCGGCTGCACCGCCGCCGCGAAGGCGGCGACGCGCCCCGTTCCGCCGGGCGCGCCGTCGAGGAGAAGCGGAACCAGGTGCTCGTGCGCGGCGCGGACGAGCTCGTCGCCACCCTCCGCGCGCTGCAGAGCAAGATGAAGCCCGCCGCCCGCGCCGCATTGAATCGCGCGCTGGCCAACGCCGAAGCCCAAGCCGCCCTCCTCCGCGGCCGCTGACCCACCTGCATCTACAGAGACCGTCCGGTCCGGGCTCTTCCATCCGCCCACATCGAGAGCTGGAACGCTTCGGCGAGCTGCTCTGGTTCGAGCTGGCGCGGCTGCGCGCCGAGAAGGTCTTCCTCGAGGTCCACTCAGGAGGCGGTGTTCAGCGCGACCAGCGGCCGCGGCTCGTCCTCCACCTTTCGCACGGTGCTCGGCAAAGGCTCGACGTTGGCGGGGAGACGCTCGGCGCAGAGCGACGAGTCGTTCAGCGTGCACCGTCCCTGCTTCTCCAGGTCGAACTGCCAGCGGTGGCGAGGGCACACCAGGAGGTGCCCGCCTTCGACCCAGCCCTCGGTCATGTCCGCGCCCTGGTGCGGGCAGTAGCGGTGCACCGCGTACCTCGCGCCGCCGGCCTCGATGATGGCGCGCTCCTTGTTCGCCTCGACCTCGCGGATCGAGTCGCACAGGGAAGACAGGTCGTCGGCCTCGAGCGCGAGGAAGCCGTGCAGCACCGGGTCGTACTCGTCCGGCGAGCGGCTGAGGCGGAAGCGGAAGGAGAGGAAGAACTCCTCCCAGGTGAGCTTCCGCTCCAGCACCTCCAGCACGTCGCCGGCGCGGACCTTGAAGGTGTAGCGGCGCTCGTCCCGCAGGGCGGACACCTCCTCGATGCGCTGCGAGGGGAACTCGATGCGGAGCATCCGCTCCGGCAGCTCCTCGAGCCAGACGTAGAGGGCCACGCCGACGCGGTCGCGCAGGTCCAGGCGCGACAGCTTGTGCCGCATCTCCTCGCGGAGCCGGCCCAGGACGCCCGGAAGGTCCGAAGGAGGCGGCGCGCGGCGGCCCTGGAACAGGTCCTCCATCCGCGCCGCGTAGCCGCGCACGTACTCTTCGAAGCGCTCCTCGTCGAGCCGCTCGCTGGCGAGCACGGTGAGCTTGCCGCTCGCCACGTCGAGCACGTCGCCCGGCATCGGCTCGAGAAGCGAGCTGCCCACCCCGGAGAGCCGCTTGCGCAGGTAGGCGAAGAGCTTCTGCGCCCGGGGGAAGATGTTCACCTCCTCGAAGTTCAGGTGCACGAGCGCGGGATCGAGGAAGCACGCCGGTCCCGCGGAGGCGAGGAACAGGCGCGGGCGCACCGCCTCCAGCGCGCGGGCCACCGCCTCGAACTTGCCGAACATCTTCCGCCGGGAGATCACCGTGTACTGCTTGGGCGAGTACTCGTAGCAGGTCGGGTGCCAGATGGCCCCGGAGAACTGCGCGGTGAAGACGTCCACGGGCCCTTCCTCCGCGGCGATCTGCCCGAGGCGGTCGTGGATCTTGCAGTCGTTCAAGTCGAGGAAGGTGCGGCCGTCCGCCTTGACCAGGAGACCCGAGTCGCGGTTCAGCCCGCCGTCCTGCACGTAGAGCCTCAGGTACCCGCCCGGGATCGGCACCTTGTCGCCGTCGGCGCAGGCGATGACCTCGCACCCGGTCGCGCGCAGCCGCTCGACCAGCTCGGGCCGCCGGAACCGCGGCACCACGGCGGTGAAGTCGCGGCGCGCGAGCGAGGCGAGGAACTCGCGGTCGAAGTGGTCGCCGTGCTCGTGGCTCACGTAGACGAACCGCGGCTTGCGCGGGTCTTCCAGCCTCCGGCGCACGAGCGGCGCCAGGTGATGGTTCTGCGGGAGCTGCATCCACGCCGAACCGAAAGCGCCGTGGCGCGAGACCCAGGGGTCCGCCACCACCACCGCCCCCTCCGTTTCCACGACGAAGCCCGCGTGCCCCAGATACCCGATCTGCATCGACACCCTCCCCAACGCCGCCCGAACCCGCCCGCAAGGTGCTCAGCGGATCTCCCAGTCCCCACCCTCGCCGCGGGCCTCGTAACGCCCCGCCGCGAGCTTCCCGTAGAAGTGCACGTCGATCGCGCCGGCCACGCTCTGGCCGTCGAACAGACCCAGCTCGCCCTGGGTCGCGAAGGTCAGCCCGAGCTGGGCGGCGGTGAACCGCACCCGCTCGCCCGCGCCGAGCGCGACCGCCGGGACGTTGCGCGTCAGCGCGCGCCGCAGGTCGGTCGTGAGCACCAGCCCGGCGATCTCGCCGCGCAGGAAGGCGGCTCGCGCGGTGACGTAGGTTGTGCCTGCCCTTCGCCTTGCGCTCGATCATCAGCCCGATGCGGTGGCCGGTGAACCCCGCCTTCTGCAGGAAGTCGCCGGCGATGCCGCGGTCGACCAGCGGCAGCTCCCAGGTCGATTCCTCGTAGCGGGCGGTGAAGGGCGCCTTGAACTCGCCCGCGTAAAGCCGATACCGGTGCGACGGGTCGCGCAGCCTGCCGTACGCGTCCTTGATCGGAGCGTGCGAGGAGGCGTCCACCTCGAGCACCGTCTGCAGCCAGTCGAACGGTTCGGCCGATACGCCGATCCGCGCGTCGCTCACGTTGAACTGCCTCTCGTAGACGCTCCGCTCGTCCGCGGTCGCGTCGGCGAACACCCTGCGTAGACGCGCGGCAGTTTCGTCGCCTGCTCCTCGTCCTCCGCCCGCGCCGCGCCGGACAGGAGGAGGGCCGCCGTCAGAAACCGCGCAAACCCCCACCGGACACCCAAGCCGCCGCCCATCCCCTACCCCCCCCCGCGCGGCGAGTTGCAACGCTCGTGCCTCGGCTGCGGCACGACTGGACGAGCGGGCGGTCAATCCACTGGATTTCCCGCGAGAGACCCTGCAATTCCTCCGGAAGGAAACGCCGTTTCTCCGATGGTCGGAGCGAGCGACCGGATCGGACGCCGCGGATCAACGACATCACCGTGACTGCGCCGGCGAACGCCAACCTGGCGCCGCCCGGGCTCTACATGCTGTTCCTGTTGGGGGCGAACGGCGCCCCGTCCCTCTCTCGCATCGTCCACGTCGGCCGGCTCGTCGACACGCCGCTCCTTGACCCGCGATCCGCCCACGCAGTAAGGCCGGCGCTCCCGACCGTGTCCCCGGCCGGTAAGGAGAAACCCAGACATGAGACCCGAGTTCCCCGAAATGCTCGGCGGAAAACTGCCGTCCGCGGCGGCCATCGCGGTCGCGCTGCTCGCCTGGGCGCAGCCGTCCCAAGCCAAGGTGACGAAGATCGTGATCGATTCGAAAACGTCGCCCGCGTTTTGCGATGCGGCGAATCCCACCAAGGCATGCCTGGCGGGACAGACGGCACCGTCCTTCGGAGACGCCGGCCAGTACCAGATCGTGCGGGGCCGCGCCTTCGGTGAGCTCGATCCGAAGCACCCGCTCAACGCGATCATCCAGGACATCGAGCTGGGGAAGGACGCTGACGGCAAGGTCCGCTACACGGCCACGTTCCAGTTGGTGAAGCCGATCGACATGTCGAAGAGCAGCCACCTCCTGTGGCAGGACGTGCCCAACCGCGGCGGCCGGCTCACCATCAACACCATCGAGCGCAACAACGGCGACGTCGGGCTGAGCAGCGGCTGGCAGGGCGACAATTCGGGCACGACCGCCCAGAACCTGGTCGGCGCGGACGGCGTCAGCACGAACGACTGGGTGGCAGTCCCGATCGCGAAGCAGCCCGGCGGCAAGCCGGTGACCGGCACCGTGCTGGGGCGCATCGTCAATCGGAGCGGCCCGGCTTCACAGGGCATCCTGGTGCAGAGCAGCCCTCTTCCCTACAAGCCGTTCACCCTGGACACGAGCCAGGCGACGCTCACCACCCACACGCGCGAGACGATGGACGGGCGGATCAGCGTGGGAACGGTCATCCCGAGCACGGACTGGGCCTGGGCAAAATGCGCCTCGTGGACGGATACGAAGCGCACCGCCGACGGGACGCAGATCTGCTTGAAGGACGGCTACGACGGCAACCTGCTCTACCAAGTGGTGTTCACGGCAACGGACCCCTACGTCCTGGGTGTCGGATTCGCCGCCTTCCGCGACCTCGGCTTCTTCTTCAAGACGGCCGTCCAGGACGAGGCCGGGACGCTCAATCCGCTGGCCAACGCCAACCGGAGCGGCACCGACATCAAGCGGTCGATCGCCCGCGGCGTCTCGCAGTCGGGGAACTTCCTGCGCGGATGGCTGCACCTCGGCTTCAACCAGGCAGAGAGCGGCAAGCAAGTGCACGACGGCCTGTGGCCGATCATCGCCGGCCGCCGCATCGCCCTGAACTTCCGGTGGGCGCAGCCGGACGGCGTGCTCGAGCTGTACCAGGCCGGCAGCGAGGGCCCGCAATGGTGGACGAAGTACCAGGACGACGTCCGCGGTCTACCGAAGCGAGGCATCCTCGACCGGTGCAAGGAGACGCGCACCTGCCCGAAGGTGATCGAGCACTTCGGCGCGGCGGAGATCTGGGAGCTGAAGCTCGGCATCGAGTGGGTCGGCACGGACGCCAAGAAGGACATTCCGCTGCCCAGGAACGTGCGGCGCTACTACATCCCGAGCACGACGCACGGCGGGGGAGCGGGCGGGTTCCTGGAGAAGCCGACTCTGGCAGCCAGGTGCCCTGGAAACACCTACGGAGGCGTTCCCGTCCGTGACCCGGTGACCGGCGTCACCGCCTCTCCCCCGGGCGCCCTGGCTGCCAATCCCGTGCCGCACACGGAGACGGTCAACGCGATCCGGTTCCACTTCCGGAACTGGGTGATGAACGGCATCGAGCCGCCTGCGAGCCTGTATCCGACCCTGCGCGCGAACGCCCTGCACCGCGACCACGACGACGACGGTGACGACGAAGACGACGATGACGACGACGGGCGCGACGGAAGGAGGCCGGACGGCTTCCTGGTCGAGCCGACCAAGAAGGCGATGGGATTCCCGGACATCCCGGCCCTGATGGACGCCTCGTCCGTGTCGTTCGCTCCGTTTGCGCCCGAGGCCGGTCTGTTCAACGGGAAGGCCGAGTTCCCCTTCATCAATCCCGTGCTCGACTACAACTGGGGCCCGGAGTTCAACCCCTCCGACGGATCTGGCGTGCCGACCAGGCTGCCTCCGCCGATCCGGCGCGTGATCAAGATGCTGGTGCCCAGGGTCGACGCGGACGGCAACGAGCTGGGCGGTGTCCCCGTCGTGTTGCGCGATGCGCCGTTGGGGACCTACGTCGGGTGGAACATCACCACTTCGGGGTTCCACAAGGGGCAGAACTGCAACTACACGGGCGGCGTGATCCCGTTCGCGCGCACGAAGGCCGAGCGCGACGCCAGCAAGGACCCGCGGCCGTCGCTGCAGGAGCGGTACAAGGACCATGCGGGGTACGTCGCGGCGGTGAGCGCCGCGGCGGCCAACGCCGTCCGCAAGAGGTTCTTGCTGCAGCCGGACGCGGACGCGCTGATCGCCCAGGCGGACGCGAGCAACGTCCTCAAGTAGTCGCGCCGGAAAGACTGCGGGGGGCGCGTGGCCATCGAGGCACGCGCCCCCGCTGCATTTCGAGATCCGTGCTACCCGAGCTGCGGGTAGTCCAGCGTGGCGTCGTGCTGGACCGGCCGCTTGTGCCCGCGGACCTTGCCCTCGGACTTGGCCGCGCGAGGCTGCGGCTTGCCGGAGGTGTGCACGTTTTCATTCGCGCTGTTCGCCTTGGCGTGCACCTGCGGAGCGGCCTGCGCGGACTGTGCACCCAGCAGCAAAAATGCCGCGCCCATCGCAATGAGCAGTTTGCCCGAATTCATGTGAAAACCCCCCGGAAATCCTCGCCGCGCGGGTTGCGCGAACGAGCTTCAACGGTGGGTAACACCCCGGGATCGGGCGCAGCAACGGAGCCGATCTGGCTGGCTGCGCGGCGCTCTGGTGCGGGCGGGAACGACCGGCGCTGGCGGCCTACCTGCTCGCACCCGCTTGCGGTGGGAGCGGCTCCTCCACCTCGACACCCGTGGCCACCACGAAGCGGGACACCATGTTGTAGCCGGCGATGGTTCCCACCAGCTCGACGACCTGTGCGTCGGGCAAGAGCGACCGCACGCGCTTCATGGTGGCGGGAGAGACGTCGATCTTCCGCGTCATCTCCCGGGTGAGCGCGAGGGTGGCGCGCTCGGATTCGTCGAACAGCTTCGGATCGCCGCCGCTCACGGCCGCGCCGGCGCGGAGCGCGTCGAGCTGCTGGCGCGTGCCGCCGGCCTTGAGGAACTCTCCCTCGTGCTGCACCCACTCGTACTCGGCCTTGTTGAGCACGCCGATCTGCATGATGGCCAGCTCGCGCAGCTTTCCCGGCAGCGACAGCTGGTTGCGGATGGCGGCGAACATGCCGTTCCAGCCCTTGGCGAAGTTCGGGCTGTGCAGGAGCATCCGGTCGAGGTTGAGCAGCCTGCCCCCAGGCCTGCGCGACTGGATCGCGGCGACCAGGTCCGGCGGGCCGACCTGGTCGTCGGAGAGGTAGGGGATGCCCGACTTCGAGACCTTCCTTGCGGACTTCGCCGGGTCGTCGGCGCGGGCGGGGAGGGCGGAGCAGAGGACGGCGGCGACGCCCGCCGCGAGCACGGAGTGTCTGGGAAGGGCCATGACTGCCTCCTGGAAGAGCCGCGCCGCGTGCGGCGGCGGCTCGCCGGCGGCGCACTCTAGCCCAACACGCCGCGGACCGTCTTGCGTACGGGCGCCGGCGCTGGTTGAAAGACGGAGCGGTTCCGTGCGTCATCCGCGCCAGGGATGCATCCGGGAGAGCTTCGCAAAGTGCTCGACAGCACCAGTGGGACCGAGGCGCCCCGTCCCGCCCATCCGTGGGCCGGCCTGGCCGCGCGCGCCATCCACGCCGAGCCGGGCGAGCTGAAGGCCGTCCTGCTCGCCTTCTCGTACTTCTTCTGCCTGCTCTCGAGCTACTACATCCTGCGCCCGCTGCGCGACGAGATGGGCGTGGCCGGCGGGGTGCAGAAGCTGCCCTGGCTGTTCACCGGCACCTTCGTGGCGATGCTCCTGGCGGTGCCGGCCTTCTCGGCGCTCGCGGCGCGCCTCCCGCGGCACCGGTTCATCCCCCTCTCGTACCGCTTCTTCACCGCGAACATCTTGATCTTCTGGCTGCTGTTCGCCACCGGCCGCTTCCACGTGGGCGCGGCGCGCGCGTTCTTCATCTGGACGAGCGTCTACAACCTCTTTGTCGTCTCCGTCTTCTGGAGCTTCATGGCGGACATCTTCCGCCACGAGCAGGGCGCGCGGCTCTTCGGGTTCATCGCGGCGGGCGGGAGCGCTGGCGCCCTGGCCGGCCCGCTGCTCACCACCTGGCTGGTGAAGCCGCTCGGCACGACGCACTTGTTGCTCGTCTCGGCCGCGCTGCTCGAGTGCTCGGTGCAATGCGTGGGCGCGCTGCATCGCTGGTCCCTCTCGGCGCGCTCCGCCGGCCGTGGCGACGCCGCTGCCGGACAGCAGCCGCTCGGCGGCGACTTCCTCAGCGGGATCCGCGTGGTGTTCCAGTCGCCCTTCCTGCTCGGGATCTGCGCGTACGTCCTGCTGCTCACCGCCACCGCGACCTTCCTGTACTTCGAGCAGGCGCAGATCGTGCTGCGCGCCAGCGCCGATCCGCGCGTGCGCACCGCCCTGTTCGCTCGCATCGACCTGGTGGTGAACGTCCTGACCCTCGTTTTGCAGGGCTTCGTCACGGGGCGGCTGATCCGGCGGGCCGGCGTCCGCGCGGGCCTGGGCCTTCTGCCGGTGCTCACCGCGCTGGGATTCGTCGCGCTCGCCCTGGCGCCGACGCTGCTCGTCCTGACGGCGGTGCAGGGCGTGCGGAGGGCCGCGCACTTCGGCATCGAGCGCCCGACGCGCGAGATCCTCTTCATCGACGTCGACCGCGAGCAGAAGTACAAGTCGAAGAACTTCATCGACACCGTCGTCTACCGCGGCGGCGACGCGGTCACCGCCTGGATCTCCTCGGGCCTTTCGGCCCTGGGCCTCGGGGTGGTCCCGGTCGCCGCGGCGGCGGTTGCGCTCTGTGCGGTCTGGCTGTGGAACAGCCTGGTCCTCGCCCGCAAGGACCGGGCGCTGGAGGCCCGATGAGCTGGTCCCGCCGCGAGGTGCTCAAGCTCTCCGCGGCGCTGGCCGCCGGAGGTCCAATGGAACGGATGCGTACGCGGCCGATCCCGCGCACAGGCGAGCAGCTTCCCGTCGTCGGGATGGGGACCTACCGCACCTTCGACGTCGGTGATTCCGAGGACGCGCGGAGACCGCTGCGCGAGGTGCTGCGGCGGCTCTTCGAGGGAGGCGGGCGGGTGATCGACTCGTCGCCGATGTACGGGCGCGCCGAGCAGGTGGTGGGCGAGCTGCTGGACCCGTCGCAGCGCCCCTTCCTCGCCACGAAGGTGTGGGCCAGCGGGCGCGAGGAGGGGATCGCGCAGATGCGCCGGTCGATGAAGCTCATGGCGCCGCGCGCGGACCGCCCGTTCGACCTGATGCAGATCCACAACCTGGTCGACTGGCGCACTCACCTCCCGACTTTGCGCGCCTGGAAGGAAGCGGGAACCATCCGCTACTGGGGGATCACGCACTACACCGAGTCGGCGTTCGGCGAGATGGAAGCCATCGTGCGGACCGAGAAGCCCGACTTCGTCCAGCTGCCGTACTCGGTGGGCGCGCGCGAGGCGGAGAAGCGACTCTTGCCCGCCTGCGCCGAGCATGGCGTGGCGGTGCTGGTGGAGCGCCCGTTCGAGGCAGGCTCGCTCTTCCGCGATGCGCTGAAGCGGCCGTTGCCCGCCTGGGCGGCCGAGATCGACTGCACGAGCTGGGCGCAGGTGTTCCTCAAGTTCATCCTCGGCCATCCGGCCGTGACCTGCCCGATCCCGGCCACCTCGAAACCGGAGCACATGGCGGACGACATCCGCGCCGGGTACGGCCGCCTCCCCGACGAACCCCTGCGCCGGCGCATCGTCGCCGAATCGACAGGAGCGTCCCGATGACCACTCGCCGAGACTTCCTCTGGACTGTCCTGGGCGGAGCCGCCGCCGCGACCGTCGTGCGCGCTGCCGGCAAGGAGCCGCAGGCGCAGGACGACGACCTCGCCTCGGCGAAGGCCGCCAAGGGCGCCAAGGCGCCGCGCGCGGCGAAGCCGCTGCGGATCCTCATCCTCGGCGGGACGGGGTTCCTCGGCCCGCACCTGGTCGAGAGCGCGCGGGCGCGCGGCCACACGCTCACGCTCTTCAACCGCGGCAAGACGCATCCCGAGCTGTTCCCAGATCTGGTGACGCTGCGCGGCGACCGGAACGGCCAACTGGACGCGCTGAAGGGCCGCGCGTGGGACGCGGTCATCGACACCAGCGGCTACGTGCCCCGGATCGTGAAGATGTCCGCCGAGCTGCTCGTGCCCTCCGTGAAGCAGTACGTGTTCATCTCCTCGATCTCCGTGTTCCCCGACGACGTGAAGCCGGGGGCGGACGAGAGCTCGCCGGTGCAGCAGCTCACCGAGCCCGGCAGCGAGGAGGTGCGCAAGCACTACGGCGCGCTCAAGGCGTTGTGCGAGCAGGCGGCCGAAGCGGCCATGCCGGGGCGCACCACCAACGTCCGTCCCGGCCTGATCGTGGGGCCCGGCGATCCCACCGACCGCTACACCTACTGGCCGGTGCGTATCGACCGCGGGGGCGAGGCGCTCGCGCCGGGGTCGCCGGACGATCCGGTGCAGTACGTGGATGCGCGCGACCTCGCCGCCTGGATCGTGCACGCGATCGAGCGCGGCACGGTGGGTGTGTTCAACGCCACCGGACCCGAGCGCGCGCTGGGGATGGGCGCGATGCTCGCCTCCTGCGCCAAGGCGGCCGAAAAGCCCGCGCCGCTCACCTGGGTCCCTGAGAAGTTCCTCGAAGAGCACAAGGTCTCGGCCTGGGACGACATGCCGGTCTGGACGGGATCGTCGGGCGGGTTCTCGCGCATCGACTGCAGAAAGGCGGTGCGAAGCGGCCTGCGGTTCCGCTCCGCCGACGAGACCGCGCGCGACACCCTGGCCTTTTGGAACACGCTGCCGGAGGAGCGCCGCAAGAAGTTGCGAGCCGGCATCTCGCCCGAGCGCGAGCAGGAAGTGCTCGCCGCCTGGCGATCCCGCAAGTCGTAGCGCGGTACGCGCAGAGCAGACCACTCCCGCACACAGGGCTGTTTCTTTAGACGGCCGTCGGATCGCCGATATGGTGGCCTTGCCACCTCTTCGGGAGAGACGATGCTGCTCGTGATTGCCGCACTCCTCGCCGCGACACCCGGGCTCGGAGGAGACGTGGCGCAGCCGCCGCAGGCCCAGCCCGCCTCGACTCGCAGCTTGACCGCAGTCCGCGTGGTGGCCGTCGGTGCCGACGATCAGGAGGGCGAGTCGGGCGTGATTCCGGATCGTACGCCGGTCGTCACGGCGGAGCAGCCCGCCTCCTCCAGCTGGTACTCGCTGTACGGCGGCAGGCATTTCGGCCTGCTGGTGGACGGGGGCGTGCCGGGCGGCGCAGGCCTGGCCGGGATGTTCCGGCCCTGGCGCTTCCTGCGCCTCGAGGGCGGCCTCAACTGGAACTACCTGAGCTTCGGCTTGCGCGGAGGCGTGACGGTGATCCCCTTCGAATGGGGCCTGACGCCGACGCTCCACCTCGAGGGCGGCCACTTCTTCTCCGGCGACGCGAGCAGGTTCGCGAGCGGCGGCGGCGCGAAGGTGCTGCTCGGACACATCCCGGAGGACTACCTGTCCGCTTCGCTGGGGCTGGAGTTCGGCTCGCAGCAGCGGTTCGTCTTCTTCCTCCGCATGGGACTCTGCTGGATCCGCACCGAGGCGCAGAACATCAAGGAGGCGATCGCGGCGCAGAACCCGGGCACGACCGGGGTGAAATCCGCCGGAAACATGCCTCTGCTGCTGCAGGTGCCGACGGTCAGCGTCGGCGTCGTCCTCTTTCTCTTCTAGGAGCGATGCGATGAATCCCACGCTCTGCAGAATCCTGTTCGCCGCGTGCCTGGCGCTGTCCGGCTGCGGCGGCAAGCTCGTCTACGGCGAGATGGAGGAGCCGACGCTGGTCTTGACGCAGCCGCTCGGCCAGAACGTTCCCGGCGGGCCGCCGTTCCCAGTGACGGTGCCGCAAGGGCTCGTCACCTTCACCTTCAACGTGCCCGACATCCCGCTCTCGGGAGGCTCCACGACGTCGAAGGAGGCCGGGTTCACCATCGGCAGCAGCATGAAGCTGAACCAGGCGGCCCTCATCATGTCACCGTCGAGCAACGCGGACTTCAACGGATTCGACACGCTGACGCTCACCATCTCGTCCGCGACGCAGACGCAGAAGACCCTCGCGCGGTACACCAAGGACCCCGCGAACCTGCCGGGCCAGACGATCGTCCTGCGGCCGGTCGACGACGTCGAGCTGCTCGACTATCTGACTGGCCCGGCCGGCAGCAGCAAGACCATCACGCTGGACGTCTCCGGCAGCGGCACGCTTCCCGGGAACAGCTGGACCGCCGACGTGGACCTCGACGTTCGCCTCAAGGTGACCGCGGGCTGGCCGTAGAGGCTGTGTAGTCCGCGACAGACGGCGGTCGGGTGGGACGCCGCCCGCCTCGTCCGGGTGAATAGATCGGCATCGCCCCGAGTCCGCTCGGGGCCAGGGAAGTTCAGGCCGGCCTCGCGTGGCCGCCGCCGGTTCCCGGAACTCCCTGGGCAAGAACCCGGAGGAGGCCGCCATGCTGCCTCTCGCTGTTGTGCTGCTCGGCGCCGCCGTCGGGCAGGTCGATCCGTACGCTCCCGCCTCCGCCTCGGATCCGCCGCCCTGCGCGGCGGCCAACGTCCCGGGCTGCTTGCCGGGATACATCGCCCGCATCGACCGTTATGGCCGGCTCGTCTACGCGCGCGACCCCAACTACGGCGCGCCGGCGCCGAGACCGGAGCCGCGCTCGTACCCGCAGTACTCGCAGCCCGCTTCCTGGGCGTACCCCGCGACCGGCGTTCCCCGGCCCGCGCCGGAGCCGGTGCGAGCCGGGGGCCGCGGACACGTCGCCCTGGTCTTCATGCCGGGCGTGTCCTCCTTCCCCAGGTACACCCGCTTCGACGAGACCAAGCCGGAGGGACAGCTCGCGCTCGAGTTCCGCGGCAACGACGGCGGAGTGCGCTTCCGGCTCGCCGGCGAGTACACCTCGTTCGGCAAGATCGGCGAGGCCTCCTTCAAGTACGATTTCTTCGACGGGTTCTTCTTCCGGCCCTTCCTGGGCGTCGGTATCGGCGTCGCCTCGATCAACCCCGATCCCGCCCTCCGCGCCGCGGGAAGCGCCTCGGCCGGGATCGACCTCTACCTCGGGCGGGATTTCTTCCTGACGGGCGAAGTCAAGCAGCGCCTGTTCATGGAAGGCACGGACGGCTCCGCCCACGGGCTCGTCACTTCCGACCGCAGGCAGACGTCCTTCCTCGCCGGGATGGGCTTCTACTTCTTCTAGCGGATCGTCGCCGGGGCGGCCGTCGCCGGGCGGCCGTAGCGCATGGTCGCGTATCCGGTGAGGAGCCCGACCAGCGTGCCGGGAAGGATGATCTCCAGGTAGTGGGAGCCCTGGAGCAGCGCGATCCCCAAGGCGAGCAGGGCGCCCACGGCGGTCCCGAAGATCACCGTCGGTAGAACGCGCGCAGCCTTGCGCGCGAAGAGGCCGATCAGCGCGCCGGCGATGAGGCCCTTCACCGTCGATCCGATGACGATCCCCATCAATTGCGAGCGCACCTCGGGCGTGAACCAGGCCGTCAGCCCGTCGAGGATGCCCAGCGCGCCGCCCACCAGCAAGGCAACCGTGATCCGGCTCATCGTCGCTCTCCTCCTTCGCCGCTCCCGTGCGGCGTCATCCCGCTGTATGCCGGGCGCCGGGAATCCTTTAACGGTGGGTGAACAGCAGGATCAATCCCCGTCCGACGAGGTACGCAGCCACGGTGGCCGCGGCGACGCGGTGGCGCTTCGCGACGCGCAGCCCCCTGCGCAGGAGGTTCTCCGGATACGCGGAGACCGGGGCGG
>Ga0209180_10000748_pt1 | contig 15409 bp, 12 predicted proteins | sample CZO8metaG_3_FD_188355 | JGI IMG/M metagenome (GOLD analysis project Ga0209180, IMG submission 188355) | Vadose zone soil microbial communities from the Eel River Critical Zone Observatory, Northern California, USA - CZOApr15con2H2.8 metaG... | ecosystem: Environmental > Terrestrial > Soil >...
CGAGGCCGCAAACGCGGCCACCAGCGCGGTGACACCCATCGCCACGCCGCCCCAGCCCGGCACGGCGGTAAATTCGGCGGCACTCTCCATCGTTTCGCGGATGTAGCGGAGATGATCGGCAGCGCGAGCGTCGATAGGGATGGGCTCGCGTTGCGGAGAACGAAGCGGACCAGAGGTCGCCATAGAAATAAGACTACGGCAAAAACTCAGGTGTGTCAAGTACTTTGTGTTGCAAAGTAAAGCGTCGGCGAATCACCCTTTGCCCGGGTAGCGGCCCTGCAATGAATTCCACCGGATCGTGAATACGTCGATAAACATCTGAATGCTGTCGTGCAGCATGCTCACCGTCGTGGCCGGTGAATGCCCCCAGCGCACCGGAATTTCAACCGCGCGCAATCCATGACGCCGCGCCAGGTACAGCAGCTCCGGGTCGAACCCGAAACGTTCGATCGTCTGCTGCTCGAAGATGACGCTGCAGCGCTCGCGCCGGAACGCTTTGAAACCGCACTGCGTATCGACGAACGGCAGCCACAAGATGGCTCGCACTATCTTGTTGAAGATGATTCCGGCGAATTCGCGGAAGGGAGACTCGTGCACGCTGATCAGGCTGCGGTCCATCGCCCTAGAGCCAATCGCCATGTCATAGATGTCCAGAGCGTCAATGAGTTTGCCGGCTTCCTCAATCGGCGCCGAGAGATCTGCGTCCGTAAAAAGGGCGAGGCGGCCGCGCGCTTCCTGCATCCCGTGGCGTACGCTGTAGCCTTTGCCTCGATTGACGCCATTCGAAACCACGCGCAGCGTGGGAATCTTGATGCGAAAATATTCCGCCACCGCGGCTGTGCCATCCTTGGAGCCGTCGTCCACGACCAAAACTTCCGTTTTGCGCCCGGAGGTCGAAAGGTATGCTGCAATCCGCTCCAGCGTGGCCGGAAGGCGCACTTCCTCATTGTACGAGGGAATAATGATCGAGAGATCGAAGAGCGGTGAGCTCATCGTTAGGAAGGTTCCTGCCAGCCATGGTAGCCGACGAGCGGCACAAATCGGCAGCCTTCCAGCATCTTTGTGGGGAAAGCATCACCGCGCTTTTCGATGAGCTGCAATTCCTGATGTTCCGCATCCCCCACAGGGACAATCATCCGGCCGCCCTCGGCAAGCTGGGCAAGGAGCGGCTTCGGAACCGCAGGTGCTGCAGCGGCTACGAGGATAGCGTCAAAAGGGGCTAGTTCCGGCAGGCCAAGTGTGCCGTCACCGCAATGTACATGCGCGTTTGGATATCCAAGCCGATCGAGTTTGGCGGAAGCACTGGAAGCAAGCTCCGGCCGCCTCTCGATCGTGAAAACTTCCTTGGCCAGTCGTGAGAGCACGGCAGCCTGATAGCCGCAGCCCGTGCCAATTTCCAGAACTCGGTCGCCCGGCTGCAGATGCAACGCGGCCGTCATGGCCGCAACGATATAAGGCTGCGAAATAGTTTGACCGCCCCCGATTGGCAACGGCAAATCCTCATACGCGCGCGAACGCAACTCCTCCGGCACGAATTCGTGCCGTGGTACTGCCGTCATCGCCGCAAGCACTTCGGCATCACGGATGCCGCGCCGACGCAACTGCTTTTCAATCATTTCCGCGCGCTCTGCAGCGTATTCTTTTTTCTCAAGCATGCGTAACCGCTCCCGCATGTTTTTCCCACGCGCCTGTTTTCAAGATCCCTTCCATTTGCGCGAGAGTAAAGTCGCATTCCTCCTCGCGATTGTAGAAGTGCGGCGAGACGCGCACGCCGGCTTTGGGGCGGTAGTCGACCATGATCTCCCTAGCCAGCAGCTCTCGGCAAACCTCATGGGCATGCGGGCATTCGACCGAAACCGTCCCCGCGCGCTCCTCAGGTTTTTCCGGCGTGTTCACCCGCCAGCCGCGAGCACGAGCGCCTTCGATAAGCCGCGCAGTCATGCGCATCGATTTGTCGCGAATCGCCGCAATGCCAACCTTGTTAAGAATCTCCAGTCCAGGCTGGCACGCATAGAGCGCAGGTATGTGTGGAGTGCCGTTCAGATAGCGGAACGAGTCGTCGCGCGGATCGTTGGCACCGGTTTCGAAAGCAAAGGGACGGCGATGCGCGATCCACCCGGTGAGCGCGGGACGCAGCCTGGCGCACAAATCTTCGCGGACGTAAAGGTAGGCGACACCCGGCCCACCGCACAGCCACTTGAGGACTCCGCCCACCGCAAAATCAACGCCCAGCCCACGCACGTCGAGAGGAATCGATCCCGCAGCCTGAAAAATATCGAGAATTACGTGGGCGCCGACCCGGTGAGCCCGTTCAACAATGGCGCGCGCGTCAACGATGCACGAACTCCGGAAAAGAACCTGCGAAATGGGCACGAGGAGTGTCGTTTCGTCGATGGCGGCAAGAAACTTATCCAGATCAATGCGAATGTGACCCGGAGTCGGCACAACTTCCACACGTGCGCCAAGCCGGCGTTGCTCGTGGTAGAAGTACTGAATCGAAGGAAACTCCAGCTCGACCATCACCACCTTGTTGCGTGGCCCGCGAAAGTCAAAGCACGACGAAATCACCGCTTGGGTGAGCGTCACATTCTGGTGCAACGAAATCTCGCCGGGGCCCGCTCCAATCAGCGGCGCGATCTGGTCGCCCACGCCGACGGCCATCTCCCACCAGCCCTCCTCCCATGCGCGAACTCCGCGTTCCGCCCACGAATCGGCGTAAGAGCGCAACCCCTCGTACACACCCCGAGGCATCGCGCCCAGCGAATTGCTGATCATGTAAGTGGTGCGGTCCAGGATCGGAAATTCCCCGCGCCACTTCAGAAGCGAATCCATGCCGGCTCCCAGTTGCATAACACCAGATGCTGCGAAACCAAGTTTAACTTGTATAATGCGGCCAGAGGTTGGCCGTGAGCAAACGATATGTCTTGAGTGAATACGTCGAACTGGCGATGGGGCAGGCCTTCTACGATAAGCTTGAGGATAATTCCTTCTCGGGCCGTATCCCTTCCTGCCCGGGCGTGCTTTCCTTTGCCCCGACGCTCAAAGAATGTGAAGAAGAGCTTCGCTCCACGCTTGAGGATTGGGTCCTTGTCGGCCTCAAACTTCGCCATCATCTGCCCGTTATCGGAACTATTGATTTGAACAAGGAACCCGCGCGTGAGCCGGTGGACTCCTTGTAAACGTCGCGAGTTCATCCGCCGCCTCCGTGTTCTGGGTTTCGACGGGCCGTTCTCGGGAGCTCGCCATCAGTTTTTGATCCAAGGCGAAAATCGCCTGACAATTCCCTCCAACGAAGAATACTCCGTGCCACAACTCCGTGTGATGCTTCGCGAGACTGCCATAATTCTGGGCCGCGAAATCACTTTGGCAGAATGGGAGCAATTGTAGTTAATTCTCCCATGCGCGCGGTTCGATATACACGCCACGAGGTATCGCGCCCGGCGAATTGCTGATCATGTACGTGGTGCGGTCCAGAATCGGAAATTCCCCGCCCCACTTCAGAAGTTCATCCATCGCGCGCTGCTCCCTGGTCTGAAATGCGGGATCGAGGTCTTCTCCAAACAAAGTAGCACACCGTGATGAAAGCTAGCCAGGGCGCGCCGGCCAGCAAGGTAATGCGAAATCCCGGGACCCACCAGGTTGATACCAAGACTGCGAATACTCCTCCCAACCCCATGACGGACGCCCAAGGCCCCGGCGGCCCCAACTGAAGGTATGGCCTTGCCTGACGTTTGTGAATGCGACGGAACACTAGGTGAGTTAATAACGTCATCAGCCAAGCGAACAGCGCCCCAAACGTGCTGAGTCCAATCATGAACACGAAAAGTGAATCCTTAAAGTACTCCGACAGAACGAGTGCCGCAGCCATTCCCCCCGCCGAAGCCAGCACCGCAACCACGGGCATGTTTTTCCCGCTCAATCGGCCAAGCACCGCGGGAAGATAGCCGCCGCGCGCGAGTGAGAAAGCCAGCCGCGCCGCGAAATACAAATTGGCAACAGCACTGGAGAGCGCCGCCGTCAGCACCACGAAATTCATGATGTGACTCGCAGCAGGAATACCCACAGTCTGAAAAACGCGGACGAAAGGACTCTCGCCGAGTCCGATCTGCGTCCACGGGACAATACCAACAACAAGCGCGAGCCCAGCAACATAGAACAGCACCAGCACCGTAAGTGTCCTGCGCAGTGCCTTCGGAACCGCCACTTTTGGATCGGCTGCTTCGCCGGCTGTGCTTCCGACAACTTCGATTCCGAAAAAACTGAAAAGCCCCAAAACAACACCCAGACCGACGCCTTTCCATCCGTTCGGAAGAAAACCGCTGTGTGCCGTGTAGTTTGCGAAGCCGACTTTCGGGAATCCCACGCCGCACAGCAGCGCAGTCCCCAGAATCAGAAAAGCGACGATGGTCACGACCTTGATCATCGAGAGCCAGTATTCAAATGTTCCAAGACTTGCGATGTTGATGCAGTTGACGTAAAGGATCACAAGCGAGAACAAGCCGATCGAAATCCACGACGGGGTTTCCGGGAACCAGAACTTGCAATAAATCGACGCGGCCACGACTTCGCTGCCCACCACCACCATCATGCAGAACCAATAGGTGAGGCGAATCGCAAACCCCGCCCACGGATTCAAGTACATCTCCGCGTAAAGTCCGAACGATCCCGCCGCCGGGTGAGCCGCGGCCATCTCTGCCAGCGCCCACATCATCGTCACGGCGATACATGCTCCAACGACAAAGCTCAGAATCACCGCCGGCCCCGCGAGTTTCACGGAGATGGCGCTTCCTAGAAAGAGACCGGTTCCGATTGAACTCCCGAGGCCGATCATGGCAAGCTGCCCCGGCGTCAGATTGCGCCGTAGACCCGCTTCGCGCTCGACGACCTCAGCGGGCGCAGGCGGTCTCAGGGACATGCCGCCCTGCATTTCCATTTTGTTCATGGCGAGGCATCGTAACAGAAATTCATTTCCCCTTCCCGGACCTGAACGTTCGGACAGTGAATGACGCGCCACGCCTGTCCCTCGAGAGAGTCGCGCCACTGCACGGCTCTTCCTAAAATCTATACGTGGTGCGATGACGAACAATGGCCCCACGGAGGCAGTCATGAAAGCGGTTCTTGCACTTGTCCTTATTTACGTCGGCACTTTTTTCCTGGTGATCCAGGGAGCATCACAAAACTCCTTACAAGCGGCACCCCAGGGCTCTGCCGCCGTGCAGGGCAACGCCGCGGCTGCACAAGCAAATTCCTCCATTGATCCGGCCAAGGAAGCCGACATTCGCTCGCTGATGGAGCTAGTCGGCGCGCGCGATCTCGTTCAGGACGGCGCGAACACCGCCATCGAACAGTCCCGGGAAAAACTTCTCGCCACCGTGCCCAACAACGACAGGGGCCAGGCCTTCGTGAATGCGTTCGCCGTTAGCTACCAGAAGAAATTCGACGTCGACCAGGTTACGAATCAACTCGTAGCGGTTTACGACAAGCACTTCACGGATGACGAAATCAAGGGGCTGCTGCAATTTTACGGTTCGCCCCTCGGACAGAAGGTCGCCTCGGAGATGCCCAAGATCGGCCGTGAAACGCAGGCGGCGATCCGTTTGGCGAACACCAAGGCCGCTAAGGATGCGCTGGCGGAATTGAAGCAGCAGAATCCGGAGATCGGGCAGTCGGCACGGCTCGGGAACGGTCAGGGCCAGGGCCGCTGGCAGAAGCGTCGAGGACAACAGGGCGGTCAGGCGCAAACTCCCCAGCAACAGGCCGCGCAGCAGCAAGATCCAGAATAAGTTGAATCGCGATTCAAAAAGCGCTTTCCGTTTACTGAAAGCGCTTCTTGATTTTTATGTCGATGCCGAACGTTCCATTCTGATCGCGCAGCCCGACAATGGAGACGTTTCGGTCCACGTTGTACTCCACTTGAATAACCTGCTGCTGCGTCGAGCTCACATTCGAAACATAAGTGATAGTCAGATTGCGAGTAATCTGTTGCTCGACGGTGATGCGGGCCGCTGCGTTCTGTTCCGAACCCGTCGAGCCCACTCCGGCGAGGCCCGGATCAACGCGAAACCGCGTTATCCCAAACAGGCGCTCCAACCGCCCGCCCAATTGGCTGGAAATCGCTTCCGAAAGAATCGCTGACGCGCCCGCCGTTCCACCCTGCGACGTGCCGCCACTGCGCGTTGTCGCCTCAGAGCTGGTTTGCCCCAGTGCAAGCAACGTCACGATGTCGTTCGCCGGAAGCGGCGGGTCGGACCGATACGCCAGCGTGAGCTTGCTGGCCGGACCATTGAAATTCAGCGTGATCTCATACTGCTGAATCGTCGTGGTTGCTTCCACATTCAAAACCGGGTCAAGACGGAACGGGTTGGAAAAGTTCAAGTCTCCGCGACTAACACGGTATCGGTTGCCCGCGAAATATAAATCACCCGAGAGGATGTGGATGTGCCCAAGGAGAATGGGATGCTCCCAGGTCCCTCGCACGCGAAGATTAGCGTCGGCCTGCAGTTGCGCGCCGGGCCATTCCATGCGCGCATCGGGTGCCGACAGGGCTTCGACGTCGAATTGCAGATTGCGCAAATAAGGTGAACTCGTAGTGGGGCTGGTGATGCCTTCCTTTGCCGACACCAGCATGCCCGCGACTTCGAGGCCTTGCGTGAGAGTGACGCGCTCGATCGTCACCTTCCCGGAGAGCAGCCCCGCTGCTGGCGTGCCCGTCAGCCTCAGCGAACCTCCGACCAGCCAACTCATGCCCAGTGGATAGCGGATGCGCACGCGATCGGTGTGCACGCTGACGTCGTAGCGCAGCGGACTCTCCGCGTAATTCACGCTGCCGGAAAGATGTAGCGTGCCGCCGCCGGATTCCGCGCTCATGTTCTCGAAGTACAGGCGTGTTGCATCGAACACCACGTCTCCCATGATGGCGCTGAGTCCCGTGGGAAAATCCGCGGCGCGGGCGGAGGCGTTTTCGATGTGCACGCGGCCGGTAATCCTCGGCCGGTCCAGCGTCCCTTCGAAAGAAGCGTTGATTTGCGCGGGACCGCGTGCGTCGAGATTCGGCACAAAACCACTGATGAGCCGCAGGTCCAAAGCGCCATTCAGGCGCAATCCAACGGTCCGGCGCCCGGCAAACTGCACTGAACCCGCAATCTGCAAATTGGTGTCCGTTCCACGCAGTGTCACCGGGTCGATCTCCAGGCTATCCTTCGTCGAACGAAAATGAACCGGGCCCGTGTTTTCCAGCCGCACGTTCGCGTAATTCATTGCCAGTCGCGAGAGATTCGCATCCACGATGATGCTCTGCGGTTGCTTCAGCGAACCATTTACCGAAATATCGCCATCCGCGTTCGCATGGCCGCTGAACTCTTTAAAGTGCAACGCCGCGAGCAGAAAGGGGTCCAGGTCAATGTTCTTGATCGAAACCTTCCCGCTCAGCGGGTAGGGATCGGCAAGCCCGAGCGTGTAGCCGCCGGAAATTTCTCCCGTGCTCATCGCCGAGCCCAATTCCAGATGTGCTGTGCGGCCGTCTGATGCCAGCTTGCCGTCGAAACTGCCTACAATCACTTCGCCAATCCGCAGGTCCACGACTCGAACTGACCCTTCGCCGACCGGCGCTCTCAACGGGCCGGTGGCCTGCAACCGAAAGCTCACCTGCCCTCCCACAGGCAGCCGCGCCGATTGCAATTTCTCAAAATTTTCTAGAGGCAGCGCCGCGCCCACGAGGTCAGCAGAAATCGTCTGATCCCCGTAGCGGTAACCAGCCGAGCCGGTGATAATTCCCGCGCCCCGCCCATTCTCTTTTCCTGGCGGGAAAAATCGCAGCTCTGCGTCCGCGACGCGCACTTCATCTGGCGACAGACTCAGCTGCCCGCGCAGACGATTGAAGGAAAGTCCGTACAATCCGCCTTCCGCCAAATCGAAAAGGCCGGTAACGTTGGGTTGCTCTCTCGTGCCCCGCCCGTGAAATTGTCCCGTCAGTGAACCCTTCACGTGATAAGTCATCCCGAGCAGTTGTTCGAGACTTTCGGCCGGGACTTTTTCGAAATTAGCCTCAGCTGTCCAGTCGTTCTCCGGCAGGAAGCTCCAGTTCGTCAGGGAAAGTCTTCCTTCGATATTCGTTTCCATGTTGCCGCTGCGGGCATGTCCTCGCTCCAGCGCCAGCTCCGATGGCGAATAGCTCAGATCACCTTCCACGAAATCCACGAACGCGCCGTCGTAACGCGCATGTTCCCCGCGCAGGTGCCCTTGAAACGTAGGGCCGCCGGTGGCGCTCACGATCTTGCCGTCCCACCGCGCGCTCCCCGAAATCTGTTTCGCGGCCTCCACGGAACCAGGCGCAGCTCCACGCAAGCCATTAATGAAATCTTTGTATGTTTCCAGAGCGCCAGTCTCAAACCGCACATTCATCGTCGAGTTGCGCGGAGCAAGAATGCCGTCGATGGTGCCACGCGACGACGGCGTTTCGAATTCACCCGAGTCGATTGTCAATACGTTGGGATCGTAGCGATAGCGGAACTTCCAGGCAGCGCTTACGGGTTGATGGTGTTCCGCTGTTTGTTCTGGAGTCTCCCACACGGTATTCGCGGAGATTTCGAAATGCTGGAAGGGCCCGCTCCAGGTTTCAACTGTATCCGCAGTGATGCGCGCGTCCCAGTGCAGCTCGTCAATGGGGAAGTCGCGATGCTCGATCGACGGCAGAACCCCTGCGAGCCTCACATCTTGCACATGCGTGTCCGCCCTGAATTTCAGCCCGTCGAATCGCATCGTCACGCGCCCGGTTACCCTGCCGCCGAACGCCCCGGCAAGAAAATCTGGTATCTCGAGGCCGCCGTTGTCGATTCTATAGCTGCCGCGGCTGGTTAGCCCGGTCGCGTGACAGACCACATACGGCAGCGCGATGTTCTGCGTGGAATAACTCCCGCTCCCCTTGTACTGGCCGCCGGCGAACTGTCCTTCTCCGCGTACGTCAACCCGTCCCGTCGGCACCATGGGTTCGCGCAGGGTTTCCCGGATATCCAGCAGATCGACCCAGCCGCGGTACCGGAAACTCCACTGCGGATTCGAAAAACTATTCATTTCCGCTTGGGCATCGAGATGCGAGTGCCCCGCGCTGAGTACCCCTTGCTCGAGTGTGAAGCCATCGCGCCAAAGCGTGAACTTCGCCGATAGACCCACCCGCAGGGGCACGTAGGGCTTCGATGTGAACTGCATATTCTGCCAGTCAAGGTTGCCGAGATATAAAGTATGCTCCGGCGTACCCCCAGCATCGAGACCGAAACGCAGATCTCCCCCATGCACAGTGATCGGTGTCTTTATGTCGTTGTAAAGAAACCACCCGTCAGCAAGCAGAAGTCGCCGGATATGCAATTCGAATAGCGTGTCGCGCAGCGGTTTGTTTATGGACGCCGGCCGCGGAGGCGCGGGCACGTTTGTGGTTCCGTTCTTTTCGACGCGGATGTGCACGTGCGGCTGCTGGATCTCAAGTTCATTCAGCGAAATTCTGCGGCCCCAGAACGAATCGATGCGCAGACCTGCCTGCACTTCCTCCGCAGTAAAAAGAGGTTCCGTGCCCAAGGCCTCTTTCCCATGGATCACCAGACCCTTTATGGTTGCCCGCATGGCGAACCAACGAATCGACAGCGCGCGCAACTCAACCTTGCCGCCGGTCATCCGTTCCAAACGGCTTACGAGCAGCCGGCTCAACAACGGGTTGCCCGCCCCGCTTCCGAAAAAAATCATCAGGCCGGTGACGATCAAGAAGATCTTTGCGCCGAGAACCCAGGCAACGTGACGCAGCCAGCGCCACTTCCGGCGGCGGGTCTCTTGCGTCATTTCGCCGCCGCATCGAGAAACTTTTCAATGTGCAGGCGGGCCTTGCTCTCTATGAGCCATTGATCGGCCTGGTCATTGATTCCGCGCTGAACGAGTGCTTCCCGGATGAAGTCGCGTGCCTCGTCTAGTGGTGGCGGCTCTTGCCCGCGCGCTTTGGCCCGCGGCACAACCGACTTCTGGTAAAAGTCATCTATCGTCTTAGGATCGATCTGCACCCCGGGACGAAAACGCGAATCCAGGTAGTTGCTCAAGTAGACCTGCGCGGCCACCATCTCCCGTATTTCTGCGTCGCTCAGACCGCTCTGCTTTTTCCTGGCCTCGTATTCCTCCGTCGATGCGAACGATTTCCGCACACGCTCCAGGCCGCGTTCAACCTCCGCATCGGATGGGCGCGGGAAACGCGATACCTCCGCCTCAGTTCGCACTATCCACTGATCGATCAGCCGCTCCAGAATCTGGGCATCCGTTTCCGATTTTCCGTCAAGGAATTGCTGGTAGCGGCTGAGCGCGCGGATATCGCTCAATAAAATGATGTCATTTTCAACCCGCGCCACAATGCGATCCACGATCTCCTGAGCCGCCAGTCCCCCGGCAATCCCTAGGGACAGCCAGAAGAGCAGCGCGCGAATCGCCAGTCCGCGCATTAGAAGCTCGACCCCAGATTGAAAAAGATCTGAAAGCCAGGGAGTCGTGTGCTTTGCTGGCCCAGCGAGCCAACTTGGCAAGTCTGGTTATTGCTCGGGCACGGAATCGGAATAACAAACGACGGCCGATTCAGCTGATAGCCAAAGTCGATTCGAATGGGCCCCACCGGCGTCTTATATCTCACGCCCAAGCCTACGGTATGAGCAAAGTAGTTCAGTTCGTTCGTACAGTTGGTGTCGCACGCCGGTATCATCGGACCAGTTAGATTTGCCGGATCCACGGGGACGGGCTTGAAAGTTGGCGCTGGCAGCGTGGCTCGGAGAGAGATTCGGCTCAGCCGGCTGTATACGTTGCCGCCGTCATAAAAAATGGCGCCTCCGAGAGACGTCCCGAGAAACGGCAAGCGCATCGGGAAGCGGAATTCCTGGTTGAGAATGAGCATCGCCTGCCCCCCCACCGGGAAGCCTGTGCACGCATCCCGCGGTCCAGCTTGATTCAGCGCGAAGCCGCGCAGTGACGTTCCGCCGCCCGCGAAGAATCGCTCCGGCAGCGGAATAATCGTTGGAGTCGATGCTGGTGGCGCTGTACCGGGGAGGCACTGCGCGGGCCTGGGCGCCGGAAAAGCCAAGGAAATCGTGTCGCGATAAGGCACTAGCAAACCCAATCGCGCGGATCGCGCAAAACTAAAGCGGCGCTTGATGGGGTAGTACGTGGAATTTTGAAAGAAAAACCGCAAGAAGCTGGCACTGGAACCAAAATTCGTATCGGCATCGCCAAAATCGGCGCTGTTGAAACTGCCCTTCGAGGCATCGGCGGGATTGTCGCGCGAATCGCGGAACCATGTTACTCCGAATTGCGAAACCAGTGTTGGCTGGTTGAAAAGCGGAATTTCCTCACTCAAGATCTTGAGATTCGAAACACTCACTCGGCGGAAGGCATAGCGATACAGCACCGTGGTCAGTGGCGTGATTTGATCGGTCAATTGCACCGATCCCTCGTAACGCTCTTCCGTAAACGTATTGATATCCCGCGTTTTTTCCGCGAACACCGTCGCCTGAAAGCTGAAGTGTGGATTAGCAAAGGTATTCGGCGCCGAATACCCCAGCAGCGCGCGCCCCTGCAAGGTGCTGCCGCGCAGTTTGAACGAGAGCGAATCCCCCCGCCCGGTGAGATTCAGCTTGCTGAGCTCGAGAATTCCCCGAGGCGCGGCCTGGATCTGCGCTCCCGTCGGACTCGTCGTGCTGGCGAGCCGCTGCACTTCGAATCCGCCGCCGTAAGCCAGCGTATAACGCTTGGCTTCTTCAACCAGAACCGCGATGTCTTTCTCAGGATTTGTTCCGTTGGGATTCTGCGGCTCGATGGTCACGCGATTGAAGACCCCGAGGTTGTACAACCGCCTTTGCGATTCCACGACGTCCCCTTCGCGCAGCGGCTGTTTAACCTTGATGTGCACCTCTCGATGAATTACGCCTGGTCGCGTGTGCTGGTAGCCGCCAATTAAAATGCGCCGCACCCGCGTTTGCGGGCCTTCATGAATTTGATACAAGAGCCGGACCGCCTCGGCCTGCTCAATCGTCGGCTTGGATTCTTTTTCCTTCTGCTCTTTTTTTTCATTCTCCTGCGAAGCTGTGGCGTTCCCGCCAGCGCCTGCTTTTTGTGCCGCCGGAACGGCCGAAACGCGCTCCGCCGCTGCCGTAAAGCTCGCCTCGGGAAATCCTTCGTTAAAATAAAGCGCCAGAATATTGTCCCGGTCGGTCGTCACGCCGAAATCGGAATACGGCTGCCCCGGAGTCGAGCCGACAACGCCGAGAAGTTCATCTTCCTTGAACGCATGATTCCCCTCGATCGACAGCGAAGCCACGCGCGTCTGCTTACCTTCCTGAACCACAAAACGGATAAACAAATCGCCTTCTTTGCCTTTGTAGTTGTCTTCGATCTGTTGCTCGACCTGGGCATCGAGAAACCCGTTTGCCTGGTAAAGACTGCGCATCGACTGCGCGTCGAAATCCACCAGCCTCCGGCTGAACCGTCCCGCCGAACCGAACGCCCCGCCGAAGATTTGCAATCGGCTTTGCAGTAATTCGGTGTCGAAGTACTTGTTCCCCGTGATTTCTATTCCGATCAGTTTGTGCCGGGGACCCCGCTCAACCGTGTAAGTAATAATCTCTTCCGCGCTCTGCGCCGCGCCACCGTCGGACTTCACCTCATGCGTTTCCATCGTGTAATTCACTTCGGCGTCGAAATACCCCTGCCGTTCAAGCCGCTCGCGAACATTACGTTTTCCTTCTTCCAGCAGGTCCGCATCAACCGCGCCCTCCTGATAGATGGGGATCAGTTTTTTCAGATCGCCATTGGAAAACTTCGCGCCCATTAAGTTCACTTTTACGCGCGGTCCTTCCGCTACCTCCAGGTCCAGCGGAACCGTTTTCTTCGCGGCATCATAATTCCCCCGGCGCACTGCCGCTCGCCCGCTGAGATGCCCCTTTTTGACCAGATATTTCCGGATGCGGCCCCTCCCGCGCTGCAACTTGGCCGACGTGATTTCGCTTCCCGTTTTCATTTTCAATCGCGAGAGGAGCTCGGCATCGCGATACTCCGTCTCGTTTTTCAACTGGATAATTCCGACGCGTGCGCGGGGGCCCGGCTTTACATGCACGACGATGTCCATCTGGTGCGTTTCCGGATGCGGCACTGTCTCCGCGAAGAGTTCCGCCTGATACAATCCCTCTTCACGAAGTGTTTCGTGCAACCGTTCCAGCGCTTCGTCGACGGCCGCCCGCCGGTACGCTTGCCCAAGCGTCAACTGCATCGCCGCTGCCGCCGAAGCATCGCTGGGCGGCGCCGTAAGACCCTCGATGCGCACCTGATTGAAAAACAGATTCTCCCGCACCACGAATTCCAATCGCACGCCATCCGCCATCGGCGTAACAACCGCCCGCAGATCCGCGTAATCCCCCGTTCGATAGAGCGTCCGCAGACTTTCCGCGATTTTCCCCCGGTCCAGCGCTGTTCCGATTTCTACCGCGATTCCGGAGGGCGACTCGGACAAAACTTGGCCGTCTTCTTTGACAATGCGGACAGTTACAATCTTCGGCTCTTCCTTCGCGATGCCTGTCACGGAGGTTTCTTGCGGCGTCTGCCCGCGCGTCGGCGCGGCTCCCGTCAGGAGCGCGAGCGCCACAATCCCTCGCCACCCATTGGCCCAGCCCAATTTCATGTTTCCATTCGCTCAGACGAAGCGTAGCACAGCGGCGTTGCCTGACCTGTCCCCTTTGGCGCTATCATGTAGCTTAGCAGGCGCGTCGGCTGCGCCTGCCAGGGCCGTGCCTTTCGTGAACGATTCTCTCCAGGAAAAATACTCGCGCCAGATGCTATTCGCCGGGATCGGCGCTGAAGGGCAACAGCGGCTGCTCGCTTCACGCGCGGCCATCGTCGGCTGCGGCGCCATCGGCGCTGCCGCCGCCAATCTTCTTGTTCGCTCCGGCGTAGGCTACCTCAAAATCATCGATCGCGATTTCGTTGAGCCCTCCAACTTGCAACGGCAGACGCTCTTCGATGAGTCCGACGCCCTCAACGTCCTCCCCAAGGCCGTCGCCGCCGAGCGCAAGCTCCGCTCCATCAATTCCTCCGTTGCCGTCGAAGGTGTCGTCGCCGATCTCACCCCGCGCAACGCGGAAGCGCTTCTCCGTGGAGTCGATCTGCTCCTCGACGGCACTGACAATTTCGAAACTCGCTTCTTGATCAACGATGTTGCCGTGAAATCCAGCCGCCCTTGGATCTACGCCGCCGGCGTCGCAAGTTACGGCTTGACCATGACCATTCGTCCCGGCGCAACGGCCTGCTTCGCCTGTCTCCTGGAGTCCGGCGGCGCCACCCAGGGCCTCGAGGAGACCTGCGACACCATCGGTGTCCTCGGGCCGATCGTCAATTTGATCGCCTCGCTGCAAGTAGCCGAAGCCTTGAAACTACTCTCCGGACACCCCGAGGCCCTTCATGGGCGCTTGCTCTCTTGCGACGTCTGGACCGGCCGCATGCAATCCATCCGTGTCTCGAGCAATCCCGAATGCCGCGCCTGCGCCAGGCGCGATTTTGCTTATCTTGCCGGAGAAGCCCAGCCCCGCATCACCATGTGCGGTCGTGATTCCGTCCAAATTCACGAACGCGCCCGCGCTCTCGACCTCGGCGTTCTCCAAGCCCGCTTGAAGCCCCTCGTCCACAGCGTCCGCCAGAACGATTTTCTGCTCTGCTTCTCCATCCCGCCTTATGAAATGACCGTCTTCGCCGACGGTCGTGCCATTCTCAAGGGCACCAGGGATCCCTCCGTGGCGCGCTCCCTCTACGCCCGCTACATCGGCGCCTGAACCCTCACTTCTCTTCCACTTCGGCGATTGTGATTCAGCGAGGCAGGTGACCCGAGCGTCCAAACGAGCTCCGCATGTTCGAACGGTCGAGGTTTTCCCGCAGATTCATCAGCGTAAGGAATGTGCTCAAGATTCGCGCCTTCAGGTCATCCGTCAGGTGCAGCCCGCTGGTCGCTACGCGCGCCAGGCATTCCCCGTTCTCCGTGATGAACTTCATGATTTCACGCTGGCGCTCCTGCGGGGCGTTGCCCAGCGCTGTCTCCCGCCGCATCCCCGAGCAGTTGGCTTCCAGCGAAAGCGTGAAGTGCAGGACGCACAGCCGCTGCTCGGCGAGTGCCGGTGGCGTATCGTTCTTGCATCCCGCGGTTTGGCAAGATGTTCCCATGGCCGATGGCGCTGAACGATAGGTTACATCTCTCGCGCGGAAAATCCAGCGCGCATCGCGCCAATGATGCGAATGTTACATGACTTGCCTCTCTCGCGTCTCGCGCCATTGGACGGCACCCTTGCCCGGAATAATTCGCGAAATCCATTGACAGGAGTATGCACTCAGCTGTATAAAAATACATAGGCAAAGT
>Ga0209180_10000749_pt1 | contig 15406 bp, 13 predicted proteins | sample CZO8metaG_3_FD_188355 | JGI IMG/M metagenome (GOLD analysis project Ga0209180, IMG submission 188355) | Vadose zone soil microbial communities from the Eel River Critical Zone Observatory, Northern California, USA - CZOApr15con2H2.8 metaG... | ecosystem: Environmental > Terrestrial > Soil >...
GTTTTTGGCTTTGCTTATCAATATCCTCGAGTCCCTCAATAAAATGGACGCGCTCCTCTGGAGTTGCCCACTCAGTAAGGATAACGTCGATAAATTCGTTTACGCGCGCACCTTTGGCGCCAGGAGTGTCGGTGGCGGGGATAATTTGTTCGGTCATGGCGATAACGGTTTCGTTTAGGTGTGGTGTCAGTGTACGCACCTTGTATCCGGGAGGCGGCTGCGCCTGGCGAAACAGCGCGAACAACTCAGGCGAAAATACGGGCAGCACGGCTCCCGCAGCAAAAATACGTAAAACGTCACGCCGTTGCATGGACCCTCCTGAGTGAATACCACCTGCGTATACTACTCTCCCAAAATTTCCGAACGAACATTCTTGAGAACATAAGCAGCGCGTTCAACGCCAACTTCGCCAGTCAGAATAGGATCTTCGTTCTCAATGGAGAGAATGCCGTCGTAGTCGACGTCCATATAGGCCTGCATGACGGACTTCCATAACGAAGCGCTGTGGCCATAGCCGACGGCGCGGAAAGTATCCGACGAAGTAGCAAGATTGTCTTTGTCAAAAGCGAAATTAAGGACACCGTACTTCGCACAATTTTCCGGAAAGATAACCGTGTCTTTCATATGCGCGTGAAATAGAGCGCCCTGCTTACCGAGGAAATGAATTACTTCGACCGGATCGCAACCCTGCCAGAAAAGATGGCTCAGGTCGCAATTCGCGCCGATTTCTTCGCCAACGGCCTCGCGCAATTTCATCAAGGTAAACGGGTTGTAAACCACAAAGTTGGGATGCATTTCGAACGCCAGACGTTTGATGCCGTGGGAACGCGCGTACTTCGCAGCATCCTGCCAATACGGAATGACCTTTTCTTTCCACTGCCATTGCAGCATCTGGTTGTATTCGGGAGGCCAGCGATAAGTGATCCAATTGGGCTGCGTGTCCGAGGGAGTTCCTCCGGGGCACCCGGAAAAACCGACAATCACTTTCACGTCCAGCATTTCGGCGAGCAAAACGGTCTTACGAAAAGTATCTATGTCTTTTTGTGCGTGCTGGGCGTTGGGGTGGACAGGATTGCCGTGACAACTTAAAGTCGCGACGCGCAGACGTTTATCTGCAAATTTTTTCTGCCAGGCTTTGGCCGTGGCTTTGTCCTGGACCAGGTCATCGAGCGGGCAGTGATGATTGTTCGGATAGCCGCCAGTACCGATTTCCATGGCTTCGAGGCCGAGCGCGCTGACTTTATCCAGCATTTCATCGAGAGACAGATGCTCGTAGACCGGATCGAAGACGCCGATAGGGATTTTCTTTTTTGTTCCGGCTGGTAAAGCGGAATGAAGCCCGCCGTTTCCCGCAGGAGTTGAAGAATCGGAAACCGCGGCCCATGCGCCAGTTGCGGGAAGAGCCGCGGCAGCTGCCAGGCCCGTTCCGGTTGTAGTTAGGAATTCACGGCGATTTACCACGTCCTTGCGCGAACGGGAACTCATTTAAATTTCCCCTGACGGAAAAAGGTTAAGGCTACAGGCGAGGGGATTATACGCCTCTGGAGGCTGGGGGCAAGTGCAGAAATGCCAGTAGTAAATCCTTTTAGTAGAGACGAAACCCAAAACTAGACATGGACGATTAAGCGCGTTTTGGCTTTAACTCTGCAAGGGGTGGGATGGAAGAAGCAGCGGTCAGCGCGCGTTCCGGTTGCTGTTCGCCTTTGCTCACGGCGTGAAAAAGCATTTCGATCGCTTGCCCGGCATTCGGCGGAGCAAACACCGTTGCGGCGAGCAATCCGCTGGTAACCCAGGCAGCTCCGGTTTTTGGCAGCCCGTCACATCCGGTGAATGGAAGCTTGAGCCAACGTTCGCGCTCGGATTCGTTGCTAATTTCCTGAAACGCTTTCCGCGCGCCTATGGCCATGGCGTCATCCTGTGCGCCAACCAAATCAATCACCGCTTTCTGAGAAGTAGAAAGTTTCAGCCACGAGCGTACGGTACGAGTCGCGCTTTCCTCAGTCCATTGCCCCTTCAAGCTGGTAATTTGTATGTTTGCCGGTTTCGTGCTCATCATGCCCTGAGTGCGTTCCTTGGCAGCAGAATTTTCCGACGGCCCTTGTATGTACAAGACGTTGCCGCCTTTGGGGAGCAGTGCGGCGAACTGACGGGCTTGAATGCGGCCAATTTCGATATGGTCGTTGCTTACGCAAAAAATGGGAGTCTTCGAGGTGCGGCGAAGTTCGGCGATGTATGTAGCTTCGCGATTCAGGACAGCCCATCCTATATTTGCGGTGACCGCAGCCTTCGCTACTTGCGGTAAAGCGGTACCACCGACCGGCTCGAACACGATGCCGTCCGGGCGATCCTGCTGGGACGCCTGAATCGCGCGAAGCAGGTGAGTGCTTTGATTAATGGCGTCATTTTCCGCGTAAACTATCTGTAATTCGATGTTCAGGCGGCGACAAGCTTCCTCCGCGGACTTCGCCTGTTCGATTTGATAGTCGTTATCGTTGGTGGTCAGTGAAACCAGAATGCGAAGTTTTTTCATAGTGTCGCGTGGCCTTCGGACCGGACTCTTTAAGATAAACTGTGTTCGGTCCGCTTGTTCGGATTTTAACTGCCTGGTTGTCGGAAAATGAAGCCCCGTGCGCGAAATAATATGTCAGCTATAAGTGACCGGACGCGGAGAGCAGTGCTCAAATGAGTTCGGGATATAACGCGGAGAGCGGAGCGCGCGGCAAGTTGCGGGCGGCGCGGCGAATCGTAATCAAGCTTGGCACGAGCACGGTTACGGACGCTGAGGGTGGCGTGTGTAGGCAAAGAGTGGAACCGATAGTGGATGGAATTTCGCAACTGGTGGAAGCAGGGCGGCAGGTGATGCTGGTTTCTTCCGGTGCGGTGGGACTGGGAAGAAGCTTGCTGGGATTGCACCCAGCGCGCCTGAAGGATATGGCGGTGAAGCAAGCTTGCGCAGCGGCAGGGCAAAGCCTGTTAATGGAATCGTACAAGCGGTTGTTTGACGCGCGCGGGCGGAAAATCGCGCAAATTCTGTTGACGGAAGAAGATTTCAGCAATTGGGGCAGATATTCCAATCTGCGGCGAACCATGGAGAAACTTCTTGGGTTCGGCGTGCTGCCGATCGTGAATGAGAATGACACGGTATCCACGGCGGAGTTGGAAAGCGTGGACGGCGGACGGCAGGCGGCGTTCAGCGATAACGACCGGCTGGCGGCGCTGGTGATGAGCGGGATGGAAGCGGACGCGTTGGTGCTGCTAACAAATGTGGACGGATTTATGCGCGGGCGCGGCGGTCAAATGCAAGCGGAGCTTGAACCGTTCGTGGAACGCGTGACCAGTGAGATTCGCGCTGCGGCTGGACCTTCCCGAGGCGCACCGCTCGGGCGCGGCGGAATGAAGACCAAGATTGAAGCGGCAGAAATTGCCATGAATTGTGGCGGCGTTGCGTTGATTGCAAACGGTTCGAATCCAGTGATATTGGAGAGCGCGTTCGCAGGCGAGCGCATCGGGACAGTGTTTGCGCCTGCCGCGCGAATGCGCGGCAAACGGCGGTGGCTGGCCTACGCGGCCGGAGTGCGCGGGCGAGTGGTGGTGGACGCAGGCGCGCAACGGGCAATTACCGCAGGCAAAGCGAGTTTGTTGAATTCGGGGGTGGTGAGAGTGGAGCGCGAATTCGGTTCGATGGACGTGGTGAGCATACGAGACCTTAACGGGCGGGAATTTGCGCGCGGAATTGCCGCGTATGCCAGCGAAGAGAGAAACGCGAATGGAAAGAAAGCCGCGGCACGGGTGATGTTTGCCCGAGAGAACATCGTGGTACTTGAGGCGGCGGGTTGAATATCAAGATGAACCCTGCGCAGGCGGAAAAGACAGGAAAAGTACTCGAGGCGTCGAGTGCCGGACAAGCGGCGAAACTGGCGCGGACTGCTTCGCGCAAGCTTGCAGTATTGAGCGAAGAGACGCGTAACACGGTCTTGCAAAATGCTGCGGAGCGGCTGGAAGAAAACACCGCGAGAATATTGACGGCGAACCAGGAAGAGGTACGCGCAGCAGAAGAATTGGTTGGTGCGGGGAAAATGTCCGCGGCGATGCTGGCGCGGCTGCGTGTGACGGAAAAAAGCGTTTGTGAGATGGCGGAAAAGGTGCGTGGGGTGGCGCGGCTGCCGGATCCTCTCGGACGTCGATTGGCAATGACAGAAATGGACGAGGGACTGGTGCTGAGCAAGGAATCGTGCCCGCTCGGAGTGGTTGCCGTGGTGTTCGAATCACGGCCTGATGTGGTGCCGCAGGTGGCTTCGCTGGCTTTGAAGTCCGGCAACGCCATTTTGTTGAAGGGTGGAGCGGAGGCGGCGCGCACCAACGAAGCGTTGATGACGATTTGGCGCGATGCGCTGGCCGAATCGCGCGAGGTGCCGGCCGGAGCGGCTCAGATGTTGCACTCGCGTGCGGACGTGATGGAGTTGCTGAATCTGGAACGCGATGTCGATTTGTTGATTCCGCGCGGCGGGAAAGCGTTCGTCGAGCAAATTTCACGGCAAAGCCGCATCCCCGTGCTGGGACATGGCGAAGGAATTTGCCATGTATATGTGCACGCTGCGGCGAATTTGCATCAGGCGGAACGAATTGTAATGGACGCCAAGGTGGATTATCCGGCGGCCTGCAACGCAGCGGAAACGCTGCTGGTAGACGCGAGCGTGGCCACGCAATTCGTGCCACGAATCGTCGAGCGATTGATCGCGGCGGGAGTGGAAGTGCGCGGGTGCGAACGAACTCTTGCGATTGCAAAATCGCGGGACGTGAAAGCGGCAACGGAAGAAGATTGGTCGACAGAATACGGCGACATGATTCTGGCAGTGAAGGTGGTAGATGGTTTGGACGCCGCGATTGCACACATTCATGAATTTGGAAGCGCGCACACTGAGGCCATCATTACCGAAGAAGCGGCAGCGGCGGAAAGATTCTTGAGCGAGGTGGACGCTGCAGGCGTGTTTCACAACGCATCGACACGATTCGCGGACGGCTACCGGTATGGCTTGGGAGCCGAAGTGGGAATCAGCAATGGAAAATTGCACGCACGCGGGCCCATGGGGATGGAAGGGTTGACGACATACAAGTACAAGCTGCGCGGAAGCGGTCAGACGGTTGGCGATTACAAGAATGGAAAGAAGTTCACGCACCGTTCGCTGTAAGGCGCTTCAGGTACTTTAGAGTCAAGCGGCCAGGCGAGGCGCATGGTCCGACTCGCGGGTCAAATCAGAATTCGCTGGCGGCGGCGTTCCGGTATATACTTTGCCAACCTGAAACCCGAGAGGGGCGTATGAGCCCAGAAAGTTCACAAAAAGTTTGGATACCGGTTTGCTGCGGGCGTGTGATGCGATTCAACCGGTTCTTGAGGCCTGACGGCGATGCCTATGGCTCGATGGTCTGCACGGTGTGCAACAAAAACATTGTGCTGGAACAGGAAAACGCGCCTGCCACCGATGCATATGGCGAAGGCACTCGGATGTTGACGGTGGTCGGCACGCCGAAGCCGCCCAAGACTGACCGGCGGAAGGCCAGCGACGCTTTGAGCGGATTCAGCCCAGACGATCAAACGCTTTAGACGTGCCATTGAAAGCGCCCTGCGTCGATGATTGGCCAAACTTTCTCCCACTATCGCGTCCTTGAAAAGCTGGGCACCGGCGGCATGGGCATTGTGTACAAGGCGCAGGATTTGCGCCTGGAACGCTACGTCGCGCTGAAATTTCTCCCTGACAATTTAACCAACGATACCCAGGCGCTGGAGCGGTTTCGCCGCGAGGCACTCGCTGCGTCCGCGCTGAATCACGCCAACATCTGCACCGTGCACGATATCGGCGAGCAGGATGGCCGGCCGTTTCTTGCCATGGAATTCATAGACGGCGAAACCATGCGCCGCCACGTGAATAACAAACCGCTGCCCGTCGAAGAGATTTTAAACCTGGGAATCCAGATTGCCGACGCGCTAGATGCGGCCCACGCCGAAGGAATCATCCATCGCGATATCAAACCGGCAAACATTTTTGTCACCAAACGCGGGCAAGCCAAGGTGCTGGATTTTGGTCTGGCCAAACTGATCAGCAAGCGCGATGGCGACACAGACGTTTCCGATTCGTCGCATCCGGGCCTGGAAAATCCAATTTCGATTGTCGGGGTTATCAGCGGAACTCCGTCGTATATGTCACCCGAGCAGATCCGCGGCGACGATCTGGATGTACGCGCGGACGTGTTTTCGCTGGGACTGTTGCTGTACGAAATGGCGACGGGACAGAAAGCTTTTCCGGGAAACACCGGCGGCGTCATTATTGAGGCCATTCTCAGCAAGTCTCCGCCGCCCATACGCACCGTAAATCCGGAAATTCCAGTCGAGCTCGAAGCCATCATTAATAAGGCTATAGAAAAGGATAAGGAACAGCGTTACCAGAATGCTGCCGAGCTGCGTTCCGATCTGCAGGTTTTGAAGCGCGGTTTCGAGTCCGGGCACACGCAGAGTTCGCTTTTGTTGGCAACTGCGGGAATGAAACATGCGCCGTGGAGCAAACGCAAGAAGTGGGCAGTTCCTGCGGCCGCCGGAACGATCATTGCCGCAATGGCCATCGGCGGATGGTTTTACGACCGCAGAGCACATGCGCTGAACGAAACTGACACCGTCGTACTCGCCGACTTTACCAATAAAACTAATGACGCGGTTTTCGACGACGCGCTGCGGCAAGGTCTGGCCGTGCAGCTGGAACAGTCGCCGTTCCTTAGCCTGATTTCCGATCAGCGAACTCGCCAGACGCTGCAGTTGATGGGCAAGCCCGCCGACGCGAGACTGACGCCGGAGATTGCGCGCGAATTGTGTGAACGTACCGCCAGCAAAGCTTATTTGAGCGGCACCATTTCCAACATTGGCAGCCAGTACGTGGTGGGAATCAATGCAGTGAATTGCCAGACCGGCGATACGCTGGCTCAGGAGCAGGCCACCGCGGACAGCAAAGAGCATGTGCTGGGCGCACTGGGCGATGCCGCTACCAAGCTGCGCGAGAGGCTTGGTGAATCGCTAAAGACGGTGCACAAACTCGCCACGCCGATTGAGCAAGCCACCACGCCATCGTTGGAAGCGTTGCAGGCATATTCGATGGGACGCAACACCATGCTAGCGCAAGGCAACTACACCGCTGCGGTGCCGCTGTTTCAGCGCGCAATTCAGCTGGACCCGAACCTGGCCATGGCATATGCGTCGCTCGGCACGACGTACCACAATCTTGGCGAAAAAGAACTGGCCGCTGAAAACACGCGCCGGTCGTTCGAACTGCGCGCCAAGGTCAGCGAGCGCGAAAAGTTTTACATCGAATCTCATTACCACGATTTTGTGACCGGCGACCTGAACAAAGCGAGGCAGGTTTACGAGTTGTGGGCGCAGACCTATCCGCGCGAGTCGATACCACTGACCAACCTGGGTGTGCTGTATCAGGGATTAGGGCAATACGAAAAAGCGCTTGAAAGTTTTCGCGCTTCACAGAAAATTTCCCCGAACGATGCCCTGGAATACACGAATCTGCTGGTAATTTACGTCAATCTAAATCGCGCCAAAGAAGCGCGTGCCGTCGCCGCCGATGCGGCTGCCAAGAAGCTGGATTCACCCAGCATCCGCTACGCGCTGTATCAACTTTCTTTTCTGCAAAGTGATGACGCAGGCATGGCGGAACAAGTCAGCTGGGCGGCGGATCGGCCGGGCGAAGAATCGCAGTTGCTTTACTACCAATCGGACACTGCAGCGTATTACGGCCAGCTGAATAGAGCGCGCGAGCTTTCGCGGCAGGCGGTAGCCTCCGCGGAACGGGCCGGACGCAAAGAAGGTGCGGCAGGTTGCGAGGCGGCGGCTGGCTTGCGCGAAGCGCTCTTGGGAAACGGCGCGGAAGCGAAGCGAGCTGCAGGCAATGCCTTAAGGGCGTCAAACGGAAAAGACGTGCAATTTTTGGCCGCGCTCTCGCTCGCGATGGTGGGCGACAAGGAAAAAGCCATTGAGTTTGCAGACTCACTGAAAAGCCGCTTCCCCGATGACATCATCGTCAAGTTCAACTACCTTCCCACGATTTACGCGCAGATCGCGCTGAATGATGGCGACCCCGCGCGTGCGATTGAGTTCCTGCGCGCCGCCACACCTTACGAGTTGGGACTCGCGGGCACCAGCAACTTTTCCACTTACTTGTATCCGGTTTATGTTCGCGGGCAGGCGTACCTCGCCGCGCATCAGGGCGCCGCGGCTGAAGCCGAGTTCCAGAAAATTTTGAACTGGCCGGGAGTCGTGTCCAACGAGCCGATTGGCGCACTGGCACACCTGGGACTGGCGCGGGCTCACGCGATCAACGGGGAAAGCAAAGACGCGCGAACGTCTTACAGCAATTTTCTTACTCTATGGAAAAATGCCGATAGCGCCTTCCCTTTTCTCTCAGCGGTGCAAGCCGAAGCGCCGAAGTAGTCATGAAAAATATAATGTCACCCGCAAAATCATTTAAAGTTGCCGTGGTTCAGGCGTCGTCAGTGGTATTCGACCGTGAACGGACGCTCGACAAGCTTTCCGGGCTTGCTGCACAGGCCGCGCAAAAAGGCGCGCGACTGGTGTTATTTCCCGAAGCCTTCGTCTCCGGCTACCCGCGCGGTCTGGATTTTGGTGCAGTTGTAGGATCGCGCACGGATGAAGGGCGCGAAGATTTCCGCCGCTACTGGGAAAGCAGCGTCGACGTCCCGGGTCCTGCCGTGGATTACCTTGCCCGGACTGCACGCAATAATGCGATCTATCTGGTGGTGGGAGTTGTGGAGCGCGATGCCGGTACGCTGTATTGCACGGTGCTGTTTTTTGCGCCAGACGGAACCTTGCTTGGTAAACATCGAAAGATCATGCCCACAGGTTCAGAGCGGCTGGTTTGGGGATTCGGCGATGGCTCAACTCTCCCGGTGTATGAGACCGAACTAGGCAAAGTCGGCGCAGTCATCTGCTGGGAAAATTATCTGCCGTTGCTGCGCGCTTCCATGTACGCCAAGGGCATCGAAATCTACTGCGCGCCTACCGCGGACGCGCGCGATTCCTGGCTGGCCACCGCGCGCCACATTGCAGTGGAGGGGCGCTGCTTTGTCTTATCGTGCAATCAATTCAATCGTCGAAGCGATTTTCCCGCCGACTATCGTTCAATTTACGGCGAGAATCCAGACTTAATCGTTTGCCGCGGTGGCAGTTGCATTGTCGACCCGTTTGGAAATTTTCTTGCCGGACCAAACACCGAAAGCGAAGGAATCTTGGTCGCCGAAGTGGACCAGGCACAAATTGTGCGCGGCAAATACGATTTGGACGTCGTTGGCCACTACGCCCGTCCCGACATTTTCCAACTTCACGTTGACGAACGACCCAAAGAACCAGTCACCATAACTACATGCGAGAATGCTCCCGCCGATCAGCCACTGGCGGATTTCGGGCACCCCAAAACCGTTCGCGCTGCAGATTAGCCACTAACTTGTCTGACTGGCTTAGGCATCCCTCGGCCTGTCAGTTTCTGATTCCGGCCCGCAATCGGGCCAAAGCAAAAGTGCGGGTGCAAAGACTAGAGACCGTGCAGCTTCGCACCTCTGTTTTAGCAGTTGATTTGCGGCATCGAACTCACCGCTGCGTGCAGCCAACGCCAGTAAGCCTTTTCCTGGCACGCCGTGTTCCACCTCTGTGCGAGCAAAAGCCACGGCGGCTTCCCAAAGGGGTTCAGAAGAGAGTGAGCGTTCCGAAGAAATACCGCCATCGGGCAAAACTTGCTGTAAGGTCTCCGAGAATCGCGCGCCAGAAGCTTGAAGGATCAAAACGGCAATAAGCTATAGGTAAGAACCCTAAGAGCCGTGCCGCGAGTAAACGCTCCATACCACTCGCAACGAGAATACGAAGAATTTGGTCATGGCTGAGAGCAGGCGAGTTTCACAAGACCAACACTGCGCGTCGGATATATTCGTTCATCGCGGTTCTAGACTACCAGAAGAGTTCTTCGTAAGTTGCTGAGTGCAAAGGAAGAAAGGAAATGGTGCGCCCAAGACAACGATCTTAGAACTTTTCTGTCTGAGTTTGTGTCAAGCTTGCCACAAGTTGAAATCCCCGAGCGGGCATAAATTAGAAGATTTGCCGGCATCGCGTCACTTGTCTGGTCGTTTACCAAGAGTTGCCCACAGCAGACTGCCGCCGAATTCTCACCGGCTTGCGATACCTAAAGGTGCTATCGGTTTGTAAACCAAACCGATTACGAGGCCCGCCAACACCCAACCGATAGCGGTACTTGCTGTGATTTCTAGTCCGAGTTTCGTATCCATGTTCATGGTAACGAGATTGGAAATTGGGTGGATGCACGCGACGAACACCCCAATAATCAAACCAAACCGCAATCCCTTCACAGCGCCGGATGTGCCGCCGCACCAGCCCGCGTAAAGCACAACGGCCGCTAACAGCGCCACCAACACGGATGCCAACCCAAAGGGCATGTACTTCATTTGCGCGTCCGAGGTTCGATAGAGCGCGGCCGAGGGCGCGAAGTCCTTGCGCAGTAGCCAACCCTCTGTCAAAAATCCCCATGCGAAAAACATAACAAGGGCAGCAACCGCCGCTAACAAAAGGCGCGGATAGTTCATGGTCTTTCCTTATGTAGTTTAGGTTTCAGACTAACCAAAGCTGTAGATAACGTATAACACTAAGAAAGGAGTAACGCGCACTAGAACCTTTCCGGTAACGGCAGCGTTAATCAGGCGCTTGGCCACGATGGCTGCTGTGAAGTATTCTTGACCGACTTGCTATGCCAATCGTCCTGCAGAGAGTCTGTAAGGTTCTGGTTTGGTGCTTCGGCTTGGTTGTTGTGCTCCTCCTAACCGCGGAGGGTTGGCATCACCACAAGTTTGGACACTTTGTGGGTTATGGGCTGCATGCAGACGTTATCCTCGGAAACTCTGCTGTAGGTAAGAACGACACCTATTACGCTGTCCTGAAGAATCTCTCCGTCACCAACTTGCAAATCGAGGGATGTAGATTGCCGGGTGGTTTTATCGGGTCAGGAACTCTCTATCAGTGGGACGTGCAACGAGTTACGAACTGGGATTCGCATTCACCCACAAGTCAAACTACTTGGTTCGCGTAGGAATTATTCTTCGATCAGTTTGCGGATCAGCGCGCCTAGCGAATCATCGTCCTCGAAATTTATTTCGCGGCCGATATAGCGGACTCTGCCTATCTTGTCGACGATGGCTACTACTGGAAAGCCATAGACGCCGTAACTGGTGAGTGTTTCGTCAGAAGTGATCGCCATGCCGATCCCGGGTGCATTCTTGAGCCGACCTTTCTCAAGGGAAGCTTCAATATTGGAGTGAGTGGAAGACGTTAGATAGGAATTTACTTTATAAGTGGTAACCGCAGTGACCTGCAGTCGTTTCTCTCCGTATTGCTTTTGAAGAGCGTTCAGCCGAGAGAGTTCCTCCATACAAGGGGCGCATCCTAAAAAGAAGAAGGAAATCATTTCGACGCGGCCCGGTTGGAACGCGCTGAAAGTAGAGCTTCTGCCCAGCATTTTCAAGACGGCGACCGGAGGCGCGGGGTGCATTTCTAGATTTGCCCAATGCAGGTCCTCGCCGCCCCAGTTCTTTGCATCAGTGGGGTGCGAATTTACGAGACCGTTCATCTGGTCGAGCACCTTCGTGCCCTGTTCGGTCTCGCCGACCACGTAGCATTGGTGGACGAAATCAGATCCGGCGCTCAGCACGCAGTCCAAGGAGACTGGCGGCACACCAAGCTTCTCGGTCCGCATTCGATCGAGTAGGATTTCATAACGCTCATGCGACCATTCGAGGGCCTTTTCGGGATGCCTAGTCGCTTCATCATCAATTACTGCATCGATCTGTGCTTGCACCGGATCAATGGGGTCTCCTTGCAAGATGGTTCGGATCGTTCCCCATGCCGCTTCCCAGTTTCCCGTGATGCGCATTTGCAGCAAGGCGAAGAGCATGCGTGCATCGGGCGCGTGCGCCAAATCGGTACCCGCAAGGTAGCGCTGGACTGCTGCAAGCGCTTTCGGGTGGTCACCTTCGCAGAGCTTTGCAAGCCAGTAGAGCTCTTCTCCCGATGTGCTGTCTAGCGAAAAGGAAGGGCAGAGTGCTTTACCACGCTGCTGTGCGATGTCGGGACGAATCGTCGGAGTAGCTGGTTGCCTGTGTTCGCGTATGGCCGTCTCCCATTCGGTCAGCGGGCGACGGGCGTATTCATATGCTTCTGAGGGTTTAGTGAATTTTGTCTGAGCAGAGGCAAGCTGTCCGCATAAGAGTAGTAACCAAAGTGGCCGCAAGGTCTTCACACTCGTTAACCCCGGCTGAAAATGAAACTATCTAAAGGCCGGATTGGTGTCAATGAATCGCATGGCCACAGCTCCTAGTAAACGCCGTAATCGTCGATATGGAATCCGGCGCGAAAGTTGACGGGTCACTTGTCCGATTTTGCGACTAATCGGGAGTTAGCCGAAGATTCCGTCAGAGAGCCTGCATCAAATCGCGGCGTAACTCTTCGATGCTCGCGTTGTCGCCGTGTTTTCGCTCCTGAAATGCGGGCAAGAAGCGAAAAATCTTTGCGCGGTGAAAAGGGCGAAACAATATGACCATGGGATTGAAATCGCGGCCACGGCCAAAAGTGCGGAAAACGCGAACAGCGAAAGACCACTTCGGCCATTTACCGCGGGCCGACCAATTCAGCACTACTGCCCGTTCCGCAACTAAAGGAAAGATTTCAGCCTCCATGTATTCCTTCCAGATGGGGCTGTCGGAAGAGATGTAGAGCGCATCTTTTCCCCTCGGCGTCCACCACATCCACACGAGCAGGTAAACGACAGCTTTGTTTAGAACGTGCAAAACCAGTCCAAGGATTGCAAGGGGAAGAATGATAGGCAGCAGGAGAACAATCAGAGTGAACTTCAACACCTTCCGCCCAGTCGATTCTGGTTCTCGACTCATCGTAGAAGAATCGTAGCAGAATCGCCGCGAACTCCGTGAGCGTTGTGACGAGATGCAGGTAGGTCCGCTACAACACTCTTATCCAGGCAACTGCCCAGAGCGGACCGGGCTTCGGGGTTACTGCTTGACAGCGCCGCCTAACTGCCGCCAGGTGATCAGTTTAATGTTTTGCTCTTGAAGCAACTGGCGGAATTCCTGGCTGGTAAAGAAATCGAAATCACGCTGGCGCCAAGCGGCGCCCCATGTGTCGCGCTCGCGTGTGGCAGCTTTCATTTCGTCATCATTAAATGCCAGGTGGACGACGAATTCGGTAATACCCGGTTGAAGATTTTTAAGGGCCGTTTTATAGAACTCAACCCACTGTTCCGGAGGGACGGCCGGATCGATGGTGACGGTGTGATCGAGCACGATGTCGTCGCGAGCTAGGCTGGATTCAAGATAGGGATGTTCCGCGAACCAGTCGCGCGTGACAAAAACCGGAAGCCTATACGCGTGAGCGACGCGAAGAAAAGCTTCGAAAAGTTCCTTGCCATTATCGATCAGACGGTATTGATGAGAGTCAAGATGCGAAGGGCGGATCCCCATCGCATAAGCGCGGTCAATTTGTCTGCGAAGCTCCAGTTCTGCATCCTTCGGATCGATGTGAGTGTCTCGCGGCCAATCGTGATGAAAGTAGCCGTCCTTGTCGACCAGGCTCGGGACCTTGTCTTTTGACGCTACGGGTCCCCAGCGGTAGTAGATACGCTCGCTGGTCAGTGTAAGGTGAAGGCCGAAATCGATTTCGGGATGAGATTTAGCGTAATCGGCAATCTCCGGAAACCACGGGCAGGGCACCATAATGCTGGCAGAGTTGACGAGACCAGTGTCGAGAGCCTTGATCGTGGCCACATTCACAGAATGAGTCATACCCACGTCGTCGGCGTGAATGATTAACAGCTTGGCGTCACGGGCGAAGCCAAGTTTCTCCGGGAGAGATTTGCCAACGTCCTGAGCACGAGCATCGAGAAGCGCCCCCGCAAGATAGATCAAGAGCAAGACTGAGATGCGTTTTCGATTCATTAGCGTCGATTTTTCATCCTTCGCCTCCGCTAAGATGTCATTTATAGCACGGCTGCGCCTAACTCCCGGGCAAGTCGGATACCGAGAAGTCAATTCAAATGGACGGTAAACGCCAAATCGGACAAGTCCCGATTCAGCTTTCCTCGGGTTTTCCACTTCTCCGATTTGTGCGTTAGAACGAAGCCGCGGCGGCGGACGCTACGCGTGAGGTGAGGGAGCGGTGGTTTTGGTTCAGCCTATCCGTTGCCGACTCTTTCGTCTGTCGGTGCCTCACGAGCTGAACCATGCTTCCGTCTTCACACCCCGCTCATCGAACCGGACGGGCCTGTTTCAGGCATCCGGCTCTCGGAGAAAGGTTCACGATGTCGCCCACGGGAAATTGCTCGTCCACTTGGTAAGGCAGACGAGGCCCAGCACTTCAAGCAGAGATGTCTCCGGAAACCGTTTGGCCGCCGGCCACACCAGTTTGTGGTTGGCACACAACCACGGAAGCAGCCTCTTGCGAGCGTGTTGCTCCACCGCCCGATAGGCTGTGCTGACTGGCCCTAGACAGAAGTAGTTGGCCCATCCAATTATCGTGCGGTTGAGCTTCGCTACCACCAGCTCTTGATCCAGCAGCGTTTGCTCCCGTCCGGTCATTTCGCTAAGCGCCTCGCAGATGCGGATCACCGCTTCTTCGAGGGCACCGTACCAAGGTACGCGCGCCCCGTCTTCGGCGAATAGCACCGACCAAACGTGTAACCCAGAAAGTCGAATTTCTCTTCCGGCAGTTTGCAGACCCGCGTCTTCGTTTCCTTCGACGATCCGTCGAGCCACCGACTTTAAAAGGTCAGCATGTGGAATAGAATCGAAATAGCCGCTTAAATCCGCGTCTACAATTTGTCCATGGTCGGTGTTGAGCAGCTTGTGGCCCGGTTTCGCGAACTAATCGGGAGTTAGCTGGCCTAGTCGGTTCCCTGGTTTATACCTTTCCTGGCTTAACGAGCCCGACAGATTGATTTGGTAAGAACGAAATGAGCTGTTTACAGGCTCTCATAATGAGTATAACGTTCGTCGCCACAGGCCCCGATTTTGTGAATTCACGAAGAAGATTGAGGAGACTGGCCATGACACACTCCAGGTCGCTGAAAATTGCGGGAACCATCACAGCATTTGCTGCGATCATTGTCGCGGGAATGGCGAACAGTTCGAGACACGTCAGAGCTCATGACGACGATGACGAGAGAGATGAGAGTAGAGTTAAGCGAGGGTTTGAAATCGCTCCTGTTCCCCTGAACCTGCAAGGAAAAAACCGGGCGTTGGTGGGTTTGGGTAGCTATATTGTCAACGCTGT
>Ga0209180_10000753_pt1 | contig 15392 bp, 10 predicted proteins | sample CZO8metaG_3_FD_188355 | JGI IMG/M metagenome (GOLD analysis project Ga0209180, IMG submission 188355) | Vadose zone soil microbial communities from the Eel River Critical Zone Observatory, Northern California, USA - CZOApr15con2H2.8 metaG... | ecosystem: Environmental > Terrestrial > Soil >...
CTACCTGACGGCATCGATACCGAATCGCTCAGGGGCGACCTTCCCCGCACCACGCCAGGGAGCCTTCCACTCGGTGGGCTCCCCTCTCTCCCGCAGGCGCGCGGGTACTCCTCCCCGTCCTTGCTTGTGCCCGAGTATAACAGGCCGTGGCGGGCTGTAACAGGGCCGCCTCAGTCTCTGAGGGCACTATATCGGGAATTCTATTTAAGGAATTCTTCGTACGGGACCGGATCCCAGGTCGGGGACCGTCTGGCCCCCGGATCGTCTCGGACAACCAGAATGGAACAAGCGCAACGGCAATCACTCGAGAAAGCGCTTCGGCGGCTGCACGCTGGTCTGAAGACTTTCCAGCTGTACTCCCCGGCGCACGCCTCCGCACAGGCCACAGTGACGGATGTCACCGCCACGCTGCGTGGCTACCTGCAGCGGTACGGAGCCATCGGAGTGCAAGTGAACAAAGACAAGCTCCTCGCCGACGGCACCACGCTCACTGAAGGCAGCATGGATTCTCTGGCCTACTTTTTCTACGTTCGCAACCTTGCTTCCGTCGCCGTCCTCCCGGGCGTTGACCAGACCGAAATCGCCGCACTGCTGAGCATCCTATCCCAAGAGCGGCAAGCGCTGGAGGCGGCCGGCGGCGTGGAAGCGTTGGTGTTGAGCCAAGACCTGCCCCATATCATCGTGAAAGCCATGATGCTGCGGGCCACCACCGATGCGCTCTCCGAAGCGGGCATCGTGGAAGCCCTGATCCGCACACGCCGGCTCTCCCCCGAACAGCGGGACGCACTGTTCACGGTATTGCGCCAGGGGCCCGCCGCAACCGCTCGCATGCTGATGGGTGTCCACCTCGCCGTCGTGGGTCCGGCGCACGCCAATGTCCCGATCGATGTCGACCACTTGCTGATGACATTGGAGACACTCGACCGCGCGATCGTCGACGAGCCTCACGAAGATCAAGAAGCGCTCCTGCAGAATCTGGCTCAAGGCGTCCTGCAACTGGACGAACCGGTCCGTGCCGCCCTCGCTCCCGAGCTGGTGTCACAGGTCGTGGAGGGGGGGAGCGGACGGGCGATCCTGAGCGAATTGACCGGACAGCAGATCGCCTTGCTCGTCTTGGGCCCTGTCGCCCAGAGCGATATCGCTGCGGGGCTCGAACGGTTTCTGGGCGACTTGCGGGTCTCCGAGGAGAAAGCAGCCGAAGTGACCGCTCTGCTGCAAACAGCCATCACCGCCGGGGGCGCAAAAGCCCAGATGCTCTCCCCCTGGCTGAGCCAGACGGAGGATGGTCAGTCCAGCCGCGATATGTGGGAAGGTATAGACCTCGCTCTTCTGACCATGGGGCCTAGCGAAGAAGCGGCGCTAGACGTGTTGCGCCGGGGGGTATCCGAGCGAGCGATCGCTCACGACGCGATCACCGGCTTGGTCAACCTCTTGGGCCTGCAAGAACGGACCGAAGAGATGGCGGACACCGCAAAGGCGCTGGCTGCTCACCTGACGGACCTCGCGGATGCCCAAGAGTACGCCCTCCTGAGCTTAGCACTGCAGGCGTTACAAGATACGCGCGGGCGCGCCGCCGAGACACGAGCCACGATCGACGCAGAGTTGAGCCGCGTCCTGGATCGCGGATTGCTCGCCCGTCTCGTACGCGACACATTGCAACGCCGAGGTGGCCCGTCCGACGATGTCCAGAAAGCACTGATGGCAGTACGCGAGCTGGCCGTGCCTCACCTCGTCCGGTTGTTGGAACGTGAGCCCGAGGCCGCCGCGCGCGGACAATTGTGTACCCTGATGGCCAACATTTACGCCGGCCGGGCCGACCTGGTGGGTGCAACTTTGGCGACTGCCTCGTGGCACCTCGCCCGCAACCTCGTCTTCGTGCTCGGCGAGCTCCACGATCCAACCGCGGTGAAGTATCTGACGCCGTTGGCGTCGCATACCGAGTACCGGGTGCGCCGAGAGGCCCTGGAAGCCCTGCGGAAGATCCCTGGCGATCAGGCTCGCACCGCCGTGATCGGATTCCTCCGAGACCCCGATCCCCGCATTCAGTACAGCGTGCTTACCGGCGGGGACGTGCCAAATGATCCCCGCGTTGTCGACGGGATCCAGCAGGTGCTGCACTCCCCCCAGTGGACGCAAGAGGTGGTCTCCGTCAAGGTCGCCGCGTTGAAAGCGTTCGTGCAACTGCGGAGAGTGGAGGCGCTGCCCGTGCTGCGCCGTCTGGCACGCGCCCGGTGGGTGTTCGGTCAGGGACGGCGGACGTTGCGGGATGCCGCCCGGGAGATCCTCGCCGGCGGAGAGGGGAGCGGGCCCCAGCGGACATGACACATTTTCCGACTCCACCCATGCTCTTTAGCTTTCCGCTGACGCAGACGATCTCGCCGGACCGCCCAGGTGCGTTGTTGCGGCTACTGGAAGCCGCGCGGAAAAATGCCTTGCTGTACCTGCCGGGCCACCCGCTGGTCACCCAGTCCCTTCATGAATTCCATGCCGGGTTGAGTGTCGTCCTCAAGGCACGGCCATCGGTACGTTTCGATGTTTATGAGGATGCGTTTTTCCTTGGGGACCGGATCTTGCTGGAGGAGAGTCTGCACGCCTCGGGACTGTTAGAGCAACTGATGGCCCAACGCGTAGGCAGCCTGGAGTTTCTCCAAGGCGTGAGCTTCGAGGAGGCCTCCCGATTAGCGGAGATCTTGGTCGCCGCGTCCGGCGGGGGACGGGCCGTCGGGGACGCAGTCGCCGAGGCCAACCTGCACTACATCAAAACCGGACCGCCCCGTGCCCAGAGCGTTGACGAGGCGAAGGAGGCGATGATCGCGCCGCGCGAGCTGTACCGCATCGGCCTACGGACGATGGACGCGCTCAACTACCAAGCGGTGCAGGGCACCCCCTTGAACCTCCGCAACGCCCGGTTGTTGGCGAACTCGTTGGTAAAGGTCATCTTACAGGATCGAAACGCTCTGCTGGGGGTCGCCGCTCTCTACCAGCATGACGAAGATACCTGTCACCACAGCGTCAACGTCGCCGTGCTCTCACTGATGCTCGGGCTGCGGATGGGCTTGGAGGAAAATATGTTACCTGCACTGGGGACCGCCGCCTTGTTGCACGACGTCGGCAAGATGCGGGTCCCACGGTCGCTGCTAGGCAAGTCCAGCCATCTGACCGCCACCGAGCAGTCGGTGATCGAGCGCCACACGATCCACGGCGCCGCCTTGGTGCAACACTTACGCGGGCTCTCCCAGACGGCAATGCTAGTCGCCCTCGAACACCATCTCAATCACGATCTCTCCGGGTACCCCCGTCTCCTGAAGGTCGAACACCAACACCTGTTTACCCAGGTCGTGGCCATCGGCGATTTCTTTGACGCCAGCACGTCAGCCCGACGCACCGACCGCAAACCGATGCTTCCCGATCAGGCGGTGCAGACAATCGTCGCGGGAGCGGGGACGCGGTTTGAACCCACCTTGGCCAAGCTGTTCTTCCACACAGTGGGGGCGTATCCGGTAGGCTCTGTGGTCCGCCTCACCTCGGGGGAAATCGCGGTGGTCTATCGGACGGCGGAAGGCCACCCGTTGCAACCTCCGCTGAAAATGGTGCGCGATGCGCAAGGGGCCGTCATCGACCCCGTCCCGGTGGACCTGTCCCAGGATGGGCGTCGCATTGCCTACAGCATCGATCCGATCAAAGCCAGCATCGATCTCGCTGCCTACCTCTAAACCGCCGATAGACCGCTCGATCGCTACTCTTCGATGTAGATGACGCGGCGGAGTTCCTCGATACTCGTGGTCCCATCCAAGACGCGGGACTTCGCAGCCTGCTGAATAGTGATCATACTGCTTTCGATCGCGGCGTCGCGCAACATCGTGGCCGGTTTGTGGGCCAGCACTAGATCACGAATATTGTCATTCATCCGAAAGATCTCCATCACGCACAACCGCCCGCGGTACCCGGTGTGGTCGCAGTCCTGGCATCCCACGGGTTTGTAGATAGGGGCGGTATGGTCGGAGGGCAGGTCCAGCTCGGTCATCAGATCCTTTGCCAGGCTGTAGGGCTGCTTGCACTTGGGACAGAGGCGGCGCATCAGACGCTGCCCAATGCTCGCTATCAGCGACGATGTGATGAAGTAGGGCTCGATGCCCATATCCACCAGGCGGACCACGGACCCCGCCGCATCGTTCGTGTGGAGGGTCGAGAACACCAAGTGGCCCGTGAGAGCGGCGTGGACGGAGATCTTCGCCGTCTCCGCGTCACGGATTTCTCCGACCATCACCACGTCGGGATCTTGGCGCAGGATGCTCCGCAACCCGGTGGCAAATGTCACCCCCGCCCGTGGCCGGACGGGAATCTGGGAGATCCCTTCGAGATAGTACTCGACGGGATCTTCGATGGTGATGATGTTGAGGGCCGGATCGTTCACCGACTGCAGCCCCGCGTACAAGGTTGTGGTCTTCCCGCTGCCCGTGGGACCCGTGACCAGAATCATGCCGTGCGGTTTCCGGATGAGCGATTGAATGATCTGCTCTTGGTCGGCCGGGATGCCGAGCCGATTCAGACCGAGCAAGATATTGCTCTTGTCCAACAGCCGCATGACCACGCGCTCGCCGAACGCCGTGCTCGTAATGCCCACGCGCACGTCGAACTCGTGGTCCCGCACCCGCATGGTGATCCGGCCGTCCTGCGGTTTGCTGTGCTCAGCGATGTCCAGCGAGGACAGAATTTTGACCCGGCTCACGACCGCCGCGTACATCAGCCGCGGGATCGACGCTTTGTCGTAGAGCATGCCGTCGATCCGGAAGCGGACGCGCGCGCTCTGCAGGTGAGGTTCGAGATGGATGTCGGTCGTCCGGGACGCAATCGCCCCCGACAGGATCGAGTCCACCATCTGGATGACCGGCGCAGACTGCTCATTGCCCAGCACCAGCACGCCGTCTTCGAGGCCGTCCCCGTTCCCGCTCCCATTCGCGTTCACACTTCCCGCGCCAAACTCGATGACGTCCACGAGGGACGCGGCCTGGGAGGCGGCTTTGCTGACGCGCTTGCCTACGTTCTCAAACAGCTGTTCAATGGCCCACTCGAGGTCCGTCTCAGTTGTAAAAACCGTCTGCACGCGCAGCCCCGTGGCGCGCGCCACCTCATCGATCGCCAGAATGTCTGAGGGATCGGCCATCGCCACGATGAGGTCTTTGCCCTCCTGGCGGATCGGGAGCGCCATTAAACGGCGGACGAAGGGTTCGGGCAGCAGTTGAGCGATGTTGACGTCGATGGGTTCGGAGGTCAGGTTCACGTACTCGTAGCCCTGCTGAAGGGCCAGCCAGCGCCCGGCCTCCCCCTTGGCCAGTAATCCGCGCTCAATGAAGATCTGGGCCAGGCGCTTGCCGGTGCGCTTCTGCTCTTCCAGCGCCTCGGTGAGCTGCGTCTCACCGATGACGCCGGCGTCGAGCAAAAGCTCGCCGAGGCGTTTCGTGGACTTCGCTGGTCGCGCTCGTGATGTCGCCATAAGGGACACCCCAAGTTAGAGCAACTCCGATGCCGCGCCGCCAACAACGAATGGGGCGAGACATGTTCGTGATGACCGTGTCCCGCCCCTTCTTTTATGCCCGTTCTATGGAACTTATCGGCCTATTTGGCCACGAGTTAAGACAGCATATGTTGTGAGGGCTGCGGTTGTGGCGGCCGGGGAGTCGGTTCTACCCCAGGCGGAGGCAAAATGAGGCCCTGAGACGCCGGCGTGCGGGTCGGGAGAAGCGCTTCCGCCAGCACCTGGTCCATCTGGTCCACGAGCACAAACCGCAGCTTTCGGCGCACGTGCTCGGGGATCTCCTCCAGATCCTTCTCGTTATCTTTGGGCACCAGGACCGTTTTCACCCCAGCGCGATGCGCCGCGAGGACTTTCTCCTTCAGCCCGCCGATCGGCAGCACTTTGCCGCGCAGAGTAATCTCTCCCGTCATGGCCACATCCTTGCGCACCGGCTGGCCCGTCACCGCCGAGGCCAGCGCCGTCGCAAGCGTGATGCCCGCCGACGGCCCGTCCTTCGGCACCGCGCCCGCTGGAATGTGGATGTGCACGTCGTACTTCTGATACCAGTCCTCGTCCACGCCCAGCCGCCGCGACCTCGATCGCACATAGGAAAGTGCAGCTTGGCCGGATTCCTTCAGCACATCGCCCAGCTGACCCGTGAGGCTGAGTTTGCCCTCGCCGTGCATCAGGGTGGCCTCCACGGAGATCACGTCGCCACCCATTTCGCTGTAGATCAGCCCGGTGGCAATTCCGACTTCGTCCGACTTCTCCGCCAAACCGAAACGATATCGTGGCGGGCCCAGAAAGCGATGCAACTGGGCGGCGGTGACCTTCACCGCCTTGGCCTTCTCGGTGGCAATCTCGGTCGCTACCTTGCGGAACACCGTGGCAATCTCACGCTCCAGGTTGCGCACGCCCGCCTCGCGGGTGTACTCGCGGACCACCGTCCGCAGCGCCTCGCCGGTAATCGCCACCTGCTCGATGGTCAGCCCGTTCTCTTTGCGCTGCTTGGGGATGAGGAATTGGGTTGCGATCTTCATCTTTTCCTCTTCGATGTACCCCGGGAAGCGGATGACCTCAAGCCGGTCGCGCAACGCCGACGGGATAGTGTCGAGGATATTCCCTGTGCAAATGAACATGACCTCAGACAGGTCCAGGGGGATCTCCAAGTAGTGGTCACTGAAGCTGTGGTTCTGCTCAGGGTCGAGAGCTTCCAATAGAGCAGAAGACGGATCGCCCCGCCAGTCCACACCCAGCTTGTCGATCTCATCCAGCATGAACACGGGGTTCTTACTGGCGGCAGTTTTCAGTCCCTGGACGATGCGGCCGGGCAGGGCTCCCACGTACGTTCTCCGGTGCCCACGGATCTCGGCCTCATCCCGCACGCCGCCCAAGCTCGCTCGGACGAATTTGCGGCCCAGCGCCTTGGCGATCGATCGCCCCAACGAAGTCTTGCCAGTACCAGGGGGTCCAATGAAGCACAAGATGGGACCCTTCGAAGAGGGCGCCAGCTTGCGGACCGCCAGGTACTCGACCACGCGATCCTTTGCCTTCTCCAGTCCGTAGTGGTCCTCGTCGAGAATGCGCCGCGCCTCGACGATGTCCAGTCGGTCCTCGGTGCGCACGCTCCACGGAACAGATAACAGCCAGTCCAGGTAGGTGCGGACGACGACGGCCTCAGCGACCATCGGCGGCATCTTCTCCAGCCGATTGACTTCCTCGAGGGCTTTCTCCTTGACGTGGTCGGGGAGGTTCGCCGCCTCGATCTTCTTCTTGTACTCCGCGACCTCGCTCTGCCGCTCGTCGGACTCTCCCAGCTCTTGCTGGATCGCCTTCCTCTGCTCTTTGAGGAAGTACTCGCGCTGGCTCTTCTCCATGGACTTGCGCACTCGGCTCTGGATCTTGCGCTCGAGGTCCAGGATATTGAGTTCGCGGGTGAGGATCTGGCTGAGCAGCTCCAAACGCTCTTTGGGGGCGAGCGTTAACAGCTGCTGGCGCTCCTCCAGTTTGACGGGCATGTGCTGGGTGATCAGATCGGCCACCTTCCCGGGCTCATCAGCCTGCGTGACGGCCTCGTACTGCTCGGGGGCCACCGACCGGCTAAAGCGGACAAACCTCTCAAACTGCGAGGAGACCCCTCGCATGAGCGCCTCCATCTCGGGGCTCTTCTCGACCGCATCAGGTCGCGGGGCGATCCGGGCCTCAAAGTAGGGGTCGGTCTTCTCGACCCCGAGGACATCCGCACGCACGACGCCCTCAACGATCACCTGCAACACGCCGTCGGGCTGCTTGCCAACCTGCAGGATCCGACAAACCGTCCCGAGCGAGTAGATCTCGGACGGTGTGGGATCTTCCAGGTCGTCTTGTTTTTGCGCCGCCAAGATGATCATCCGGTCCGCGCCCAATGCCGCTTCGAGGGCCCGGAGCGACTTCGGTCGCCCGACCCCCAGCGGTGCCACCTGGTACGGCATGATCACCGTACCCTTCAAGGGCAGCAGCGGGAGAACGTCTTTAATAGTCAGACTAGCACGCTCGGTCATGAGGCCTCCTGACGCGACTAACTTGCTCGCTACAGCGATGGCGCAGGCGAAATTGTTCCCTGGGGGCTGATAAAGACGAAGGGGGCCGATTCCGTCCCCCTTCGCCGCGCCGAGCCGGACCGCATCAAGGCAATCCGGCACTTCCTTATCTGTATTGTACCATGCCCTCCCGCGCCGCAGACGCGAGGCTTAGGCCGGCTTATCCTTGGCGAGCTTCTTGACATCCGCGGCCGTCATCAAGACGGGCGCCGTCCGTCGCAAAGCCGCGTCTTCGGCGACCACGCAGCGGCGGACATCCGGACGCGAGGGAATCTCGTACATGATGTCCATCATGATGTCCTCAATAATAGTGCGCAGACCTCGGGCGCCGGTATTGCGGGCCATCGCCTCCTTGGCGATCGCCCGCAGGGCCTCGTCGGTGAACACGAGCTCGACGCCGTCCATGTCCAAGATCTTCTGGTACTGACGGACCAGGGCGTTTTTGGGCTCCACCAGAATGCGCACTAAGTCCGCTTCGTCCAGCGGATCGAGGGGAACGACGATCGGCAATCGTCCCACGAACTCCGGGATCATCCCGTACTTGAGAAGATCCTGGGGCATGACGTGTGCGAGAGACTCGGCGACCGAGCGCTTGCTCTTGGGCTGGATCTGGGCCCCGAAGCCAATCGCGGTCTGCCGGATCCGTGACTCAATGAGTCGATCCAATCCCTCAAACGCACCCCCGCAGATGAACAGGATGTTGGTCGTGTCGACCTGGATGAATTCCTGATGAGGATGCTTGCGGCCGCCCTGGGGCGGGACGTTCGCGACCGTCCCCTCTAAGATCTTGAGTAGCGCCTGTTGGACGCCTTCGCCGGAGACGTCCCGCGTGATCGACGGATTTTCTGATTTGCGGGCGATCTTGTCAGTCTCGTCGATGTAGATGATCCCCCGCTCCGCCTTCTTGACGTCGAAGTCGGCGGCCTGGATGAGGCGCAACAGGATGTTCTCCACGTCCTCGCCGACGTAGCCGGCTTCGGTGAGCGAGGTCGCATCCGCGATCGCAAACGGCACATCCAAGATCTTGGCCAGCGTCTGCGCTAGCAGCGTCTTGCCGCAGCCGGTCGGCCCGATCAGGAGAATGTTGGCCTTCTGCAGTTCAACGTCTCCGGTGCGGCGGGAACCGCCGATGCGCTTGAAGTGATTGTAGACGGCGACGGCGAGGGCTTTCTTCGCGCGCTCCTGGCCGATGACGTACTGGCACAGGGTGTCATAGATCTCACGCGGCTTCGGCGTGTGCCGCGGGGTGGCGGGGGCCTGGGACTCCCCGTACAACTCCTCTTCGATAATCTCGTTGCACAGCTCGATGCACTCGTCGCAGATGTAGACGCCGGGGCCGGCGACCAGCTTGCGCACCTGCTCCTGGGATTTTCCACAGAAGGAGCACTTGAGTTTCTCCCCGTCCCCGAAGCGGAACATCCGATCGCGTGTCATCGGTTAGCGATCCCGGGTGACGTGGACTTTCTCGCGGGGCTTGATGACTTCATCGATCAGTCCGTACTCCTTGGCAGCGTGCACGTCCATCCAAAAGTCGCGGTCGGTATCCCGCTCGAGCCGTTCGATGGGTTGGCCGGTGTGTCTGGCCAAGATTTCATTCACCAATGCCCTCAGCTTGAGAAACTGGCGCGCCTGAATATCTATATCGGCCGTCGTCCCTTGGGCTCCGCCCCACGGCTGGTGAATGAGGATCTGCGAATACGGAAGGGCGAAGCGCTTTCCCTTGGCCCCGCCGGCCAGGACGACCGCAGCCACGCTGGCGGCCAATCCGACGCAGATTGTGGCCACAAACGGGCGCACGTGCTGCATCGTGTCGTAGATGGCGAGCCCCGCCTGGACCACTCCGCCTGGGCTGTTCACGTAGAGGTTAATGTCTTTGTCAGGGTCTTCGCTTTCCAAAAACAAGAGCTGGGCGATCACCAGGTTGGCGACGTCGTCGTCAATCGGTCCGCCGAGAAAGACGATCCGATCTTTGAGCAGTCGGGAGTAGATGTCGTACGCCCGTTCGCCGCGAGCGGTTTGCTCAACAACCATGGGGACCAGGGTCATCGCGGGTCACCTCGGGCGATTGCCACCAGGGCGGCGAGGGCTTTCCGCCGCCGCAACGCAGCGATTAAGGAGTCCATCCGTCCGTCCTGGGCCAGCCATTCCCGCACTTGCGCGGGATCTTGCTGCGACCCGCGGGCAACGTTCTCTGCTTCACGATCGATCTCCTCCTGCGTGGGTTGTAAGCTCTCGGCGCGTGCCACTTCATCGAGCGCGAGTTGTGTGCGAAGGCGTCTCTCGGCGGTCGGCCTTAACTCGTCGCGGAGCTGGACATCCGTTTTCTCCTGCACCTGTAGGTAGCGCTGAAGCGTGATGCCCCGTCGACTCAGCGACTCGGCGAGATCGGCCACGAGGTGCAGTACCTCGTGATCGACCAAGCTGGCGGGCAGCTCAATCGACGCTCCCTGCAGCAGGGCGTCAACCACCCGTTGCTCCTCTTCCTGTCGGGCGCGCTCCTGTGCGCCTCCCTGCAATCGCGATCGCTGGGCGGCCCGCAACCCTTCCACGGAGTCGGCCCCCCCCACGGTTTTGGCAAACTCATCTGTCAGCTCTGGCAAGATCCGACCTCTCACATCCATCACATCAAACTTGACGGTGGCACCGCCCGCGAGCGTGACGGAGTCCTGCTGGCCACGCAATTTGCCCACCAAAGCGGCCTCCAGCTCCGCAGGATACGCACCGCCCCCAACTTCGACCAGGTAGTCTTTGCCCGTCACGAGACGCTCCGCGGTCCCGTCCAGTTGCGCGATGCGCAGCATCACGTAGTCGCCAGTGGCCGCCGGACGCTCTCCGGCACTTTCCAGACGGGCATGCCGGGCGCGCAGATCCTCGATGCCCGCGTCCACGTCGGCATCCGTGACCGTGGGTTCGATCGGCGTAATGCGAAGGGCTTTGTAATCGCCGAGCTTCACATCGGGAACGAGGTCGACGGTCGCCACAAAGCGCAACGGCTTGCCGTCTTCGAAGGGATCGACTCGGATCTCTGGCTGGGAGATCGGCCGAACGCCGGCTTGGCGGACAGCCTGAGTGTAGGCATCAGGCACGAGAAGATTCACGGCCTCCTCGTGTACGGTTCCTGTCCCCACGTGCCGTTCCAACAATGTCTTGGGTGCTTTCCCCCGCCGGAACCCCGGAATCTCGACTCGCTGGTTCAACCGCGCCAGCGCGCGCTCTTTCCCTTGGCTCACGACGTCTGGAGGAAGTTCGACTTCCAAAACCGCGCGGCTCGGCGCTTCCTTACGCACATCAACTTTCATCGCTCACCTCAGTTACACGGCCCATCGACGAACCAGACCACCACGGCTGCTTTCACAGAGACTTTGCCGATACTCTCGTGTGGTGCGGGCGGAGGGATTCGAACCCCCACGGGCTTGCGCCCATCGGCTCCTAAGGCCGACGCGAATACCAATTCCGCCACGCCCGCAGCAACCGATACCACTCCACGCCCCATCCCTTAAAAATAGTATACCTCCGAGGCACAACTGGGCTCCCGCGGGAACGCCTCATCAGGGGATCAAACAAAGACAGGCCGGACAAACTCTGGGGAGGAGGAAACGGGAGGATTGCCTCGGACCCGTGTGCGTGCCCTCGTCCCCGCCCTCACGGGTGGGGGGCCGTGTGGGACTCGAACCCACAACCAGCGGATTAAGAGTCCGCTGCTCTACCAGTTGAGCTAACGGCCCACGTCCCGTCACACATTATACCGGGGACATGTAGCGTGTCTAGCAAAGCCGAGTGGGCTAGCCCCAGACGGCGACTGGGTCAGCGGACAGCGGTCTGCGTCGGGCTGGGGGTGTCTGACGATCGTCGGGCGGTCCGTGTGCGACGAAGACGCTTCAAACTGGAATCTGACGACCCAACAACTGGGCAAGCTCCCGTTCGCTGGTCGCCTTGCTCACCGCATCCTCATAGGTGATCTTCTTCTGCTCGACCAGTGTACGAAGGGCCTGGTTCAAGGATTGCATCCCCTCTTTGGATCCGGACATGAGGGCGGAAGGAATCTGAAACGTTTTTCCTTCCCGAATCAGGTTGCGGATGGCCCCGTTGGCCACCATGACCTCGATCGCCGCCACCCGTCCCTGTCCTGACGCCAGAGGAACGAGGGCCTGGCAGACGACGCCCTCCAAGGCCACCGACAGCTGCGTGCGAATCTGAGACTGCTGATGGGGGGGAAAGACGTCAATGATGCGATCGACGGTCTGCGCAGCGCTCTGCGTGTGCAGCGTGGCAAAGACCAAGTGCCCCGTTTCCGCCGCCGTGATCGCGGTGGAGATCGTCTCCAAGTCGCGCATCTCTCCAATCAGGATCACATTCGGGTCTTGCCGGAGCACGTGGCGCAAGGCGTTGGCAAACGACAGCGTGTCCATCCCGACTTCCCGCTGGTTGATGACGCTCTTCACATCCTTGTGCAAATACTCGATGGGATCCTCAACGGTCATGATGTGCACAGCCCGGTTCTGATTCACGTAATTGATCATCGCCGCAAGGGTGGTGGACTTCCCGCTCCCTGTCGGCCCGGTCACCAACACCAGTCCCCGCGGAAGGCCGGCGAACCGCCGCGCAACATCGGGCAGACCCAGCTCCTCCATGGTGGGCACACCCATGGGGATGGCACGCACCGCAGCGCCCCAGGAGCCCCGCTGCTGGAAGACGTTGACGCGGAACCGAGAGATTCCGGGAACGCTGTACGCGAAATCCATCTCCAGGCGCTCGCGGAAAACTTGGATCTGCTCAGGGGTCATCATGCTCTCGATGAGGGCTTGGGCACCGTCGGCGGTGAGGGCAGGCAGATCAAGCAGATGGTGCAGCTTCCCGTTCACGCGCAGAATTGGATGGTTCCCCACTTTGAGGTGTAGATCGGATGCGCCGCGCTCTTTGACGACAGACAACAGTTGCTTGATATCCATGCTAATACCCCCGGTATTTATCTGCCCACGCCAAGCGACGTCTAGGAGCACAAAGTGTGCCAAACTGACCAGACGAACCCGGCAATCACCTCGGGCTCTCCCCGGATGCGAGGGAACTGGGTCAAGAGAGCGGAACAGAACCCTACCTCGGCAACCCCACGGAGGGCGCCTCCAAACTGTCGCGGCCTCGCAGCCGGACGCGGGCGGGGTTGCTCGGGAGCAAGTTGGGAAGAAGGCGCGAATTCGCCTTGCCGAGAGTCGGAGGAATCAGGACACGCTGTGCGCGCGTTGAAGGACCGTATCCTGCAAGACGGCCGCAACCTCGGACGAGGTATCCTCAAGGTCGACAGCTTTCTCAACCACCAGGTGGACGCCGCGCTGATCGACGCGTGCGGGCGGGAACTCGCGACCCGGCTCCGTCACGTTGGCGCCACAAAGGTGCTGACGGCGGAAATCTCGGGCATCGCGCCCGCGGTGACGACAGCCCTTCACTTGCAGGTCCCGCTCGTGTACGCGCGACGCACCCGTCCGGTGACAATGCCAGACCAAGTGCTTCTGACCGTCGCACCCTCCCATACTCGCGGCCAACTGGTGGAATTGATCGTCTCCCCCGAATATTTGCAACGCGGGGAACGCGTGCTCATTGTCGACGACTTCCTGGCCACCGGACAAACTATCTTGGGACTGGCCCGGTTAGTGCAGGCCGGGGGAGCTGTCGTCGTGGGGGTGGGAACAGTGATCGAAAAGTCCTTCGAGCACGGGAGAGAAACCCTCATCCCGCTTGGCGTGCCCGTCGAGTCCCTCGCCGTTGTGACCGACATGCGCGACGGACAGATCTTGCTCGCGTGAAAGAAAACGAGCGGCGGAACGAGCGCGTCACACCCACGATGGCGCTGCGTGGACGATAGCTTGGGGAGAAGCAGGACAGCCCGGGGGAGTTCTCCCCGAGCTGTCGTCTTTTCTCGTCGTGAAATTGAGTGACTGGCCGTCGTTGGCGCCCTGGGCGGATGTGCGATTGCCAATGATCCACTTTCAGCGGACTACGATGACCATGGCCTGTGTACCCGCAGACCGGTTGACGCCATAAACGATCAAAGAGGCGTGGGGCTGGACGGACTCTAGGGGTACTACGGACTGGCCCTGAATGACGAAGGTGCTCGAGGTGAAGCTGACCCAAACCTGTCGGTCCGCGAGCAGAAACATCCCGCCCGGAAACCATAGACCGCCCACGGTGCCGGTGAGCACGACCCCTTCACCGGCGGGAAACTCCACCTCCACGGCGTCTGCAAGAATCTGATCGCCGAGATCTTCTCCCCGCACCAAGACGACCGCGTATTTGGCCAACGCCCAAGGGGTCGCCGGTCGCTGATGGGCGATGAACTGGGTCGTGGACTGCACCACCACGGTGACGGTGCGATCCTGCAGGACGAGGGTGAAACTCCTATTGGAGATGGCGACGACAACGCCCCGCACGACCCGCTGCGGCGGCAGAAACACGCCTACACCCTGCTGTTGGCTCTCTATTAGCAGCGTGAGCGCGAGGATCCGGCGGTTACCAACGCGGAGACCCTTGATCCCCACCATGTCCCCCGCTTGAAGAGAATCCAGGCCCGCCGTGGGGAAGTCCCCTTCGTCGTCATTGTCGTTGTGATTTTCGAATACGATTTCGGTGTCTGCACGCACGAGGACAAGCCAGCGCCGTCCGTTCTCCTCTTGCACCCTCATCACACTGCGCTGGAAGTCGACGGCTGTGATCATCCCTTGGATGTTAATCCGTCTGGACGTGGACCCGTCATCCGCCCACCCGGACTTGGACTCGTTGTCCGCCCACGCGGCCGTGGGTACGAGCAGTAATGCAGCAACAACCGCGGCGATGAGTTTCATTCGAGGCCTCCTCCTGACGACCGGTTCACCGGTGATGACGCATGGGGAGGCGCGAAAGTTCTCGACACCTTGGGTCGGCGCCTCGCACGAAGTGCAAGTCCGCGGCCCATCTGGGAGACGCCGCCGAAACGACGCGATGTGACCCGAGCGGGACTCAGGGACGCGTTTCGACGGTGGCGTCGAAAGAATCGAAATAGGGGGATGCGCCCTGAAGCGCATACCCCTATTCGAACTGGCGCGCCCGGAGGGAGTCGAACCCCCACTCACTGGGTTCGAAGCCCAGCGCTTTATCCATTAAGCTACGGGCGCACGGCCTGATTATACCGCGGGTGGTCCGGACCAGACGGGACCCTATCAGGCGCGCTTCTTGCGAGTGGTCCTCTTCCCGGAGGACAACAAGCGGGCAAGCAGCCGTGTGGAGCGACCGCTGACGCGCATCCCGTACCGGGCTTTGCGGCGGTGCCG
>Ga0209180_10000754_pt1 | contig 15384 bp, 11 predicted proteins | sample CZO8metaG_3_FD_188355 | JGI IMG/M metagenome (GOLD analysis project Ga0209180, IMG submission 188355) | Vadose zone soil microbial communities from the Eel River Critical Zone Observatory, Northern California, USA - CZOApr15con2H2.8 metaG... | ecosystem: Environmental > Terrestrial > Soil >...
CGCTTCCAATCCCCTGCGAATGACTTTCTCCGCCTCTCCCGGATTCCCTTCCAGATAAAGGAGATAGCCGATTCCAAACGCCGCCCTGGCGTATCGCCCACCGCTTAAATCAATGGCCTTTTGAAACGCTCGCATGGCCTCCGCATGGTGACCGAGCCTCAACTCCGCAACACCCGCGTGGTAGTGCGCCTCGTAGTACTCCGGATACGCTGCGGTGGCTTTCCTGAAATGGGCCAGGCTGCCTCCAGGGTCATTCTTTATCAGGCGATCCAATCCTTTTTGCAGCTCTTTCTGCGCTTTTTCGGGAATCCTCAATTCGTGTACAGAAACGGTGTACCTGTTTGGGCCAACTCGCGGCCCCGTGGACGATTTGAGGTAAAGCACAAGCTCCGAGGAAGAGCCATCCAGCTGCGCGCTGCTCCGCGCGGAGTCGTACCCTGCTTCATCGATCACGATTTCGTACGTGCCGGGAGGAAGGTGCTGAAGTCTAAAGTGGCCCTCAAGGTCCGTCAAAACGCTGCGAAATATCCCGGCCACATGCGATTTCAAGCTCACGGCCACCTGGCTCGCCGGCCGCTTGTTCGCCTCCAAGAGCACCGTTCCGGAGATCTCTCCTCCCACACCCGCAAAGTTGGACACCTGCGCGCTCGCCATCGGCGTCCAGGCGATCACTGCGAAGTTCAGGAAGAGCCCCGGTAGGAAGCTCAGTAAGAGGTTCAGGATGATCCTGGGGAATCCAGCCTGCAGACTTGACTTCTCGACTTCCGGTAATTCGCGCCGCATCTCGACCAACTGCGCACTTTTGAGAAGTTTTCTCGGGGGACTAGCGGTTGGAGAGGTTCATCCGCGCGGACGCCAGCAGCCACATCCTTCGGCCATTTGTTTGCCGCAGTTGTGGTTTCGCCAGTGCCGCTTTGCGCCACTTCTCCTCGACCAACCGTCGCGTGCGCGGACCTGCCGCAAGAGGTGCACGGCGCATGCCAAGAGTCCCGCGGCGTCAGCCGTAGTCTAGGCGGATGCGGCAGCATTTATCCCGGCGAGTTTAGGTCGCTGCCATCTTCTTTTCTTTCAATGTGGCGTCGTTGGCAGTTTTCCTCAGAAATGTTTTTCCGTGCCCATCTAGGCACTAACCAGTGAATAGAATTTGGCCTTCGTAGCTCTCGGAAACTGTCTCAAGCCGCGACACGCGCCCCATCTTGACTCACATTGAGATTCACGAGGCCCTCATGCGCGGAGCACTTTTCCTGCGCCAACGCGCGTCGGATGAGCGCATTCCTTTCGTTCAACGCCTCGTGACTCTGGCGAGACGATCCATCGGGTCTTTACCTGTATCGAAACTGCGGTGCTCATAACCCCGGCAATCCGGGGGTTCTCCGTCCATCCGATTGCGGCCTTGGCCGGATTGTCTTCCCTCCCTAGGGTAGATAGCTTAAGCATGGGCGGGAAGGCCCCTATTGCAGAAACAGCGGCCTGTCATGCTGAAATTAGGGCCCGCACTTTTGGCGGCACCTCTTTTCCCGGCCTGACAAACCGCGATTGGTCCACTCGCATGAAGCAGCAGTTTCATCAACGCAGGACACACGGCACCGCTGAAGTCGAATGTGTGCGCTCCGCCAACCCGGACGAAACACGGTGCGCTTCCGCTTCAGTGATACGACGGGCCTCCCGCAAGCACTATCTTTTTGAGGTCGCAGTGAAGTTAGAGCAGAACCCTCTCGGTGGAGCTATTCCCGGGCAGAGCGTTCATTAGGTGGCGACATGTGTACTCAACAAGTGATTCTTGATTCGACCCTGCGCAGTTCGCAGACGCTGGAATTTGAAGAGGCGCTGCGCGCGAAAATCGTCAGCCAGGAGGAAGCGCTACAGGCCATGGTTGATCTGTATCAGGTCTTTAGCGCTAGCTTGAACCCACCTGGGCGCCCGGTAGGGAGCCTCCTGTTCCTCGGCCCGACGGGTTGCGGTAAGACGCGGGTCGTGGAGGCAGCCGCGGAAATCCTATTTGGAGACTCGCAAGCGGTGATCAAGGTGAACTGCGGAGAATTTCAGCATTCTCATGAGATTTCGAAACTGATTGGCTCGCCTCCGGGGTACTTGGGCCATCGGGAGACACATCCGATGATCACTCAGGAGGCACTGGCGGCAAGTCATACGGACAAGCTCAAGCTGAGCTTCCTCCTCTTCGATGAAATCGAGAAAGCCAATGACGCTCTCTGGCAGCTCCTTCTCGGCATGCTGGACAAGGCCACCTTGACGCTGGGAGACAATCGGAGAGTGGACCTGTCGCAAACCGTGATCTTCATGACTTCGAACCTCGGCAGCGCTGAAATCACGGAATTGATGCAGGGCGGCATGGGTTTCGTCCAACCGAAGGACAAACCCACGACGGGTCTTGACGAAAAGGTGGAACGGACCGCAATGGAAGCCGCGCGCCGCACGTTTTCACCGGAGTTCATGAACCGTCTCGACGAGCTCGTGGTGTTTCATTCTTTGAGCTCCGAACAACTCGAGAAAGTCCTGCAAATAGAGTTGAACCAGGTGCAACGGCGCGTCCTGGAAACCGACAAACGGCGGTTCCTGTTCCACGTGACCGATGCGGGACGCCAATTCATTTTGCAGGAAGGGTCGGACCGCCGCTACGGCGCCCGGCACCTCAAGCGCGCGATTGACCGCCACGTGATCTCCCCGCTGGCGAACCTGTTGGCGACGGAACAGGTGAAGATGGGCGACACCCTGTGCATTGACTGGGACACGCGCGTTGGGCGCTTGGTGTTTTGGAAGGAAAGCCCCGAGGCGGCCGCAGTGCTGAATGTATCGAAGCGGACACCAAGCCAGCTGCAAGTAGTCGGGACTGCAGGCGGCCGCAGTGCAGAAATCCCCTCGCCCGCGAGGGCCCGTGGGGTGGGAAACAACAAATAAGCAGCCAGCCGGGCGGACTCAATCTTTGGGGCACGGCCATTTGCCTGGGCCCTCTTCTTGGGTTCACGATTCACAGCTTGTGGGACACGGATCACGCTTCAAGGCACACCGCGCTGCCCTAAAAGAGACTTAGAGGATCCATATCCACCAGCAGCCCCGTTTGCGGAATCTCCCTGGTGTCGCAATACGCCAAGGCGCCATTCAGCAGCTTCGTCAACACCGAACGCTTCGGGGACTTCAGCAGGAACTGGAACCGGTGCTCTTTCTTCAGCCGCGCGAGCGGTGCCGTCGCCGGTCCGAGGACTCGCACGTCTTTTCCGTCATGCGGGGAAAAATACTCGGAAAGCTGCCGCGACCACCGGATGACTTTCTCCAGACTCGTATCGCGGACGATCACGTTGGCTAACGACGTAAACGGGGGGTACGCCATCATTTGCCGGAAGTGCAACTCCCGCTCAAAGAATGTGCTGTAGTCCTGCCTCACCGCATCCTGAATCGCATAATGCTCGGGATAAAAAGTCTGGATCAGCACTCGCCCCGCGAGTTCCCCGCGCCCCGCGCGGCCCGCCACTTGCGTGAGCAACTGAAACGTTCGCTCCGCTGCGCGAAAATCCGGCAGGCTCAAGGAGGAATCCGCGCTAACGACGCCAACGAGCGTCACGCGTTGAAAGTCGTGACCCTTTGCCAGCATCTGCGTGCCAACGAGAATGTCCAGTGCGCCGCCCGCGAATGCGCCCAGCGTTTCCTGATACTGCCGCTTCGTCCGAGCCGTGTCCCGGTCCAGGCGAGCTATGCGCGCGCCGGGAAATTCTTTGCGCAGCCTCTCTTCCAGATGCTCGGATCCTTCCCCAAAAAAATACACGTATTGCGACTGGCACTTCGGGCAGTGCTTCGGCACCGGCTGAATCGAGCCGCAATAATGACATTCCAGCCGGTTGCGGTGCTTGTGATACGTCATGGAAATGCTGCAGTTCACGCATTGCACGGAAGCGCCGCAGCTTCGGCACAACACGGACCACGAATACCCGCGCCGGTTGATCAGCACCAGCGCCTGCGTGCCATTCGCCAAACACTCCTGAATTCCCGCGTGCAACGCCGCGGAAATCGGGCTCGTCTGGTGTGTTTGCAGAAACTCCTCGCGCAAATCCACAATCTCCATGCTCGCGAGTGAGCGGTCAGCCACGCGCCACGGCAATATCAGCAACTCATACTTTCCGTTTCGCGCGTGGTGGTATGTTTCCATCGACGGCGTGGCCGAACCCAAGAGCACCTGCGCGCCTTCCATTTTCGCGCGCACAATTGCAATATCGCGCCCGTGATATCGCGGTGTTTCTTCCTGCTTGTAACTGCTTTCCTGTTCTTCATCGACGATAATCAGCCCCACATTTTCCAACGGAGCGAATATCGCCGACCGCGTCCCCACTACGACGCGCGCCTCGCCGTTCCGAACGCGCCACCATTCGCGCGCGCGCTCCACGTCGCTCAGCGCCGAATGCAGCACCGCAACGCCTTCGAACCGCGCGCCAAACCACGACCGGCACTGCCGTCCGATCCACAGCGTCAGCGCAATCTCCGGCACCAGGATGATCGCGGTTTCTCCGCGCGCCAGCGTGTCCTGCACCGCGCGTAAGTACACCTCGGTCTTCCCGCTTCCGGTCACGCCGTGTAACAACTGCACGGCAAACTCTCCCAATTCGGAACGCGCGCGTATGCCTTTCAGCGCGCTCTCCTGTTCGGGATTCAATTCATGTGCCGGTGGCGTGTAACCCACATCAAACGCATCCTCCGCCGGATCGATCGGCTCCTCCCAACTCTCCAGCAGCCGATCGCGCAACATCCGATCGATTACGGAACGCGTCACCTGCGCCAGCTTCATCAGTTGCGGAAACGGCAGCGGTCCTCGCTCTGTTTCCAGCAACTCGCGGACGCGCTGGTCTTTCTCTCCGGGAGATACAGAAGCTGTGGAAGCTTTCCAGGCGACGATGCGCTGTGTTTTGCGATTTCGCCCGACGACTTCTTCTCGAAATTCGATCAAGCCACGGCGACGGAGCCTCAGAAGAACGTTACCGTCGACGCCAACCCGGTCAGAAGAGCGGAGTACCAGGGGCGATTTCTTGCGTGAGAGAAGCACCAACAATTGTGCCTCCTCGTTCGAAAGCTCCGAGGACGCCAGAGGGTTTGAGTCCCCCTGCATTCGTTTTTCAATCATCTCCTTGCCCGCTGGCGTCAGGACAACATGACGTTGTAAGCGGAGTTCGACAACCGGCGGCAGCATCGCGCGAAACACATCGCCGATCGGCGCAAGGTAATAGCCGGCGATCCAGCGGGCCAGCTCGATCAACTTGGGGGTGAGCGCCGGAACAAAATCCAGCGCGCGCGTAAGCTCGCGTACTTTCGTTCCTTCAGGCGGGCTCTGCACAAATTCGACGACTACGCCGACCATCGCTTTCTTTCGAAACGGCACGAGGACTCGGCTGCCCGGCGCTACGGATCCGCGCAATGCCTCCGGCACCGCGTAAGTAAACGTCGTCCGCAGCGGCACTGCCAGCGCCACATTGCAAAGAGAAGAATTCATCTCGCCGTGTAGTGTATCAGCAGGAGGAAACGTCACAGAAAAACGGGGAACAATGCTGTGTCGCTGACCCGGAAAATTACCTGCTAATCAGAAGAATGCCAGCAAAAATCGTGACGATACCGGCCCATTGCCACCGCGAAACGTTTTCCTTCAGAAAAATGGCGGCGAGTCCGACGGTCACTGCGCCATACAACGAGCCGAGCACGCTGATCACCGCCACTTGTTCCATTTGCATTCCGCGATTGCTCAGCACAAACGCGGCGGTATCAAACGCGCCCATGCCGAGGGCCATCCAGCGCACTTCGCCCCGGGGCAGACGCATCGGCTGATTGGCAAGAAGGATCACCGTGCCTGTCAGCGCGGTGCTCGTCATCCGAATCATCCACACTGTTTGTGTGGCGCCGACACGCGGAATCACCCGAAGGCCCAGCAGCCAAAAAAGCATGCCGAATCCAACTGCCGCCGCGATCGCCCAGCCAATCCCCCGGCCACGCGTTCGAACCGCGGGCGCACCGTTCTCGTCCGGAGCATGCTCTCCGCCAGCCACAATCACGATGCCAAGCAGCGTGAGAATAATTCCGGCTGTTCGAGCGGAAGTCAACCGGTCACCGCTCATCCATGACAGCAACAGCGTCAGCGCGGGATAACTCGCCGAAAGGGGCGCAACCACCGCCATCTTCCCGATTTCGAATGCGCGATACAGCGCAAGTGTCGAACACGCGTTGAAGAATCCCGCCAGTAATCCCCAGGCCCACGGCTGCCACCCTGATCCATCCGCGAGATGCCCCCAGCCGCCGAGCCATGGCAGACAAATTGTTAACAGAAGAAAGCCGATGAACTGCATATAAAGCATTGTCCGCAGCGTGCCGATACGGTGGGTCGCGAAGCGGGCAATAAAATCGGCGCTCCCCCAAGTGAGCGCCGTCAGAAGTCCCAGCAAGATGCCCATGATGAATTAGGCGGATTTGCCTTTCTTCGCTTCGAGGCCGAGCACGGTCATCACTTTCTGCAGGTCTTTCCAGACTTCGCCCTTGGCGTTCGGATTGCGCAGCAAATAGGCGGGATGATACGTGGCCAATAACTTTCTTCCGCGAAATTCGAGCCACTGTCCGCGATATTGCGAAATCCCGCGATTGGTTTCGAGCAGCGTTTGCGCCGCAACACTTCCGAGGCAAACGATCACTTTCGGCGCAATCACGTCGATTTGCCGCAGCAAGAACGGCGAACAGGTGGCGACTTCGTCTTTCTCCGGCTGGCGATTCTCGGGCGGCCGGCACTTCACCACGTTGCAGATGTAAACGTCTTTTCGCTGCAACCCCATGGCCTCGATCATCTGCGTCAGCAATCTTCCGGCGCGCCCGACGAACGGCAATCCTTGCGCATCTTCATCGGCGCCCGGACCTTCGCCGACAAAGACGAGTTCGGCCTTGGGATTCCCGTCGCCGAAGACAATCTTGTTTCGCCCCTTGTGCAGCTTGCATCGCGTGCACTCGCCAAGGTCCTCGCGAACCCTGGGCAGCGTGTCATTCGCAATTTTGTTTACCGCTTCGAACAGCGACGGTCCCGACGCAGGCAACGGCAAAGATGTGGCCTTTGAAGCGGCTGGCGGCACGAGCGCAGGCGCTTTTGCCAACTCAGGCTTGCGGGCAGGTTTTGGCAAAGTTGGCTCCTCTTGAGGGATCACGCTCGAACGAGACGCGGGCCCAGACGTTTCGAATCCTTGCTCGATACCCGGCGCATCCGCCGTTCCGCGGTCTCGATAGAACAGGCGGATTCCGAGGTCTTCGTAGAAAGCCAGCCGGTCGGATAGTTTTTTCTGGAGAGGCTCGGGGATATGCTCGGCCATGGCGGGTTCAAACGGCGGAGCGCTTGGCGGCGTTTGTTCCGTGCAAAACGCCGCGCAGGCGAAGGATTTCGTCCAAAATCCGCTGCGCCACTTCGCTCTTATTCAATTTCGGAAGCGCGAGGTCGCGCCCATCACGGGAGAAAAGTGTCACGACATTCGTATCCTGATCAAATCCCGCGCCTTCGGCGGTGACGTCATTGGCGACGATGAGATCGGCATTTTTCGCAGAAAGCTTTTTCCGCGCGTTTTCGGCGACGTGGTCCGTCTCGGCCGCAAAACCGGCCACCAGTTTCTGGCCCTTATTCCTGGCCACCTCCGCGAGAATGTCCGTCGTCGGCTCGAGCGAGATGGTGAGCGGACCATTGCTCTTCTTTATCTTCTCCGCGCGCCGCTCCGCCGGCCGGTAATCCGCGACGGCTGCCGCCAAAATCGCGATGGAGCATTGTTCGAATCGCTGTACAACCGCGCGGTGCATCTCATCGGCGTTTCGAACATCGATGCGCTCCACCCCAGCCGGTGTTTCCAAATTCGTTGGCCCACTCACTAAAAATACTCTCGCGCCGCGCTGGGCCGCCGCTTCGGCAACGGCGTAACCCATTTTCCCGGACGAACGGTTGGTCAGATAGCGTACGGGATCGAGATCCTCGCAAGTGGGTCCTGCAGTGACGAGGATCGTCTCCCCTTCCAAATCCCGCTGCGCATGCAGCGCCTCTCGCACTGTAGCAAGGATGGCTTCTTGTCCTGCCAGCCGTCCGGCACCCGTCATTCCGCAAGCGAGATAACCCTCATCGGGATCCACAATCTTCACGCCGCGCGCCCGGAGCATCTTCACATTTTCTTGCGTGGCCTCATGATTCCACATATTCACGTTCATGGCAGGGGCCACCACAACCGGCGCCGTCGATGCTAAATACAACGTGGTGAGAAAATCGTCGGCAATTCCGCGCGCAAGTTTCCCGATGATATCGGCAGTGGCCGGCGCTACCAGAAGGAGGTCCGTGCGCTGGGCAACGGCGATATGTTCGATGGCGCTTTCAAGGTTGGCTTCCCCGCCGGAAGAATCACCGAAGAGGTCGGTGATCACTTTCTGCCCGCTCAGCGCCGCAAACGTCAGCGGGGTTACGAACTCCCGCGCTCCGCGCGTCATCACCACTTGCACGCTGAAGCCGTCCTGCTGCAGGCGGCGCACGAGTTCCGCGGCCTTGTAGGCCGCCACGCCACCGGTTACACCAAGCGTGATTCGCATTGCTGCCTTCCGCGGCCCGCTATTTCCGCCGCTTGCTTCCGTCCTTATCCTCGCCGATTGCTGCCGGCTCCTTGAATTCATACTCGAGCAGGCTGTGCTCCAGCTCTTCACAGGCGATTCGCGTGGCTTTCTGCGTTCTCGGATTCTCGATCAGCGGCGGCGCTCCGGCCATGAGTTGCCGCGCGCGCCTGGCCGCGAGCACCACGTAAGCAAACTGGCTATCCGGAGCTTTTGTCTGCACAGTCATTTCAGTCTTTCCCTCCAAATGATGCCAGAAGTTGTTCCACCCGGCCCCGCTGGCGACCGCTGGTGCAGCGCTCGCCAGTTACAATCGCCTGCACTTCCCGGCCGGCGCGTTCCACGTCGTCATTCACCACGCAAAAATCGTAATACTTGCCGAACTCCGCAATTTCATCGCGCGCTTTGGCCAGGCGGCGCGCGATCTCTTCATCGGAATCCTGGCCGCGGCCGCGCAGCCTGCGCTCCAGCTCCGCACGCGAGGGCGGCAAAATGAAAATCGCCACCGATTCCGGCAATTTTTCCTTCACCTGAGCGGCGCCCTGGACGTCGATTTCCAGCACCAGGTCGAGTCCCTTCTTCCGCGATTCCTCCAGCCACTTCTTCGGCGTGCCGTAGGAATGTTTTCCGAAGACCCGGGCGTACTCCAGGAATTCGCCGCGCGCGGCCATGGCTTCGAATTCCGCTTCCGTTACGAAATCATAGCATTTCCCGCTGGCCTCGGTCGCGCGGCGCGGCCGCGTAGTACATGAAACCGAAGGCATCGTGCCGGGCAACTCCAGAATTTTCTGCACCAAAGTCGATTTCCCCGATCCCGAAGGCCCCGACACAATCAATACCAGCGGCGTAATCTCAGTCGCCATGCTCATTCGATGTTCTGCACCTGCTCCCGCAGTTTTTCGATGTCGGCCTTGATCTCCAAAGCCAGTCCGGTCATGGCCAGCGCTTCGCTCTCAACGCCCGGTGTCTTTGAGAGCATGGTGTTGGCCTCGCGATGCATCTCCTGGAGGAGAAAGTCCAGCTTCTTGCCCAGTTCACCCGCGCCATCGAGCAGCTTCGCAAACTGTTGCAGGTGACTCCGCAGGCGGTCCAATTCTTCACTGATATCGCTGCGTTCCGCAAGCAGCGCGGCCTCCTGCGCGAGGCGCGCGGGTTCGATGGCGATTCCGCCGAGCAATTCCTTCAGCCTGGTTTCCAGCCGCCTCGCAAAGGCCGGGCGCAGCGTGGTGGCGAGCCCGCGCACCTGCTCCACTTGGCCGCTGATTCGCGCCAGGCGATCGCGCAACTCTTCCACAAGGTGCTTGCCTTCCGCGCGGCGCATGTCATCCAGCTTTGCGAGCGCATCGCGCAAGCAGGCGTCCAGGGCTTGCCCGAGTTTTTCCTGTTCTTCTTCCGTCTCCGGGAGGGCTCCCGCGAACCCGGCGATCACTCCCGGCAGGCGCAACAAAGAAACAACGTCCACGTCCGCCGCTGCGCGCGTCTCCTGTCGCAGCGCTTCCGCGGCGCGCAGATAGGCCTGGGCGAGTTCTTTGTTCAATTGCACGGGCGCGGCTGTTCCAGGTTCCGCATTCACGTGAATTTCGAGATGCCCGCGATGAATGTGTTCGCGCACAATCTGCCGCAGCCGCAGATCATAGAGATCAAATCCCTCCGGCATCCGCAACTTCAAATCCAAAAACCTGTGATTCACGCTCTTGACGCTGACACGCACGGCCCAGCCATTCTGCTCGCTGCGCGCATGCGCGTAACCGGTCATCGATAGGCATTCGGGGCGCTTGGTTTGTGCTGGTTTTTTTTCGCTCATGAGGGATCGACCGCGGTCGTCAAATTTGGCGCCTCCGTCTGCGCGGCCGTCAGCACGCCGTCATCGGCGAACTGCAAATCGTGAAGCCGCGCGTAGGTACCGCCGCGCGCCATCAGTTCCGTGTGTGTGCCGCTTTCGCGAATCTGGCCGTCTTCGAGAACGAGAATCCTGTCGGCCCGGCGGATGGTGGCCAGGCGGTGCGCGATCACAAACGTCGTCCGGCCCACCATCAAATTGATCAGCGCCTTTTGCACGTATAATTCGGACTCGGCGTCCAGCTCCGAAGTGGCCTCATCCAAAATAAGAATGGGAGAATCCTTCAGGATGGCGCGCGCAATGGCGATTCGCTGCCTCTGCCCTCCGCTGAGCCGTGTCCCGCGCTCTCCAATCACAGTGTTATAGCCCAGGGGGAGCTCTTGGATGAAATCGTGAGCGAGCGCCGCCTGCGCCGCGGCGACCACCTTCTCCTTGGGAATATTGGTGAGTCCGTAGCAGATGTTGTTCCACACCGTGTCGTGAAAGAGAATGTTTTCTTGCGAGACCACGGCGATCTGTTCGCGCAAGGATTTGATGGTAACGTCGCGGATATCCACTCCGTCGATGCGAATCGACCCGGAGGTCGCTTCATGGAATCGCGGCAGGAGGTTCACCAGCGTGCTCTTGCCGGCTCCGCTCGACCCCACCAGAGCGATCACTTCCCCGCGTTGTGCGTGCAGCTGAATCTTCTCCAGCACGCTGCCGGAGTGGTCGTCATAGGCGAAACCCACATCCTCGAATACGATCTCGTGCGAAAAGCGCGCAAGCGTTTTTGCGCCGGGCTGTTCGCTGACTTCCTCCTGCCGATCCAGGTAGGCGAACACCTGCGTGCTCACACCCAGCACAGCCTGGAGCTGCTGATAGATATAGCCGGTTCGCTTGATGGGCATGTAGGCGTTGAACATGGCATACAAGAAGGCGAAGAACTGGCCTTCGGTCATGAGCTGGTGGCGGATTTGATCGCGCGCATAGAGAAGCAAAAGAGGGATGGCGATGGCGCCCAGGAGATCCATCAGCGGTCCGGTGATGACCGCAGCGCGAACCCAGCGCATGTTTTCACGGAGAAGCCTGCGCGCCGCTTCGCGGAACTTGCGAATCTCGAAATCCTCCATCCCGAAGGCTTTTACGACGCGATTGCCGCTGACCGTTTCCTGCAGAATCTGGCTCAAGTCGCCCAGGCGTGTTTGACTGTTTTCCGCGGAGCGCCGGATTTTGCGGCCGAACTTATTTACCGGCCAGGCGACGAGCGGCAGCAACAGCCCGCAACCGAGGGCCATTCTCCAATTGATACCCAGGAGCACGGCAACAAAAACGACGAACGTAAAACCTTTTTGAAATAGATCGGAGAGCCACTCGCTCAGAGCGTAGCGCACGCGCTCGACGTCGTTGATGGCCGTGGAAATCAGGCGCCCGGTCGGATGGTGCTGAAAAAAGCCTATGGGTTGTCGGATGACGCGGGCGTAGACCTGGTTGCGCAGATCGGTGACGGCGGCGAGGCCGCAATGTTGAATCTCCATGGTGCCAATGTATTCAGCGATGGCTTTGCCAAAAAAGAGAATGACGAGAGAAATGGCGAAAACCGTCCAGACGTGATGGATGCGCGCGGGAAAATAATCATTGAGATAGACGACCCGGCCACTCCAGGGAATCGTGCCGAGCGGCAAGCGCGAACTGGTGGCCCCAGGATTGAGAACGAAGTCCACGGCCAGCCTGATCATGAGCGCCACGCCCCCTTCGGCGAGGGCCACAAAGGCTACCAGGATCACGCCGACAGTGAACCGGAACGAGTACGGCCGCACATAAGTCAGCAGACGCTTCAATTGTGGTGAAAACAGCGAGGCCACGCTGCAGGCTCCCCCTGACCTACCCCCTTGTAACGCTATTCGCGGCATCGCGGCGTGTCAAGTTTCCACGGGCGGTTGTGTTCGTGAAAGCCGGACCGCCGGCCCGCTCATTTCTCGATGTCGCGGTGAATGACCTTCGTCGAATAGCCGCGCTTCCCAAGTGCTGTCTTCAGCCACTCCGACATCATTACCGAGCGATGTTTTCCACCGGTGCAGCCAAAGGCGATCGTCAGGTAGCTCTTCCCTTCGCGAATGTAATGAGGAATCAGGTACGTCAACAGGCTTTCGATGCGCCGCAGAAATTCTCCGGTCTGCGGGAACGACTGGATGTATCGCCGAACTTTCGGATCTTTGCCGGTGTACGGGCGCAACCGCGGCACAAAATGCGGGTTGGGCAGAAACCGCACGTCAAAGACCAGATCCGCATCGGACGGCACACCGTAGCGGTATCCAAAGCTCACCACCGACACCAGCATCGGCCGCGTGTCCGGATTCTTGAATCGCCGGGTGATGAAGTGCCGTAATTCGTGCACGTTGAATTGCGTGGTGTCGATGACCACGTCGGCCAGCTTGCGGATCGGCTCCATGAGCGCGCGCTCATGTGACAAACTCTCGCGCACCGAATAGTTCTTCCCGAGGGGGTGGGGGCGCCGGGTCTCGCTGTAGCGCCGCAACAGGGCATCTTCGTTCGCTTCGATAAACACCAGGGTGATGGGATGATCCTTGCTCAAGTGTTTGAGCAGTCCGGGGAGCTTTTCGAGTTGCAGCCCTTCGCGCGCATCCACCAGGAGCGCGGCGCGCGCAAAGTCGCCCTCTCCTGCTGCGTGCAGTTCGGCAAAAATGGGGATGAGCTCGACCGGAAGATTGTCCACGCAGTAAAAGCCCATGTCCTCGAAGGCTCGCAGGACGGTGCTTTTTCCGGAACCGGAGAGCCCGGTGAGGATGACGAGTTGCCGGGTGTCGTGTCGCGCGTGCGGCTTCACGGGCGGCGCCGCTCAGCTCTTTTCCCGGCGTTGATGCGTGCTCGGGATTCTCATGTCTTCGCGGTACTTCGCAACGGTGCGGCGCGTGACGTGAATTCCCCCGTCGTCCAGCTTCTTGGCAATCTGTTCGTCGGTCAGCGGATGTGTCGGATCTTCCTCTTCAATCATTTTCTTGACGAGCCGTTTAAGAGTCAGCAGCGACATGCCGCTGCCCTCGGGTCCGTTCACCGATTCACTGAAGAAGGACCGCAGCTCCAGCACGCCTTGTGACGTGTGAGCATACTTGCTGGCCACCGCGCGGCTCACCGTCGAGGGGTGCACTCCAACTTCTTCCGCCACTTCCTTGATCATCATGGGCTTCAAAGCGTCCGGCCCGTGATCGAGGAATTCGCCTTGCCGCGCGATGATCGAATGGCAGACGCGGAGAATCGTATGTTTTCTCTGCTCGATGTTCTTCATCAACTGGATGGCAGCTGTAAAACGTTCCTTGACGTAGTTGCGCACGTCGCGGTCGGCGGCATCGCGCGCCAGCAGCCGCCGGTACGTGGGGCTCAGGCGCAGCTGCGGCATGTCGTCTTCATTCAAGAACGCCTGCCACTGATCATCCACTTTGCGGAAGTAGACATCCGGCTCGACAAGGCGCGGCTCCGTTTTGTTGTAGCGCAAGCCGGGCCGCGGATCGAGCTTCTTGATCACATCCAGCGTGCGCTTCACCACTTCCAGCGGCCGGTTCAGCGCCCGCGCGATCTCTTTCAGCTGGTTCGATTGGACTTGCTTGAGATGCTCGGCGACGATCTGGTGCGCGAGGGTGTTTTGCGGATCGAACGCTTTCAATTGCAGAAGAAGGCATTCGCGCAAATCCCGCGCCCCGATCCCTATGGGATCGAAGTCCTGCACCACGGCCAGCGCGTCGTCCAGGTCATCCTGTGAATACTTTCCGTTTTGCGCCAGTTCTTCCGTGGAAGCCGTCAAATAGCCGTTTTCGTCCAGGTTTCCGATGATGCTATCGGCGATCTCTTTCACCGCTTCGGAACAGATTGTCACGCTCAATTGCCACTGCAGATGGTCCGACAACCCGGAAGGAGAAGAGAGAAACTTTTCGAAGGAGGGTCGCTCGCTAACCTCGCGCTCTTGAGATTTTCCGCCGTCTCCGCCGCTATCCAAATACTGGTTAAAAAAGCTTCCGACGTCAAACTCATCGAAGGGATTGGCCTCAGGCTTCTCGGGAACTTTTTCCGTTTCTTCTTTCAGGAAGGTCTCGTCGCTGTAATTGTCAGTCTGCGTGGGTTCTTCGCTCTGCTCTTCCAGGACCGGGTTGGCAATCATCTCCTGGTTGATCATTTCGCGCAGCTCGAGGCGGTTCAGCGCGAGGACGCTCACCATTTGGACAAGGCCGGGCGTCAGAATCTGCTTCTGCGTCACTTTGAGATTGAGTTTGAGCCCCTGCCAGGCCATGGGTGGTCTCGTCTGTTCTCTCTTCTGTCCCTAATTCAGGCGAAAATGATCGCCGAGATAAACTCTCCGGACCTCCGGATCATTGCTTAATTCCTCCGGCCGGCCCTTACGGAATATTTTCCCACTTTTCAGGATGTATGCGCGATCGGTGACGCTGAGGGTTTCCCGGACGTTATGATCGGTAATCAGCACGCCAATTCCCGAATTTGCGAGGTCCCGGATGATCTCCTGAAGATCCTTGACGGTTATAGGGTCGATGCCCGAGAAAGGTTCGTCGAGGAGAATGAAAGATGGTTGCAGCGTGAGCGAGCGCGCGATCTCCAGCCGGCGTCGCCCCCCGCCCGAGAGTGTGTAGGCTTTGCTGGTTCTCACGGTTTCGAGCCCCATCTGAACGAGTAGCTCCTCCAGGCGGTCGCGTTGTTGTTCCGGGGTGAGCGGCAACGTTTCCAGCACGGCGAGCAGATTCTCTTCACTGGTCAGTTGGCGAAAGACCGAGGGTTCCTGAGGAAGGTAGCTGATTCCACCGCGCGCCCGCAGATACATGGGCAGGTCCGTGATTTCGTCGCCGTTCAAAAGTACGCGGCCGGAGTCGGGGCGGGCGAGACCTACCAAGATATAGAAGGTCGTCGTCTTTCCGGCGCCGTTCGGGCCAAGCAGCCCG
>Ga0209180_10000764_pt1 | contig 15337 bp, 11 predicted proteins | sample CZO8metaG_3_FD_188355 | JGI IMG/M metagenome (GOLD analysis project Ga0209180, IMG submission 188355) | Vadose zone soil microbial communities from the Eel River Critical Zone Observatory, Northern California, USA - CZOApr15con2H2.8 metaG... | ecosystem: Environmental > Terrestrial > Soil >...
TCGCGGTGGCTTGCGGCCAACGCTTCTTGCGTTATAAGCGGGTGCGTTTCGCGGTGCCCCAGATATCCTGGCGGCGAACCAATCAATTTCGCAATTTCGTGGGAGTGCTGGAATTCCGCGCAATCCACTTTGATTACCGCCCGGCTGTCTCCGAACAGAATCTCGGCCGCGGCTTCGACAGTGCGCGTTTTCCCTGAACCGGTGGGTCCCAGAAACAGCAGATTCCCCACGGGGCGTCCGGGAGAATGCAGACCGGCGCAGAACACTTGATAGATATCAACAAGCGCTTGCACGGCCTCGTCTTGCCCGACGATTTTTGTCCGCAGTGCTTCCTCGAAGTGACACGCGGTGGAACTCCTCTTTTTCGCGTCCAAAGCTGCTGAGAGCCCCTGATCTGCGGCCTTCCTTAGGCGTGCACTCAGTTTTCTTTCGTGGGCCGATTGTGTTGCTGTCATCATAACTGCTCCTTCTACTGCACAAGCTCAACTCAGCGGGACCCGTTTGTTGCTCATTTATCCGAACTCTGGTCTGACTCTCTTTCCAGCCGCTCTCTCCTGATACACTCTCGGATGTAAAGGCCGCAGTTCTTCAGCTTGATCGAGTCGGTTTCCCACTTCTCCAAAAACTTAACGGCCTCGCCGTCCACCGACCTCAAATCCGTCAAGTCGAGGACAATACGACGCCCATTCTTTTCTGCCTCGATCAGCGTTCCAATTTCCGCCACGTTTTCCGCGTTTATTTGACCGCTAACCTTAAAAACCACTTCTCCGTTCGCCTTTCTCGTGATCCTGAGCATCTGCTCCCTCGTCGTAGTCGCGCAACTAAATGGCAATTGGAGCTCCATTTGTAAGTCGTTGAAAAGACAAGCTGTGCATCGTCAAGGCGATGGCGAAACTTCGACAATTGGCGGGTACCTGAACAATATGGTTTCGGCAAGTCAGAGGTTCTGTCGCAACTCGCCGTTCTGTCGAAATGTTCTCCGCTACAGAAGAAGTGCCGATGCATGCGCTCATTGCCAGCTCCTCGGACCTTACGCGCGGATAGTGACGCGAGTTTGCTCCGCAAACAACCCCAGATGGAGTCACCGTGGACACCATATCGGAACAGAAGGAATGCCCTCTTACAGGGGGTGGGAACTAACTCAAAAGTAGTAGGAGACTTATTTCTTTCGATCTCGAATGTCTATGCGCTTCCATCCAAAAAGGCGGGCATCGATGGACCAGGCGCCCGGTCCGAGCATGGCCAGCGCGGCACCGAGGGTTCCCAACAGGATATAGCTCCACGGATCATGGGGATGCGTGAAGGCACTCCAGATCTCAATGATCGCCAGAAGTACTCCCGCGATGGGAGTCCATAAACCTGCGAGGAGTAGTATTCCTGCGGCCATCGCGAGAACGTGGATCATTGCCAGGCTGATTGGCGGCGCACTTTGCAGCTCGATAATTCTTCGAACGACTAAGGCTATGCCAACGACCAGGCGCATGAGTAGAAGGCCGGCTCCGGGCCAGCCATGAGCGAATGTGGAGAAAAGTCGTCGCAAAACAGGTCGAGCATAGAATTTTCCAACGCCCGCCGAAAACCCCAAAAGGCACGCGCCAAACACTCTTTTGAGTGGACTAAAACTCGATGATTCCGCGCTTCAAACCGAGCATCGCGGCGTGGGTTCGGTCGTTGGCGCCCAGTTTGGAGAGGATGTTTCGGACTTGGCCCTTTACGGTTTCTTCGCTGATGAAGAGTTGCGCGGCAATCTCTTTGTTGGCATTCCCTTCGGCAATCAACCGCAGCACACGCACTTCTGCCGGGGTCAGCGCGTCATCGGTGGCATGCTCGGCAAGCTGGTAGGAAACCTCGGTGGAGAGCGCCCTTTTCCCGGCATGTACGCTACGGATGGTCTCCAGCAATTCCTTGTGCAAGCTATTTTTTAGCAGGTAACCCCGCGCGCCAGCCTTAAGCGCCCTAAGCACCTGCACGTCCCCGGCATAGGTCGTCAGCACGATGATTCGTGACTCCGGAAATTCCCCGCGGATCGCGATTATTGCATCGAGCCCGTTCATTTCCGGCATCTGCAAGTCCATCAGCGTGACGTCCGGATGGTGTGCACGGAACTGCTGGATCGCTTCCCGGCCATTCGACGCTTCTGCGACTAAACTCATGTCCGAATGAACAGCAACGAGCCCCGCAATCCCTTGGCGAACGACCGGATGATCGTCAACCGCCAGAATCCGAATCGGCCCGGCCTCCGCGCTCATGACTTCCTCTCCGCGTCTTTCTCCACCAATTTCCCCGCGAACTTCTCCGCCAACCACGACCGCCTGCGGCCATCAGCTGTCGCGTAAGCATTCGCGGCAGGAATGCTCAGCTCCACTTCTGTGCCTGAATCGAGGTCACTCCACACCGTCATCTTACCGCCCAAAAGCTTGGCGCGCTCGCGCATCCCGCGAATGCCGTAGTGTCCGGGACGCTCATCGTCATTCAGAAGCTTCGAGTCAATCCCCTTACCATCGTCCCGCACCCGCAGCCGAAACTGCCGTTCGTCATACCGGATCTCCACTTCGATCCGCCGCGCCACTGCGTGCCGGAACGCATTGCGCAGTGCCTCCCCTGCAATCCGGTAGACCTCGTCTCGCAAAATCGGATGGAGGTCCCGCGCCGTCCCTTCCACCCCCACATGAAACTCGGCAGCATTCGGGTTCGTTTCGCTGCCTGCGAGTTCTTCTCCCAGAGTGTTTATCGCCAACGCGAGGTCGTTGGTCACCACCGTCGATGAGCGCAACCCCTGTACCGCATCCCGCCCTTCGGTAATCGCTTGCGCGGCCTGCTCGATGGCGCTATCAAGTGTTTGTTTCGCTTCGGCCGGACGCCTCGGGAACAGTTCAGATGCCGTCTGAAACCGCAGCAACAATCCATGAAAACTTTGCAGCAGTGTGTCATGCAAATCCCGCGCAATCCGCGTCCGCTCGTTCACCCGCTCTTCCAGACGCAAATTGAACTCCCGCGACAACTGCCGTAGCCGTAGCTGATAGGCAGCGGCTAGCATTCCGAGGAAAGCGGCAATGCACGACAAAAGGAACCAGTAAGTTTGATAGTAGGCCGGGGCGACGTTCAAAGCGATCGCAGTTTCTGGCCCGTTCCACAACCCCTCGCTGTTGCTGGCAACTAGCCGGAATCGATAGGGGCCGGGCCCAAGGTTCGTGTAAACGGCTTCTCGCGCTGCAACCGGCTGGCTCCAGCTACTGTCGAAACCTTCGAGAAAATATCGAAACTGAATCCGCCCGGGCACCGCGAGGCTCAGCCCCGTGTACTCAAACGTGATTCGCCTGGGAGATGGAGGAATTCGAACGGAGGCGGCGAGATTTGCGGTGTTGTTATCGGCGGTGATCGCTTCGATGTGAGGCAGCGCGGGAAGATTCGCCTGGGAGATGGAGGAATTCGAACGGAGGCGGCGAGATTTGCGGTGTTGTTATCGGCGGTGATCGCCTCGATGTGAGGCAGCGCGGGAAGTGAATAGTCCGTGATCTGGGATGGATTAACAACCGACAAGCCACTGCTGAGTGAAAACCAGATCCTGCCCGCTGAATCCGAGACCACCGATCGGCTGCGCTTCACTCCGTCAGTGCTCTCGAGACCATCGGCCTGGCCATACTCTCGAACATCGCCTCCCTGCACAACGCCGCTTAGCAGTTTGTCGCGTGGAACGCGCAAAACATGATATGAGGTCGCGATCCAAAACCTTCCGCTCTTGTCCTCCGCCATTCCGACTATTTGTTCGCGCAAAACGTCGGGCGCTTCATGAGGAACTTGAAAACGGTTAGAGGCAAAAAAGGCAAGACCAGCAGACGTTCCACTCCAGAGAGTTCCGGATGAATCCTGGAAAAGGCAGTTCACCTCTGGCGAAGGCAAACCCTCTACCGTTGTATAGGTTCTCCATTGGCCGTTTGAAAAAGAACTCAGCCCGCTAGGTGTGGCAAACCACATTGCACCATCGCGGGTTTCGAGGATGGACGAGACGGTATTCGAAGCGAGGCCGTTGTTCGTCGTGTAAGTGGTGAAGTGCCCGTCTTTGAATTTGCTGATGCCGCCGTTCAGCGTGCCGGCCCACGCAGAGCCATCGCGGCTCTCATAAACAGCATAGGCACTGTTTTGGGCCAGTCCGTTTGCCTTTGTATAGCTCTGGCTCTCTATCGCACCGTTGCGAAATTGTAGACGGGTCAGTCCCCCGCGTTGACGTCCGGCCCACACCACATCTGCCCATCCACTGATGGAATAGACGACCTCATTTGCTGGTATCGATGTAACGGGTTGAACGCGTCCATTCCGGAGAACATACAGCCCACCTTCAGTGGGAGCGAACCAGGTGCGGCCCTCCGGGTCGACATATACAGGGCCATTGTGTTCGAAACGACGATCGCTAACAGATGAATAGGTTACGAACGCACTGTCTCGAATGCGGCCTAGCCCTCGCGCACCTCCGATCCAGAGATTTCCTTCGCGGTCCTCGAACAGAGCGTTAATTCCGCCGTCTCCGCGAAGCTCATTTTCTTCGGAGAACGAAATGCCTTCCCCGTTGATGCGCAGTAGCCCGCGCGTCGTACCCACCCACAGATTCAAGTCACGATCGCGCAGGAGGCTCAAAACCTGGACATTACCGAGGAACGACGGCAATTCAACCCGACGAAAGTCTTTGCCGTTTCCGCGATACAAGCCCCTGTCGGTGCCGACCCACAACTCGCCGCTACCGATCGCCAGCAGACAATTGATCTTTCGATCGGGCAATCCTGCGTTGACCTGGGAAGCTCGCCCGCCCGCAAGAAAAAAGAGGCCTTCGCCGAGTGTGCCCAGCCAAATCTTGCCGTCTGCTGTTTCTGCCAGAGAGATTACTGGCGGTGGAGCGGGTCCCAATTTCTGAACGCTGTCTGCCACGAAACGGAATGTGCCCTGTTCGATGTCCGAAACCAGTACTCCGTCGTGGTTGTCTTTTGACAGGGCGGTGATTGCGACTGGACCGTATCTGACGCTCTCAAACTTGCCATCTTTTTGGCGTACGAGATCGACGCCCTGGGGACGGACCCACAGTCTTCCGCCAGCATCCGTAAGCAGTTGCAATATCGAAACGTTAGAAGCGATGGCGATGGAAGTAAGAGAGACAGGCCTGAAATTAAAGCCGTCGAAACGTATCAGGCCTCTGTCGGTTCCAATCCAGAGGTATCCATCTGTGGTTTGCGCGATGCCGTTGACCCCGCCGCCGGGAAATCTGGTTTCGGTGGTCCATTGCTCCCGGACGTATTGCGAAGGCAGACGATTGGGGTCGAGTGCACGTGCATAGGTGACAAGGCCCGCTAGCACGATTCCAATAAGAGTCCATCGAGTTTGCTTCAACCAACAGATCACGGGAGGTACTCGAATTTGTCGATTATGACCTCATTTTCGTTTTTTAGGGGGATATGCCCTTGATGAAATACATACAAGGCGATGCGCACCGATTCGCCCTCCGGGGAAGGCACACCGGAGGTAAACACGCGCTGGTTAATGACGCGACCGCCGGTGGTATTGCCCGATCCTGCTACCGTCGAAAACGTTACTTTCCCCGGTTCCCACCGAAACGAATGTGTGTAGAGACCAGGCGGCACCCGAAAGGCAACCAAGTTAGCTGGAACGTAGTAAGGCTGGACGACATAATTAGCGTTGGTATTATCAAGGAATCCCCAACGACCAAGCTCAACGTCCAACTCGCGCCGGTTGCTCTCTGTACCAACGCCGTCCCAGGTTATTAGAGTTAGAAGAGCAGAAGGTTCGAGATGAGAGACATCGCGCACCTGGAACCTGTATGTTCCGTATCCCAGGCTACGCGTGAGCTTCAGCTCCGCCGCAGTCCACTTTCCCGGACTTCCCGAAATGCGGCAGTCCACTTTCCCGGACTTCCCGAAATGCGAAGATGCAATGCATCTCTTTCGTCCGTCCAAACGTTCGCAGGATCGAAAAAGTTTCTTGACCCAGCGTGAAAAATTGGCCCGGTGCTCGTCGTCCACTCGTAACCGCTAAAGTTCAGTATCTTGGGCGACGGGGGTACCGGCGCTGCGCCTTCCCCGTTAACAACTGCCAGCGCCACCACGCCGTTGCCGACGATCGGCAACGATTCAGTTTGTTCTGGCGGATTATAGGTTGGATCAACCAGCAGAGCGGCATATTGTATTCCCAGGTGGACTGAAGCTTTCCACCGGTCGCCAGTTTCGATATTCGTAAACGGCTGACCTGATTGCCGGCACACGCCCCATCGTCCATCTGTCTTTGCGTACAACACGATTCGCTGCCCGGGTCGAGCTCCTGTGGCACGACCTTCGATTATGTCTGTCTTGTAGTTACGTTCGAATATGTCTGTCTTGTAGGGACTCTCCTGCTCTGCGGCGGGGACCTTGCTGAAAGCAAGCGTCGGAGCTGAAATTTTTGATGAAGAGTGGCATCCGGTCAGCACAAAGTACACCAACAGCACCGAGAATGTTGCGGTACGTGCGACTATGTGCGGGCGCGACACCATCGATCTCCGTCACGATCCGAGGTCAGGCGGCTGCACCCACCACGTCCCTCTGTGCGCGTAAATAATCTGCTGTCCTGGGCATCGCGCGGTGCCTCGTCCTGCGTTATTCCTTGCAAGCATGTTAGACCTCGGAATCTTAAATCCGACGAAAGAACCTGTCAGGAAGGATAGCCCTCTAGCGGCTTCGAATGTCAATCCGTTTCCTGCCAAATAGCCGGGCGTCTACAGACCATGCGCCTGGTCCGAGCATTACCAGGCTTACTCCGAGCGCCGCGAGCAAAAGGTGCATGCTGGGTGTGCCACCTCGACCGAAGATAATCCAAACCTCGATGATTGCTTGCAAAGCTCCTGCAACGGGCGTCCACAATCCTGCCAGCAGCAGGCTTCCGACGCCGATCGCGATGAATCTCGCGTAAAGCCCGTCATGGGGCGCTCCCCAAAATCCGGAGCATCCTTCAATTAATAATGGGATGGCTGCCGCTAGGCGCAGGACAAGGAGTCCAGCCCCGGGCCAACCGCCAGGAAACATCGTAAACAATCGTTGCAAGTTTTCCCCTTACTTCGCCGTAATTTCACACACGTACGAGGCGAGTGTAACGGGATAGCGGACCCTGCGAATCCCCAAATGTGGCGGACGCTTTAGACTCTTTTGGGTGGTTTATAAGGGATTTACAATTCGATGATTCCGCGCTTCAAAGCTGCGGTCACCGCGTGGGTTCGGTCATTGACGCCAAGCTTGGAAAGGATGTTTTTGACGTGGCCCTTAACCGTATCCTCCGAGATCGTTAGCTGATCGGCAACCAGCTTGTTCGAATTTCCCGCTGCAATCAGGGAAAGAACCTCAATCTCTCTTTCACTCAAAGAGTCATCAGCTGCATGAGTGGCAAGTTCCGCGGCGACTTCCGCATGAATGAACTTTTTTCCGGCTCGAACAGCCCGGATCGTGTCCAAAAGATCCTTCCGCACGTTGCCTTTTAACATATAGGCTTGCGCGCCGGCTTTCATCGCCCGTTTGCACAGTGCGTCGCCCACGTAGGTCGTCAGCACAATGATCCGCGCGTCCGGAAATTCACTTCGAATCGCAATGAGCGCATCGATCCCGTTCATTTCTGGCATCTGCAAGTCCATCAAAGTGACGTCCGGCCGGTGTGACCTGAACTGTTCAATCGCCTCGCGCCCATTCGACGCTTCGCCAACCAAACGCATATCCTTCTGATTGGCGATGAGCGCCGCAACTCCTTCGCGTATCAGGGCGTGATCGTCCACCGTCAGAACGCGAATTACAGTAGGACTCGTGCCCATCTTAGGACTGCTGCCCATCGGATTCCCCAATCTTCTTTCGCCATTCCCAGAATCTGCGACGCGGTTCGGATTTGCCGTAAGCAATTGCGCCAGGAACACTCAACTCGATTTCCGTCCCAGCTCCGTGTTCGCTCCAGACTTCCAGCTTTCCGCCAAAGCTCTTGGCACGCTCGCGCATCCCCGGCAGCCCCCAGTGTCCGGCACGTGTTCCCTGATTGGCAACCGCAGGATCAAGCCCACCCCCGTCGTCTCGAACATGCAAGAGAAACTCGGCATCACTGTAGGTAATCTCCGCTTCGATCTTCTGCGCTCGGGCATGGCGGAACGCGTTTCGCAGCGCCTCGCGCGCAATTCGATAGATTTCGTCGCGCAGCATGGGATTGAGCTCTCGCTGTTTCCCTTCCAGCAGCACACGCACGCACGGCACCAAGCCGTTGCCGCTCTGTAGCGCCAGTTCCTTGCCAAGTGCGGTCAGTGCCTGCGTAATGTCGCTGTCGCCCATGATGGGCTCGCGCAAGTCCGAGACTGTATCCCGGCCTTCCGCGATGGCCTTGTCTCCGCGCTCCAGCGCGATGTCGAACGCCTTAATGGCTTCGGCGGGAGCGCGCCCTGGTAACATGTCCCGCACCGCCTGCAACCGGAACATCAATCCTTGAACTCCTTGCAGCAGCGAATCATGGAGTTCGCGAGCGATGCGCGTCCGCTCGTTGACGCGTGCTTCCAGCCCTGCATTGAACTCCCGCGCCAGTTGCCGCAATCGCAATTGATAAAGCCCCCAAAGCACGGCCAAAAACGCCGCCACACACGACAACTGGAACCACGTGGTCTGGTAGTACGCCGGAGCAATGGAAAAATCCAGTAACGCTCCGGTCTCGTTCCACACGCCGCTGTTATTGCAAGCCATCACGCGGAAGCGGTACTTGCGTGGAGCAAGATTGGAATAGAACGCTTGCCGCCGAGTGCCGGCGTCCTGCCAATCGTGATCCCAGCCTTCCAGCTTGTAACGGAAAAGAACCTTCTCCGGTATGACCAAGCTGAGCGCTGTGTAGTCAATCGTCAGGTCGCGCACCTGCGGCGGCAGCCTCGGTGGCGAGGGGGACGCATCGCCGGACAAGTTTTGCCAGTAAGTTTTGCGGTCCGCGGTGATTTGCTGGACGTGTACGGGCGGCGGAACTTTGTTGACCGGAAGGTGCCGCGGATCGATGACACTCACGCCGTCCCAGAGCGCGAACCACAATTTTCCATCCGCGGACTTGGCGACACGCGGGCTGTAGCCGCCAGCGGTCGAATGGCTCGTGATGCCATCGGAAGTGTCGAATATGGTGATCTTTATGATTCTGGCTGGGTCGGCGGCCCATGCATCCAGCTCGGACTGCGCAGTGCGCACCAAGCCGCAGGACGTGTAGATCCACACGAAGTGATCGTCATCTTCGATCGACCAATGGACTTGATCGCACGGCAGGCCGTTCTTGCTGGTGAGCGTCTGAATGCGTCCGTCCAGGATTCGGCTCAGCCCACTTTCGGTGGCAGCCCAAAGCGCACCGCGTGTCGCGAATCGTAGATCGTTGACCACTCCTTCGCCAAGTCCATCGGCTGTGGAGTACGACACCCGAACTCCGCCGTCTGCGAAGTAGGCGACGCCGCTATGATAGAATCCGAGCCATAGGCCGCGCTGTGAAGGATCGGCAGCCAGAACATGCGCATAGTCTTTCCGTCCGAGCTCGCCCCAAGGGATGTGTTGAACCACTTTTCCTTGAAACAAATGAAGCAGGCCGGCGTTCTGGTTAGCAATCCAGAGGTGCCCTGACGGAACTTCAGCTATCGAATGTACCGGTCCGCCGGGAACATCGCGTATCGGAACGAATTTGTCATCCTGTACGTATCCGAACTCCTGATTCGTGGAGACCCAGATTCGTCCGCTGCTGTCCTGAAAAAAAGAGTTGGGTGGCTCTCCTCTGAGTTTTCCGTGCGCCTTCCGAGAACCCATGCGGCGGCCGAACACAGATATTTGTCCGTCCTTCCATGTGTATAGGGCAGTCCGAGTCCCAATCCAAATGTCGCCATCTTGCGCCGCGAGAACGGAGTATGCTTCGCTATTCAATAAGCCCTGTTTGAGCGAGATAGTCGGAACACAGTAAGCGCGAAACCGGTCCAGACCGTCCGTTGTGGCCACCCAGATGTTGCCCTCTCGATCCTCGAGGAGATGATCAACGAAATCGCCGGTGAGGCCATCGGCCTGGGAAAATACATCTGCTTTTCCTTTGTGCACGTGCACGAGTCCGCGTTCGAGTGTGCCCACCCAGAATCCTCCATCGCGGTCGCGCAGCGTCCGGTTCACCTGGAACCGCTGCACTGGGCCAGGCAGCGGATAGGTCTCAATTCGACCATCGACCAAGCGCTTGATTCCCACGTGAGTGCCGATCAGGAGCCGACCTTCAGCGTTCTCAACAAAGCCCCGGATGCCATTCGGCCCTCCCTGCATCGGGAAGAATTCTGAAGGACCACCTTTCCAGCGCCAAAAGCCATTGAACCCTCCCACCCAAAGGTTTCCCTTGGCATCTTCATACAAACTGACAATGCCATCTCCCAAGCTGCCATCGCCACCATTGCATTGCACGCTCCCGCTGCGGATCGCGCAGAGTTTCCCCACATCAGGAACGCCAATCCCGCCGGCCCATACAGTACCGTCGCGATCTTCCAGCAAGCTATAGACAAGCTGCCCGGCCAGTTCGGGGTATTTTGTGAGCCGCCCATCCTTCCAACTGGCAAGCCCCGTCCTCATACCAACCCAGAGAGTGCCGTCGCGCGCGGCCAGCAGGGAGGTAATATAGTTGGCGGGGAGTTGCTCACCTGCTGGCTGCCACGGAATAGCGCGAACTCCGTCGAAGCGAAGCAAGCCGAATTCCGTGCCCAGCCAGATATAACCGTCAGGCGTCTGCGCAATGGAGGTGATGCTGCCCTTGGTAAAGCCGTCGCGAATCTTCCACGAAGTGTGCGCGTACTGACTCACATCCAGCGCCGGATTCAAGGCAAACGCACCCGGACACAACGCCAGCAGCACGCCGGCCAGCAAAATGCTTTGCTGCACTGTGCGTAAACCAGCTATCGAAAGGCTCAGCGCCGCGCATCGTCCTTGTCCGTGGGGTTTTCCCATAGGACCCAAATGTTACTCTCATTTATCTCAGCGGAGGGGCCACTTGCATCCCTCTTTTGAGGTGTGGGGAGGCGACCCCTTTGAGAGTCATCGAGCGACCCCTTTGGGTGTTGACCCAATTAGCAGGCCGAGAGTACGCTCACGGCTTCCGCGTTTCCTTGGGGTGAGATTATGCGTGTCCCGGCCCTCGCCTTCCTGATCCTTGTTTCGTTCCCGTCCGTTCTTCGCGCGCAATCCACGAACGCGTGCCTTACGGGCCGCATCACCGATCCCTCCAAAGGCTCCATCGCCGATGCCAAAATAGCGGCGAGCCGCAATGACACGAATGTCCGTTATGAAACGACAAGCAACAGTTCCGGCAACTACTACCTAACGAATCTTCCTCCTGGCCCATATCAAATCGAGCTCGAAAAATCCGGCTTCAAAAAATTAATCAAACCAGACGTCACGCTTCACGTCCAGGACGCCATAGAACTAAACTTCGAACTAACCCTCGGCTCCGTAACGGAGACCATCACCGTGCAAGCGGGCGCCCCGCTGCTGAATGCAACCGATGCCACCGTCGGCACTCTGATCGACAACCGTTTCGTTGAGAATATGCCCTTGAACGGGCGCAGCTTCAGCGGGCTAATCGACCTTGCGCCGGGAGTGGTGTTGGTGCCGACCAACTTCGTTGAACAAGGTCAATTCAGCGTCAACGGCCAGCGCCCGGATGCAAATTACTTCATGGTGGATGGCGTGAGCGCGAATCTGGGATCACCTACTGCCAGTTTTGGCCAGGGGGGCACCGGGCAACTTCCGGCCACCAATGCGTTCGGTGGTATGAGCAACCTGGTTTCGCTCGACGCGTTACAGGAGTTCCGCATCCAGACTTCGACCTTCGCCCCGGAGTTTGGGCGCACTCCCGGCGCCCAGGTTTCCGTCGTGACAAAATCCGGCACGAACATGCTTCACGGCACGGCATTCGAATACTTCCGTAATGACGTGCTCGATGCGAATAACTGGTTCGCCAATAACAAAGGCTTGTCGAAGCCTGCTTTGCGGCAGGACGACTTCGGCGGCGTCCTCGGCGGACGAATAATAAAAGACAAGCTATTCTTCTTTGGTTCCTATGAAGGCCTGCGCGTACGCCAGCCGCAGATAGCGAACACATACGTGCCCTCACTGGCGACTCGGCAAACCGCCCCCACCGCAGTCCAGCCATTGCTGGACGCTTTTCCCGAACCAAATGGCCCCGATCTCGGCAGCGGAATCGCTGCATTTGCCGCCGGTTACTCCGATCCCTCTTCGTTGGATTCGTACGGAGGCCGAATCGACTACGTGTTATCGGAGCGCCTGACTCTGTTCGGAAGGTACAGCGATGCCCTATCCAGCATCGTTCAGCGTGGTGGCGGCACTTTTAAAACTGCTTACAGCAACCTTCAACATACCAAGGACCGCACGCAAACAGTAACCGTGGGCGCGGTCGTAGGGATCACGCCGCATGTCATAGATGAACTCCGCTTCAATTACAGCCTGAGTCGAGGCCACAGCTTTCTTACCCTGGACAGCTTCGGCGGCGCCCTTCCTCCTTCAGACTCGGTCTTATTCCCATCACCTCAGTCGTCAAGCAACTCGCTTTTCTTTTTTTACGGCGACTTCAACCCATTCGGCCTTAGTTTTTCTGCAGGCAAGCTTGCAAACAACCTGCAACATCAGATCAACCTTACAGACAGTGTTTCCTCGATCGTAGGACGCCATCAACTGAAATTCGGAATTGACTATCGGCGACTGAACCCCGAAGGAGGAGAGGCACCTTATCAACTTTATTATCAGTTCGGATCTTTGGTGAACGTTTTGGCCAACTCGGTGCCTGCGGCGTTCGTGGTTTCCCGAACCCCCGTGCAGATGGTGATTTCAAACTGGTGCATCTTCGTTCAGGACACATGGAAGGTGACGCATAACTTGACAGCCACCTATGGGCTCCGCTGGGACTACAATACAGCGCCTTCGTCCCCTAATGGCACTCCGCCGTTTACAGTCAACCAGGTGAACGATCTTTCGACGGCGACGCTGGCGCCGGCAGGCACGCCTCTGTGGCACCCACAGAAAGACGACTTAGCGCCACGCCTCGGTTTGGCGTGGCAGGCGCGATCAAACTTGGTGATAAGGGCTGGAGCCGGAATTTTTTACGATCTCGGATACTCGGATATCACGAATGCAATGATCGACTTTCCGTACATTCAGGAAAAGCTGATATTCGGGACTTCATTTCCGCTGAGCCCCAGCGCCGCCGCTCCCTCACGTTTCACGACGAGCCCTCCTGCGGCGGTCATGGCTGTGGTCGATCCAAACCATGTGTTGCCGCGAACCTATGAGTGGAACGCAGCGATCGAGCACAGCATTGGCAGGGCTGACGTCGTCACGCCGCTCACTTACCTTGGGGCGGGAGGGCGCAAACTGATGAGGAAGGACATTTTCATTGCGCCTAGTCCGATTTTTACTGGTGAATTCGATTTGCTGAGCAATGCCGGAACCTCCAGCTATAACGCGTTGCAGGCACAATATCGCCACCACCTGTCGTATGGTCTGCAAACGCTCGTCTCCTACACCTGGGCGCACTCCATTGACGACGTTTCTTCCGATGTCAATTTCCAGAATGCGCCGCTGGCCGCGTCGCCCGCCTCAGCGGAGCGCGGCCCGTCTGACTACGACATCCGGCACACGCTTTCAGGCGCTGTCTCCTATGACATACCAGGGCCGAGCAACGGAATTCTAAAACGCGTGTTTGCAAACTGGTCCACCGATTCCATCGTTTACGCGCGCAGCTCTCCTCCGGTGAATGTGGTGACAGGACAAAATCCTTTCGGGTCTGCTGCGGGGGCGCTGGCTGGAGCCGCCAGCGTGCAGCGCCCTAATGTCGTTCGTGGAGTAACGTTCTACTTGCCGGCTCCGGGCGCGCCATGCGGAAGGGTTATCAACGCGGCGGCGTTTACCATTCCCGCCTCAGGACAGGGAAACCTGGGACGCAACGCTCTCCGCGGGTGCGATGCAGTCCAGTTCGATACCACGCTGCGGCGGCAGTTCCACGTCACCGAGCGGCTTGCTCTTCAGGCGCGCGCCGACTTCTTCAATATCTTCAATCACCCCAATTTCGGCAGCCCGATCAACTTCCTCAGCTCGCCGCAGTTCGGCCAACCCACGCAGATGCTGGCCAGCTCGCTGGGCAGTGGCGGGCAAAGCGGCGGCCTCAGCCCCCTCTACCAAATCGGCGGCCCCCGCTCCATCCAGCTCGCCCTCAAGCTCCAATTCTGACGAATGGGAAGAACCTGAGTGACACGAGGTAAGATGCCAAGTTGATAGACAGGGGATAAGGTCGGTGTAATCCTCCGACCTTGTCGATACGCGCATTCTCCGGGTGTATGATGCCCGCCATGGCCTCCTCAGGACAGGGATCCGAGCGTTTGAATGCCCAGGTCCTTGTCGACTCGATTCCTGCGCTGATTCACACCGCCAGGCCCGACGGTTACCTCGATTACTTCAATAAACCTTGGCTGGAGTACCTGGGCGTCACTTTGGACAAAGTGACCGGCTGGAATTGGACAGCTGTCGTTCACCCTGAGGACGTTGAGGGGATTGTGGCCAAGTGGCGAGCCTGCCTCGCGACTGGAGAAGTCTTCGAATACGAAACTCGAGTCCGCAGCGCGAATGGAGAATACCGTTGGATGTTCCACCGGAAAGTGCCACTTCGCGATGCGAACGGCAACATCGTCAAGTGGTATGGATCGAGTCTCGACATTGAGGAGCGCAAGCAGGCGGAAGAGAAGCTGCGGCGCAGCGAACGCGGTCTTCATTCGATCATCGAGACGATCCCAACGATGGTATGGTCGGCTGCTCCGGACGGCTCTGTCGACTTCTTCAACCCGCGCTGGCTCGATTATACGAGCCTCTCTCCGGATCAGTCGCGGGATTGGGGATGGACTGCAGCAATTCACCCTGACGACTTGAGCCGGATCAAGGATGCCTGGCAATCAATTCTCGTTAGTGGAGAACCAGGAGAGACTGAAGCACGCCTTCGTCGTTTTGACGGCGCATATCGCTGGTTCCTGTTTCGGGCCAACCCAGTGCGAGACGTATCCGGGAAAATCGTCAAATGGTACGGAACCAATGTAGATATCGAGGATCGCAAGCGGGCGGAAGAAGAGTTGCGAAGGAGCGAGTTCTATCTTTCAGAAGGGCAGCGTCTTGCCCACATGGGAAGCTGGGTTTTGGACGCTGCGGGTTGTTTCCCTTACTGGTCGCATGAACTTTTCCACATTTATGGTCTTGATCCGGCGAAAGAAGGGCCCAGCTTTGAGGAATACCTGGCA
>Ga0209180_10000768_pt1 | contig 15319 bp, 16 predicted proteins | sample CZO8metaG_3_FD_188355 | JGI IMG/M metagenome (GOLD analysis project Ga0209180, IMG submission 188355) | Vadose zone soil microbial communities from the Eel River Critical Zone Observatory, Northern California, USA - CZOApr15con2H2.8 metaG... | ecosystem: Environmental > Terrestrial > Soil >...
CGCCCGATGCCAGACCACCGAAGGCGGCTCTCAGCAATTGGCCTCTGGGTCGAGCACAACGAAGCGCATGGTCCGGCCTCATGTAGCGTTGCCGCCGCTGACGTCCTCGTAACAAAGATGAAAGCCTCTCGTTTGATTCACCGGTTGAGCAAAAAGGTACTCAGGCGATCGATGAATTGAGAAGATGACTCCCCGCGAGGAAAGGAATGCCGTGTATCGAGCCAACCGACGTTGAGGACCGAAGGATCAACACGTACACGGATGATCCTCAACATTGGGGCAGAAACGAATCTGGGCTTGGTCACGCCCGAGGGCTTGCTCTCAGGCTGGCCGCGTTGGTCGAGCACGCAGCCCGGCCACCAGTGATTGGAAGTCAAAGAGGGCTTCCCAGCGTGACGAGGAGCAGGCGGCCGAGGCGGTCAGTCACGACTGTGTGTGGGCGTCTAGCTTCTTGGCCGGATTCTAGACGCGGCCCGGCGCAACCAGTCGAATTACCCAGAGCAGAATGACCGCCCCGACGAAGGCGGTGAGCAAGCTGACTATGAAGCCTCCGCCGACCACCCCGAAGGCCACGGCGAAGAGCCAGCCGCCCAGGAACGCGCCGATGACCCCCACAACCAGGTCGCCGAGCATCCCATACCCATGACCGCTCACCACTCGGCCGGCCAACGCACCCGCGATCAGCCCGATCAGGATGAACAAGATGAAGTGCATGGGGCCTCTCTTTCTCAGGGCGTTCATTCCTATGCGCTACTCGATCACCTGGTCCGCTGCCAAGAAGCAAGACTCGCGCGTACTGGCTGAGGCGATCAACCTTCATCGCTGCATGTGGCCAAGCGCGCGGCGGCGACCCGGCCCTAAGCTCTGTGCGCCCCGACCGCGGATTGCACGACGTGAAGCTGAGAGCAAGGCCGTCAGCGGCATGAGCACCTCGCTAGAGGACAACTGCCGGGGAGTCTAGCTGAAGGTCACGACGCGCACCAGCACGGCGCCGCACGTCAGCCAGCGACGGATCGGAGCCCGCCTAGAACGGCTACCTGCCCACCGTGGCGTGCCCGTGCGGGGTGGTGTTCGAGCGGTGGGTCACGTCGGTAGACGTTACCGTCATCACCCTGCTCCTTGCCCTCACGGCCAGTGCGATCTGAGCAGCCGATCTTCGCGTCTCCGTCGTCTCACTCTCGTCGCCAGCCGCACCCTCTAGTGACGCAACGCTGGAGATCCAGACCACGCCCGGGGCGAGCTGCTCGATTACCGTCCTCTACAAGTCCGGTCCCTCGCGGGCTAAGGGCCTGGGTCCGAAGATGGCCGATGGGAAGGGCCTGGGTGTGGCAATGGCGAGTGGGGGTCAAACACAACGCTGGGGGAGTGGCCGATTGTTGTCGCCTGCTCGAAGGGTGAAGAACGCAGGGGCGACGTTCTACACGACCGGCATGGAGCACTCGGTCACGAGCGCGACGGGCACCGGGTGGGAGCGAACGCCGTGGCAAGGCAGGCGTAACAAGCTTCCCGGCTCTCCGTGGCTCGGACGGCTACTCGTGGCTGTCGGCTTCCTATTTGCCATGCCGCGGCGGTTGTATTTTGGCATGATTGAGGTGATACCTGTCACGAAGGCAGCGCCCGTCTTGGTCATTGCGACGCTATTTGTGTTTGCGGGTCTAACGCTGATGTCCCGCGATTGGAGGACCCACGACCCGAGAAGAAGCCGGAGCCTGCACCACCCCGGTCCCGTCGATGGAGCTTCAAGTCGGCGACCGTTTCTCTGACGAGACGGGGGAATGGGAAGTCGTCGGTCCGCCGTACAGCGCTGCGGCGGAAGGATCGTCCGCGCGCGTGTCCAGAGGATCGACCAAAACCGCCAGCGCAGAGGTGCGAAGTTGGGACGCCTTCAACCGCGTCAACGTGAAGCGAGCGACCGCCGAGGAGGGCAACCGATGATGCGACTCGCACGAAAAGCCCCGCTGCTCGTCATGTTCTATCTACTCACCTCGGCTGCGACGGCCTACGCCGAGTGCGCGTGGGTTGTGTGGGCCTACCCCCAGCCGAGCGCTGGCTGGACCCAATCTGGCTGGACTCCCATGGGTGGGTGGGATACGCGGACGCAATGCGAGGAGGCCCGGCAGCGGGTGGCTTACAGCGATGGGGTCTTGCGAACCGACGTCACCACGACCTGCCTCCCCGGCAACGTGGACCCGCGCGGGCCGAAGGGAACCGGACGATGAGCAGCAACCCGCTGGAGCGTCTGTCCGAAGCGGAACTTGTACGCACCCACTCGAACCAGCCGGCCGACAACCACTTCCTGACTGAGATGCTGTGACGTCACAAGCAAGCGCCGTTCGCGGGCGCGCGCATGCGTCGGATTCCCTCCGGGAAGTTCGCGGGGCGGATTGTACTATAGCCGTTGCGTGATATTACCCGGCGCGACCGGTCGTCCGTCCTGACGTGGTGGTTCTTCTTCTTCCTCGGCTCAGGGTTCGCGGGCCTCGTCTACGAGGTCGTCTGGCTCCGGCTCGCCATGGCCGCCTTCGGCGTGACGACGCCGCTCGTGTCGATCGTGCTGTCGGTGTTCATGGCGGGGCTCGCGCTCGGCAGCTGGCTCGGCGGCCGCCTGAGCGCGCGCGGGGTCGATGCCCGCCGCGGGCTCGTACGCTACGCGGCCGCCGAAGCGGCGATCGGCGTCCTCGCGCTCGCCGTCCCGTCCGGGCTCCGCGCGGGCCATGCCCTCTTCGCCGCGTCGGGCACGACGCTCGCGTGGGACTCGGCCGCCTATCATCTCGTCTCCGGTGTCCTCGTCGCGTTGACGCTGCTGCCGTGCTGTACGGCCATGGGCGCGACGTTCCCGCTCGCGATGGCGGCGATCCGCACCGCGCATCCGGACGCGGGCGCGCGCGCGTTCAGCTTCCTCTATCTGGCGAACGTGCTCGGTGCGGCGTGCGGCACGCTCGCGTCGGCGTTCGTCCTCGTCGAGGTGCTCGGGTTCCGCGCGACGCTGGCGATCGCGGTCGCAGTGAACGTCCTCGTCGCCGCGGCGGCGTTCGCGCGAAGCCGACGGCTCGCGCGGGCGCCGGCGATGGCGGCGGCTCTGGCCGCGCCACCGGAAACGGCCGCGATGCGCCCGAGCGTGCTCGCCGGCCTGTTCGTGACTGGCCTCGTCAGCATGGCGATGGAGGTCGTGTGGATCCGCCAGCTGACGCCCTATCTCGGCAACCTCGTCTACGCCTTCGCGGGCATCCTCGCGATGTACCTCGTCGCGACGTTCCTCGGCTCGCGTCTCTACCGGACGTGGATCGGGCCCGAGACGTGCGCGCGCGCCGGCGGGCTCGCCTGGCTCGTCGCGGGCGTCGCGGGCCTGCTGCCGCTCGTGGCGGCCGACCCGCGCCTCGCGATGCCGCCGCCGGTGAGGCTGCTGCTCGGCGTGACGCCGTTCTGCGCGGCGGTCGGGATCCTGACGCCGATGCTGGTCGACCGGTGGTCGGCGGGACGTCCCGATCGCGCGGGGGCCGCCTACGCGGTGAACGTGCTCGGCTCGATCGCGGGCCCGCTGCTCGCGGGCTTCGTCCTGTTGCCCGCCGTCGGCGACCACACGGCGCTGGTCCTGCTCGCGCTGCCGCTCTTCGTCGCGGCCGCCGCCGGTATCGTCCGCCCGGCGCTGGTCGGCGCGGACGGACCGCCGTCGCTCGGTCGGGCGGCGTGGGTGCCGGTCGCGCTCGGGCTCGCGGCGATCGTCGTCCTCTCCACCCGAAGCTTCGAGACTCGCTACCCGGAGCGCCAGGTCCGACGCGATCACACGGCGACGGTGATCGTGACCGGGTCCGGGATGGCGCGCGACCTGCTCATCAACGGCACGTCGACGACGGTGCTGACGCCGGTCACGAAGTGGATGGCGCACGTGCCCCTCGCGTTCCTCGAGCGACGACCCGCCGACGCGCTCGTCATCTGCTTCGGGATGGGCACCACGTTCCGCTCGCTGCTGTCGTGGGACATCCGCGTCACGGCGGTGGAGCTCGTGCCGAGCGTGCCGGAATTCTTTCCGTACTTCCACGCCGACGCGCGGGAGCTGATGCGATCGCCGAACGCGCGCGTAGTCATCGACGACGGCCGCCGGTTCCTCGAGCGGTCGCCCGACACCTTCGACGTGATCACGATCGACCCGCCGAACCCGCCCGAGGCCGCGGGATCGAGCCTCCTCTACTCGCGCGAGTTCTACACGCTGGCACGGACGCGGCTGCGCCCGGGCGGGATCCTCCAGCAGTGGATCCCGACCACGGACCTCGGCACGGTGGCGTCGGTCACCCGGGCGCTCGAAGCCTCGTTCCCGCACGTCCGCGCGTTTCCCTCCGTGAACCGCCGCCCGACGCTGCAGGTGCTCGGCGTCCACTACCTCGCCAGCGATCGGCCGATCCCGCGCTACTCCGTGGCGGAGCTCGTCGAGCGTCTGCCGCCGCGCGCCGCGCGGGACCTGATCGAGTGGCCGATCGAGCCGACCGTCGAAGGCAACTTCGCGCGCCTGCTGGGGCACGAGATGCCACTCGCGGCGCTGACCCGCCTCGCGCCGCGGGCGCCGGCCCTCGCCGATGACCGGCCGTTCAACGAGTACTTCCTGCTCCGCCGCTGGGTCCTCGCGCAGTCGCAACCGGGGTCCTGACCGTGCGCGGGTGAGCTGGGCCTTGTGGGGCTGCATCTCGGCTGACGACCCGCCGTCCGGGAGATCCGCGGAGACTCACTTGAGGCTGTACGAAACAAGCTCCCAGTCTGTCCCAGAGCCGACGCTGGTCGCGAATTTGACCATCGACTTCACGTCAGGCGCGTACCAAACGGTGGTTCTCCACTCAAGTTTCTCCGGCAAGTCGGTCGACGGCAGAGCAGGCTTCTCGTCCCTCGTGGGCGCGACGGCTTCGCCGAGGGCGCGCATCTCGAGGAACACACACACGAAGAATCTCGCGCCGAGGCTGCACGGTCGGCACGTCGCTATGGCACCGCCCCGAGCGCAATGTGCCACGGGGTCATCGCGGCTCGCCGCCGCGGGGCATAAGCGCACAAATTCGAGGGGGTGACGCGCCGCCGTGAGCGCGGTCCGGTGCGGCACTCTTCTTGCTGTTCGAGCCGTATAGCGATGGAACCTGGCGATCAGCGCACTCCTTCGGGATCCTGGATTATCGGCGTGATCACGGCCATCCTGACAGTGGCGGGGTGCGCCTCTGCGCCGCCGAAGAGCTCACCGGCCGTCGCGGCAGCGGAGTACTCTGCCGCGCGGGACCGCGTGGTCTCGACGTCGCTGAAGTACGTCGGCGCGCCCTACGAGCGGGGCGGCACGTCGCCCGCGGGCTTCGATTGCTCCGGCTTTGTTCTGTTCGTCTACGCCCAGGCCGGCGTGTCGCTGCCGCACGGTGTCGCGAAGCAGTACCGTCTGGGATCGGCGGTCTCGCGCGACGAGCTCGAGTCTGGTGACATCGTCTTCTTCGATCGGCTTCGCCACAGCGGGATCTACATCGGCGACACGCGGTTCGTCCACGCCACGAAGCCCGGCAATGTCGTCATGGTCTCGCGCCTCGACGAGGAGTGGTTCCGGCGCCGCTGGATCGGCGCGCGTCGACTGCTTTAGGAGTCTCGTCTCCCGGTTCCGGACCGCCTCATTTGAGCTTCAGGTCCTCGGCCCCGTCGCCGGCGTGCCATAGAAGGTCATGAACCTCCTCTGGCCTCCGGGCCGCCTCTACACTATTCTTCGCTCTGGACCCGCACGATGCGAGCTTGCTCATCTCATCAGAGAGCTGATACAGGGGGGCGACTGTCGTGACAGCAGAGCCCGGCGCACAGGACCAGCCGTTTCGTCTGGACGAGGCGACGATCGAGGAGGTGCACGGAGCAATCCAGTCTGGACAGACGACCTGCGTCGCGGTCGTTCAGCACTACATCGATCGGGTGCGCGCCTACAACGGAGTGGCCAGTGTGCTTGTCACGGACGATGGGGCCCCGGTCCGCGAAGCGATGGGCGCCGTGCGCGCGAAGGCGCCGCTTCGCTTTCCCACGGAAACCGTCAAGGCCTCCACCGTCCTGCCGAATCTCGACAAGTACAAGGGGCCGGCCCTCGAATACGGCCGCATGGAGGCGACGGCCTCCGATCCTGACATCCAGCAGCAGTTCGGGATGATCGTCGGCAAGCCGGATGCCGGGCAGGTGAATGCGCTCGCCACCCTCAACATTCGGGGTGAACGTTCGGTCACCTGTCGGGGCGACTTCGACCGGCACCCATCTGCGGGGCCGCTTTCCCCCGGCGCGCCTGCCGTGTGCGAGATGTTCCGCAGGCTGCCGGACGCCCTCGAGCGCGCGGCAGAGCTCGACGCAATGTATGGGCGCAATCCCGATCTCGAGCAGATGCCGATGCATGGCGTCGTGTTCTCCTTCAAAGATCCGTTCGACACGAAGGACATGCGAACGACCGCCGGGGGCGACGCGCGCTATGACATCGACTTCCCCGCGCGCGATCACGTGCTGGTCGAGCAGCTCCGCAACAAGGGCGCGATCATCTTCGCCAAGGCCGTCAACACGGAATACAACGGGCGGGCGGGCAATCCAGGCGGCCGCCACGTGCCGGACAAGGTGCTCCCATCGACGCTGGGCTACCAGCGCAGCACCTGGGGCGGCAATCCCGCGAACCCCTACGACACGGCACGCTCGGCCTCGCTCGGCTCGAGCTCGGGGTCGGGCGTGTCGGTCAGCGCCAATCTGGTAATGGCCAGCCTCGGTGAGGAGACGCGGGCGTCCTGTCGCGGACCGGCCAACCACAACGCGGTGGCGCTCATTCTTCCTCACAAGTCGATGCTGGGATTCAACGGCGGCGCCATCGGCGCGGACATCTATTGCGACCGTAGCGGCATCCTCTGCCGCACGATCGCGGATTGCGCCAAGGTCCTCGATGCTCTCAAAGATAACGTCGAAGGCTACTACGACCCGCGGGATCCCTACACGACCGTGCCGCGCTCGTCGGTGTTGAGCACGCCGTACGCGAGCCACGCGAAGATGCCCGGGGCGCCGGGCGCGCTCAGGGGCATGCGCCTCGGCATCGTCCGGGAGTCCATGGTGTACCCGCCGGGCTCGAAGGCCGAGGAGCCGATCGTCACCACGGCTGCAAGAGAGATCAAGACAATCCTCGGCGGCCGGCTGGGGGCGACGCTCGTGGAGTCGTCCGATCCCCTGTGGAAGCGGGATCCGGACGTCGAGAGCATGACGACGGATTTCCGGCGAGCGCTCGCGCGGCTGGTGCCCCTCATCATGCCCGACCTGTTGTTCAGGCTCGGGCGGGACGGGCGGCCCCTGTTCAAGGAGTTCGCGGCGGCGATCGTGCCGACCGAGTTCATGCCCAGTCAGATCTTCGGCACGGGCACCATGCAGCCGATCGACTATTGCGTCGAGCTGGCGGAAGGACGGATCTCGCCGCCTGCGAACCTCGACATCGCGACCATCCAGGAGCAGGAGCTCGCGATGGCGTTCAGGTTCCACATCCCGCAATACCTGACCCGCCGTGCCGCGGACTGGAAGGTGCGGGGATTCACCGAGACGCTCGTCGATTTCCCCATGCTCAACGCGCGATCCAAGTTCTGGGGCGACGATGGGCGCGCGGCCTTCAGGAACTGGGAAGAGGTGAGCGACCCGCGCAATCCCCACGGCCGGCGTCAGGGCGTCGACGAGCGCATCATGCTGCGCGAATTGCTGCGCCGGGTGGACATGATGGTCCTGCTCGAGAACCACCTGGACGCGCTGGTCCGCCTGCACACGCCGTTTCCGCCGGGAAAGATCGGCGGCGCGTACCAGCCGGGCCTGCCTGGCAATCTGCGGCTGGAGACGTTCTACGGGCCGAACGCGGGATTGACGGAGGTCCTGATCCCGGCCGGCTATGTGACGACCGCCTACGATCCGGTCTTCGCGCTCAGTCCGGACGGCACACGCTATGTGCCGGTCCCCTCGGACACGCCGACCACCATTCCGGAGCCGGGGCTGCCCTTCTCGTTGGTGTTCCGAGCCGAGCCGGGCAGGGAGGATGTCCTCCTGAAGGTCGCCTCGGCATATGAAGCCGCCTCGAAGCGCCGCGTTCCTCCGCCCGCGTTCGGCCCACTCTAGGCCCCGCGATCTTCCCGCAGCGGTTCAACCAGATCTCCCAGCCGGGGTAGGTCATCGAACCGATCGACGAGGGCCTCGAGCCGCGCCACCCCGGCTGGACTGAGCACCAGGCCCGCCAGTTCCCGGAATTTTGACCGGACCTCGCCTTCTCGATACGGATCCTGGTAGTCGCCGCGGGCGCTCTCGCGCAGCCGAGTCACCTGGCGGCCATCGGTGAAGGTGACGGTCACTCGCGCCGGCTTGAGTCGCGGCACGTGGGCACTGAGGTCTGGATCCTCGCGAACCGTGACCCGCCGGCGGAAGGCCGCGATCGCGGGATCCCGAACGACTTCTTCGGTGAAGGCGTGATACCCCGCGTTGCCTCGCAGGACCAGAGCGGCGGCCGCGTGGGGCAACGAGTACTTGGCCGCGAAATAGTTAACCGGGTCGCACTCGCGCATGTTCGCGGCGAAGCGGTAGGTCGCCACCTCGATGCGCTCGATACTGGTGGGAGGTGGCCGAAGGTCGGTGAGGATGTCTTCCAGCGCGTCCAGCGCCGCATAGATCGGGTTGCAGCACGCACGCAGCCGGAAATAGTTGCGGGCGATCTCCCAGCGCTGCCCCAATTCTTCCGTCAGGGCCTCGGGCCGGAACCCGTCGCCGACCAACTGGCCGAAGGCCTCCTCGATGGCGTTCGGCTGTGCGGCGACGCCGGCCAGCGCCAGCTCCGGCGCCAGGGCCCCGGCGAAGCCGCTCATCCCTCCGGCCACGTTCAGCGCGGTGGCTCCCGCCACGGCGTTGGTGTAGCCGGGTGTGAGGACGAGGATCGCGCCGATCCTGAGCGCGAGGCTCATCTGCTCGCCGGTCAGTCTGCGCAGCCGCCCCCCGGCAGCCACTGCGCCCAGGAGAGGCGCCTGGCCGTTCTGATGGGCGATCGGCCGGGCCGTCAGCCCCGCTCCGAGTCGGGCGGCGACTTCGTAGCCGAAAATCAGCGCGGCCAGCGTCTCCCGGCCCGACCGTTCCAGCCATTCGGCGCTGGCCAACGCCGTCGGCAAGACCTGCACGGCACCCTGGCAGGAGACGTAGCGATGCCCCTCGCACAACTCGATCGAGCGCCCGGCCAGTCCGTTGAGCAGGGCCGCCGTGCGCGGGTCCGTTGTTGGCCAGCCCGGCGCGTAGACGGTCGCGCCCCGACCACCGGTCGCGGTCAGTCGCGCCCGCGCGCCGGCCACCTCGGGTTGGACTGAGCCGGCCAGAATCACGCCCACCGTGTCCAGCAGCACGAGCTTGGCGTGCTCCCGAAGAGCCTCGGGGATCGTCTCCCACGGCGTGCCGGCCACGAAGTGCGCCAGTTCCTCGATTGCTTTACCCATCATGATCTCCGTCGTCGAAGGCGCAAGGTCCCTTTGCGGGGCCTCGGCCGAGTCCTGCCAGGAGCGACGACCAGCGCGTTTGGCACCCCCCATCCGCCCGGTAGCGCCAGCGCCAGCGCGGGAAGCTTCACCACGAGCTGTGTCGACGGACCGCCGTCAAGGTTCAGGGCATCCGAGCATCCGAGCCCGCCCTGCTGAGGCGGATCGGCGAGGAAGCGTGCAAAAGCGGTGGTCTCGGCCTTAGTCGCAACGACGATGACAACGACGGCTCCCTCGGCGCAGACAGCTGTCCGCGCCGCGAGCTGCGGCTTTAGTCCCTGGACCTTTCCCCCGACGACGAGACGGGGTATGCCCTGGACGATGAGGCGGTGTGCGAGGCGATCGGGGATGTCGGAGCCGAGCACGATCCTCGCGTTCGTGCCATTGACCACGAGGGCGCCCCAGCTCTGCAGCTTGCCCGTGGCGATGAGTCGTCCCTCGTCGACAGCAAGGCCCATCGCGCGACCCTCTTTGTCGAAGAAGCTGGCATTGACAGCGATGACGGCAGGGTAGGGCGCGGCGATCTGCTCTACGGTGCGCCGCGACGAAGGGCCTCCGGCAGGAACTAGACGGAGCTCCACCACGTCGAGATCAACCCTGAAAACGTGGCCCGAGAAAGGCTCAGCGTCCCCTGGGCGCACCTCGAAGGTCGCGTATGCAATGCCTGGGGCGACTGTAGAAAACCGCGGCGCCTCGCCGCCTTCCGCGATGGTCAGAGCGCCATTTATCGCCAAGAGCAGGGCCAGAACGCAGAGGAGGATGGTTGCCATGGAGCCTCCCGCTGCTCAGCGCTGGTTGAACCGCCACCGGCGGAAGATGTATCCGGGATCTGAGGCCGTTCGGCCCTCGCCAATCAGACATGCACCCTCGGCTTGGAAGTCGAAGATGCGCTTGACTTCCGCATGCTCGGTTGGCTCGACATGGGCGTCCGTGACCGTGACGAAGACCTCGTCCAGAAGGTGAGCTTGGTGAAGAGACTCCAGCATTACCGCTCCGCCCTCGCAGTCCAGGTAACGCACCCCGAATTCGCCGAAGAGACGCTCGTGTGAGCGGCTGAGTCCGACTGAATCGATTCTCTCCGCGGCAGCGACAAACATCGTGAGACCCTTTTCATGACTGCCCCGTGCGCGAAGCAGGCGCGCTCCAGCGCCGGTCGTGATGATGATCACCACGAGATGAGGAGTATTGAACATCGGCGCGTCGAGGTCCAGTCGACCGGACTCGGAGTAGACCACCTGGATCGGGAACCGGCCTAGCCCGTGTCGCACCCTGAACTGATACAGGGCGTCTCCGAGCCCGCCTTCAATGTCGGGCGTTCCGATGAGATCGGGCTGATCACGGAGCGTTTGAGCGCCAAAGGAAATGGCATCCGCGCAGGCGCGGAGATAGCGCATGAGCTGCAGATCGGCGAGCCGGCCCGATCGGGTGACATCGCCGCCGGCAATGGCGCGGACGGGATCGTCATGCACACCCGCCCTCTTCCACGTGAGGATTCCGTTCTTCGACGCGATCACGTTGGCGTAGATCCACGGACGGGTGGGCCAGGGCGGTGGGAAGCCGAGAGGCTCGACGCGATCGGGGTCCGGAGAGGTCGGACCGTATCGATAGCGCGTCTCGGAGTTCTGGTGCCAAGAGACCCGCGCTCGATCTCTAGCCGTCGGATTCATTGCGCTCCCATCATTTGAGGCCTCCGAGAAGGGTAGCCTACGCTAGCCTGGAGGACAGCCCTAGGCTCGCATGGAAGGGAGGCGCGGCGATGTCTGCAACGACCCTTAAAGAAACAGCACTCGCTCTGGTAGCGCACGGCAAGGGGATCCTCGCGGCCGACGAGAGTCACGCGACGATCGGTCGGCGCTTTGAGGCGCTCGGGATCCCCAACAGCGAGGAGAAGCGTCGGGGCTACCGGCAGATGCTCTTCACGACCAAGGGCATCGGCGAGTTCATCAGCGGGGTGATTCTCTTCGACGAGACCATCCGCCAGGCGGCCGACGACGGCCGCCCGTTCGGCGAAGTCCTGGCAAGCGAGGGGATCATCCCGGGGATCAAAGTAGACCGCGGGGCGAAGCCGCTGGCGGGGGCGCCGGGCGAGCAGGTGACCGAGGGACTCGACGGGCTTCGCGAACGTCTGGCTGAATACAAGACGCTCGGGGCGCGCTTCGCCAAATGGCGTGCGGTGATCGCTATTGGCGAAGATGGCCGCACCCCGACGCGGCTGGGCCTGGAGGCCAACGCGCACGCGCTCGCGCGCTACGCCGCGCTGTGCCAGGAGGCGGAGATCGTCCCGGTCGTCGAGCCGGAGATCCTGATGGACGGCGGGCACTCCATCGAGCGCTGCTTCGAGGTCACCGAGGCCACGCTCCACACCGTGTTCCACACGCTGTGGGAGCACAAGGTGGCGCTGGAGGGACTGTTGCTGAAGCCGAACATGGTGCTGCCGGGTACGACCTCCGCGCGCCAGGCGCCGGTGGAGGAGGTGGCGGAGGCGACGGTACGATGTCTCCTCCGCAGCGTCCCCGTGGCGGTGCCGGGCATCGTCTTCCTCTCCGGCGGGCAGGCGGATGAGCTGGCGACCGCCCACCTCAACGCGATGAATCGTCTTCCCGCTCCGCGGCCCTGGCCGCTCAGCTTCTCCTACGCTCGGGCCCTCCAGGCCGCGCCGCTCAGAACGTGGGGCGGCGACCCCGCACGGGTTGGTGATGCCCAGCGCGCGTTCCGCCACCGCGCCCGCTGTAACAGCGCGGCTCGATCGGGGGCGTATACGCCGGAGCTCGAGCGGAGCGCGGCGTGAGCGCGAAAGTCCTCGCCATCCTCGTCGGCGGCGGACCGGCGCCCGGCATCAACGCTGTGATCGCCGCGGCCACGATCGAGGCGCGCAACCGCGGGCTCCGCGTGCTTGGGTGCCACGACGGCTACCAGTGGCTCATGCAGCGGGACCTCGGCCATGTCGAGGAGCTCGAGATCGCCCCGCTCTCGCGGATCCACTTCGAGGGGGGCTCGGTTCTCCGCACCTCCCGCGCGAACCCATCGCGGTCGGCCGAGACGCTCCAGAACGTCGCGGAGTCGCTGCAGCGCCTCGGCGCCACCTACCTCTTGACGATCGGCGGCGACGACACCGCGTCCGGCGCCGCTGCCGTGGCGCAGGTATCGGGGGGGAAACTCGCCGTCGCCCACGTTCCCAAGACCATCGACAACGATCTGCCGCTGCCGGCCGGGATCCCGACGTTCGGCTTCACGACCGCGGTCGATGTGGGCAAGGACCTCGTGCGAAATCTAATGAAGGATGCGGCGACGACCGACAAGTGGTTCTTCGTGACGATCATGGGCCGTCATGCCGGGCATCTGGCCCTCGGCATCGGCAGCGCCGCCGGCGCGACGCTGACCGTCATCGGTGAGGAGTTCTCCGAGAGCCCGGTCCCCCTCGATCGGATCGCCGGCATCCTCGAGGGCGCGATCATCAAGCGGCGCGTTCGGGGCCAAGAGCACGGCGTGGCCCTTCTTGCCGAAGGGTTGATCGAGCGATTGGATCCCGGCACGTTAGGACACGTGGAGCGCGATCCCTACGGGAACGTACGCCTGGCGGAGCTGGAGCTCTCGCGCCTGCTCAAGGAGCGCGTTTCCGCGAATCTACGGGCGCGCGAGATTGCGTGCAGCATTGTGGCCAAGGACATCGGCTACGAGCTTCGTTGCGCCCCGCCGGGGGGCTTCGACATCCATTACTGCCGGAGTCTAGGCTACTGGACGACCCGGTTCCTGATCGAGGGTGGCACGGAAGCGATGGCGACGATACAGGGCGAAACATTCGTTCCGGTCCCGTTCCGGGACCTGATCGACGTCAGGACGGGGCGGTTCCGCGTGCGCCACGTCGACGTCACCTCGGAAGCCTACCAGATGCTCGCCGCCTACATGATCCGGCTCACGCGGGCAGACCTGGAGAATCCCGAGCAGGTCCGCGCCCTGGCCCGCGCCGGCGGGCTCGGCGAGACGGCGCTGCTCACGCGGTTCGCCGGCCTCGTGAGTCCAGGCCGAGGAGCCGGACCGTGATAGCCGCTGGACCTCGACGCGGCCGCCAGCTGGTGTCGCGGCTTATTGCTTGCGCTGATTCGCGCTGAGCGAGCCCGTCCGAGTGTGGTCGGCAGTAGCCGACTCACTCGACTCGCTACTTCCAATACCACGTGCCTGACATCGGAACGTTCGACGGCGGGTCGCCGGCCACCAGACGGTGGGATTCGACTACCTCGAGACCGCCGAGCGCGAGAACCAGTAAGGCGACGACGATCAAGAAGAATACGCGCATTGCTATGACCCCTCTCTCGTGACGCATCAATGTTGAGATGCGCGCATTCATCGAAGGATTCGCTGAAGGTGACGACGATCTGCTCGGGACTGCCGACGCATTCGTCCGAGCGGCGGGCGGCACGAGCCGCCGCCCGCCTCGGCTGCTTTCAGCTCAGTGCTTTGTCGCGAGCCCCCGCCGCTTCACGTAGTTCCAGAGCTTCTTCGTCATCTCGGCTGGGCCGATCGGTGAGGTACCGAACAGCGATTCGAGGCTGTCCGTGCGGCCCTGAAAGCTGATCGCGTAACCCCCGAACGGCTTCTTGCTTCCCGTTGGCTTGGCCATGGCTAACCCCCCTTCCCGTATGAAGTTTGAACAGAACCCAGCCCATACCTACCACGCGTAGAGGCCAGCTCAAAGAAAAACCGCAATATCTGGGAATGCCGCTGAGCGCCGGGTGCGCTACAGTGTCGACCGGGCCGGCGGGGCTACCACCACCTGGAGGGGAAGCGCTCATGGGAAGAATCGTCACCTTCGCTGATCTGTCGTATCGCGAGGCCGCGCCGGGTGTGAAGCGCGCTCCGATCACCGGCGCCGAGATGAAGGAGATGGCTGCGGAGGTGATCCGGCTCGGTCCGGGCGCGCGCCTGACGGAGTCGGTCCCGGCGGGCGCGGACCGTTATCTGTTCACGTTGACCGGGGGCGCGACGGTCGGCGCACTCGGTGCGTCGCACGCGATGACCGAGGAGTCGTTCGCCACGATCCAGGAGGGGACCGAATTCACGGTCTCGAATCCGAGCAATGCGGAAGCGACGCTGGTCAGCGTGCTCACACCGCCGCCGGGAAACCCGGCGGGGCGCGCCGGGTTTTCGGCCGGCCTCACCGCTGCGGCCCGGGCGACGACCGGCGTGCACGACATCCCGGCGGAGAAGAAGCGCCGCATCTACTTCGTCGGTCACGGGGCGGCTCACTCTGAGCGCGCCCACGCGATGATCGTGGAGTACGTGCGCGACACGGTGACCGGACTGCACATGCACCCCAACGCGGAGAGCATGTTCGTCCTCCTCTCCGGCCGGACGCGCTTCACCGTCAACGGCGAGGACGTGATCGTGGGACGCGGGCAGGCCACGGTTTTCCCGATGGGAGATCGGCACGGGCTCCGCGTCGCGGAGGGCGACGGTGTCAGCTTCCTCGAATTCCACATCCCGGCGGGCTACACGACCGTCAGGGGCTGACGCCGGACACCATGAAGTTCGGGTGGATGACCCTGTCGCTGTCGCCGTCGGCCGCGGACGACCTCGCGTGTGTCCATCAGCAGCTCGAGCAGGGCGTGCTCGCCGAGGCGATGGGGTTCGACTACCTCTGGCTCACCGAACACAACTTCACCGGCGAGTGTGCCTACGCCGACCCGATTCCGTTCGCCGGCGCGCTCGCGGCGCGTACCTCGCGCGCGCGGCTCGGGTTCGCCGTCATCCAGATGGCGCTCCACCATCCCGTGCGCCTCGCCATCCAGCTCGCCGTGCTCGACAACCTGAGTCGCGGG
>Ga0209180_10000770_pt1 | contig 15302 bp, 11 predicted proteins | sample CZO8metaG_3_FD_188355 | JGI IMG/M metagenome (GOLD analysis project Ga0209180, IMG submission 188355) | Vadose zone soil microbial communities from the Eel River Critical Zone Observatory, Northern California, USA - CZOApr15con2H2.8 metaG... | ecosystem: Environmental > Terrestrial > Soil >...
GGGTCTCGAGCGCGAAGGGGTCGCTCCGAAGCACCTCCTCCCAGGCATCCCTCGGGGCAGGGCTGATGGTGTTGACGATCTTGGCCGGATTGTCACGCTGCCTTTTGAACGCCTCCAAATCCCTACTGGCCCTTCCCTGCCACACCTGTTTCATCTCTTTACCTTCCTTCTATGGAGATATAAAATCGAAGTGACAACAAGCGAAATCCATTAATAGACGACTTCTCAAGCTCACGAAAGTACAAAAACAGAGATCCTCGTTCCAACAAGCGGAAAGAAGATAGAGCCATAGACCAGGCCGATGTTATCGACAGTAATCTCCCAGTTAAAATCGCGCTCAGACAGGAAACGAACGATCTGGGGCAGGTTATCCTTATTCAGATCGCCAATGCCAAGAGTGATGTGCGGCATCCAATGAGCAGGATGATAGTATTCCTCGATACCCGAACCCGTACAGGAAATTTCCTGCCAGAGTTCTTTATGAAACTGCGTTAACTCGGGACTGCGTACAACAGGGATATAGAGCACTGGATGGGGTCCAGCAAAGATGCCCAATCCACCGGTTCTTACTTGAAATGATGTTTTGCTTGCAGCAATTCTCCGCAAGACAAGTTCCAGCGATTTCACATTGTAGTGCCTGGCAAGCTGGTAAGAAAAATGTGGTTCGGGTGCCGTGTATACCTCACGTACTGCGAACTCCCTTGCTAGTTCGGCCCAGAGATCTTTAACCATTTGATGATGTTTGTGGTCCAGGAGTGAGACGACGCCGTGCATTGATTTACATCCCCTCTCCTAAGGGCGTAATCATAGAAGATGCTTCCAACGCTTTACCTCCTCGTTCGCGTACATACTCGATAAATGCCAGCACCTCTCTCATACGTTTGATGGGTGAGCGATACAGCGATGACATGTGAGGATGATACCCGATGCGCCATGCCTCGTCGATGAGAGGGTGCCAGCGTACAGGAAGACGGTCACGCCAGCGCTTGAGAGCCAGAGGTTTCGCGCAAATTTCACTGTCTTCAAGCGTAGTCAGAACACGACAGAGCATCGGGACCACCTCCCAGATCCAACCATCGAGCAGGAAGAGGTAGGGATGTTTGGCCTTGTCTACCAAATAGATATCGAGGTAGTAACTCATCCCTTTCAATACATCCTTCCACGTCACCTCAAGCGGCAAGGCCGAGCGTTCTGGACCGAAAAGGCGAATACTTTTATACCTGACTATCCACCAGGTCAAAGCATGAAGGTCATAGTATCCGGCAGAATGGAACACTCCTTTCCTGCCACAGTAGGGATACGGTGCAATTTCAGTGTCGCTTTTTCCGATATCGCGTAAGGGAACATACAGAATCTCCAGGCGCTTGCCAAGGGGATACGCCCGGGTTAGCTGCTTATGAATGTGTTTTAATCGCGCGAGTTTATGCCCTGTCCACTCCCCCTGTGTCAGGGCTACAATATCGATGTCGCTTTTCTGCTCTTCAAAGGCACCGAGAGCGATGGAGCCGAAGATATAGATACCGTAGAAATGGGAGCACAATGGTTCAAGGGCATCGAGATACGCATCAATGAGTGGTTGAACAGGTGTGGGCAAGCGCGCTTGTTTACTCTTTGGTTTGCCGCAACGAGAACAGAATCGCCCTCCCGTACGATCATCCACGTACCCACACGTGCACAGCAATACCTGAGTCTTTTCCAGGTCATCACTATAGTCCAGTTCGCTTGAAACTCGGGTTCGCTCTATCAACTTTATGAGAGGATCTAATCCTATTTGCAGGATCGCACCCCCGAGACTGATGCCCATCAATATTTCGAGCGTTGCCGTAGGTGACCACCTTCCAGCATATAAGAGTACGCCCGCTACAATGGCATCAACGGCAAAGCTGAGGGCAAGGGCGAGTATCCACTCTACCACCAGCTCCTCGAGACGAAAGAAACGCACCAGTGCCATACCCGGACAGACAAAGAGAAACCATAATATTATGAATGGGCGCACTGCTGTATCCGTGATCACAAAGGCTACAAGCCCAGCAGCAACGGTGGAGAGAATGATGATTGCCGGCCACAACCACAGCAATCGCTTCACAATATACTCCTTGCTATACTATCGATTTAAGGTGCATATTCCAATATTTGTGCATCGGGATTGCTATACACCAGTATAAACTTCCTGGATCTTAGTAAGGCATTCTCTAACCGATCGAATGCCTCAGGCGGCAGTCCTGAAGATAATTCCGCTGCCGCTTTTTGACTGCGTGTGATAATCAGGTATGCGTCAGAATGCCTTTGGCCTTGTATAAACTGGACTATGGCGTTAACGTTCTGGGCTGTAATAGCGTTAGCAGAAATACCAGCTAATGATACGTCGTTATATTTTTCCAAATCCTGAAGCTGCATCGGATCATTATCCCAGCCTTCAATGAAAAGCGAGTTCACAGGGGCTATGCTATAAAGGTAGCGAACGCCATCAACCTCGGCATAGGTCATATAATCCATACGTTCATTTCCATAACGGGTGAAAAGAAAGCCACCCAGTAATACCAGGCTTACAACTGCAACTGCTGCTGTCATCTTGCGCGACCTTCCAGAGGCAGAGGTAATATAAAAGAGGGCGGCGGCGAAAAAGACCATCAGTGGCAACGAAAAGAGATAGATACGCAGCAGCATCTCACCGCCGTAGGAGTTCGCTACGATTAGTGAGAATGGTGCGATTGCCAGTAAGATGTAGCTCACATCGCGATACCCTCTCCGTAGGCGAAAAACTGCACCTATAAATGCCAGCCCCCATATAGCAACGGTCATAACGACACGCATTGCGCCTATGAAGATATGCTCCGGACTACCTACCACACGAGCAGTCACATCTGCCGTAATAATGTTATTGACCTGGCCCAAGTCGCCTGATACATCATTCAAGTGTCCAACTAAATAGGCTTGTGCCATAAAAATGATCCATGCACCAGTCATGATAGCCATCAAGATAGGCAACCAACGTGGAGTACAGCGACGAAAGATGACAAGGATGGCGACACTTGCCAACACAAAAAAAGGTGTAAGCGGGTGACTAAAAACCACGAGTGCAAAGATGATCACAAGGCCGATGAGCAGAGCTATACGTTGCCTCGGCTGGCTAGGTGTGCAGAGCGTATCTGGCGCTGTCAGCCACATATAGAGCTTCTGAGCTAGAGGCGAGAAACGTCCCAAATGCCGCTCCAGTCGCCCCGGTATGCGTGGATGTGCCTGCGTTGTAACTTTAAACCATTTCAACAAGATGGCAATAATGACCAGGTATAAAAAGAAGTTAAAACCTTGCGGCGAAAAATAATCCTGCCCGATCCAGTTCGTCAAATAAAAGAACCACAGCCCTAACCATACCAGCCGCTTATCGGTGGTAGCCGAGGTATAGATCATGTAAAGCGGCCCCAGGTAGATCAGGTTAAAGAAAACTGTCGCCCATGCTGCAAGGGGGAGTATATCCTGATATCCAATGATCCGTGTGACGAAAGCACTCAACACGAAGAAGCCTGGCCAGTTAAAGTAAGCATCTAGACCTGGATCAACCGAGCCGGTGCGCATAATATATTCAGTATATCCCGCGTGCTGGTACACTGCAGCAAAACGGGGTGCCTCCTCAACGAGGGTTGCTATACCATACAACATAAAAATCAGCAGGAAAAGGTGGAGTAGGATGATAGGTACCCGCAGTTCAGGTTGCTGCAAGGTCAGACAGAAACTAACCGTCAAGATAACAAGAGCAATGATGATTGAAGCTGGTAATACTGAAACCAGGCCGAGATCAGTCGTATCTCGTATATTCACATACTGGAGCGAGATAGCCCACAGAAAAAGGGCACAGAGAGGGAGCAGAACGCTTGCAGCTTCCATAGGTTTCGGCATTTTCATACCATTGGGTAATTGCAGCCCGGTTACTACTTTGCTCGCACCCGGTGCGGTTGATAGTTGTGAATACTTCAATTGTCCCATATAATGATGGTTTCCTTATACAGCTTACAGGTGGAGTTGATCGATATCGATCGATATCTCTCCGGGCCGAAGAGCCTTAAACACAGTGTGTGACATGAAAACTGCTTCAGCACACAATGCTGCAACCCAGCCGAGGCTCAACCCTGATAAGCCGCCGATTCGAGCACCAAGTGCTGCTGCACCCAATTCAACAAGCGTACCAGCAGCCATGGGCAGTATAGCATGGAATATGCGACCCTGAACACGACATATTGCTACATAGTGGCTCCTGAGCATATATGGGAAAACTCCCAGTGCCAGGATCCGCAAGCACCACGCAGCCTGTTCAGCATAGATATGGCCAAACACCCCCAATACTTGTTTGGTAGCAAACAGGAATACACAATTTGCTAAGATAGCTGTAACTGTTCCGAGGCCTAATGTCAGGCGAGCTTTGTGTGCCAGGATAGTGGGTTGAGCAGAACTTATCGCGTAGAGTACAGTCGTAAGGGCATAAGACACACCAAAGATAACATTTGCAAGCATATCGGAAACGTAAAACCAGGCATTGACGGTCGCCGAGAGCAGTATCGTGACCAGCACGGGCAAGACCAGAGGTGTTAACTGAAGTATCAGATTGAGAATGTGATGCTGTAGCGCAGCAGGTCCTAGCTTTCGTAGCAATCCCCATTGCGGCAGATATGTCTTTGGCGACCATCCCTTCTTCAATATGACGTAGACGGCTAGGGCTGCCAATGAGAGTGCATTACCGCCTATCCATGTCGTATAAATCGTCAAACCCACTTTCTGTGACAGCCAAAGACTCACCACAAAGAGCGCTGCAAGTTTTGCTGCTGCAAAAAAAGTGTTACGCCAGAGTTGCAGCCCACCACGCAGTAGTCCGATGAGCGCCTGGTCAAGAACTAAAGAGATAGCCCAGAGACTGACTCCAACTGCAAAAAGGAGTATATCTTTGACGCTTGCTCTAAGTACCTGGAAGTCAGCCGATGCGAAGGGTGCAACAAGTGCAAATACAACACCAGCGCATGCTCCTGCTCCCCCAACTACAATCAATGCCGCACTAATGAGTGGTCCTTCTTTGCCTGGTCGGCGCGGTAACTCGCCAATTAACAGGGTACCCAATCCCAATATGCAGACTGATCCAAGCAGCATCATAGCAGAGATAGTTGCAGAACCAAGACCTACAGCCTGTGGTGAGAACCACCTTGCCGCTACCCACCAGTACCCGAAGCCGAGCACGGATGTTACTGCTGTTGTGCCGATTAACGACCCGGTATTGACCAACATAACGATATTAGTCTTGATCCATTCAAACAGCATCGTTCCTACTGTGCTAAATTTCTTCGATTTCAGTAACGTGTTTGTACCGGGCTGCATTTGCTGTCGAAGCGCTGGACGCTTCTCCGTTATATCTAACTCGTCTTCCAGGCTTGCGGGCGGCGTGTTCTGGAGCATGATTTGAACGTACGAATCATCCGGCTGTGATTGGTCGGACGTACACATCACATCATTGGATTTGCGATCAATACTTTCATCCAGCGGCGTTTCGGACATGAAATTTCCCTCTATATCAGGTCTACTAAGCAGCCTTTCGTGCGTTACGTACTGCCCATCGACTCCGCACATAGGCAAATGGCCCATACAGCATCCCCTTCCGCTCAAGCATGGTCAACTCCTTCGGATAGTTTTCCGACTTCTTGCTGTTTTTTGGTGATCGAGCACTCAAAGTGAAAAAGAGGCCGTAAGGCAGTTTGGGGATGAGATCAAGGAGGAAGCGAGGAGTATGCTTGATACTCCTCGTCAGATAGGCTGCCAACCCAACGCCATAGCAGTAGATTTGTTTCTGCAGAGCTATGTAATCGCGGTGATGGGGGTGATACACCAGCGCTGCCGGTTCGTAGACCAACTTGTAGCCTCGTGTGACCGCCTGGAAGAATAAGGTAAGGTCCTCACCGCCTTGGGCTGGACTACCCGGCCCAAGAGCTGGATCAAATCCGCCGACACTGCGTAGGAATGCCGCTGTAAAGGCCATACTTGCACCAGTGCCGAAGCGTCCCGCTGTGTAAGGATATAGGGGCGTCTTCGGATGGTTTTCTGCTATATCGAAGATGCGCCGGGTGAAGCCCTTGCCAAACCCACCATACTCCTCGATCCAGAACTGAGATGGGGTCTCGAGTTCCACCGGCAGGACGAGCCCGGTGACGCAGGCGACCCTATCAGCCCGACTGAAAGCTCTGACCAGCTCCACCAGCCAATAGCGATCAGTGACTACATCATCATCGGCAAACGCCAGAATCTCGCCCCTGGCTGCCATCATGCCGCGATTGCGTGCCCACGAAGAACCTGGACGGTCTTCGCATACATAGCGCACCTGCGGCACATCCCGGTAGGTCTGCTGGCTGAAATCCGCCGTGGCACTGGTACTGGGAGCGTTATCGACGACAATAATCTCATAGCGGGGATAGTGCAAGGCCAGCAACGACTGCAAACAGCGCTGTATGCGCTCTGGGCGGTCACGGGTGGGCACGATGACGCTCACAAAGGGAGCCTGAGCCAGAAATTGCTCGCGCTCCTTAATACATCGAGGTGTGCCGGAACTGGGCAGGCCTGCTACATCCAACCACGTCACTGGAGGCAAACCGTCCTGCTGTAAATGCTCATTAATCTGCATACCCAAAGCGCGCCAGATGTGCTGAGCATAGTCGTGTGGACTCGTCCATTCCTCAACTAGCTGGAACTCTACCACTCCTAAAGGTCGTGTATGCAAACGGACCAGGCACATGGCGCGCTGGTAGCGCTGCCTGGTCTTCTCATCAACAGCAGACACTGAAGGCAGTAGCTCTCCTAGTTCAATTTCTAAAATGCGCGCTGGCGTATAGTCTGCTGCCTGGGCCGCACTAGTGGAAGTCTTTGGCTCGCTTGATAGCGTATGCATTTGCATACTGGTTTTTGTCCCTGACATGTACTATTTGCCTCCTACATAGGCATAAGGCAAAACTAAGACGACGATAGGATATACTCCGGAGAATCTTACTAGCATTTCTGTCATCCTCCTTGGAGATGCTGAATCACCGGGGCCGAAAAGCGCCGGGCGATCCGCCACACGGGGGTTCGGGCACGTTTATACATCGTTGTGACAACTGACGGATAGCCTTTGGTAAGTAATGCAGTCAATTCATCTACACTTGTGTTGGGTTCCACCATCAAGCGTCCTAAGGCGAAGGCGTCAGTACTCTCTGAACTCATCTCATATTTGACGGCACAAGCTGATGTATAGCCTGCTTCCCGTACCAACTGCTTGATAGTAGCGGTATGATAGCCATAGGGATAGGCAAAGCTAGATATCTCCTGACCCAGGTGCTGTTCTAAGAGCCTTTTACACTGCACGATTTCATCTCGAGCTCTAAAGTAGGGGAGTGTATCGAGTTGGGGATGGCAATGACTATGCCCGCCACACTCTATGCCAGCAGCGCAGATTTCAGCTACCTGGTTCCAGGTGAGTATTGGGCGTGTAGCCTCCCCTTCACGCTGCAACCAGCGGCTTGTGCCATTGACAAAAGCGGTGGTAACGTAAAGCGTCGCGGTAAAGCCGTACCTCTGGAGTACCGGAAGAGCCTCCGTAAAGAAATCAGCGAAGCCGTCATCGAATGTTAGAACTACAGGCTGTTCAGGCAGAACAGATGAGCCTTTGCTTCGCGTATTGATAAGCTGGGTGACAGTAATTGGAGTGTAGGCATGTTGATGCAAATAGGCCATGTGCTCAGCAAACAAAGTTGGTGACACAGCAAACGGCTTAAATTTCGGGGCCGCATGCTCCGAAATGCTATGATACATAAGGATTGGCACTTTTTTCTTTTCAGATGGGACAACCATTGTGCATTCCTCTTTCAAAAAAGTAAACTATCATGCTATTTCCTCAATTCCCTTTTTATCTCATGGTTCAGCCCTGATAGACGGTGGTAAGTTATTGAGAAAAATTCCTTCTCTAGCGATGATATTCTTTCTTTTCGTCCTTAACTTATCGACCTGTAAAAATGTGCTTCCTGCCAGGTAGCCTGCCATTGTCACCATTAACCCGAACATGATGGCTCCTGCGCGGGCAAGTCCAGTCAAATCATCTCTGTGAAGTGCATCAGCGAGGCCCCGCACGATTCCCTGGGACAGGGTCCGGAGTATGTAGGTGCGTTCGGAGGCAAGAGCATCTTTTGTACCCACATAGCTAGCCACGACCGCTTTCGAGAGGCCTTCTGCATAGCAGCGCGACCAGAAGTAGCGCCAATTTGTGCGATGAGACGGGATGCGATGGTGAATCTTTGCTCGCGGTTCGTAGAGGAAGAATTTCTGAGGCCAATGCTGTCTGGCTCTAATACAGAACTCTGCTTCCTCTCCACCCATTAGGCGACCACCCACACGCCCGATGCTGTGCCTGAACCCCCCAACAACCTCAAATACTTCCCGGCGAATGCAAGTGCAGCCGCCGAATGGATTACGCACCACCGTTAGCTTTTCAGGCAAACCTCGGTAGGTGCAGCCCACAACCCAATAGTATTCCTCTGGGAACCAGGCAGGCCGTTCACTCAACCACAGCGGCTCAACTGTTCCACCTGCGCCCAAAACCTGAGAGTCTTCGCAACAGCAGGTTAACCGAATTAACCAATCCGGTTCTGCTGTTGCGTCATCATCAAGAAAAGCGATAAGCGTTCCTTGCGCTATGGCCACCCCGCTATTGCGTGCCCCAGATAATCCTTGCGGCTCATAGTTCTCCGTTACGATCACATCAGGTATGTGCGCTCGCACTCGTTCTAGAAGGCACGCGTTGTGATCAATAACCACGATAATCTCGCGAGGAAGAACACTCTGCCGCTGGATCGACTCCACCGCTGCAACAAGATCATGCCATCGCTCCTCTGTGTAAGCGCAAATTATGACAGAAACATCGAGCGTTGCATATATCATTGTACCGGTAACCTTCCTTAATACGTTTATGTCATTAAAGGTGAACAACACTATTGTTGAGCTTCTCCTGTTACTGCTGATTTAGAATCGCGGTGGGAAAATCCGTCTACAACAATGATGTTCTTGAATTTCGTTATCCATAACAAGACACTCCCTATTAAGTAGCCAGCAGCCGTCACTGCCAACCCAACCACAATAGCACCAGCCCGTGCAAATCCAGTCAGATCATGATAAAGAAGAGCATCTTTCAAGCTCTGGATGCCTCCTCGAGGCAGAGCCCGGATTGTATAGGTATATTCAGAGGCAAGAGCATCTTTTACGCCCACATACCGTGTTACGACCGCTTTCGAAAGTCCTTCCGCATAGCAGCGTGAATAGAAGTAATGCCAATGTGTGCGATTGCTTGATATACGATGGAAGACAATAGCCTGGGGCTGGTAGAGGAACACCCTTCCAGGCCAATGCTGGCGGGCTCGAATGCACAATTCCGTCTCTTCGCAGCCAACAGGGTACATACCTACGCGCCCGATTCCACTGCGGAAGCCTCCTACAGTATCGAATATCCCTCGCCGGAAGGCCATGTTAGCGCCAACGGGATTACGTATTGCTTGCTCGGTTTGAGGCATACCGCGGTAGGTGCAACCAACCACCCAGTAAAATTCTTCTGGTAACCAGGGAGGAGCTTTATCTGACCAGAGGGGTATTACTGGCCCACCGATACCCAGCACCTGCGGATCAGTAAATCCCTCACTTAGCTTTATCAGCCAATCCGGCGTCGCCACCGCATCATCATCAAGGAAAGCAACAATCTGGCTTTTTGCTACTGCAATGCCACTGTTACGCGTACCTGACAGCCCTGGCGCCTCTGTGTTCTCCGCTACCACCACCCCTGGTACCTGCTTCTTCACCCGCTTCATTAAACCTGGGTTATAGTCGATAACTACAATGATCTCTTTGGGTGGTAGAATCTGTTGCTGCACCGACTCTATCGCCGCATTGAGGTCATCCCACCTCTCGTCGGAATATGCACATATAATCACAGAAATATCGTATGCTGTTTGTGTCACATTGCCCCTCTTTATGCACGCTGTACAGATGAAAGTTCACAAAACAAGCTCTCCTGATGGCGAGGACTGCCTCGTTACGCTATACGAGGCTGCAGGATAATGCAGCTCTTTTATAATCGTCCTGAGCACTCGCCAACCGTCGCGGAAGGTGTGCAGGTTGCTATAACCATACCTGCGTGGATGTTCAAAGCTGGGAACCTCGACGATTTTCAGGTTGGCTTTGTGTATACGCAGGCTGATCAGTGTCTCAACCTCGAAGCCATCGCAGTCAATCTCTATGCGGTCGAGGCAGTGCTTCCAAAAGGCGTTGTAGCCATAGCACAAGTCACTAAAGCGTGTCCCGAAGAGTATGTTGACGAGCCTGCACAAAGTGTAGTTACCTCCCCAGCGCAACGCAGTAATATCGTGACTTCCACCACCTTGAAGAAAGCGTGAACCTTTAGCGAAATCATCTCCCAGCTTAAGCGCCTCAACAAAACGTGGTATTTCGCCTGGATCAGCCGACCCATCAGCGTCCAGCATGACAATGATGTCACCTGTGCAAGCGGCAAAACCGGCTCTCAGAGCGTTCCCTTTACCCCAACCCATTTGCTTGACGATACGGATAGACGATAGTAGTCGTTGTGCCACTGCAATAGTGCCATCGGTTGAATGGCCATCAACTAGAATCACCTCACTGACAGTAGGTGGAATATGCGGTAGTACATATTGAAGGTTTTGGGCTTCATTCAACGCCGGAATAACAACGCTGATACGCGGACCAGGGCTTTGCGCTGGTTGTCCCCCTATAACGGCCATGGATACCTCTCATCAATTGACAGACCAGGCCGCGTAATGGCATAATTTACGTAACCTTAGACCTGTCCTTGCAGCAAAAACGCCCTCCGGCTGTTTATGCTGAACTGACTACAATCAAGGCGGGTTCTGGCTGTTCTGTAGTACCTTTGTTTTGGACGGCAAACACTACAGAGCAGGTGAATAAGGTCGTTTGAAACGCTTAGACTCCCTAATCTAGGCGTTTCTTATTGTTAGATCGTATCATAGTATTCTTAATTTATTCTGAATTTTGACAAGCAGACTCCTCCTATATTATCTCTTACCAGGAATAAAACTGTTCTAATTACATACGTTGCAACGGCCCAGAATGTTGCGAACAGCGAGAGGATCAGCGTCAGGCTTGCGAAAAGGGGATATGAGCGACTATACCAGTCGGCGCAGAGAAACCGCACTGGCCGACCGCTTCGGAGAACTGCAGGTATACACCAGCTGTGCAAGCCACCAGATCTGACATCCTCAAGCATATCATTCCTCCATTGAAATGCAGTTAGAAAGGAATGAGAAAATTCCCATCTATTGCTCTTTCGAACCCGTTTCCAATCTCCATGAAATATCAGGTAGAGCAAGATTTGTCTAACTAAAGAATACATCCATAGTATCTTCGAAAAGGGGTTACTATTTCACATTTTTTCGTTACTTTATCCCTATAGTACACTTGACCCCCAAATCCCGTTTTTGTCCTAGGGACAAAAGGAGATTGTGGTGCAGGTTCTCGGCTACCTCTCTAGACGTACTGGACATCACCCGGTGATTACCTGCAATGCTGCGCAGCGGTCTATGAATTGCGCTGCTAATTTTCGACTTCGTCAACGTTGTAATGGAGAGGGGTTTCTGATTAAACTTGTTAAGATCATCTAGAAGATGGATAATCATCAAGAACATAACTTGACATGCAGCGTTGAGCTAAGGCATACTTCTTACAGAGTATAAATGAAGAGGTAATAGCGCCGCGTACAACGCCATTTAGCACTGTTTCCCAACAGGAGAGATCCAGTGATATAAAGACTAAGTGAGGTATTCACTCGACAAAGGAGAAGAGACAAATTGAACAGGTTCACACAAGTTCTGGTGATAGGTGGAGGTCCGGCTGGCTCTACTACTGCCACCTTGCTGGCTCGCGAGGGCTTCGATGTAACGCTGGTGGAGCGAGATGTCTTTCCTCGCTACCACATTGGCGAGTCGCTTCTGCCTTCATGTCTGGAGGTACTCGAACTGACAGGTGCACTCGAGAAGATCGAAGCCTACGGCTTCCAGCACAAGGGCGGCGGGTACTTCGCGTGGGGAAAGGATTCGTGGGTGTTAGATTTCGCGCCGCTGCGTTACCCATATAGCTTCCAGGTGGTGCGCTCCGAGTTCGACCACTTGCTATTAGAGCATGCGAAGAGCCAGGGAGTGAAGGTCTTCGAAGGAACGGAGATTCGCAGCCTCTCCTTTGATGGAGACAGGCCGCGGAGCGCTACCTGGTCGCAGGTAACTGGAGGCAGTGACACAGGTGAGATATCCTTCGACTACCTGGTCGATGCCTCCGGTCGAGCAGGGGTGATAGCGATGCACTACCTGAAGAATCGGCATTACCACAACGCATTCCAGAACATTGCCATGTGGGGATACTGGACAGGCGCGGGGAGGATGTCCTTCGCACCCGAAGGCGCTATCGCTAACGGTGCCGTGCCGGAGGGCTGGCTCTGGGGCATTCCACTGCATGACGGAACCATGAGCGTGGGCCTGGTGCTTCATAAGACCACCTTCAAGGAGGTGAGGCAGCAATCCGACTCCCTGGAGCAGATCTACCTCAATGCCATCAACTCGTGCCCGCTCATAGCTGACCTCGTCAAGGCGGGCAAGCTTGTCACAAATATCAGAACCGAGCAGGATTACTCGTACATCGCTGGCAGTTTAACGGGGCCCGGCTACTTCTTGATCGGCGACGCCGCTTGCTTCATAGATCCGCTCCTTTCAACTGGAGTGCACCTTGCCACACATAGCGCGATGTTGTGTGCTGCGAGTATTGCAAGCATCCTGCGCGGCGATGTTGCAGAGCAGCAGGCCCTGGCATTCTTCGAACAGAGCTATCGCCAAACCTACCTGCGCCTGATGGTGATCGTATCGGGCATGTACCAACAATATGATGGCAAGGATACTTACTTCTGGCAGGCACAGCAGCTTACCCACCATGACTACGACGACAACAGCGCAATGATGGGAGCGTGGCTCTATGTCGTATCAGGCATGGAGGACGTGAAGGACAGCGGGAAACCACGTCGTGAACTGGAGGCGGTAGGGCTGGCAGGTGTACATTCGCAGCCGGTAGAGGTTACCGATCGAGAAATGGCCCTCTATAACCTCTATAACAAAGTGTTTTTTGGAACCTCGATGTCTCCGGAGAGGGCCAACGAAGGCCTCTACGTCACAACGAAGCCACGATTGGGGCTAACCCTGGCCGAGAAGGATCGAGTCAAAACAGCTTAGAGAGTGGGATTGATGGGGACGCTGCCCAACCAGGGTATAGAGCCCCATCACTTCCCCTTCATCCTTATCTTTGTCAACTGCGACGGCAAGCAAGAAAACAGCCTGGAGGCTGAATAATTTCGATTAAGCAGGGAAGTCAGGAGGATAGTATATGGATGCTGGCAATAATCCATCTGTGCAAATTTCGATCAAGTTCCTCAGCGGCCCCCTGGCAGGGAAAACCGTCCAAATCAATAAGCCAATTATGACGATAGGCCGCAGTCCAAATAATGACATTGTTGTCAGGGATGACCCCAGGGTTTCAAGACAGCATGCTCGACTCGTTTGGAACAATGGGTCCTGGTCAATCGAAAAGCATCCCCAGGCAGCAAGTGCTGTCACCGTCAATTCACAAAGCGTGCAGCAAGCGGCCCTTTCGGACGGTATGACTATCGGCCTCGGGGAGGACACCTCCTTCGTTTTTCTCGCCCAGACTGAAATACAAGTCCCACAGCGCATTGCACCTGAAATATTACCATCGCGGCCACCTCCTGCACCTGAGCAGGTGGCTACTGCTGCGCTACGCAGTAGAACTGGGGAAGCTAGACGACCCGACGAGACCGTCATTGCCCAGCCCGAAGCGTTAGGTGTACCTTCGTTGGAGTTGAGTGGCAACGCATTTAATGGTAGGAAAACCTATCCACTGGACAGACCCATTATCAACATAGGGCGAGATGCCACTAACGATATTACCATCAACGATCGCATCGTCTCGGGCCTCCACCTGCGGATTGTGCGTCAGGGCAACCAGTTTGTCCTGATCCATCCTAACCCAGACAATCCGAGACAGGGGACGCTCAATGGCCTGCTGTACCAGGGACGTAAAATCCGGGGCGATGAGCAATTCAGTAAGCCGTTGGCGAAAGGAGACCTCTTCCGCATCGGCGATGAAAATGGCACCCTCGTCACACTGACTTACAATGACGGCACAGGCACGCAGGAGGATCTATTGCCCCCGGTGCAGCCGATCAAATTGACTGGCGCTGAACTGACCATCGGGCGAAAACCGGACAACACCCTGGTCTTGTCTCACCCGCAGGTTTCTGCCCATCATGCGCGCGTGGTACGAGAGGGAGGCTCCTATCGTATCCTTGACCTGAACAGTACCAATCACGTCTACATCAACAACCAGCTCACGACCAATAGTCTCCTCAAGTTGGGTGATGAGATCCGTATTGGACCATACAAGCTGATTTACGAAGGTAACCAGCTGACGCAGTACGACGAGAGTAATTTTATTCGCATCGATGCACACAACCTCAAGAAGTCTGGCAATAACAATGTAACGCTGCTCAATAACATTTCGATCAGCATTCCCCCGCGCAAGTTCGTCGCCCTGGTGGGCGGTTCCGGTGCTGGCAAGTCCACCCTCATGGATGCGCTCAACGGTCTGCGGCCCGCACAGCAGGGCAAAGTGTTCTACAACGGCCAGGACTATTACCACAATCTCGCTGCCTTCAGTACGCAAATTGGGTACGTACCGCAGGAGGACATCGTACACCGCGATTTAACCGTTGAGCGTGCACTCTATTATGCAGCCAAATTGCGCCTGCCAAGAGACTTCACCGACGAGCAAATCGAGCAGCGTATTAAGGAGGTGTTGGAAGATGTGGAGATGACTCAACGACGCAAACTTCTGGTCAAGAAGCTCTCAGGTGGGCAGCGCAAGCGCGTCTCCATCGCTCTGGAGCTGCTGGCCAATCCCAGTATCTTCTTCCTGGATGAGCCGACTTCGGGCCTCGATCCTGGTCTGGACCGCAAGATGATGTACCTTCTGCGGAAACTGGCTGATAAGGGGCACACTATCGCCCTCGTTACGCATGCCACCAATAATATCAACAACTGCGACTATGTCTGCTTCCTCGCGCAGGGCGGGCGATTAGCCTATTTTGGGCCAGCTGATGAGGCTAAAGCCTATTTCGGGAAGAACGACTTTGCCGAAATCTACAC
>Ga0209180_10000772_pt1 | contig 15277 bp, 11 predicted proteins | sample CZO8metaG_3_FD_188355 | JGI IMG/M metagenome (GOLD analysis project Ga0209180, IMG submission 188355) | Vadose zone soil microbial communities from the Eel River Critical Zone Observatory, Northern California, USA - CZOApr15con2H2.8 metaG... | ecosystem: Environmental > Terrestrial > Soil >...
TTCGTTTTCTCTATTCGGTGACCACATCGTGGGACGCCACGTCGAACTTGTGCCGAACGAGCGAATTGTCCAGGCATGGCGTGCCGCAAGCTGGGAGGCGGGAGCGTATTCCATCGTCCGATTCGATTTGAAGGAGCAAGCGGACCAAACCAAAATCATCTTTGACCACACGGGTTTCCCGATGGGCTTGGCCGAGCACCTGCTGGAAGGCTGGAATTCCAACTATTGGGAACCGTTGAAGAAATACCTGGCATAGACGATCGCTGAAAGGACAAAAGCGCCAGTCCCGAAGGGCCGCCCGCACAGAGCAAACCGGCAGGACGCGGCTTCAGCTCTGCTTGACCCGGAGCCTCAAGTCCTTTAGGGCTCTCTCGGCGTCCTGACGGAGTTGAACGGCATCGAACCGGAAGGACCGCAGCCAACCCTGCATCAAGCCTTGAAACGGATAAGACAATAACCGCTGGCAGACAAGCAGCACATGGGCCGTTGTTGTAACCGTGGGGGCCAGCCAGAGGACTAGCACGCGAAGAAGCGGCAAAGTGCGACGCCCTTGCGCGCTCGCGCGCCCCGCAACATAAGTCACTCCTCGTACGTAGGCATACAGCAGACACAGGACAACTGCGACCAGCAGCAGGAGGAGCAGGTACGCGGTCGTAAATAGAAGAAACGCGAAAAACAGCTCTTGAAAGTAGAAAACGCGAAAAGCGAGAACGGCGACCAGGATACCGCACGCCACTTTCAGCGCGCGCCATTTATTCATCGGCCCTTAGTCCTCCTCCCCCCTTCTGATTGGATGCAGCCAGCGGCCAATCCGCAGCAACGAAAAGTTAGATTCGCGGGACATGGCGAAGGTTGACGGACGCTTGCGGGGAGGGTTCGTTGCGTTCGGATCCGCGCTGCGAAAGCTTTGTGGGCAGCGATCCGCCGCCGTGCTCCAATGCCGCGAGCATTGGAGCACACTCGCCAGCCGAAATCAATTGGAACGGCACTGGCGGTGGAGTCCCGTTCCGCGGGCCAGTGCGCTAGGTTGAGCCCAGCTGCCATTGCAAAGCAAAATGACTTGCGTGCAAACTAGTTTGCGCCGCAAACCAAGTTCCTTTTTGTGCCGAGGGGTTCGCCATCGCGGTAGCTCCATTTCCGTAGAACAGAGCAAAACACACCGCGTCTTCTGCGCAATCCGGGGCGAACGCGCAGCCCCCGAAAGTCTTAAGCGGGATAGAACGCTGGCCTCATGGGCAGGATACCGGTTGAGGACACGTTCGCAACAGGAACTTGCGGCCTAAAGTGTGTCGCGTTCCAATGGAATTACTATGAAAACTACAAAAGTCCCGGCCATTCTCGCATTCCTGGCGCTAGGCGTGTCCGCGCAGGCGTCCTTTGCACAGCAAAAAGTTTTCAATTGGCTCCCTGCCAACGACGAGAGCGTGCGGTTGGACCCCGCGAATTATCATGCCGGGCGCACTTACCATCCGGGCCCGAATGGCGGCAACATTCATGTGGACATCAAGGCGGAGAAGCCCATCACGATATTCTTGACCGGCGCGGAGGACTGGGACCAAGCTTTGCAGTACCCCGCGGCCATCGTCAACTTGCAACGGCTCTGTCTGCGAGAGCACGTAATGGAAACCACTTATGTTTGCGATCTGCCGCCTGCGGCCCTGACCCTGGTGATCCGCGACGAGCGGAACAGCCCGGATTCCGCGGTCTTTGCGGGAATGGGGGCGGTTCTAAATCCCGATAATAAGGTCGATCGCGCCGTTGGCGTGGGAATCGCAACGGTGTTGACAGGTCCGGGCTCAGCCACACGGCGTTTCGTCTCGCCCAACGATGTGCATATCGAATACTACCGGTGGGATTGCGTGGAAAACTGCATTCAGCCGGAGTATCAGTGGATTCGCCAGGTCAAAGAAAAGTACGAGCTCACGTCGTTTTTGAAGGTTTACGGGGGATTCGCGCCCGACCACGACGGAGACCAGATCAGCATAAAAATCAAATCACCCGTGCCCATGATTGTTGCGATGCTGCCCTCGCAAATCGCCGACGGGTTGCATGGGAAACCGAATACGCTGGAGTCCGCGCTCGAGAAAAATTCCTGCCAGCAGCGTGGCGTTCAGTCTTTGCAGTTCCAGTGCACGTTCAATGTCGCCGACGGCCCGCAGTCGCTCATCGTTGTTCCGGAGCCAAGTGTGAGCGTTCCCAATCACAAGAAGGCGGAAATTGAGATGCACGCCGTGAAATGCATCGCTAATTGCTCTTTGCTCGAGAGCAAGAAATAAAACGGCGACTTATCCTGATTCGCTTTCCTGTTCTCTCGGAGAAGACGATTAGAGTCACGTCATCCCTAACTCGGCACGGATAAAGGGCTTAATTCCGTCTTTACCTTTTAGCTTCAACCAGAGTGGACCATTGTCGCGTTGTAATTCGACCTCGAAGTCGAAGAACGGACAGCACCGAGCCTCATACGAAATCCACTCGCTCAAGTCGGCGAGCGATACCTTTTCGCGCTGAAGCCGGAACGCATAGCCTTGCGGCAATTCCTGAGTCTCCATCCGGGCCGCTCCCAGTTCCCGGATGAGCTGGCCGTGGCGCTGCCGCTCCGTCTTGCTGAGCGCATTCATGTTGCAGTAGAAACCAGGTTCCTCGGTCATGGTTTACATCCTAGGCACTTCATCGTGACAGCTCGTGCGTCCCAAAAAAGTACTACTAGTACGCAAATTGTGCGTTGACAGGTTCCGAAGGATAGATATTATTTATACGCTTCGAGTCCTCGTTTGCCTGTCCCCTCGAGACTCGCATAAAGAGACGCACAAGGAGACCCAGCCATGTGTAGACGTGTATTCGCGCTTCTCGCCCTCGCGATTTCGTTGTTTGGTACCCAGTGTTGGGCAAGTACATGCTCCAATGATGCTACTACCGGTGTGGTGTCCTGCACGAACACGTTCAGTCCGACCGACTCCACTGGCACCTACGAATTTTTCGGCAACGGCCGTCTGATCGTTCAATTCAACACCGTGCTGACGACGTTTACCCTTACTGCGACCGTCAACCATACGATCGACCAGCTTGATCCGAATGAGTTCCCTGCGGGGACCGTATGCGTCACATACGCGTTCAATGGATCTCTGTGTGATCAATACGATTTCACCGGCAATGCCGGCGGCCCGAACGGTGTGCCTGTCAAGGGCACGGATTACAAAGGACTGATAAATCTCACGCTCAGTTATTTAACCCTCCAGGATATCCTTGATCCTGCTTTTGGCCATGCGCCCGGCGACATCACCACTTTTACTGAAGACATCCTAACGGGCTATTCCTCGTCGCCTACAGTAACCGACCCGACCATGGACGGGTCAACTCCGGGTCTATCGAGCGTGGTTGCCCTCAACGTGCCCCTCAGCCAGGTCGGCGACACCTTCTGCTTGGTATCCCCGACCCCGGGTCAAACAACATTCAGCGCCGGACAGGTAAAAGTAATTGAAGTTACATTCCAGTTGTTCATGTTCAGCGGCGGTAGCTGCACCGGGACGCCCCTCCGGGATAAGACGGCGCGCTTCTCACTCTCGATGACCGACACCGGTGGTAATATTGTTTTCCCGCCGCTCGTGGACAAGGAAGAGGCAAATAAGTTCCATTGGGACAACAAGGATGGACTGAACGAATTCGATTTGAGCACCGTGGGGCTTGCGCCCGGGAACTATACCATCACTCTGTTCTCGAGCAAATTCTCTCCGCCGCAGAGTGTGGACATCACCATAGCGCCTTAGCCTTGAATTGCGGGTCTTTAAGGCTTTTGGACGGACGGCGAGGAAATGGAACTCAAGTCCGCGCGCTTTAGGATGCTATCGCTCCCTGATTCCTGGTGAATCGTTTCCAGAATTCGCCGGGCCGCGGCATAGTGGGGCGCCACTTCGGCGCTCCCACTTCCCGAAAGCTCAAGGGTTCGGCCCATCAGGTAGTGGCTTCGGGCGAGCAGCGCCTGTAGTCCAAGCTTTTCACTCATCCTCAGACTTGTCTCAAGTTCCTTTCTAGCGGCAGGATACTGATGCGCGTTCAGGAGAGCCTCGGCCAAGGCGAGCTCGGCCTCCGTGGAGATATGTTTCAGCCCCACCGCATCGGCTTCTTGAACCAAGGCTTTCAGAGAAGCAATAGGCGCCCGGCTGCGCTTCCCTGCAACAACGCACTTCGCCGAGTTGAGTTTCGACAGAAGGACCACATCCTTCTCTACTTTGCCCGAGATTCCCGTAAGCGCCTGCGCGAACAGGTCTGCGGCGGACTTGATGTCGCCTCGATAATAGAAAGTGTCTCCCTGAAAGTTTAGAATCTGAGCGACCAGTGTCTTATTCTGCAGTTCCCGGGCCAGGGTCATCGCCTCGGCTAAATTCTTCTGTGCCTCATCGTAGCGCCCCACCTGACTGAGTGAGTTTCCGTATCCGCTCAGAATTTCTGCCATCCAGAAACTGCGGTCCTGCAATTCCCGGAATGTCTTGAGAGCGTCTTCTTTGGATTTGAGCGCCGCGCCGTACCGTCCCTGATACTCAAAAATCGTGCCCATACTGTAAGACTGGATTGCAGCACCGCTCTTGTCGCCAGAGCTCCGAAAGAGCTCGAGGGCCTTGAGGTGATAGTCCAAACTTTGGCTATAGTCGCCGTCCTTCAAGGATGCTTCCGCGAGATTGTGCAGGGTTTCTCCGACTTGACTGGGGATGTTGACCTTCTTGCGGAGCTCCAGCGCCCGTTCATAATAGGTGAGCGCATCGCTGGACTGCCCTTTCGCGAGATAGACATTCCCGATATTGTTCAGACAGAGTGCCTGGTTATTCTCGTTGCCGATATCGCGCTGGATCTGCAGCGATTCTTTGTAAACTTTCAGCGCCTCCTCGTATTGCTCGCGCGCCTTGTACAGCCCGCCAAGGCCGATCAGGGTAACGCCGAGCCCCTTCTTGTCGCCGATTTCGCGCTGTAACTTCACAGCTCCCTGGTAACTCTTGTAGGCCTCCTCCGGTTTCCCAAGGCCGGACTGAACCCGCGCAATATTGGCCAGGGTCAGCGCGATTCCTGGCTTTTGCCCCAGACCTCGCTTGATGGCCACGGATTCCTCATAATTTCGCAGCGCTTCTTCCGGCTTATTGAGCTGCTCATAAGCGGCCCCAATCGCATTCAAAATCGTGGCTTTACCGTCGGGGTTATCGAGCTGGACAGTCAGGCTGAGCCCCCGGTTCAAGTAATCCAGCGAGCCCTTTGGATTCTTGCTTCTGATTTCCACGCGGCCCGCCGCCAATAAAGCGTCTACATGTTTCGGGTCAATCGCCAATACCTTCGCAAGTTCAACCCGCGCCTTATCGTACGCTCCAGTGGTTTCGTAAAGTCCGCCGAGATGAAAATGAACATCCACGTCATCCGGTGAGACCTTCTCCAGATTCTCGTAAGACTCGATTGCTTTGCGGTTATCGTTCGAGACTTGAGCATAATTCGCTTGAATCAGATATCGTTCCTGCAACGGAAGCTTCTCGCTCAGGTCTACGGCTCTCCGGGAAAATTGCTCAGCTTTATCATCATTTCTAAGATTGCTATAGGTCTGTCCCAGTTTGGAATAAGCCAGCGCGAACTCGGGGTCCGCGTGTATGGAAGCCTCAAAACGTTTGGCGGCTTCGAGATGATTTCCCTGGCGCGCCAGCTCCATCCCTTCGTTGTAGTTGTGCAGCGCCTCCACAGAATCCGAAGACGGACGGAAAGATTTCGAGCGCAGCTCCTTGAGCACGTCCGTGGGGAGGGCTAGATTCTGCTGAATCTCTTGGGCAAGCCGCGCCACCGACTGCAGCAGTTGTTTTTCGTTCGGCGCTTCCGACTTCAGCGGCATGCTGCGCTCGTGCTTCAGATCGAGCAGCGTCGCGTCAATGCGGATCTGCTCGCCCAGCTTGACGTAGCGGCCCCACACCAGCGTGTCCGCGCTCGAAAACTCCGCCAGCCGCTTCAATGTGTCCGGATCAAAATCCGCATTCTCCGGAATGCGCAAGTCTTTCAAGATCTGATGCAAGCGGTCGGAGGAAACCGTGCGCAGCGATGCCGATTGTCCCACGTCCGTCCGCAGCATTTCTGCCAGGCTCGGCCCCAGCCAGTCCATCGTCACATCGGTCGAAGCATTATGAAACGGCAGGATGGCCAGCGAAACCGGCTGCACCGCGGCGGCCGGCTTCATAGAAAATCGCAGCGGCAACTTGTCTCGAAAGGCATAAGCCGCGGCCAGCACGAGACAGGCCGCAATCCCCGCGGCCAGCCATTTTTGCTGCCGCGGCGCGTATTTCAGCCAGCGCGCCGCCGGGTTCATCGCACTGCGAACCGTGCCACTCTTCCACTTCTCCAGATCCTCGATAATTGCTCGCGCCGACGGATAGCGCTGCTCCGGATCGATCTCCAGGCACTTTGAAACGATGTCGCTCAAAAACACCGGAACGCCGCTCCCCGCCTCCGCCAGCGGTACCGCGCGTTCCCGCGTGCGTTTGAACATCGTGGCCATCGCCGTGTCGGCTTCGAAAGGCGAGACCCCGCTCAGCATTTCGTAAAAAATGATTCCCAGCGAAAATAGATCCGAGCGGGCGTCCGCTTTCAGGCCCTTGGCCTGCTCCGGCGACATGTACTCCGGCGTGCCCATCAGCGCCCCGGTCTGCGTCATCCCGGGCGTTTCCAGCGATCGCGCCACGCCGAAATCCATCACGTAAACCCGGCCCTCCTTGTCCACCAGGATGTTCTGCGGCTTCAAGTCACGATGCACCACTCCCGCGCTATGCGCCGCTTCCAGCGCCGCCGCAATCTGCAGGAATATCGGAACGGCCTCTTCCGGAGTCAGTTTCTTTTTCTCATGCAGAAGAGCGCGCAAATCTCGCCCCTCCACATACTCCATGGTGATGTATCGGACTCCGCTTGCTTGTCCCAGATCGAATATGCGGATGACGTTGCGGTGCGTAACTTCCCGCGCCAGGATGAGTTCCTGTTTGAAGCGCCGCAGGATTTCCGGATGACTGGCGAGGTCGGGACGAATCACCTTTACTGCAACCGTGCGCTCCAGTTCGATGTCGCGCGCCTTGTAAACCGCCCCCATCCCGCCTTGACCGAGCAATTGAAGGATTTCGTAGCGCTCGCCGAGCACGCTCCCCGGCTCGAGCTGTCCCTTGGCAGCGGCCTCACTCGACGGGCGCAGCGTGACGGCCGCCGACCATCCTACTGCCTGGCCATATTCTGTTGGAGGAATCGTCGCGTCCGACAAGGGGAACGGAGTGTTGCACTTCTCGCACGTGGCGGCGGTGGACGGATTATCCGCCTGGCAAACCGGGCATTGCATGAACTGGGGGGCCAACCTCCAAGAACTACCTCATTATGAGCCTGATAGCCTCGAAATCAAGCGACCTTTCCGCATGACCCCTCCTAAGTAGTGTCCTGGGCGCTCCAGAAGTTTCATCAGTCCCTGGTGGCTTCCAAGCTCGTACCCGCTTCGGCAATACGTCCCCCGATTCCCCCGCCCAAGCTCAGGGCAACGCGAAAGTGAAAAGAGCGCTGCCCGCCGCGACGGCCACGTATTGTTTCCCGTCAATGGCGAAGGACATCGGCGACGAATAGACCGAGGCGCCGCATTGGAAGTGCCAGAGGGCCTTGCCCGTCGCGGCGTTCAGGGCAATAAAGTTTCCTTCCGCGTCGCCCGTGAAGATCAGCCCCCCTGCCGTGGAAAGCACGCCCGACCACGTTGGCGAAGGATGCCTCCACTCCCACTTCATCTTGCCGCTTGTGGGATCGAGCGCACGCAGCGCGCCGGTGAAAGGCGCGGCATCATCATTCGGGAAATAAGCGCTCCCGTAATAGGCGTGACCCGCCTCATACGGCTGCGGCGCGGTGCTGAAGACGTCGCACTGCTCGCGCGCCGTAACGTAAAAGAGTTGTGTTTGCGGATCGTAGGTCGGCGACATCCAGTTCGTCGCCCCCGCCGCGCCCGGGCACACGCGATTCCCTTCGGGAGTTGGTGAAGCGTCCTTTCGCGCGATGGGAGCTCCGGTCGCGTCTTTCGAGTCACTCCAAGTCACTTTGGCGTAAGGATTGGCGGAGATCAGCTTTCCGTTGGCGCGATCGATCACATAAAAAAAGCCATTGCGATTGGCTTGCAGGATGACGTGTTTCTCGCCCTGGTCAACCATCACCGGCACCTGCGTGGCGTCGTAGTCATGCTCGTCGTGTTTCGTGAACTGAAAATACCATTTCAGTTTTCCCGTGTCGGGATCCAGCGCAAGCAGCGAGTTGCTGTAAAGATTGTCGCCCGCGCGCCCTTCGCCGCGATTCGAGGGCGAAGGATTGCCAGTAGTCCAGAACGTGGTGTTGGTCGCGGGATCGTAAGTGCCGGTGATCCACGCAGGCGCCCCGCCGATTTTCCACGAATCGCCTTCCCAACTTTCGTGGCCAGGCTCGCCCGGCCCGGGGGTCGTGTAAAAGCGCCACTTGCGCTCGCCAGTGGCCGTGTCGTACGCATCGATGAACCCGCGAATGCCGTATTCGCCGCCCGATACGCCAATGATCACCAGATTCTTGATCGCCAGCGGCGCAAGCGTGATGCTGTAGCCCCCGCGATAATCCACGGCGGTAACATCCCACGCCACGTTGCCTGTTTTCGTGTCGAGCGCGATGACGTGAGAATCCAGCGTGCCCAGAAAAACCTTATCTCCCAGGATGGCCAGCCCGCGATTCACGCGGCCGCAACACGGCCGGATATCCGCCGGCAGTGCGCGCTGATATTGCCAGATGGGCCGGCCTGAGCGCGCATCGAGCGCAAACGCGCGGTTGTCCTGTCCCGTCCCGTACAAAATGCCGTCAACGACCAGCGGTGTCGTTTCGAATTTGCCTCCCGCCATCGTCTGGTACGCCCATTTGGGGACCAGCGCGCCCGCGTTCGACGTATTGATCTGATCCAGCGCGCTAAAGCGGTGTCCGCCGTAATCGCCGGAATACATCAGCCAGTTCTGCGGCTCCTTCGCGGAATCCAGCAGCCGTTGCGGCGTCACCTGTGCGTTCGCCGACGGCAGAAGGCACGTTCCGATGGCGCACAGAGTCAGTGCGGCAACGCCCAAGACTGTCATTCCGAGCGAAGCGATCGAAGATTCCGACCCTGTCAGGAGGAATCTCCTTTTGATTCTCCATTTCATGAACGAGCTATTCATTGGGCACCTACCGCCAGCAGGTACGCCACGATGTCCTGTAGATCTTTCTCACTCAGCGTCTTCTGATCGTAGGCCGGCATCAGCGATTCGCGCATCTTTTCAAACGAACGCAGCTTGTCTTTCTCAAACAGGTGCAAGTTCTCGCGCGTGTCCATCATTTGCAACGTGAAATGATCTTCATTCAGGACCACGCCCACATACTTCGTGCCATCTGCCGCTTCCACCTTGACGGTCTCATACTCCTGCGAAAACTCTTTCATCGCCTCGGAGATGCCTTGCGCCAGCCGCCGGCTTGGATTGCGCACGGACTCCACAATGTATTCCGTGGAACGTGCCGAGCCGGTGGTGCTGAGATCCGGCCCGAGCCGACCTCCCTTGCCATGAATCATGTGGCACGTCGAGCAGGCCGCGGTGCCAAAGAATAATTCCTTGCCATGCGCAGCGTTCCCCACGGACCCAGCATCGGCCTTTTTCTCCACGCTCCGAATGTAGCTGATGACTTGCCAGATCTCTTCTTCGGTCATGCCCACGCCTTGCTGCGTCGCTCCATTCGGCGGCATCGCCGTGCCAGGAACTCCTTCGTTGATGGTTCGAAACAGGTCGGCGTCCGAATTGCCGTGACGCTTCTGCGCTCGCGTCAGATCGGGCCCGCGACCTCCCCCGCGCGCGCCAAGTCCGTGGCAAAACGCACAGTTCGCTCGAAATTGAGATTCACCCAGCTTCGCGGCTTTCGGATCACCCCCAAAAGGGTTCTTCCCCTGAGCATGGAGCCCCTTCGTCACGGCGAGGAACCCAAGCAATGCGCCGCACACCAGAATGAGGAAGGAAACCTTCTTGCCCCGGCGCGAGGAGCGCGTCTCGGCGTTCGACAGACTTGTGTTCATTGGCGGGAACTCCTTGACACCTGAGATCAGCGCCCCTTGCGGGCGATTCCGGCACGAACCGGCGTGCAAGACCCGTTGAATATATCATTCGTTTCGCCGAATGAGCTTCCTCCGTACCTGTCCAAACTGTCGCTCGACTGCCTCACTCTTCTCCGCTTGAATCAGGAAGCTACGCCGGATGGAGCTTCACACCATGCGCATTGGCGCCCATGCACCAAACTCTTGCAAAGCCGCGTATCGCTATCGGTTCCGACCAGTAAATCATGCCCGCACGCCAAAAACTTTCTTAGCTGTTTCACTTATTTAATTGCGGAATTCACCTGAAGAGGCGCTAGGGTCATCTCCGGCTGATCTATATTTTTCTCCACCTGAAATTCTCCATATTCCACAGGAACGTTGAATTGACCCATCCGCTGAGAAGCGGAAAGAATGACAGAAAGAAAGGCTAATGGGGGAACAGAGATGAAGCACTTTGCGGCTGTGGAATGGAGTGATTTTGTGAACCGCGTGGTTTCTGGCGATCGACGAAAGGCGATGCAGAAGCACCGAGGAACGCGCCGAAAATGTTATGCAGGGACGGCAGAGCTATGGCAGAAAGTAGCCAATGCGGCGGCGGTCGAGGCCAGTTACCAACCTGCCGCGGAAAGCGTTCGCGTGGTCAAGGCAGCCTTCGCAACGGCTGGCTGGGCCGCCAAGCGGCAGGAAACAAGCGGCTTGATCCAACTGCTATTCGACAGCTTCTCGCACCCGGCCCTAGCAGGCGCGCGCTCCGCTGCCATGCGCATCAGACAGATGCTCTACCGGGCCGAGCCTTATCAGATCGACATCCAAATCGAAGCGCAGCCGGAGCGCAATCGCCTGGTCGTCACCGGACAGTTGTTAGACGTGAGCCATCCGGAGATCGTTGGCCGCGACGTGCAAGTCACGCTCTCGGATGGCCGCGAAAATGTCGTCAACACGGAAACAAATCAGTTTGGCGAGTTTCGCGGTGAGGTGGAAAACTCCGGCGATTTGGAGCTTACCTTCCTTGGCCGCGCTGGAAAGCCCATCGTCATCTTGCTCCGAGGTGCGCTGGATCAATTGTCCGGAGCAAAAGAATGACCAGCAATCGCCTCGTCGAGTTTCGCCACCGACACATCAGCCTTGGAATCCGGATCACCGCATTGAAGGCATCCCAGTGGTGCCGCAGGGCCGGAAAAGCCCGATCGCCGTGGGCATGACCAACGAATTTGGCGAGTTCCAATCATCCGGCGCACAACCTGTTCTGCTCCCTGGTTACGAGTCTGTGGTCACCTCAAGTGGCTTTCCCGGCACCCATCCGCTAGAATCGCCTCACCGCCCACGCAGGGCGAGCAACCGCACCGGGCAATGCGAGGCCACTCCATGACAAAGACCACCGACGCAGATGACCGCATGAACCGACCCCTGGACACCGTTGATCCACAGATCGCGGACCTGTTACGCGAAGAAGCGAAGCGCCAGGCCACCGGCCTAGAGCTGATCCCTTCCGAAAATCTCGTCTCGGAAGCCGTGCTGGAAGCCATGGGGTCAATCTTCACGAACAAGTACGCAGAGGGCTATCCGGGAAAGCGTTATTACGGCGGCTGCGAATTCGCCGACAAGGTCGAGCAACTGGCGATTGACCGCGCCAGAGAATTGTTTGGCGCGGAACACGCCAACGTGCAGGCCCATTCGGGTACTTCCGCAAACGTGGCCGTCTACATGTCCACGCTCCAGCCGGGAGACGCTGTGCTGGGCATGAACCTTTCGCATGGCGGTCACCTGACCCACGGACATCCGCTGAATTTTTCCGGCCGGATGTACAAATTCGTGGCCTACGGCGTGCGCAAAGAAGACGAGCGCATCGACTACGACGAGATCGAGCGGCTGGCGCATGAGCACAAGCCGAAAATGATCGTCGCTGGGGCTAGTGCCTATTCGCGGATTATCGATTTTGAGCGCATCGCCAAAGCCGCCAAGGCCGTGGGCGCGCTCTTCTTCGTGGATATGGCGCACATCGCGGGGCTCGTGGCCGCCGGACTGCATCCGAGCCCCGTACCGCACGCGGACATCGTCTCCACCACGACGCACAAGACCCTCCGCGGCCCGCGCGCTGGCTTGGTACTCTGCAAGGCCGCTTTTGCCAAGGAACTCGATCGGCTGACCTTTCCCGGAACGCAGGGCGGACCACTGGTGCACACCATCGCGGCAAAAGCCGTGTGCTTGAAGGAGGCCATGGAGCCGTCCTTCAAGGAGTACCAGAAGCAGATCGTGGCCAATGCCAAGGCCATGGCCGCGGCCATCGCCAAGCGCGGATTCCGGATTGTGACTGGTGGAACCGACAATCACCTGTTCTTGATCGAGGTGCACTCCCGCGGGATTACCGGGAACGACGCCGAAAAAGGCCTCGACCGCGCGGGCATCACCGTGAACAAGAATTCCATTCCGTTCGATCCCTTGCCGCCCATGAAAGGTGGGGGAATCCGCTTGGGCAGCCCCTCTGTGACCACCCGTGGCATGCGCGAACGGGAGATGGAGCAACTCGGAGGGTGGATCGCCGACGTTTTGGCCAACATTGGCGATGCCGAAATCGAGCAGCGCATCCGCAAACAAGTTGCTGAACTTGCCGGACAATTTCCAATTTATGAAGCGCGTATGAAGGGCGGCAAAATCCACGCCGAACACGCCCGGGTTTAGCACAATTGGCATCCCTGCCGCTCCCGGCTGAAAAGACCGCAGCAACAAAGGGCGATGGCAAAGCACAGCGAGCATAAGAAAGAGCTTCCCGGTATTGTCGAAGCAACGGCCGATTTCGAGCGCTGGCTGGCGAAGCGGATCCCCCTGGTTCGTCAGGATATCGTGGCCAAACATGCCCACATGGCGGAGGCCCCTTTTCCGTTCTTTCGTGCAACGTTTTATCGTTGGTTGCAGCATTGGCCCGAGGTCTGCGGCGAGCTCGCGAAAACGCCGGCGGTGCTGGCTGTCGGCGACCTGCACATCGAGAACTTCGGGACCTGGCGGGACGAGGAAGGCCGCCTGATCTGGGGGGTAAACGACCTGGACGAGGCGTGGCCCGCCGCGTACGCACTGGATCTCGTACGGCTGACGGCGAGCGCCTATCTGGCCATTTCAGAAGAGCACCTGAGCCTGACGCGGCGCGAAGCCGCCGAAGCGATCGAAGAGGGCTATCGCGACGCTCTGGCGGCGGGTGGTAAAGCATTCATCCTCGCGGAGCACCACCAATGGCTCCGGCTTCTGGCACTGAGCAAGCTGCGGGACGCGGTGCGGTTCTGGGAGAAGATGCAACAATGCCCGCCGTACTCAGCGAAGCCGCCCGCGGAAGCGCGAAAACTGATCGAGGAGTCATTCCCGCTGCCCCAACGCGAATACCAGTTGAGACGGCGCATTGCCGGGTTGGGGAGTCTGGGCCATCCTCGGATTCTGGCCCTATCCTCGTGGCAAGGCGCATTCATCGCGCGCGAAGCTAAGGCCATCCGCACGTCTGCCTGGGCCTGGTACGGAAGTATCTCATCCGAAGAACTTTACGGCGCAAAGTTAGTCGAGCGCGCGATTCGCGTCAAGGATCCATGCGTGCGCTTTCGTGGGCATTGGCTGGTGCGGCGGCTGGCTCCGGATTGTTCGCGCATCGAACTGGCATCTCTGCCTAAGGATAGGGACGAGGCGCGGCTCTTGTATGACATGGGCTGGGAAACCGCGAATATGCATTTTGGGACGCCCCACGCAATCGCCAAGATCAAAAAGGACCTGGCGAAACACCGCGGCAAGTGGCTGCACAAAGGTGCGAAATCAATGTGCAAAGCCACCCTCAAGGATTGGAAAGAATGGCGCCGTGTCTGGAGAAGCATGGAGAAAAGGGAGCGCAAACTGGTTGAGTCCTACCGCTGAATTTTGAAGGCCGGAATCGCAAATCGTGAGATGGCCCGAGACCGCGCGCAAGGCACCTGTCCTATCTCGTTTGATTCCAACTCCGGTGCCGCTGGCCTAAGACTGTCCTCCTGGTCAGTAGATTCCGAATAAAAGGGCGCGTACGTTGATTAATGACTGGAATGGGAACCAATCTCGTAACCGCGTTGCCCGCTGTTCCGCTCACCGCCTGGCTGTGCGGGACATTATCTTCTGGATGGCCCGCAGGCGGAGTTGGCGCGAGTTTCCACCGCGCCGCGCGGGATCTTCCCAAATTCCTGGGAAATCCTATTCTTCTGCAACCGCCAAGCGGCCGGCAGCCCAACGGCCCGCGCTGCGGTGGAATGAGGTGAGCCGATGATGGACACGGAAGCCTTCCGCGAGTTCAAGACCGGACTGACACTCCTGCGAGACAATTACGCCAACAAAGCCCTGCCGCACATGCGCCGCGCGGTGGACCTGGAAAAAAACAATCCTTACTACATGTCCTACCTGGGTGTGGTGTTGGCGCGCTCCGAGCAAAAGTGGGGGGAGGCGGAAAAGCTGTGCGACTCCGCCGTTCGAATGAAGCGGAATCAGGCGCAACTCTACTTGAATCTTGCTGAAGTGTACGCGACTGCCGGGCGGCGCAACGAGGCCATGGAGGCGCTGCAAGCAGGGCTGAAATACGCGCGCCGCGACGTGCGGCTGACCATCGCCATGAACAAGCTAACGCAGCGCCGCTCCCCTATCCTGGCCTTCCTGGGGCGAAAGCATCCGCTGAACCGGCAGCTGGGAATATTGAGACATCGTGCACTGAGGATTTTCGGGCAGGCGTCCTAAATCCATCTCTCCACCCCCAAACACGAGAGCGGGCGTCCCGAACCCCTGGGACGCCCGTTCTTGTTTTGAATCGCTAAGTGGAACGGCTGACCGTCCCGTGTGCACTAACGAGGGGTGCGGGCACCAAAGTTATAAGTGTGTTGGATTCCCATTTCCATCAGGATCTTAATCCCGATGCCGAACATGCCCGTGGCAAGAACGTCCCTGCGAACCACTTCCGCAAGGTACTCACGGTTTAAAGAAGCCGGATCGTGCGAATACGGCATGGTGACGAATAGCCGCATCCCGACCTCATAACCAGCCTCACTAGACTGGAAATAGACGCCGGAGCGGGAGAGGCTCACCGAGCCCCGCATGTCATCAAAGTGCTCCTTGCTCGGGTCCGAAGGCCGAATGCGCATAAGCTGCGTCATCTTGCAGCGGCGACTGCCCCGGCGCTCGGCACTGGAGCGC
>Ga0209180_10000778_pt1 | contig 15207 bp, 9 predicted proteins | sample CZO8metaG_3_FD_188355 | JGI IMG/M metagenome (GOLD analysis project Ga0209180, IMG submission 188355) | Vadose zone soil microbial communities from the Eel River Critical Zone Observatory, Northern California, USA - CZOApr15con2H2.8 metaG... | ecosystem: Environmental > Terrestrial > Soil >...
CCAGCCCTCCAGAGCAATCAGAGCCTGCACTTCCATACGGTGGATAATCCTGAACTCCTCTGCTACAGCAAGAGTACTGCAGACCGGTCCAACGTTGTGCTCGTGGTGGTGAACCTGAGTCCCTATCACGTGCATAGCGGCTGGGTCGAGTTACAGCTCGACACCCTGGGACTTGATCCAATACAACCCGCACAGATGCATGATGAGCTCAGTGACGCGCGCTATATATGGCATGGTGCGCGGCACTATGTCGAGTTGCATCCCCAGGTGGTGCCAGCCCACATTTTCCGCCTGCGACGTCGCATCCGCACGGAGCAGGATTTTGAATACTACCTGTAGCATCTCGACCGACGAAAGGGATTAGCCATGGCTAACAACAGACGCACGAGACAGCCCGCACACCCTTCACAGGCCTTGGCACAACAGCCGTCAGTCACCTCCGGGAGCACGTTTTTGAGTGATAGTGATCTGCACTACTTCAACGAGGGCACGCATTCCCGTCTGTATGAAAAGCTCGGGGCGCATCCACTGACTGTCGATGCGACGCGCGGGACGTATTTTGCTATCTGGGCTCCCAATGCGGCGCAGGTCTACGTGATGGGGGATTTTAATGGCTGGTGCAAGGACAGCCATCCGTTGCAGCCCCGCGGCCAATCGGGCATCTGGGAAGGCTTTATGGCCGAGGTCGAGGCAGGAGCCGTGTATAAGTACCATATCCGCTCTCGACACGGGGGCTATAGCGTGGACAAAGCCGACCCGTATGGCTTTTGCCATGAAACACCACCCAAGACCGCCTCAGTGGTGTGGGAGTTATGGTACAACTGGGGTGACCAGGCGTGGATGGCCGAGCGCGCTCGGCGCCACGCGCTCACAGCCCCCATGGCGATTTACGAGGTGCACCTGGGCTCCTGGCGACGGGTGCCTGAGGACAACAACCGTTTCCTCAGCTACCGCGAGTTGGCCCCCAGGTTGGCCGAGTACGTACAGCGCCTGGGATTTACGCACGTCGAATTCTTGCCTATCATGGAGCACCCCTTCTATGGGTCCTGGGGCTACCAGGTCACGGGGTTCTTTGCCCCCACACGTCGCTACGGTACGCCGCAAGACTTTATGTATCTCATTGACACCTTGCACCAGCATGGTATTGGCGTGATCCTCGATTGGGTGCCGTCGCACTTTCCCAACGACGCGCATGCGTTAGGCTTCTTCGACGGCACGCATCTCTATGAGCATGCGGATCCGCGCCAGGGCATCCATCCGGATTGGCACACCTATGTGTTTAACTATGGACGCAATGAGGTGCAGAGCTTCCTGCTCAGCAGTGCGCTGTTTTGGCTGGACGTCTATCATGCCGATGGCTTGCGCGTCGATGCGGTGGCCTCCATGCTCTATCTCGATTACTCTCGGCAGCCAGGCACCTGGATCCCCAATGTACAGGGCGGGCGGGAGAACCTCGAAGCGATGGCCTTTCTGCGCCGCTTCAATCAGACAGTCTACCAGCAGTATCCGGACGTACACACCATCGCCGAGGAATCGACCGCCTGGCCTATGGTGTCGCGGCCGACGTCTGTAGGCGGTCTCGGATTCGGGCTGAAATGGGATATGGGCTGGATGCACGATATGCTGGACTACATGCACTACGATCCCATCTATCGTCAGTTCCACCATAATGCGCTCACGTTTCGCCTCCTCTACGCCTTCAACGAAAATTTTATCCTGCCCCTGTCGCATGATGAGGTCGTCTATGGCAAGGGGGCGCTGCTCAGCAAAATGCCAGGGAACGATAGGCAGCAATATGCCAACCTCCGACTCCTGCTGGGCTATATGTATGCCCAGCCCGGCAAAAAACTCCTCTTCATGGGCGGGGAGTTTGGCCAGTGGCGGGAGTGGAACCACGAGGCGAGCCTCGACTGGCATCTGCTCGAGAGTGCCCCGCATGCTGGTCTCCAGCAGTGGGTCATGGACTTGAACGAGCTCTATCGCCAGACCCCCTCACTCTACGAAGGGGATTGTGAGCCAGGGGGCTTTGCCTGGATCGAGTGCAATGATGCTGAGAGCAGTGTGGTGAGCTTCCTACGCCAGGGTCAGACTTCCCAAGCGCCTATGCTGGTGGTCTGCAACTTCACGCCGGTACCGCGTCCGAACTATCGGGTGGGCGCACCATGTGGGGGCGTGTGGTGCGAAGTGCTCAACAGCGATGCCAGGACTTATGGGGGAAACGGCTACGGGAACCTGGGAGCGGTAGACGCCACCCCGGTGCCGTACCATGGCCGGCCCTACTCCCTGACGCTGATGGTGCCACCGCTGGCGGTGGTCTTCTTCACTCGCCCTCCAGGAGAGAGTATGCATAACACTGACTCTGTAAGCATTGTGGCATGAAGTTTGCCGTACAAAATGGCAAGAGCCATAGATCGCTTGTGTGTTGGCCATAAGATGGTCACCGTGTGATCTTGGCTCACGCTAGCAGGCTTTTGCAAACCACTTACAATATGCCATAGGAGAATACTATGCGGACAATCTATGTATTAATGGCTGTAGTGGCGTTTAGTGTCGTACTACTGGGTGCTTCCCCAGTCTACGCCAGTATGCAGGGGGATGTCGATCAAGCGGCCACGATTATTGAGCGCTTCCAGGCCGTGCCTGAGAAGGCGATTCCGCAGGCCGTGCTCAAAGATGCCAGAGGCCTGGCCGTCATGACGGTGATTAAAGCCGGGTTCGGCATTAGCGGCCGTGGCGGGACAGGGGTCGTTGTGTCCCGCACCAGGAATGGTTGGAGTGGGCCGTCAGCCATTGGCACTGGTGGGGCCGGCTTTGGCCTCCAGATTGGTGCTGAGGTGACGGAATTCGTGATGATCCTGAACACGGACGCCGCTGTGCAAGCCTTCTCGCGCGATGTGAACGTCACGCTAGGAGGTGACATTAGTGTGGCCGCCGGGCCCATAGGTCGGAATGCGGAGATCGGGGTCACGCCCGTAGCCGCCATCTACACCTACAGCCGGAGCCAGGGCTTGTTTGCCGGTGTCTCGCTGGAAGGGACGATCATTGGCACACGCAATGATACGAATGCCAAGTATTACGGTCGACGCGTGACCCCGGAGGAGATTCTCTCTGGAAAGGTCCCCGCTCCGCCTGGGGCCATGCGGTTGGTCCAGGTACTCACACGCCAGAAGTTCGCCAAACGCTGAGGCCACCCGGTACGGGAGGCCACGTGACACTGTGGCCTCCCGTGCCATACTCATCCATATGGCCGTGTCGGCCAGGTAAGTCCACGCAACATGGCCAGGAATTGCATCGTCTGCTCAACGGACTCGACATAATAGTGCGCGGCAGAGGACAGACGATCACACCCGACAAGAATCCCGAGTCCTGCAGTACCAAGCGCCTGGAAGGCATCCTCATCCGTCTCATCGTCGCCAATGTAGACGGGGCACATGTGAGACGCTGACCGACTCAGACACATGTGTTCCACAATCCAACGCAGCGCACCCCCTTTATCCCATTTGATGGCTGGACGTACCTCCAACACGGCCTTGCCCGTTCTGAGGGCGAGGGTTCTGGCCTCGAGGGCAGAGCGTAGCAGGCGCAACACCAGACGCTGCACCAGCGGCACGTACGCTGTCGACACCTCGCGTATATGTACCGTGAGGGTCAGGCCCTTATCTTCCACCCATGCACCTGGAATCGTCTCCAGCTCCTGCTGGAGATCCTGTGCCAGTGTCCGCAACAGGGGCTGCAGCTGCACTGCTTCCGGATGACAGTACTCTATCTCTGGGCCGGCAATCTCCAAGCCATGGTTCCCCGCCATATACAGTGCCAGACCCGCAGCGCGCCCCTGCAGATCGGCCAGAGCGCGGCCACTCACCATGGCCACCTGATAGCGCGGGTGGTGCACCAGCGCTGTCAATATCTGCCGCATCGCCGGACTCAGGTACGCTGTCGCTGGGTCGGTCACGAGAGGCGTCAGTGTCCCATCATAATCGAGGAGCAACGCACACCACGCCGACGCTCTAAGGCGTTGGAGTACGACCTGGAGGTGCTGCCAGAGCGGTAAGGGCTGTGCCATCGTTTTCCCCTGATGCCTCAGGCGTATGCACTATGGATCTCGAGCAGTCGCAGGGCGCTTTGGAGCGGAATCCGCACCCAATCGAGGCGATTGTTGAGCTCATAGTGAAGTTCGTACAAGGCCTTGTCCAGCACGAACGCTTCCAGCAGGGTGGCGAGATCACGGCGCTCGGACGGCACAAAGCTCGCGCCAGCAGCCGTCGTGAGATAGCTCTGCACAAAGCGCACTGAAATCCAATGCTGCCAAAAGGCCGCCCATGGCTCGAGCCGGCCCAGATCCTCTGGGCGTGTCCGTGTAAACGCAAACAGGGCGGCATAGGCAGCGTAGCTTAACGACCGCAACATGCCGGCAACGTCTTTGAGGGGCGACTGCTTGCGCCGACGTTCGGCCAGAGGGCGCATAGGCTCGCCTTCAAAATCAATAATGACAAAGTTGTGTTCGTACCACAGAAGCTGGCCCAGATGATAGTCACCATGACACCGGATGCGCGTCATGCCGGGGGTCAGTGTCGCCACCGCTTGCAGGCGCTCCACGATAGCAGCACGCTGGGCCACCAGCTGATGCGCCTGGGCACTCAGCGGCTCGGGAAGCACGTCGGCCTGCGATGTGAGCACCTCCAGGATCTGTTCGGCTTGGCGGCACAGGTCAGCGGCAAGTGTGGCAAGATCAGCGGCGGTCATGCGGTCAGGAGCAAAGGCAGCGTCCGATGTGCCTTGCGCCAGTGCCAGATGCAGAGTAGCTGTACGCTGACCTAGATTTTCAGCAGGTACCAGATAGGTCCCCACAGCGATGCTGGCCTCCTCTGGGAGGTCTGCATCGGTCAGCGCCAGCAGGCGCTGGATGGTCATATCGAGGGCCAAGGGGACCTGCGTGTATCCGAGGGCCTGTTCATAATATCTGCCTAACAGGTCCATGGTGTAGTCCCAGCCGCTGCCGGCACTGCGTATATAGCGATGGAGTAGGGCTACCGTCATGGGCGCAGCGCCTGGGCGGCGATAGGTGAGGCCACCAGCCAAGGGCGGGACAAAGGGCAAGGCAGCTTTTTCCGTGAGATAGCGGCCCATGTCGAGTTCGGGATGGATGCCCTCCTCAACGCGGCGCACGACTTTGAGAATGAGGCGACTTCCATAAATCATGGAACTATTGCTCTGCTCCCCCTGCACTCGGCGTACCATGAGGGGCTCCTCGACTGGACCGCGCACTTCGGGATAGGCCCTGGTAACAAAGGCGCGAAACTCTCCGGCGGCGCTGGTGAGGTGGTGTTGTTCATGGATCAGGGCGAGCAGGAGGGTGGCCGCGGCCTCGGTGCCCGCGGCATCGTGCAGTAGCCCCTCCCCCTGCCGGCTGCGGACGCTGGCCAGCACACAGGTTGGATCGGTCTGGAGCAAGGTCTTGGCCGCCTCATCAGTACTGATGCCCAGGAGGAGCGTATAAGTCTCTGCCCCGCCTTGCGTATAGGCGACCTCGATGAACGCCAGGTAGATCGGCGGCGCCGCTGCTTGCAGCACGCCATAGTCCAGCAGGCGCACGCGCTCGATGGTGCGTGCCTTCCCGCCAAACCAGCGCTGGTGCGACAGATATACCGGTAACAGGTCGGTTTCCAGACGGCGTCGGACCCCCGGGGCAAACAGGCTGTCCCACCTGCCAGAGAGCACCAGGACCGGCAGCGTCGCCTCCAGCTCTTCCAGGGCGCCTGGCGTCACTTCGGTCCACATGATCACAGGCTCAGGGGCTTGCAGAATGAACCAATAGGACGCATAGGGCCCCAGGGACAGAAAATACGGCGTCGTACCAATGGTGGGGAACCCTGTGCCCCCAAACATCTCCTGGGGCATCAGGCCTTCGTAGGCCGTGAGGTCCAACTCCACCGGCTGGACCTGGTTCGACAGGTTGGCCAGCACCAGAATCGTGTCGATCTCGTCATGGCGCACATAGGCCAGGATTCTGCGATTGTCCGGGCTCAAGAAAGTCGTCCGACCGCGGCCAAACACTTTGTGCTGCTTGCGTAGGGCAATGGTGCGCTTCATCCACCACAAGAGCGAGGCACTATTACGCTCCTGGCTCTCGACGTTGACGGTCTGGTAGCCATACAGCGGATCCATAATCACCGGCAGGTACAGCCGTTGTGGGTCGGCGCGCGAAAACCCGGCGTTGCGGTCTCCCGACCACTGCATGGGCGTGCGCACTCCATTACGGTCGCCCAGAAAAATATTCTCGCCCATGCCAATCTCGTCCCCATAGTACAGCACCGGCGTGCCCGGCAAGGAAAAGAGGAGGCTGTACAGCAGGCGTACCCGGTTCAGGTCATCCTCCATCATCGGCGCCAGGCGTCGGCGGATACCCAGATTGAGCCGCATGCGTGCGTCGACGGCATACTCCCGATACATGTAGTCACGTTCCTCGTCCGTGACCATTTCCAGGGTCAATTCGTCGTGATTGCGTAAAAAGAGGGCCCACTGGCAGGTGTCCGGAATCTCGGGTGTCTGGCGCAGAATCTCCGTAATGGGATGGCGGTCGGCCTGGCGCAGTGCCATGAAGATACGGGGCATGAGAGGAAAATGAAAGGCCATATGGCATTCGTCTTCGTCGCCGAAATACGGCAGTACGTCCGCTGGCCACTGGTTCGCCTCGGCCAGAAACATGCGTGCCTCGTAAGACTGGTCGAGGAGGCGCCGCATTTCTTTCAGCACGACGTGGGTCTCGGGGAGGTTCTCATTGATGCTACCCTCACGCTCGCACAGGTAGGGTATGGCGTCCAGGCGGAGGCCATCCACGCCGATATCAAGCCAGAAACGCATCGTCCGGAATATGGCCTTCAAGACCTGCGGGTTGGCGTAATTCAGGTCGGGTTGATGCGAGAAAAAACGATGCCAATAATACGCCCCTGCCACCGGATCCCAGGTCCAGTTCGACTTTTCCGTATCCACGAAGATGACCCGTGTCCCGGCATATTTCGTGTCTGCATCGCTCCAAACGTAGTAGTTCCGTTTGCGAGAATCAAGCCTGGCACGCCGTGCGGCCTGGAACCAGGGATGCTGGTCGGACGTATGATTCACGACCAGCTCAGTGATGACCTTCAGACCATACGCGTGCGCCTTTTGGACGAACACCTTGAAGTCGTGCAGAGTACCGTAGTCAGGGTGCACAGTGCGGTAGTCCGCAATATCGTAGCCATCATCACGCAGGGGTGAGGGATAGAACGGCAGGAGCCAGAGGGCCGTCACGCCGAGATCACGCAAATAGGGCAGCTTTTGGATAAGCCCTTGAAAATCACCGATGCCATCGCCATTGCTGTCATAAAAGGTCCGCACGTGGAGTTCGTAAATGATAGCGTCCTTGTACCAGAGGGGATCTGACTGCGTCTGAGAAAGCCGTCGGTGTCTCATGAGTCTTTGTACTCCTTTCCCGCCTGGTGTGGTTGTGTGCCTGGTTCTGCCTCAGCGACCACAGCACAACATTATGTGGCCGCTCCTTCTTGAGGAAAGTGTACCCCTATCCAGAGCGCAAATGTAATGTCATAGGTGCGAGGACTATCTGGGCACACATCTCTATGGACAGCAACAGAGACTGACATGCACAATGGAGGACTGTTCTCTCAAAATGAGAGGATAGGCTGGCTGACTTTTGCACTGTCAGGGAATATCCGCAGCGTTATGTGATACATTATTATGCCTGCGCTGCCTGTGACCTGTGCAGGGCAGACGTGACGGGCTAAGGCTTGGACGGAGGCTATGGGCCCCGTTCCGGGTCTGAGCTCAGAAGCACATAGAAGGCGTGCACCACGCCCGGCACATACCCCAACAGGGTAAACACGAGATTGAGCCAAAATTGGCTTCGCAAACCGACGGCACAAAACACACCGAGCGGTGGCAATACAGTGGCAAAGATCACTTGCGTGGGACTCGAAATCGTGGCAGCCATGGAGCACTTCTTTCTGAGGGCAGATGTCGCACGAGCAGACTGGTTCCTGGACAGTCCGCTGGCTTTCCCCTCATATGGAGTGCAAATTCTATACCACAGCGCCCGGCCGCCCCAGACACTGTACCTATGGAAAGCATAGAATCAGTGTCCTTGACATGGCCACAGTCCACCGCCGGTGAGCGCCGTCTGCACAGTACGCAAGGAGCAGGTATCCTATGCCAAAGGTCTGGCTGACTGCCAAGCGTTCTTCCCTGACTGCGAAGCTCGACTTCGTCGTGCTCGCCGCCGGGGAGTTCGCCGTCGCGTTGGGGAGTGTGGTCCTGTTCGGATGGTACACACACAGCCCCTGGTTAGTTCAACTGCGGCCTACATTCGCCCCGATGCAATACAACGCCGCCCTGAGTATGCTGCTATGTGGCCTTGGGCTGCTCGCGCTGTCTTGGGAACGGGTACGACTCGAGGTGGTGTGCGGCATTGTGGTGGCGGCCATCGGGCTCTTGACGCTGTATGAATATCTCTTTGGGCTCAGTTTAGGTCTGGACCAGTTCTTCCTGCATCCGTTTACCACGGTTCGTACCTCGCACCCCGGACGGATGGCCCCGCAAATGGCGCTGAGTTGCTTCCTGACTGGGACTGTTCTCGTCGTCCTGCGCCTGCCGGCCCGCCATGGGCTTGTCCGGCTCCTCCCCGCACTGCTGGGTTTGCTGGTGGGCGGCCTGGGGCTCGTGGGCGGCCTCGGGTACCTGACGGGCGTCCCGACGATGTATCAGTGGCAGCCGTTCACGGACATGGCCGTGCTGTCTGCGGTGGGGTGTGTCGTCCTAGGGGTGGGCGTGACGGCGGCGGCCTGGCGCCACTATACAGCCGACGCCAGCGGGCCCTCACCGTGGGCCTCAGTACTCGTGGGGGGGATCGTCACCGTGGTCACCTTAGCCCTCTGGCAGGCCCTGCTGGCCCACGAGTCCGTGCTCGTCAGGCGCACAGTGGCGCTGGCCGCGACGAGTGTCCAGGATGCTATTACCGAGCAAACCGTGTCACGTCTTCGGTCCCTGGAGCGGATGGCGCAGCATTGGGAAGGCGCGGGAGTGTTCTCCCCAGAAGTCCGGGAGCAAGACGTGGCGCTCTTACGCCGCTATGACCCCTACCTGCAGGGCGTCGTGTGGGTCGATGCCTCCTTCTGGACCCATGGACTCGGCCCCCTGGCAGACGAGGGGGCGTTGGGCGACCCCTATAGCGACGTGCCGATACGCCAGCAGCGGCTCCTGACCCTGGCCCGGACGACGCAGGAAGCGCAGGTGATACGGGTCGCAGACACCGGAGGCGCCACCCCAGAACTCTGGATGGTGGTACCCCGCTTCACCGGGACCACGTTTCAGGGGTGTCTCATCGGGATGCTCCGCTTGCAACCCTTCCTCACTTACATCGCGACCACGGTAGTCGAGGACTTCGCCGTCGTTGTGCTCGAAGGCGAGGAACCCATCTATGCCCGTCATCAGACCACCCCACAATATAGGGACACTCTACGTCAGGAGGTCGCTATCACCCTGCCCGGGCTCACCTGGCGGGTGTGGATTTGGCCAACGGTCGGGGCCATCCTGGCCGATAAGCTCTCGGCGCTCCCCTTTGCAGTGTTCCTCATGGGCCTCGTAACCACGGTTTTGCTGGCCTCCCTGGCCTATTTTGCCCAAACAGCCCAAGTCCGCGCCACCCAACTGGCGTTCACCAATGACGCCCTCACCAAAGAAATCAGCGAGCGACAGCGCACGGAAGTGGCGCTCCGGGACTCCTACCAGTTTCTCCAATCGACGCTCGAGGCCCTCTCTGCCAGTATCGTCATCCTGGAGGAGACGGGGACGATTGTCGCGGTCAATGCCGCCTGGCGTCGTTATGTGCTGGCCCATGACCTCGCTGCCTCGGCCCATGGCATAGGGACGAATTACCTGGAGTTCTGCCGCGCCGTCAGCGGACGGGTAGGGACCGACATCCAGGAGTTCCTCACTGGTCTCCGGGCGGTGATGGCACGCCAGTGTCCGACCTTCTCCTGGGAGTATGCCTGCCACGGTCCGTCCGAGGCGTCCTGGTTCCTCCTACGGGTGACGCGCTTTGACGAGACTGAAGACGGACGGGTCGTCATCGCCCATGAGGATATTTCGGAGATCAAACGGGCTGAGGATGCGCTGCGGCGCCAACAGGAAGCGCTGCATCAGAGTGAGAAGCTGGCGGCCCTCAGCGGGCTCCTGGCCAGCGTGGCGCATGAACTCAACAACCCCTTGGCCGCGCTCATGGTGCAATCGGACTTGCTCCGGGAGCAGGCCATGGACAGTAACCTGACCGAGATGGTGACGGAGATTCATCAAGCAGCTGTACGCTGTGAGCGCATTGTGCGGAATTTTCTCACCCTGGCGCGTCCCAACACACCAGAGCGCACACGTGTGCAGCTCAACGACGTGGTCCAGGAGGCCCTGCAACTGCTGCGGTATACGCTGCAGCTCGATGAGATTGACGTGGTCCAGCAGCTCGCAGACGACCTGCCTGTACTCTGGGGAGACCCGCATCAATTGCATCAGGTCGTGGTGAACCTTCTTAGCAATGCTCACCAGGCCTTACATGAGACCCCGCCGCCGCACCAGATCGTCCTCACGACTCAGTACAACGCGGCACAGCAGGAGGTGCGGCTTGAGGTGCTGGACACCGGGCCAGGGATCCCGCCGGAACTCCAGGCTCGCATCTTTGAGCCGTTCTTTACGACAAAACCAGCCGGGGTCGGCACCGGACTGGGGCTGTCGCTGTGCCAGAGTATTATTGCTGGCCATGAGGGCACCCTGCGTATGGAGAGTTCCCCCGGCTACGGGGCGCGCTTCGTGGTCACATTGCCCGTGGCAGTCGAACCGAGCCCAGAGCCCCCAGTGCCTGAGCCCCTCCCGTCGACCCTCGTGACCGGGAAGGCGATCCTTGTCATCGACGACGAAGTGGGCACGGCAAAGGCGCTGGTGCGTTTATTCCACCGCGATGGCCATAGCGTCGACACCGCAGCCAACGGGCACTTGGCGTTGGCCCAGCTACGGAAACGGCTCTATGACCTTATCTTATGCGATTTACGTATGCCGAAGCTCGATGGCCCGGGGCTCTATCGCTCCCTGGCGCAGGATCAGCCGCAGCTCCTCCCCCGCTTCATCTTCGTGACTGGCGATACCTTAAGTCCCGCGGCGAAAACATTTCTCGAAGACAGTCAGGCGCCGTACCTGGTGAAGCCATTTCATGCCGAAGAGGTACGGCGGGTTGTGCAGCAGACCCTGCACCGCCTCGAGGGCCTGTAACAGGTGCCTCAGCGCAGGGGGCGCTGAAAGCTGCGCGCCGCTCGGCCTTATTCCTGGAGACGTGCCAGGGCACACAGGGTGGTGCCCAAGAGGTGCTCGTCCTTCGGCACAGCGTGCATATCCAGGGTGATTGGCCCCAGCGTCACCTCTTGGCTGAGCGGCTCCAGGAAGATCGGCTCGACATCCAGCACCAGGGTAGTACAGGTGCCGCGCAGATCAAGTAAAGACGCTGGCGTGATCACCGTGCGCGGCGGGATCGGGGTAGCACTGCCAGCTTCGGGGGTTGCTGTCCCGGCGAGCACGCCAGTGGCGGCGAGCTGGCCAAGCTCATTGACGGTCAACTTCTCAACGGTCAGCCGGCCGGCGAATGTGCCACCATGCCTCAGACGCCCCGTGACCGGCATCTGCGTCAGCACACGCTTCACCCCCACAACCTCGCTATGCCCCAGCGGGACCGCACACCCCACCGCAATCACCACAAGCAGTAAGAACATCAAATGTCGTGGCATGGCAATATCTCCTTCTGCGAGGTACATAGCTATAAGGGGATTATACAATGCTCGGTCGGATTAAACAAAGGTACGTAAACCGCCATAGCGGAGTGATAAGTTGATTTAGCACTAGCGTGCCAGGAGCACCCCATCCTCCCACTGTCCGAGCACATTTTCGGCCAAAATGGTCGATGCGTGGAGCCCGATAGAATCTTGGAGCTTCTCGTCTGAGAAATCAGACTCGCCATGGAGATTGATAGGGTGCCACGTCCCCACCGAGCCATGGCGCACAGCGAGGAGTAATTCCTGCCGACGTTCCTCGCTGTCGGCGTCAGCGATCTTGTGGGTGAGGTAGAGATAGTTCCAGCAGATGATGGCGTTTTTCATCAAGCGCTGACAACCTGCCGCACTTTCCTGCTCGACCTTCTCCCCATAGAGGAATTCCTGGGTGTTGCCAAAGGACACGGCTCGGGCCAACTTCTTCATGCTTTCGCCTTTGTTGAGTTGCTTTTCCACGGCTTGCCGCAAGGCTAAGATGTCGGTATAACGCAGGAGGAAGTCCGATTTCGGAATCTTGCCAAACTCTTTGCGGGCGTGATACAGCGGAGGCTGGCGGGAGGAGGAATTGAGGCGTTTGAACAGCTGGGAGGCCGTGGCTTCCTTGCGGTTGATCGTGGCGAGACAGCGGAGGATCTCGTCCCATTGGTCGGCCAGGAGTTCGGGCTTGCTGGAGGCAGCCGGGAGCATCTTGTCGCCTTGCTGTTCATACCTTTTGCGCTTCTGGAACGCATAGAGCTGACCCGTCGCGAAATGCTTGATACGGGGCGCAAACGCAAAGCCCAAGAGATGCATCGCCCCAAAGAGGATTTCGCTGTAGCCGCTGGTATCCGTGGAATGGCTAGCACTTTTGACCACCTCATTATGCATCAACCCATCAATGACCTCGTGGGCCTCGTGTTCCGCCGCGCTCATAATGAGGGAATACGGCAGGAAGTGCCGCATGGCGATAAAGGTAGAGGCGCTGACACCTTGGTCCTGCCCAAAATACTTAAACGCGTAGCGGGCATGCCGGGAATCGACGGCGACTTCGAACTTCTGGCCATCGCTGGATGTATGCACGAGGCCATCGGCGTGGCGGTAGACGTGGGGGAGCGCCCAGTGCTCCATGCATGGCACGATCCGATCGTTCGCCCCATGGAGATTGTCCAGCGTGAAGTCCCCGTTGATCGTACTTTCCAGCTCCGCTTCCGAGAGCCCTGACGAAATGCTGGCGATCTTGCGGGTCCCAATAAAGCAGCCGTAGCCGGTAATCCCCGCAAAAAAGGTCCGGTCTGGCGGCTTGCTGCGGGTATGGGTGCCCCGCCAGGGGACAAAGGCCTCCAGAAAGTGCGCGAAACGATTGACGGTCGCCAGGACCTCCAACAGAGAGACATACCGCCTTTTGGGGAAGATCCTCCGCAGCGGTTCGCTGTCTTCCGGCTCGGCTTGCGGCGTACTGACGTGAAAGGAGCCGTCTTTCCGAAAGTGCACGTGCGGATGGTCGCCAGCCCGAATCCGCCGATTCGTCTGCTGGTATTGCTGATCGAGCTGGAGGGCGAGGGCGTCGAGGGGCGGCGGCCAGGCGGCCACTGGGGGCAGCTCCGCACGCTGCAGAGAGGCTGCACGATGGGTGTCCCAGGCCTGTTTGGCAATCAGATAGTCGTCTAAAGAGCGGTACTTGTACGAATGGCGCAGGTTCAGGACGCCGCCTTGCAGGGCCTCCGCGATTTTGATACAGAGGAGCGCTTTAGAGAGCGGGACCCGCAGCACGCCGGCGGCGTCCAGGACGGCGTGCTGCTCTGCGGGGGTCAAAAAATCCACAGGGGCTGTGGGGAGGACCTGGCCGGCGTGCGCTTGGTAATGCCCTAGCGCCGTCAGGAGGGCGCTGGTCTCATCCCCTTGCAACGCCAGGACCATGACGAGCTTCGCCCCCCGGTTGTGGAGCTTGCGGGAGCGCGCCGCAAGTCCCTCATAATAGACCCCATCATCGTCTGCCCCCAGCACCTGCGCCTTGCAGGAGAGCCGCGGTGCCTGGACGGCGCCGCGTTGGGGGCTCCCGGCGGTCAAGACGTCTTGAAGACGTTGCACCTTCGCAGGATCGGAGAGCGCTGGCCTGCAGGCGATCGCCTCGATCGCCTGTAACGGGCTCAACGCCCCTTGGTCCACACATTCCACGAAGGCTCGCGCTGCCTGGCGCTGCCCCTTACGCGCGGCATCATACGGCTCTTTGTGCTGCCGTTGACCGGCGTTAAGCGCCGTTTGGACGACCGTAAGCAGGATGTCGACGGGCGTAGCCTGGAGGCGGTAAAACGGATGCGCAATGAAACAGAGCAAGGGGAGATGGCGATCCTCATCGACTCGCCGAGCGACTTGAAAGACCTGGGATTTGAGCACGGCGTTGGCATAGTAGCGGAGCCCGTCAGGGGGCAAGTCCAGGGCTGCCATAATCGGACTGAACGCGGTGTGGAGGAGCTGGAGTGTGTGCCAGTCGTCGAGCGTCGCAGCGATCGTCGCAGGTTGCGTCGACTGGGCAATGGTCTTCAGGAGTGTCAGCTTGAAACGCTGGACGGGCGGTGGAGGCTCAGGGCCTTCCTCCGGCTTGGCCAGGAGGGCCTCGAGCAGCGCACGGCTCTCCGCCGGGACTTGGGCGGCAATCGCCTCAGTCAACGTGCCTTTGTGCCGTCGCATCTCCCTGACAATGAGCTCAGGTAACAGGGACGCACTGGGGATTGCCGTTTTGCGGCGCGCGCGGATGTCGAGGGCATGGAGGAAGATGGCCTTGGGCCGCGCTGGGGAGCGGATCAGGGAGTGTATCTCGGTGAGGAGGTGGTGCTTCGCCGGCTCCTCAAAGGCCTGAAATCCGAGGTGCTCCAGAATGATCGGGCGGTGTCGTCTCGCGGTGGTGTCCTCATACGCACGGAGAGCAAACATCCCAGGGAGCCCCCCCAACTGGCGGGCCACATAGATGGCATCACGGTCATGAAACTGGCGGGCAAAGAACCGATGCGTCGCCTTGAAAGAGCCCAACGTCAAGACGAAGCAGCGCTGATTGGGGTCGGCGTGCGGAAGGTACTCAGGAGCTGCTCGAGGCTGGGTGAGAGGGCAAAAAAGCGTTGTCGCTCCAGCGCGGTGAACACTGGAGGCGTTTCAAAGGTCGCGTATTCCGCGGGGGTGAGGATGTGCATGCGTGGCATGAGCGTCCCTTACACTGAATGAGAGTGAAAAGGTTCCTTTTAGATAGAAGAATTCTTTCAAGAAATGCCTTGATATGGGTGTATCTTCTCTCACACAATACCCCTGCTCCAGGACGTTTTCCTTGAATCTCCTCTTGCTGGGCATCACGATGGCTCCTCAACGTCCCTGCACGATCGCCTAC
>Ga0209180_10000781_pt1 | contig 15188 bp, 14 predicted proteins | sample CZO8metaG_3_FD_188355 | JGI IMG/M metagenome (GOLD analysis project Ga0209180, IMG submission 188355) | Vadose zone soil microbial communities from the Eel River Critical Zone Observatory, Northern California, USA - CZOApr15con2H2.8 metaG... | ecosystem: Environmental > Terrestrial > Soil >...
GGATGCGATGCTGAGCGCGATCGCGAGCGCGCCCGAGCCGAGGACGCCGGCCCGGCCGGCGACGATCAAGCTGCCGGTGACAAGCCCCAACCTGGTGGTCGAACGGAAGACGTGGGGGTTCGAGGTCCAGGGCGGACGAGTCGAGCACCTCGTTCAGCACACCAACCTCGACTCTGAGGGTTCGCTCGAACGCTTTCAGATCGAGCTCGACCGCCTTGGTGTCAACGAAGCTCTGGAGGGGGCCGGGGTCGAGCCTGGGGACACGGTCCGCATCGGCGGGATCGAGTTCGAATACCAGCCGTGAGCTCGATGGATGGACGTATCGGAGTGCTGGGTGGGACCTTCGATCCCATCCACATCGGGCACCTCGCGGCCGCGAAGGCGGCGATCGGTTGCGCGCGTCTCGACCGCGTCCTCTTCATGCCCAGCGGCCAGCCCCCACATCGGCCCTCGGCGGCCGCGAGCGCGGAGCACCGACTCGAGATGACCCGCCTGGCCACTTCCGAGGACACGCGCTTCGCTGTTTCGGACCTCGAGCTGCGGCGCCCTGGCCTGTCGTACACATCCGACACGCTTCGCGAGCTGCACGCGCTCCATCTAAGCGCGGAGCTGTTCCTCATCCTGGGCTGGGATGCGGCCAGGCAGTTCAGCACCTGGCACCGGCCCGAGGGGGTGCGAGAGCTGGCGACGATCGTGGTGGTCGCGCGCCCTGGCAGCGCGTCGCCCCAGCACGCGTACCTCGAGGCGGCGGGCCTCGGCGGCGACCGCGTGATCCTCTGCCTGGAACGCACGCCCGACGTATCCGCCAGCGAGATCCGCGGTGACATCAAGAACGGGCGATCGATCGTGGGCAAGGTGCCGCCCGCGGTCGAGCGATACATCGCAACGCATCACCTGTACGCTGAATAAATTGGCGCGGATCTCACGAGAACCGACGCCCCTGCAGCTGGCCCGGCTGCTGCGAGGCGCGGCGGTCGACAAGAAGGCATGGGACGCCGTCGTCATCGACGTCCGCGACAAGACCTCGATTGCCGACTACTTCGTAGTGTGCGAGGGAGAGACCGACCGTCAGGTGCGCGCGATCGCCGACGGGATGGTCGATGCGGCCAAGGACCGCCGGCTCAAGCCGATCGCGGTGGACGGGTACGACGACGCGACCTGGATCCTGCTCGACTTCGACTCCGTGCTCGCCCACGTTTTCCTGCCTGGCGAGCGCTCGTACTACGACCTGGAAAGCCTTTGGGGCCGGGCGGATAAACGTCGTAGAAAGGCCGGCTAGCGGCATAGGATTGGTGGGCCATGGCGCACCCGGTGGGCGGTCGAGGTAGCTCCCGTGGCCCTCAGCCGTCGTTCGGCGACCTCGACAAGCCGCTGTACACGATCAGCGTGGCGGCGGAGATACTGGAAACCCACCCTCGCACGCTCATGCTTTATGAGGACGCCGGCCTCATCGAGCCTTACCGCACCTCCACCAACCGGCGCCGCTACTCGCAGCGGGACATCAGCAAGGTCCAGGTCATCCACCACCTGACCCGCGAGAAAGGCGTGACCCTGGCAGGCGTCAGGCACATCCTCAGCTTGTTCGAGACGATGAAAAAGCATCGGGTCGAGCCCCCGGGCGACCTCAGGGAAGTCTTCGACCGTTACGCGCAGATCATCTAGATAGACAAGAGTGGAGCCTTAGGCCGGATTTACTGTCCCCCCTGCGACCTAGTGCAGGGACTTCAGGATCTGGATGATCGCCGGACCGAGGAGCACGATCCAGAGCACCGGGAAGATACAGCCCACCATCGGGAAAACCATTCGGGACGAGGCCGATGCGGCCCGCTCCTGCGCGGTCTGGCGCTGGCGCCGGCGCATCTCCGTCGCCTGGACCCTCAAGAGCCGCGCGATGGGTACGCCCATCTGGTCTGACTGCACGATCGATTCGATGAGGTGATGGAGGTCGGCGACACCGGTCGTCTCGGCCATGTGCTCCAGCGCGGCCATACGAGGCCGGCCGAGCCTTATCTCGCGCAGCACCTTGCCGATCTCGTCCCCGAGCGCGTTGTGAAACCGTTCCGTGATGCTCAGGAGCCCTTCGTCGAGGCTCATCCCGGACTCCACGACGAGGGTCAGCAGGTCGGTGGCCTCCGCGAGTGAGCGCTCGATCTGCACGCGCCGCTGCGAGATCCGCTGTTCGAGCCAAAGCCTGGGCGTCCAGTATCCGACGAATGCCGCGATGGCACCGGCTACCGGCGCCACCACAAGCGTTGGGATGGGCAGGCTTATGAGCAGCCCGAGGCTGAGCCCGATGATGGCGAAGAGCGCGCCCACGCCATAGCGAACCGCCTGAAACCCGGCGGGCGTGAGGCCGCCGGGGTCACCGGCGCGGCTCAGCTTCTGCCGCAGCGGCGCTGTCTCGTGAGCGGGCATGCGCGAGGCGAGAGGCCGGGCCAGCGCTTCGAGCTGCTTGATCCAGGTCGTGCGCACGGCGGGTGGCGCCCAGGCGCCGTTGGTGGCCGCGACGGGCTTGGTCTGATCGATGGCGACGAAATAAGCGACGACCACGATCGCGCAGATGACGCCTGCAGAAATCGCGATGAGGAATGGAGTGGTCATGCTTGCAACGCGGTCATGCGCCGGATGATGACGTTGCCGATCAGGATCAGCAGGCCCGCCACGCCAAGCAGGACGTATCCGACAAACGTGCTGGTCATCGGGGCAAAGTAGCCCGGGACGAAAACGTAAAGGCCCAGCCCGAGCAGTATCGGCAGGCCGGTGATGATGGTGGCGGAAGCTCTCGACTGAGCCGTGAGCACGCTCATGTCGCGCTTGGTCTGGACGCGGTCGCGAAGAGTGTCGGAGATGTTGTCGAGCACCTCGGCAAGGTTGCCTCCGACCCGAGTGTGCAGAAGGATCGCAGTGACGATGTACTCGAGGTCCGGGCTGTCGATTCGCAGCAGCAGCGCACTCAGCGCATCCTCCACTGAGGTGCCGAGGGTGATCTCGGTGGCCACCCGCTCGAACTCGGTCGAGACCGGTGGCTGCGACTTGGAGGCGACCGTCTCGAGCGCTCGGTCGATTGCATAGCCGGTCTTGAGCGAGTTGGAAAGCAGCTGCAGCATCCCACCCAGCTGCTCGTCGAACATGTTCTGGCGGCGCCGCTGCAGGTAATTGACGACGAGAGGCGGGACCACGAAGCCCACGGCGGCAATCACGATCGGTCCGATGGAGATGCCGAAACGGAACAGGCCGATCAAGGCCCCCAGCGCTACGGCCCCGATGCGGATCAGGAGGTACTCGGCCGGGGTGATGTTGAGCCCGGCCCGCGCGAGGTCTTCGGTCAGCGTGGGACGGCCGCGGACCCGTCGTCTAAGGCTCAAGCTATCGGCCGCCGGGCGAAGGAGCCGCTCTACGAGCTCCCTTGGGGTCGCCCGTGGAGGGGGTTGGAGATCGTCGGCCCGAGTGCGCTCCTTGCGGATGCGGTCAAGGCTCCAGAAGAACACGGCGATTGCCGCCGCCATGGGCACCGCCACCGCCAGGAGGCTCCTGAGGTCCATTTGCCTAAAACAGCGTCGGGTACGCCTTCTGGATGATCGGCAGCGTGACCCCTTTGGCCGAGTCGATGCTGGGGCAACCAGGATCCTTGGCCGTGTTGTCGGGCTGCAGATAGTCATGGAACGACTCGAGCGAATACTTCATTGCGGCGTATTGCAGGAACCAGGTGATGACCTCCGCCTGACACTGGGTCACGACGACGGTGAGGCTGCTGGCCCCTGACGTGCTCCCGCCCGAGCTGCCCTCACCGACACGGATGACATGCAGGTTGGTGAAAATCGTCATCGAGGCGACGTGGCCGGCAGTCGAAACCGTCGCAATCACAGAGATGTAATCGCCCGGCTGGATGAAACCCGCCACGCCCTGCTGCTCGCTCGTGGGGATGGTCAGCGCCACGAAGCCCGATGGGATCGGCAGATACTCCGACTGTGAGCCCAGCGCCTGGCTCGCCCGGACGACCTCATTGGAGGTGATCGCTTGCCCTGACAGGATCGTTACCAGGGGGATCATGCCCTGGACGTCCGTGATCTTGGCGAAGAAGACCTGTGGATAGTTGGAGGCGACCGGGATCCTCTTGACCTCGAGCGAGGCGGCGTCGATCGGCAGGCGAGGCGCCAGGTCCTTGGTGGCGACCACCACAGACTGGTATGGCACGTTGCTCGTTGTGCCGGCGTTCAGCGCCACGAGCACGAAGGCCCCGATCACGAGCAAAGCCAGAACAATTCCGAGGAGGGTGAACGGGCGCCTGGAGGTCAGGGCTCTAAAAGTGCTCAAGGCCGACCCATCATAGGCAAGATATCCGCGGTGCCGTCACAGTTAAGTCCCGCTTCGCGCCCTGCCAGGAAGCGCCAGTCAGGGCAGTCGATGGTGGAGTTCGCCCTGTCGTCCGTGGTCCTGATGCTCATCATCGGCGGGCTGATCGATATCGGCCGGGCGGTCGCGGTGTCGGAGGTGCTGTCGAGCGCGGCCCGCGAAGGGGCCCGCTACGGGGCCCGGTTCGATGCGCCGAATCTTGCGCACACATTCCTAACTGACGGGCAGATCCAGGGGACGGTCGACGCCGCCCTGACCGCGAGCTCGCTGCCGGCGTCGACCCTCAAGAACCCGAGCACCACCTGCCCGGCCCCGACCGACGGCAACGCGTATCACAACCCACCCTACGCCGCCTCCGCCTACCCCGCGAGCGCGAACCAGGTCTGGCTCTACATCTGCTACGACAACACGCCCGGGGTCGACTTCACCAGCCCTCCGCTCAACCAGAGCTTGCAGGACCTCAACGTGATCGTCCTTTACTCATACGGGCCGCTGACCCCGTTGATCAGCGCCCAGTTCGGCACCTTCCACATGGCTGCCAACGAGCACATCACGGTGCAGGGCCCGTGAGATCCAGCCTTCGGAAATTCTCCGGCCAGGAGTCCCAGGCGCTGATCGAGTTCGCGCTCATCTCGCCGGTGCTCTTGCTGCTTCTCTTCGGCATCGTCGACATCGGGCGCGCGGTCTTCTACTACGACACCATGGGCCACGCTGCTCGCGAGGGCGCTCGCACAGCGGTGCAGGCGCCCGACCGCCTGCCCACGAACGCGGACGTATTGACCACCGTCGTATCCCAGCTGGCAGGCGTCCAGGCTTCGGAGCCGTGTCCGCAAGGCCCAATCAGCAGCGCGACACCTCCGGACAACACTGCCTGGGTCTATGTGACGGAGCCCACCCCGCCCTCAACGGTCGAGACCAATCCGCCGATGAATGCGCCCGGCGGCGAGTACTCGGCCGCCGCTGCCGGCTCGTGCAGCGCCACCAATCCCGCTGCCGGCAACGCCCCATTGCAGGTGACGATCCGTTTCAACCTGATCCTCATCACCCCGGTGGTAGCGCAGGCCACCGCCAATCACATCGTCATCACAGCCACCGCCATCTTCAAGACGGAATATTGATGAAACTTCTTCAAGACAATGCCAAGTGGAGCTTCAGGCCGGATTTATTCCGGCCGTCACTAGGCGCGCCACTTTCCAAGCGCCACCCAGCGTGGCCGAGGAGAGGGGTCGGCCCGCGGAGGGGACGCCTGTCCCCTCCGCGAAATCAACGTGGGCAAGCCATTGTCCTCATCGCCATCATGCTGGCGGTCGTGGTGGGGATGGCAGCGCTCGCGATCGACGGGTCGCGCGCCTACGCGCTGCGCCGTGACCTCCAGGCTGCCGTCGATGCGGCCGCGCTCGCGGCAGGAGACAACCTTCAGCAAACGGGCAGTTACATCCTCGCGGAGCAGGCGGCGACGGCCAGCTTCGGGGCCAATATGCGGCTCTACAACGCCCCTTCGTGCCCAACGGGCTACGCGGCGCCTGACTCGACCCACAACCCGCGGAACATAACCTGCAATATCGCCGACACCGTGCTCACTCAGAGCGTGACGGCGCTCGGACCGGCCGGCACCCAGTTCACCATCAACGCCTCCAGGACGCTCGCGCTTGCGTTCGCGCGCATCCTGACCAATGGGACCATTCCCCGGCTTTCCGCCACTGCTTCGGGAGGCGTGAACAACCTGCTGTATACGCCGACGATCGCGGCCTTGAGCCAGGCGGGGTGTGGAGGCATGGCGGGCAATGCGATCACCACCACGACCGGCGGCACTCTGTATGTGGTCGGCGACATGGTTTCGAGCGGCGCCATCTCATTGGCAGGGACGGCGGAGGTCACTGGCGATGTCTATGCGCGCTGTCAGTCGTCGATTCCTGGGCTTACGACCCTGTGCTACCCAAGCGGGAACGCGACCCCGTGCACGTTTCCCGACATCGCCGGCCTGACGAAGTCGGGCTACAACTTCGTCGACCCCAACTACCCGCAGCCGGGGGTGACGGGAGGCCCGGCAAGCCCGCCAGGCAACACCGCGGTCCTACAGCCCGGTACATACGCGTCGGATCCCGGGCCCGCATTTGTCGCCAACCGTTGCTACTTCCTCGGCGCAGGTGTCTATCAATGGCAGCGCGGTTACACGAACAACGGCGCCTTCGTATCCAACGAGCTCCGGCCACCGGATGAGCCCGTGTACAACAACAACACCGTTCGCGCCGGCCACCAGCTGTGGAACACCGACGGCAACTGCGCCGGGGCCTTTCAAGTCACCGCTATCGGGGGGCCGCTCCCGATTCCCAATGAGGGCATGTGGGCCATAGTGCTCACGTCGGTGCGCACCGACACGTACAACGGCGTCTCCTACACGCGCGAGAGCGCGCCGTCGTATTGCCACACGGTCACCGTCGGCGACTTGCAGGTAATCCAGATCCAGGTCAGCAATGTTCCTGGGGCGACCTCGTACAACGTGTATGCCGCTCCTCCCAACAACGGATGCTCCGGGCCGTTTGGGCTGGCGGGCAGCATCCCCGTCCCGCCGCCGACTGCGGGGCCACCGGAAATGGGACAGAACGACAACACGGCCGCCTGCCCCGTTTACTCGGGCACCGGATGCAGCCTTGGCAACGAGACTGCCATCTTCAACTCGAACCTCCTCCCGTTGGGGTTTGCCCCGACCCTCGCGGCGCCGGGGCTGGTCCGTTCTCATCCGCCGTCGGGCGAAAATCCTCCCTTGAGGAGCAACCTGCCCAACGAGAATGCCAACCGTGCCGCCCCTCCCGCGGGCGATCGGGCCAACGAGAACGCGTGCCAGACGGTCGCCCGAGCGCTCGCGGTGTGCCCAGATGCGATCACTCCGGGGGCCGTTGCATTCGTGATCCCGAACGGTGGCTGCGTCAACGACACCAACAACGGCGATATCCGGGTCTTCAGCGGCTACCAGTACAACTGGATGGCGCTTTATGAGCCGGGCAACAACAACCCGCCCGCGAATACCTGCTCCAACTTCCTGGGGGCCGCCACCGACTCGGCGTTTATCGGGCTCGTCTACGCACCGGCGGCGGCGATCACCGTCAACAAAGCTTCGGCGTTCAGGACTGACGAGAACGGCGGGCTGATCGCGTACACGCTCACCTTCAGCAGCCAGCTGCCTACCATCATCGGCGACGCCGCCGACTTTGGACCGGTGCCGCCAGGAGCGCGACTGACCGGTTAGGTGCGGCTAGCGCTCGGCCGGCTCGGGCTCAACCGGTTCGGCCGGCTCGGGCGCTGCCCTTTCATCGTGCCGGCGCTCGTGTGACCTCGGCCGCTCCGCCACCGCGCCGTCGGCGCCGATCCCGCGCAGGCGCGCGTGGATTCCCGCCGCGGCTTTCGTATCGGCGAGCTCCTCGTAGCGACCGAGCGCGCCGTTCCACGCCGCCTTCGCGTCGTTGTTGCGCGCCAGGCCCCAGAATGCCTGGCCCCGCAGTGACAGCGCCTCGGCCCGTTCCCGGATCTTCTCGCCTGGGAGCAGCTGCAGGGTTCGCTCGACGAGGCGCAGCGCCTCTTCGAAGGCGCCCACCGCCATCGCGTTCGCAGCCGCAATCGCGAGGTAGCTCGACGTCCGGACTGCGTCGGCCGAAGTGCCCGCCTGGTAGAGGTGGTAGGCGATCTCGGCCGCGCGCTCGTTCGCGCTCTTGCCGTAGCTGCGCTCGAGCGTATCCGCGACGGCAAGGTGATACGCCTGCAGGCGCGGCAGCGGCAGCCCGGCGAGCACTCGCTGGCGGACGAGGTCGTGACTGAATCGGAATCGATCGGCCCCCGCCGTCCTCAGGAAATGGCTTCGCGTCGCTTCATCGATCGCATCGCGCAGCTCGTGGCCCGACAGCTCGCCGAAGGCCTCGAGCAAAGCGATGTTGAAATCGCGGCCGATGACCGCCGCCGCGACCAGCATGCGCTGCGCGGGCTCGCTCAGCCTCTCGAGCCGGCGGCCGATGATGCCGCGCACGCTGTTGGCCAGCTCGAGGTCCTCCTCCGTAAAGCTCGCCTGCACTCGACCACCGCCGCCGAGCATCGTTTCCGACTCGGCCATGTAGAGGTACGAGTGCTCGACGAAAAGAGGGTTGCCTTCGGTCGCCGCCTGGATGCCGAGGACCTGCACCGGTGTCAACGGCGTGTCGCCCATCGCCGCCACCATCTTCTCGACGTCGCGGTCCGAGAGCCTGCCCAGAACGATGCGCTGGGCGCGGCGCCTGCGCAGGAGTCGGGACGCTGCGGTTGTGAACGGACGCGTCGAGTCGAGGTCGGATTCCCAGTAAGTGCCGAGGATGACCACGCGGCTGCCGCCCAGGCGCTCGGCGAGGTCGCGAAGCAGGAGGACGGTCTCGTCATCGGCCCATTGCAAGTCGTCGAGCACGATCAAGAGCGGCTTGGCGCCCTGGCAGCCGGTCAGGAATTCGAAGATCGCGCGGAACAGGTGCTCGCGCAGCTGGTCGGCTGGAACCTCCCGCGGCTGGGCCACTCCGCGCAGCTTCTGCCTGAGGCCCGGCACGAGCTGGGCCAGCAGAGGGCCGTTGCCGCCGACGGCATCCTGCATCGGCCTCGCGGCCGCGCTGGCCACTGCCGCCGTGAGCGCCTCACGGAAGGAGGCCAGCGGCGCCACGTCCTGCTCGGTGCAGCGCCCGCTCAGTACCCACCATCCCTTCCTCGCCGCCTCGGTGGCGATCTCAGAAGCGAGGCGCGACGCGCCGATTCCGGGCGGGCCGGCGAGGAAGACCATGCCGCCCGAGCCGGTGGCGGCCCGATCGAGCGTCATCCGGATATCGAGGCGCTCCTGCTCGCGGCCGACGAAGCCATCGCCGGAGGGCAGGGCCGCAGTCTGCGAGGGAGCCACGACCCCTGTCACATCGTGCAGGCGGAAGCGGTCCGGGAATCCCTTGAGTTTGTAGCGGCCGCGATAGTCGAACTTCATCTCCGCCACGGGACCCACCAGGTTCCGTACGACTTCGGAGACCAGGATCTCGCCGCCCTTGGCCTTGCCGGCCACGCGCGCGGCCACGTTGACGGCGGCGCCGAAGATGTCGCCCGCCTCCTCGACCACCTCGCCGGTGTTGAGACCGATGCGGATCTTGAGCTTGCGCTCAGGATTCTGCTTGCTGTATTCGGCGATTCCGCGCTGAATCGCGATGGCGCATTCGACTGCATGCCGGCTCGACCCGAAGCTGACCATGACTCCGTCGCCAAGGCCTTTGATGCGGCGACCCGCATGCTCTGTGATCTTCTCCTCGATGATCGATTCGTACGCCTTCATGATCTCGTGCGAGAGCGTGAAGCCTCGGCTCGAAAGCATCTGGGTCGAGCCCTCGACGTCGGTGAACATGATCGTCACCGTGCCCTCGCTCTGGCCGGCCGAAAGACTGCTGATGATGGTCTCGGGTGTGAGCGCCTGCGTGGGGTTCACCGTCTGCCCGAGTCCCTCGGCCACCGCCCTCAAGAGAGCGGGGTCGGCCCGGAAGCCGGCTTCGCCCTGCGGGTACTTGACCAGCTGGAGCAGGCCCGCCTCGACCGCCTGGCGCAGCTCGCGCGCCGCCGACTCCTTGCTCAGCCTGTTCGGCTTGGCGTAATCGCTGGCCTTCAGCTCCGCGCCCTCGAAAGCCTGGGTGATGGCCGGGGCCAGCCGAAGGTTGAGGCCCCTGCGCGTAGTGAGGCTTTCGACGATCGCCTTGATCCTTCGTGAGGCGCCGATAGCCGCTGGGCCGGCCGTGTGGGTGATCGGCAACATGCCCGCAAAGCCGCTGGAGGCCGCCGCCGCCATGTTGCCCAGGGCCGAGGTGGCACGAGCCATCGCAGTCGCGGCCTGCAGAGCCTGCGAGGCATTTGAATCTTCCTCGGCCGAGCCGGGAGACTGGTATCTGGACGGGATGGCGGCCGGCGCTGCCGCGCCGAGCTCGGGCGCCGGCGTGCCGGCGGCTGCGGCGCCAGACTGCGAACGTGCCCGCGGGGGCGGGGCCTCGGTCTGCAGGACCTGCTCTCGTGGAGTGGAAGGTGAGACGGCCTGAAGGTCGGCGACGGCGGAACGCGCAGCGTCGATCAGCTTGCGCATCTCCTCCTGCATCTCGGGCGTCGACGCCATCGTGCTGGCCGGCTCCGTGGGCGACGACTGCACGGTGTGCTGCTGCTGCGTCGGCTTCGCATCGCCCGGCCGGTCGGAGCTGAAGGGCACGACGACCACCTGCCGGACCACGTTCTCGCCGCCGCCCCGCTGGCCGCTCATCAGCGGATCCTTGACCACCGGCATCATGCTGTCGGACCCGGCCGGGACGAAGCGGGACTTGACCGGATCGAACAGGTCGCGGTCGACCTGCACCCCGTAGAAGGCGGCCTTGTCGAGCGAGGTCGGGATGTAGCCGGTGGCGTTGTATTCGAGGCGCAGGTCCGCGCCCATGCCGAGCAGGAAGATGTCGCGCAGGATGGCGCCGTTGGAGTCGTAACCGACCACCTCGGCGATCTGCGCGATCTTGCGGCGGCCGTCCGGCATGCGCGCCTGGTGGACGATGAGGTTCACGGCCGATGCGATCTGCGCCCGCACGGCTTCGAACGGGATGTCGATCGACGCCATCATCACCATCGTCTCGAGGCGGGACAGGGCGTCCCTCGCCGAGTTGGAGTGGATCGTGGACATGCTGCCGTCGTGCCCCGTGTTCATGGCCTGGAGCATGTCGAGGGCTTCGGCGCCGCGGACCTCGCCGACCAGGATGCGGTCGGGGCGCATCCGGAGGCTGTTGCGGAGCAGCTGCCGGATGGTCAGCTCGCCCTTGCCTTCGACGTTGGGCGGACGGTGCTCGAGGGCGATGACGTGCGGGTGGTCGATCTGCAGCTCCGCGGCGTCTTCGATCGTGATCACGCGCTGGTTGTGCGGGATGAACCGCGCGATGACGTTGAGGGACGTCGTCTTCCCGGAGCCGGTACCGCCCGAGACGAGAACGTTCATGCGTCCCAGCACCGCCGCGCTCAGGAATTCCGCCATCGCCGGGCTGAGGCTGCCCTCCCGCGTGAGGTCTTCCATGCCCAGGACCGCGTCCTTGAACTTGCGGATGGTGAGCGCGGCGCCATGGATGGCCGCCGGCCGGATGATCGCGTTGACACGGCTTCCGTCCGGGAGACGGGCGTCCACCATGGGGTTGAGGCCGTCGATGTGCCTGCCCGTGGTGGCGACCATGCGGCGGATCGTCTCGAGCAGCTGGTTCTCGTCCTCGAACCGGACCTCGGCCTTGGTGAGGACGCCGCGCCGCTCGATGAAGACCTGGTCGGGGCCGTTGACCATGATCTCGCTCACGGAGCGGTCGTGGAGCAGGCCGTCGAGCGGTCCGTAGCCGACCGCCGCGCGCAGGATGATGTCGGCGAGGGTCGTCTTTTCGGGGGCGCTCAGCTCGATGCTGTCTTCCGCCAGGAAACGGTCGAGGTGGGTGCGCACGGCCCGCGAGAAGGCGAGCGTGTCGCCGGTCGTCAGGCCGACGTCTCGGATCAGCGCCAGGCGGTCCCGGAAATCACTGGCGAGCTTGTTGAGGTCGCGACCCTGCCGGGCCGCGGCTTCCATGATGTCGCTGCGCCGCCGGTGCGGCGCCGGGGCATCGGTGGTGGTGCTCGTCCAGGCGTCTACGAACTGCATCTCCAGGAGCGCGGCCGTGGCGGCGAGCGCGGGGATGACGCGCTGGCTCTCCGTGAGGCGGATCTTGATCGCGAGGCCCGCGCCGTCAGCACCCTGGCTCGGATCCATGTAGGCGGCGATCCACTCGCCGTCGCGGAATCGGAGGATGGCCCTGCGCGCGGCGGTCTTGTCTCCGGGATCCGACTCGAGATGGGGGTCGTCGACGGAGCCGAGGACCACATACTTGATGTCGCGCGAGGGGATCCATCGGGCGCGCTCGGCGTCCGGGGGCGTGAAGATGGGAAAGCCCTCGCCCGTGAGGACGCGCGCGTCCGACTCCCCATCTTCGAGGCCGCCGTCGAGGCGGTGCACCGACACCCTCACGCGCGTGCCACGTTTGACATCGGCACGCTGCGGGATCGGTGTAGTCGCGTCCCCAGTCGGGAGTGGTTCGCCGTTGGTTGACTGCGTGGTCTCCACGTCACTCATCGGCCGATAACCCCAGGCGATGATAGCCCCGGCCCACCGTCATCCAACCCACATAAGTGGACAGGTTCTGGGCTCAACGTGGCAACCCATGACGCTCAGGCGGCCGGCGCCGATCGAGCACCCACTTCGAACCCGGCATGCGCTTGGCCACGCCCTTCACCTCGGCGGCACGAGCCGACAGCGCGGCCGCGCTTGCGTAGCTGCCCGGCTCGGCGATGACTATGCCGATCGACACCGACACGAATTCGGCCCGGATCTTGTTGCCGTTTCGCTCCTCGTACTCGATCCAACCGCGCTCGCGGTCGACCAGGTCGTAAAGGGCGGGCACCGCGATGTCGAAACGCTTGGTGATCTCGTCGGCGATCGGCTCGGCACTCTGTGGTTCGGTGAGGATGACGAAGTCGTCGCCGCCGACGTGGCCCGCAAAGTGCTTTTTCGAAGGAATCTCCTCGAGCGTCTCGAAGATGATCGTAGACAGCGTCTTGATCACGTCGTCCCCGCGCACGAAGCCGTAATGGTCGTTGTAGCTCTTGAACGCATCGATGTCCGGATAAAGGACCGCGAAACGCTCCGGCGCAGCCAGGCGCTGTGTGATCTCGCGCAGGATGTCGGAGTTACCGCTCATCCCCGTCAGGGGATTGAGGTCGCGTGTGGTGGTGGCACGAGAGATGACTGCGCGGAGCCGGGCCACGAGCTCTTCGGGGATGAACGGCTTGGTCACGTAGTCGTCGGCGCCGTTGAGCAGGTGGTCGACCTTGTCCTTCAGGGAGCTGCGAACGGTGAGGAAGACGACCGGGATCAGGCGCGTGCGGAAGTCTTTGCGAAGCTCCGCCAGGATCTCCTCACCTGTGGTGGCGCCGAGCATGCTGTCGAGCAGGATGATGTCGGGCCGCCAGTCGACTACGGCGTCGTGGGCGGCCCGGCCGTCACCGACCGTGACGCACTCGAAGCCCGCGCGTTCCAGGACGCGCTTGACGAGCTTGAGCATCTGCTCATCGTCGTCGACGACCACCACGAGATCTCGACCCGTCTGGGCCGCCTCGGACGGCGCATCCTTGGCGGCGCCGGCCCGTCTGACGGCGGTCACGACGCGCCCGCGGCAGGCTCCGAATCCGGCGCGTTGCCGCCGCGGTGCCGAAGCTTTTCGGTGAGCTCGAGCGCCCGCTCGGCCGCGGTGCGGATCTCGGCGATGTCGGCCTTGATCGCCTCGGGATCGGTGGTCTCCCCGGCGATGAGCTCGCAGTAGTTGACGATCACCGCAAGCAGGTTGCGGAAGTCGTGGGCCAGCACGCGGTCCGGGTCGGGCTGCTCCGTCCGGTCGCTCACAGCCGCTTCACCAGTCGCCACGTGTTCACCTCGCCTTCGCGTTGGTATTCCAGCTCATCGAGCGCCTTGTGAGCGATCGAGAGGCCGCGGCCGGTCTCCACCGTGGGAGCAGGCATCGCGGGGGTGAGCTGATTATGAAGTGGCGGTCCCCAATCGGTTAACAAAGCAGTTAGCGTTTCCGACTCCAGCCTCAACTCGAACTCGACCAGGGGCTCGGCGGAGCCTGGCGGCAGGGCGTAGCGCAGCACGTTGTTGCCGATCTCGGCGAGCGCCGTCTCGAACAGGATCAGGGGGCGGTCCCCGGCGCTGCGGCCCATGTGCTCGCGTACGAGCTGCACCGAGCCGTGAAGCGTCTCCAGGCCCCCTTCGAGGCGGGTCAGCTTGGCGCGGAACTCGAACGATCGCCCTGAGGTCCTCTGCGCGACGGGGTCAGAAATCAGTCAGGGCTTCCTCGACTGTGGCGAAGTACGGAAACACCCGGTCCAGGGTGGTCAGCTCCAGGACCACCCGAACCTGCTGGTTCGGCGCCGCCAGTCTGAGATCGCCCTTGGAGGTCCGCACCTGCTTGAGTGCAGACACCACCGACCCGAGGCCTGAGCTGTCGACGAAGGTCACCCCTTCCATGTCGATGACGAGCCTGGGATGACCGTTCTTCTTCATCGCCTCGCTGACGGCCTCTTTGAGCGCGGGCGCGCCCACGACGTCGAGGCGGCCGGATGGTGCCAGCACCGTGACACCCGAGTCAGTCTGCCGGGTCTCCACGTCGAGGGTCACAGGTTCGACTTCTCCATGCCCAGAAAGCCTATATCGGCCGGGCCCCGATTCGCCCCCCTTACACTCCTGGGCAATGGACCCCAGGGACGGAGGTGATCGGCAGCGGCTCCTGATCGTCGAGGACGAGCAGCCGCTGGCGCAGGCGATGGCGCGCACGCTGCGCAGCCGTGGCTTCGAGGCCGACATCGCACTCTCGGGCGCGGAAGCCAGGCAGCGTTTCGAGGCTGTCGACTATGCCCTCGTGCTCATGGACATCCGCCTGCCCGACGAGTCCGGCTACGGGCTGCTGGGCGAGCTGAACAAGAAGGATCCTCAGCCCGCGGTGGTGATGATCTCCGGCGTCGACGATCCAGAGCTGGGTCGGGCAGCGGTCGACCACGGCGCGTACGGCTACTACGTCAAGCCGGTGGGAGCCACCGAGCTCTACCTCGCGAGCGTGAATGCCCTCCGACGCCGCAGCCTCGAGCTCGAATACCGCGCCAACCTTCAGCGGCTCGAGTCGATGGTCGCCGAGCGCTCCGACCAGATGGCGCGAGCCGCGGCGCTGCAGGCGGGCATGCTGCCGGCGTCGCCGCTGCGGGGTCAGGGT
>Ga0209180_10000783_pt1 | contig 15173 bp, 7 predicted proteins | sample CZO8metaG_3_FD_188355 | JGI IMG/M metagenome (GOLD analysis project Ga0209180, IMG submission 188355) | Vadose zone soil microbial communities from the Eel River Critical Zone Observatory, Northern California, USA - CZOApr15con2H2.8 metaG... | ecosystem: Environmental > Terrestrial > Soil >...
CCGCATGGTGGTGCAGCGCGACACCGGCGGCCAGTTAGTCACGCTTTTCGCGATGGTGGCGCTGGTGCTGCTCATCGCTTGCACCAACGTGGCGAACCTGCTGTTGGCCAGAGGCGCCGCGCGACAGCGCGAATTTGCAATCCGGGAAGCGCTCGGAGCGAGCCGCGCAAGAATCATTCGTCAACTCCTCGTGGAGAGCCTGTTATGCGCGTTCGTCGGCGGGTCACTGGGCGTGGTTCTCGGCTCGTGGCTGATTGGCGTACTAACGCCGATTGTTGTTGCGAACGAGGGGATTCAAGGACTTACGCCGCATCTCGATTCTACGGTTCTGGTCTTCGCTGTGGGGACCAGTTTGCTCTCAGGAATTTTCTTTGGAATCGTTCCCGCGTTTCGCGTCACGCGGTCCTCGGTCTCGGAGACGATCAAGGATCAGGGATCGACATCCTCGGCCAGCGTTTCCCACGTTCGCTTTCGTAAGACACTGGTTGCCGGGCAAGTCGCGTTCACGATGTTGCTTCTCGCAGGAGCGGCGCTGTTCGTTCACACTCTGTGGAATTTGCGCAACCTCGATCTCGGGCTCAGAACTGAAAATGTGATCTCCTTTTCGATCGCGCCCGCTCTCAATGGATACAGCACGCAACGCAGCATTGCGCTAGTCGATCAGTTGCGTGCCCGTGTCGCTTCCTTACCTGGTGTGCGCTCCGTCGGCACGGCCGAAATTGCCGCGCTCACCGGCGACGATGAAGGCGCCAACATCACCGCCGAGGGGGGCATACAGCTTCCCGAGGATCTTCGGGATGTAAACTATGTGTCTGTCAGCTCAGCCTACTTTTCGACGCTGGGAATACCCCTGTTGTCCGGTCGTGAATTTACCGACGCCGACGGCGCGACGAGCCCTAAAATCGCAGTGGCAAGCGAAGCGATGGTTAAGCGCTTTTTCCCCGGACGCAATCCGCTCGGGATGCATTTCGCCTTCGGAGGTGGCAGCAAGGTCAAGCCGGACATTGAAATCGTCGGCGTTGTCAAGGATGTAAAGCAGGACCACGTGCGAAGCGTGACACCGAATCCGTACGTTTACCTCCCGTATTCGCAGAGATCCAAGCTGTCGGGCATGACTTTTTACGTAAGTTCCATCCGGGATCCTCTGCTGCTTGGCCCTGAATTGCAGAGTCAAGTCCGCCAGCTCGATGCGACCCTGCCTGTCGACAACGTCAAAACCATGGAACGCGTGGTGGAAGAAGATTTGTTTCCGGCAAGGATGGTGGCGGTTCTCTCAGCGACCTTCGCCGCCTTGGCAGCGCTGTTGTCGGCTCTGGGCATTTACGGCGTCCTGGCTTATCTGGTGGTGCAACGCACGAGGGAGATTGGGATTCGCATGGCGCTTGGCGCGAAAGCCGGCGATGTGCGGTGGCTGATTGCCAAGGAAGTTGGCGCAATGGTGATCGCTGGAGTAACCGTCGGAGTGCCGCTGGCCTATGCCCTGGGTCGCCTTAGTGAATCATTGCTGTTTGGTGTTAAGGCCGGGAATCCTTCGGCCTACTTGCTGGGACTTGGACTGATCGCGGCGGTAGCGCTTGCGGCATGCTGGATTCCGGCGCGGCGGGCGACCCAGGTCGATCCGCTGGTGGCATTGCGCTATGAGTAGGGGCGCTATGAGTAGGAGAGCTTGATGGAAACACTTTGGCAGGACGTGCGCTACAGCTTGCGAGTGTTGGGCAAAAATCCCAGCTTCGCGGCGATAGCGATTCTGACGTTAGCGCTTGGTATTGGCACGAACACAGCCCTCTTTTCCGTGGTCAACGGTGTTCTTCTCCGGCCATTACCCTATCCACAGCCCGATAGGATCGTCGCTATCTCCGAGAAAACAGCAAGTTTCGAGAGATCCTCGATTTCTTATCCGAATTTCCTCGATTGGCAGCGCGCCAATTCCACATTTTCATCCATCGCGGCTTATCGCAGCGACGATTTCAGTATGACCGGAAGCGGAGAGCCAGAGCGCGTGCGCATTGGCATGGTTTCTGCCGGTTTCTTCGAGATTCTTGGCGTAACTCCAGCCCGTGGACGCCTGTTCACACCACAAGAAGACCGGCTCGGCACGGCGCCTGTCGCGATTCTTAGCGCGGGCCTGTGGCAACGCAAGTTCGGTTCTGCGCCAGACATTGTCGGAAAGAGAATCACCATGAATGGCGTGGCCTACACCGTGGTTGGCGTCCTGCCTGCGAATTTTTATTTTCAAGGTGCGAATTATGATCGAGCCAAGAATGTCTTTATTCCCGTCGGGCAATTCACGGATCCAAGCTTTCAGGAACGCGACGTGCACGAAGGGACACGCGCGATTGGCCGTCTAAGACCCGGCGTGACCCTCACCGCTGCCCACGCCGACATGGATCAAATTGCGACTAATCTTGCCGTGACCTATCCGGACGCGGACAAAGGTGCGGGCATAACCTTGATCCCGCTCAAGAAAGATATCGTTGGCGATGTCGAACCGTTTCTGTTGGTCCTGCTCGCAGCGGTTGGATTTGTGTTGCTCATCGCGTGCGTAAACGTTGCGAACCTTCAATTAGCCCGCTCGACGAACCGCACCCATGAATTTGCCGTTCGATCCGCTCTCGGAGCGGGCCAGTCTCGCGTCATTCGGCAGTTGCTTACGGAGAGTATCCTGATCGGCTTGGCTGGGGGCGCACTCGGTTTGTTATTGGCAGGTTGGGGAACCCAGGCGGCGCTGCGCGCTCTTCCGGAAACCCTCCCGCGGGCTCAAAGCGTCGCTCTGGATGCTCGCGTTCTTTTCTTCACCTTCGTCATTTCCATTTTGGCGGGCGTAATCTTTGGCCTCGCGCCAGCGCTCAAAACGTCGCGCCCAAATCTCCAGCATAGTTTGAAGGAAGGCGGCCGGGGAGGAAGTGGCGCGCATCACCGCGCCCAAGGCGTATTTGTGGTCATCGAGATGGCCATGGCGCTGGTCCTTCTGATTGGTGCCGGGTTAATGATCCGCAGCCTGGTTGACCTGTGGAGTGTGAATCCTGGTTTCAATCCTCGCGGCGTAGTGACCTTCTCCGTGTCGTTGTCACCCTCTCTCGGCGTTAACGCGGCCACCGCGCGATCCGCACTTCGCCAATTGGATGACACGCTGCAGAATGTCCCGGGCGTGGAAGCGGTAGCCTCCACCGGTGGCTCTCTACCCCTGACCGGCGACAGCGAATTTCCTTTTTGGCTCGAAGGCCAGCCCAAACCCGCCAACGAAAGCGAAATGAAGCAGTTTCTCTATTACGGGACGCAGCCAGGATACTTGAGCGCGATGCAAATTCCTCTGCATCGTGGACGATTTTTTACCAAGCTGGACGCCGAACATGCGCCGCCAGTGATTGTCATCGATGAAGACTTCGCGCGCGAATATTTTCCGAAGCAAGATCCCATGGGCAAGCGAATTCATGTGGGCATCCTGAACACAGAGCCGGAGATTATCGGCATTGTTGGGCACGTCAAGCATTGGGGCCTGGATACGGATGGTGATTCCCAGCACCCGATCTTAGCGCAAGCATATATGCCGTTTACGCAAATCCCAGATCGGTTTTGGAGCGGACCACCTTATTCGCAGGTAGTTGCCCGAATAAAGGGACCGGCCGAGGGAATGCTCCCGGTCATTCGAGATGCCGTCGAAAAAATGAACGGCGAGAACGTGCTCTTCGACGCCAAGTCGCTCGAAGAAGTCGTAGGGGATTCGATGGCCGCGCGCCGTTTTACGATGGTTTTGCTCGCCGTTTTCGCCGGACTGGCCCTTCTCCTGTCGAGCATTGGCATATACGGCGTGATTTCTTACGTGGTGGGCCAGCGCACCAATGAGATCGGCATTCGCATAGCTCTCGGCGCGCAGCAGCGTGATGTTTTGCGTCTCATGCTTGGCGAAGGCATGAAGATGGCCTTGATAGGCGTCGCCATCGGCATCGCTGTCGCGCTTGGACTCACGCGCCTGATGGTCAACATCCTTTTCGGCGTAAGCGCAACCGATCCCCTAACGTTTTTTGGAGTGGCGACGTTGTTAGTTGTAGTGGCCTTGGTGGCGTGTTGGATTCCGGCGCGGCGGGCCACGCGAGTCGATCCGCTAGTGGCGCTGCGCTATGAGTAGGAGCAGCTGATGCAAACACTCTGGCAGGACGTGCGATACGGGCTGAGAATGTTGGGAAAGAATCCCGGCTTGACTGCTGTCGCAGTCCTGACACTGGCACTGGGTGTTGGCGCGACGACGGCGATTTTCAGTGTGGTTTACGGCGTGCTGTTGCGTCCACTGCCGTATCCCGATTCGAACCGGATCATGGCCGTCTCTGAGATCACCTCGAAGGGCAGGCCGTCGCGAATTGCTGATCCGAACTTCGATGACTTTCGCGATCAAAGTCGCAGCTTCCAAGCGATTGCGAAATACAATGAGGGCATTGCGTCGGTTTCGGGAGGTTCGCAGCCTACGCGCACGACGGTTGCAGGCGTCTCGCCCGATTTTCTCAAGGTTTTCAGTATTCAGCCGATCTTGGGAAGGGATTTCAGCGCTAACGATGCAAAAAAGGGAGCTGGTCGTACCGTTCTGGTCAGCTATGGATATTGGAGGCAGCATCTCGGCTCACCGCGGGATCTCTCGCAAGCGCACCTGAAGATCGATGCCGGGGTCTATTCCGTGATCGGCGTGCTGCCGGAAGGATTTCGGTTCCCACCGGAAGTGGATCTGTGGCTGCCAGCGGATTTAGACGGCGAAAACCCAAGCAGGACGTCGCACAACTACAATGCGGTTGGGCGGCTCCGTGACGGTGTGACTGTCAAGCAAGCGAATCAAGAGATCGCCGCGATAGCCCGGCACATTCATGATGCTTCGAGCGAACAAGGAGATTATCTCCTCAAAGACGGAATTGTCATCCCACTCCAAGACTCGATCACGGGCGAAGCTCGCTCGCCCCAGCTGGTGCTGGTCGGCGCGGTCGGATTTCTGCTGCTGGTAGCGTGCGCGAACGTGGCGAATTTGCCGCTGGCACAAGCGTCGGTTAGGGTGCGCGAGCTTGCCATTCGCTGCGCGCTCGGTGCGGCGCGCGGACGGCTGGTCCGGCAATTCCTTACGGAATCGTTCCTGCTTTCGCTGGCTGGCGGAGGCCTTGGCGTCCTGGCAGCGCGCTGGGGTGTGGCAGGCTTAGTGGCGCTGGCGCCGGAAAATCTGCCACGGCTGGACAGCGTCTCGATCAGTATTCCAGTACTTGCGTTCGCGTTCCTCCTTTCCTCGGCGGTTGCCGTCGGCCTCGGAGCGTTCACCGCCATCCGCGCGACTTCCGGGGATCCGCGGAAGGGCTTTGCGGAAGGTGGCCGTGGACCAGCGAGTTCGCGACACGGCCAGGGCGTTGGCCGGGCAATCGTGGCGGCGCAGATCGCGATCACATTGGTTCTGGTGGTCGGAGCGGGATTGCTCGGGCGCAGCCTGGTGAAAGTGCTCGAGGTAGATCCCGGTTTCCGCGTGGATAAAATTGTCACGATGGACGTCTCGCTTCCCTGGGTGGAAGATCCGAGCGCAAAGGCGAGCCAGACACGCTTCTTTTCAAACCTAATCGCCCGGCTCAAACAAATCCCGGGCGTCCGCCAGGTTGGCGCAACCAGCGGCCTGCCACTGGTGGATGGCGGCCTTCCCGATGGAATGTTTCTGCTGATGACGCAAAGTGAGATGCCCAAAACCACGGATGCTTTTGCTTCGTTGTTCCAGCAAAAAGAACGTATAGGAATTGCGGATTTCTGCGTCGCCACGGACGGATACTTCAAGGCTCTCGGGATTCCGCTGATTCGAGGTCGAATCTTTGACGAGCGCGACGGCCCGGATTCTCCGCACGTCGCCGTGATCAGCGAATCGCTTGCGCGCGAGCGGTGGCCCAATCAGGATCCGATCGGTCACACGATTGAGTTTGGAAACATGGATGGCGACTTGCGTTTGCTCAACATCGTCGGGATCGTTGGTGACACTCACGAATATGGCCTCGATGCGCCACCGCGTCCCACCGCTTACGTCAATTTGTTCCAGCGGCCGCGCCCGGCGATCTCATTAACGATGTTGAGCGATGCCGACACGCGCCTGCTCACATCCGCAGCGCGTGGAATCCTGCAGGATCTCAACCCAGAGATTCCGGCGAAGTTCCAGACGCTTTCGCAAGTCTATTCCGCCTCGCTCGGCTCGCGGAAATTCAACGTCATTCTCATCGGATTCTTCGGAATCACCGCGCTGCTGCTCGCAACGGCAGGGGTGTTTGGCGTGATGGCCTATTCCGTCGCGCAGCGGACCCGCGAAATCGGCGTACGCATGGCGCTGGGTGCCTCTTCTAGAGGAGTTTTGGGGATGGTACTTGGACAGGCGACGGCGACCGCGGCAGTTGGCGTTGTTATAGGAATAGCCGGAGCATTCGCGCTGACTCGGTGGATGCAGTTCCAACTGTTTGGTGTTAGCCCAACAGATCCGCCGACCTTTGTGGGTGTTGCTCTGCTGCTGATTCTGGTTTCCTTGGCCGCGTGCTACTTCCCCGCGCGGCGCGCGACGCGAGTCGATCCGCTAGTGGCATTGCGATATGAGTAGGAGATGTTGATGTCGAAACTTTGGCAGAACGTGCGCTTCAGCCTGCGAATGCTGGGAAAGAATCCCGGCTTCACTGCCGTCGCCGTTTTGACTTTGGCATTGGGAATTGGGGCTAACACCGCGATTTTCAGCGTGGTGTATGGGGCGTTGCTGGCACCGCTGCCGATGCCGCATCCCGAGCAGTTGGTGATGGTATGGTCGGACGATGCTGGGCGAAATGTTGTGTCGCCGGGTGATTTTTCGGACTGGAAACAGCAGAATTCGGTGTTTCAGAAAATGGTTGCGTGGGACGAGGCAACGTTTAGCTTGTCGATCGACGGCCATCCGCAAACTTTGCAGGCTCGCGTCATGTCGCCGGGTTTTTTCGATATGCAGGGGATACCGCTCTCAAAAGGCCGCGATTTTGTCGACGAAGAAGGAGACCCCGGTAAGGAACATGTCGTGATCCTGACAAATCGTTTGTGGCGAGAGCGTTTTGGCAGCGATGTGGCGATCCTGGGGCGGAAGGTGCGGCTGAATGCCGAGACTTACGTTGTCGTTGGCGTGCTGGCCGCGGGAATGCCCGATCGCTACGAAGCGCAACTGTTTGTGCCCATGGCGCTAAGGCCGGATCAGATCACCCACGAGCGTCATTGGATGACGGTGATGGGAAGGCTGAAACCGGGAGTTACGCTGCAGCAGGCGAACGCCGACATGAACAACGTGGCGCGGCGCGTTGCGGAGACATATCCCGTCTCGAACAAGGGTTGGGGCGTGAAAGTGGAACCGCTGAAGAATGATTTCACGAGCCGCGACACGATCAAGGACTTGTGGCTGCTGATGGGGGCGGTGGGATTTGTGCTGCTGAGCGCGTGCGTGAACGTGGCGAATCTGTTGCTGGTGCGCGGGACCGTTCGAAAGAAGGAGGCGGTGCTCCGTGTTTCGCTGGGGGCGACGCGCGGGCAGCTCTTCGCGCAATTTATTTCGGAGAGCCTGGCGCTGGCATTGATCGGCGGAGCTTTGGGAGTGGCGCTGGCAGGGATGTTGCTGAGAGTGATCGTGGTGTTGCTGCCGGAGTTTTCGATACCGACAGAGGCGGACATTCGCTTGAATGTGCCGGTGCTGCTGTTCAGTATGGCGGCGACGATCATGGCGGGAGTCTTGTGCGGGTGCGCGCCCGCATGGCAGACGTCGCAGTGGAACCTGAACGACACACTGAAAGAGGGCGGGCGATCGGGCGGCGCGAGCCGCCATGGATTGCGGCGAGGTTTAGTCATCGCTGAATTTGCCCTGGCACTGACGCTGCTTGCCGGCGCGGGACTCCTCATTCACAGCTTCTGGAAGTTGACGCGCGTGGACCTGGGGTTTCGACAGGAACATGTGCTCACGGTGGGCGCAGGCTCCAGGCAAGTGCTTCTTTTGGTGCTGAAAGAAGGCATGCTGCTTGCGCTTTCCGGATTGGTTTTGGGCCTGGGTGGAACTTACTTTGTCGGGCACGCCATGAGGTCCGTTTTGTATCAGGTCAGCGCGATTGATTTTGCATCGGTCGGAGCTGTGGCTGTCGTGCTCTTGGTGGCGGCGATTCTCGCCTGCTATCTCCCAGCGCGGCGAGCCACGCGCATCGATCCGATGGCCGCACTGCGCTGCGAATGAATTTCAGTTTTTAAATGCTGGGCTAGGAAAAAGGCAGGAGAGAAAATGATGTCACCGAATAACAACGTTCTGATCAAAATGGAAGGCGTGAAAAAAGTCTTCTTGACGGACGAGGTGGAGACGCATGCGCTGGAGGAAATTCACCTGGAGATCCACAAGGGACAATATGTCTCCATTTCCGGGCCGTCCGGCTGCGGCAAATCCACTCTATTGTCCATTCTTGGGCTGCTGGATTCGCCCAGCGAAGGAAATTACCTGCTGAACGGACAGCCGGTCGCCAACTTGACCTCAAGTGAGCGAACTCGCATTCGCAACCGCGAAATCGGCTTCATTTTTCAGGCTTTCAATTTGATTGGCGATCTGACCGTCTACGAAAATGTTGAACTGCCGCTTACTTATCGCGGCACCAGTTCAGCGGAACGTAAACAAAAAGTTGAGCACGCACTGCAGCGTGTGGGCATGGCTCATCGCGTACGGCATTACCCGTCGCAACTTTCCGGCGGGCAACAGCAGCGCGTTGCCGTGGCGCGCGCCTTGGTCGGCGATCCTTTGATTTTGATGGCCGATGAGCCCACTGGAAATCTGGATTCAAAAAATGGCGAAGCGGTGATGGATCTGTTGCGCGATCTGCACCGCAACGGCGCCACAATCTGCATGGTCACGCACGATGAACGCTACTCACATTTTGCCGAACGCACGATTCGCCTGTTTGACGGCCGTATCGTTGAAGAAACCAAGGAAGCTGGCGTCGCAATCTGATTACAGGAGGAATACGTAGATGCACTCCATTTTCCAAGACGTTCGCTTTGGTCTGCGGATGTTGGCCAAGAACCCAGGAATAACTCTCGTGGCGATTTTTACCCTGGGACTCGGAATTGGCGCGAATACGGCTACGTTCAGTCTCTCCAATACTTTTCTGCGCAAACCTGTTTCATTTCCAGAAGTAGAGCGACTGGTAATGGTTTTGAATCGCGCGCCTGGTCAGCAGGGACAAGACTGGAGCGCCGCGTCCCCGGCTGACTTCCTGGATTGGAAAAAGGAAGCCCGCTCTTTCGTAGGTTTAGCCGGGTACGAATGGGCCAATGTGAACCTCACGGGTGCTGGCGAGCCTGTCAAGGCGCAGGGCTTCCGCGTCACGCCAGATTTCTTCGACGTGCTCGGCATTCGTGCCGCGATGGGCCGGGGTTTCGTTGCAGGCGAAGACATTCCTGGCCAAGACGCAAGAGTGATTCTCAGTTACGGTCTGTGGACGCAGCAATTCGCCAGTGATCCGCGAATTGTGGGGAAAACGGTGAAGCTGGATGGCCGTCCATGCGAAGTTGTTGGGGTCATGAATCAGGATGTGAAATTTCCCGCGAGCACGGACCTTTGGATCCCCTTGGCATTTAGTCCCGAGGAAAAACAAGATCGCAAATCCCACTACGTGTACCCGCTGGCGCGGCTGAAAACTGGCGTATTCCTGAGGCAAGCCCAAGCGGAAATGAACGCGATCCAGCAACGGATGCCATCTCTGTATCCCGCAGCCGAGACTGGATGGAGTATCACGGTGCAAGATTTGGGCGAGTTCGTTGCCGGTTACGGCCGAAGCTACATGCTCCTGATGCTCGGAGCCGTTGGATTTGTACTCCTGATTGCATGTGCCAATGTCACTAATCTATTGCTGGTCCGCAGTACGTCCCGACAAAACGAACTGGCCATCCGGCGGGCACTGGGTGGAAGCCGGGGACGAGTGATCCGGCAGTTGCTCATTGAAAGCCTCCTGCTAGGTATGGGCGGTAGCGTTGCAGGCTTGCTACTCGGCGCGTGGGGAATCTCCCTGCTCCGCGGCAACATGCCTCCGGAAGTGTCCCGCTACATTCCTTCTTGGAACAAGGTGGGCCTCGACCGCGAAGTATTTCTTTATACGCTCGGCGTCGCCTGCGCAGCCGGAATTATCGCCGGGTTGGTTCCCGCGTTCCAGGGATCGGACAGTGACTCTTCCGAAATGCTGCGAGCTGGCCAGCGCGCCGGCAGCAGCCGTTCCCGTACGCGCCTGCGCAACGCCTTCATTGTGGCGGAGATTGCTCTTTCGCTGGTGTTGCTTGTGGGCGCCGCGCTGATGTCCAAGGGAGTACGGTCGCTCTTCGCATCGAACTTCAAATCCGATCCCCAATCGGTTCTCACCATGCGCGTGGCTCTTCCCGGGTCAAAATATGCGACTCCCAGCCAGCGCTCCGCATTCTACGATCGTTTTCTGGAGCGAATCCGAGAACTGCACGAAGTCGACTCCGCAACTGTCGCCAGCGTGATTCCCTATGACAACGAGGATGACACTCCCGCATTCAGTATCGAAGGCCAACCGAGGCAATTGGGTGAGCTGCGCACAGCGGAACGGAATTCGGTTGGCCCTGATTATTTCCGGCTGCTACGTGTCCGCTTGATGGAAGGCCGTGAATTCACCGAGCGGGACTCCGCGGACTCGCCGCGCGCTGCGATTGTCAGTGAAAGTCTGGCGCGTCGTTACTGGCCAGGAACCAGCGCTCTCGGCCGTCGTCTGAAAATCGGAGACGACGATTCAAAGACCCCGTGGGTAACTGTAATTGGAGTCGTGGCGGACGTGGACTATAGCCCTTGGGAGCGTGACCTTGTTCGTGCGATCTATTTTCCTTATCGTCAGGACCCGCACGGCAGTTCCTACATCGCGATTCGAGCGTCGGCTGATCTCCACTCCATTATTCCTGCCGTCAAAGCAGCCTTGTCCAGCGTCGATCCCGATCAGCCCGTTTACGACATTCTCCCCTACGAGCGCGTGATTTCCGATCAGATCCTTGGACTCGCTTACGTCGCTGTTGTGATGGGTGTTTTGGGCCTGATGGCGCTGGTCATGTCGGCCATCGGCGTTTCCGGTGTGATGGCATTCTCAGTGACGCAGCGAATTCAGGAAATTGGCCTGCGTATGGCCCTGGGTGCACAGCCACGCGACGTGCTCCGTCTTTTCCTTGGTGGTGGGTTGAAACTTCTGGCTGTCGGCACGGCGATCGGCCTCCCGGCTTCGTATGCGCTGGCGCGATTGCTTTCTAGCCTGCTCTACGGCGTACGCGCCGCGGACTTTTTCAGCTACGCGTCTGGCGCGATTCTTCTTGCTGTTGTGGTCGTGCTCGGCTGCTACATCCCAGCACGCCGCGCTACGCGGATTGATCCCATGAGCGCCCTGCGCTACGAGTGATCGCGAGGACCATATTATGGAACCACTGATTAGGCTCCGAAATCTCGAAAAATCCTACGACCTGGCTGGCGGAAAATATTTTGTGCTTCGCCGCATCTCTCTTGATTTTGAGCCGGGCGAGTTCGTTACCGTCATGGGTCCATCGGGTGCCGGCAAATCCACGCTGCTGAGCATCCTGGGAATGCTCGACGGGGCATGGTCCGGCGAATATTTTTTCCTCGAGCAGCCGGTGCACAAACTCAGCGTCAAGCAGCGCAACGAGCTGCACAAGGCCAATATCGGATTCGTGTTTCAGAGCTATCACCTGATCGACAATCTTACCGTGTACGAAAACCTTGAGATTCCACTGTCTTACAGGAACATCCCGCACAAAGAGCGCGTCAGCCTGGTCTGCGACGCTCTGGATCGTTTCAACATTGTCGGCAAAAAAGATCTGTTCCCAAACCAACTCTCCGGCGGACAGCAACAACTGGTCGGAGTGGCTCGCGCGGTAATCCAAAGACCGAAACTTATTCTTGCTGACGAGCCGACAGGGAATCTCCATTCCGCACAAGGCGACGAGATCATGCAGCTTTTCAAGAAACTGAACGAAGAGGGAACAACAATCATTCAAGTTACGCATTCTGAGAAAAATGCGACATACGGAAATCGCATCATCCAGTTGGGCGACGGCTGGGTCGTCAATCAGAGTACGCCGACAGCCGCGGGCGGTGCGTAGTGATCCTTCAAGAGTTCTGCGAGCTTCGGAACTCTATTCCGGCCCGCCGAGCGACCGGCGTTGATCCATGCGTGCACTTCGATATGAATAGGAGCTGATGATGCAAACGCTGTGGCGAGACCTGCGTTATGCTCTTCGCATGCTGGAGAAATCTCCCGGGTTCACCGCGGTTGCTGTCCTTACACTTGCCCTGGGTATCGGCGCAAACACCGCCATTTTTCAATTGCTGGACGCGGTGCGGCTGCGCACGCTTCCGGTAAAGAATCCAGAGCAAATCGCGAAGATCAACATCGATCACCGCAATGGAGCGAGCGGCAGCTTTACGTCACGGTACGCCGACCTGACCTACGCCCAGTGGGAACAAATCCGCGCACGGCAGCAGGCATTCTCAAGCGTTTTTTCCTGGGGCCCCAATCTGTTCAATATTTCACCTAGCGGCGAGGTTCACAATGTCCAGGGGCTTTGGGTAAGTGGCGAATTTTTCCAAACACTTGGCGTCGAACCTGTTCTAGGCCGTGTGCTGAGTACTGCGGACGATGGCCCGAATTGCGCCTCTCCTGGCGCTGTTATCAGCTATTCGTTCTGGAAGCACACCTTTGCAGGCGAGAACTCCGCGATCGGCAAGACGCTGCTGATCAACCGGCATCCCTTTGAGATTGTCGGCGTCACACCGGCGGATTTTTATGGTGTGGAAGTGGGGCGTTACTTTGATGTGGCTGTGCCGCTTTGCGCGGAGCCAATCATTGACGGCGAAGACAGCCAACTGCACCGGGCTGACGGCTGGTGGCTTTCGGTAATGGGCCGGTTGAAGCCCGGGTGGACCATCAAGCAAGCCGCGCTTCAGTTGCGATCCATCTCGCCGGGAATTTTCGAAGCGACCATACCTCCGACTTTCAATACCGACCAGGCCAAGCATTACAGTGGATACGTACTCGGGGCATTTCCGGGCGATTCGGGCGCTTCGACTTTGCGGCGTGATTTCGAAAACCCCTTGTGGTTTCTCCTTGGTCTTGCGGCGCTGGTGCTGCTGATTGCTTCTGCCAATCTCGCAAACCTCATGCTGGCTCGAGCGAGCACGCGCGAAAAAGAAATGGGCATGAGGATGGCGGTCGGAGCGAGCCGAGCTAGATTAATTCGCCAATTGTTCACCGAAAATCTTCTCTTGGCAGGGATGGGTGCAGCGCTGGGCGGTTTGTTGGCGCACAGCCTCAGCCAGATTCTCGTGGCCTTTTTGAGCACGCAGAACGATCCTTTGTTTGTGGATCTCGGGACCGACTGGCGTGTTCTGGGCTTCTCAGCCGCTCTCGCCTGTTCCACCTGTGTTTTGTTCGGGCTCGCGCCCGCGCTACGCGCGACCAGTGTGGCCCCTGGCGTCGTGCTAAAGGAGAGCGGCCGAGGGACAACAGAGGGGCGATCGCCCTTTAGCTTGCGGCGCATTCTGGTGGTGTCTCAGATTGCTTTATCGCTGACACTGTTGGTGAGCGCGCTGCTTTTTACGGGCAGCCTGAACAATCTTGCGAAAGTGGATGCCGGTTTCCGGCGGGACGGCATTCTGGTGGCAGACATCGATTTTACGGCTCTGAATCTTTCAAACGAACGCCGCCTTTCGTTTGCCGGCGAGCTCTTGAATCAAGTAAAGGCCATTCCCGAAGTGGACGCCGCGGCGATCGCGGAGATCGTTCCTCTAAGCGGCAATGGCGAGAATCACGATCTCTTGATGGGCAGTTCTGGTGAGCCAAAAGGCGAGCGACCGGTGGCCGCCTTCAATCGCGTTAGTCCAGATTTTTTTCGAACACTGCAAACGCCGATGCTCGCGGGACGCGATTTTGACGAGCACGATGTTGCCGGTGCACCGTATCGAGCAATCGTGACCGAAGAGTTTGCCCGCAAATTCGCCGGTGGACGCAATCCAGTCGGAATGACCTTCCGCATTGGACGAATGCGAACCATAACCCCGCCTTACGAAATTATTGGGCTGGTGAAAAATTCAAAATACTTTGCCCTGCGTGACGAACCTGAGCCAATCATCTATACGTGCACAGCGCAATACGACCATCCGGACACGGACGCCCAGATCTTGCTTCGCTCGAACGGGCCCATGGCAGGATTATTGGCGGGCGTGAAAAACGCGGCAAACCAGGTCCATCCTGACCTCGACATCAATTTTTACGCCTTCGACAAGATGATCCAGAATGGATTGTTGCGTGACCGCTTGATGGCTGCTCTTTCCGGCTTTTTTGGGGTGCTCGCGGCGGTGCTCGCGGCGATAGGACTGTACGGCGTGATTTCGTATATCGTGGCCACGCGACGAAACGAGATTGGCATCCGCATGGCCCTGGGCGCCAGCCGCAGAGATGTCATCAGCACAATCTTGCAGCAAACCTTGCTGTTGCTGGTGTGCGGTGTCGCGATTGGAGTGGTTCTCGCTCTGGCCGTCGGTCGCAGCGCTGGCTCGCTGCTCTTCGGTCTAAAGCCCCATGATCCGTTCACCTTCGTTGGAGCCAGCGCTCTGTTGCTCCTGGTAGGGCTCATTGCCGGTTTCGTGCCAGTCTACCGCGCGGCTCGCCTCGACCCCATGGTTGCCTTACGGCACGAATGATTCTGTCCCGTCGGGCCAAAAGCGTCGCTGCCGTTTACGAATGCAAACCGCTGCGTCGGTTTCGTAGTTCGCAGTAAAATGACGCGACTCTCGTATTCTCATGAAAACTGACAATACGCATCGCTATCGGGTTCTGCTGGCGGATGACCAGCCAGACATTCGCGATGCATTGCGCCTTCTGCTAAAGAACGAAGGCTATGAAACGCAGCCCGCCTCTTCGCCCGCCGAAGCTCTTGCCGCAATCGAGAACCGCGAATTCGATGCTGTGTTAATGGACCTGAACTACACGCGAGATACCACCTCCGGGCAAGAAGGACTGGATCTCCTCAGCCGAATCCAGATTGTTGACAGTAGTCTTCCCGTCGTCGTGATGACTGCCTGGAGCAGCATAGAAGTCGCTGTTGAAGCAATGCGTCGTGGCGCACGCGAC
>Ga0209180_10000786_pt1 | contig 15168 bp, 17 predicted proteins | sample CZO8metaG_3_FD_188355 | JGI IMG/M metagenome (GOLD analysis project Ga0209180, IMG submission 188355) | Vadose zone soil microbial communities from the Eel River Critical Zone Observatory, Northern California, USA - CZOApr15con2H2.8 metaG... | ecosystem: Environmental > Terrestrial > Soil >...
GTGGAGGTGAAGAAGGAGAACTGGTCGTTTGGCAATGGCGAGGCGCAGTACGCGGAGTAGCCACCTCGACTTCGAATAGGCGACCGTCGCCGGAATGATTCGCCGGCCGTGCTACTGAAAGCATGGTGGGCCGCGATGTCGACGAGGAAACCATCGCGCTGTTGCGACGATTCGGATCGCTGCTTAATACCGCTCGTACTCCGGTCGCCGCGGTAACCGCCGAGAAATAACGCCGAGAACGGCTGCTGAGCGGGCGCAGAGCGCGACCACTGGCACCAAATTTGCCGGGTATCAGCGAGGTTCCAGCGAATCTGTGCCCCGTCTATGCCCCGTGAGCCCAAAAATGCCATTGCGTGGGTCGGAGGCGGCGACTTTTGAATTCAAGAACTGGTCGGGGGCGAGGGATTTGAACCCTCGGCCTCACGGTCCCGAACTCTGCGCGGTTTCGTCCACGGAGACCGATTTCGAGGACTTTGAGCTCAACTCGAAGGCTCTCAGGGCGATTTCCGGTCGGCTTCAGCCACCGACGTCGCCCGGATTACTACACGAATTACTACATGACCTTGCGGTTGTCGCGGCGCTCCGTTTAGAAAAATGGAATCGGAAATCTGCCCCATGGCCGTGATCCGGGTCAGGCGACCGCAGCGCACTCTTGACACTGCTGCGACGAAACGTGAAGGCAAATCGTGCATAGGAACGTTGAGTGCGTTTTGCGACGCGGTCGTTCAGGGTTGGGGAGCTTAGACGGCCACACGAAGTCAGGGCTGGTCAGCCGTCGAAGAGCCCCTCTTTACGCTGGCCTCGCCATGTCGAGCACCTGTTGGCGCGTGACTTCCATGTTGTGGGCTTTACGCCCGTGTTTCTGAACCACCGGGACGAGTGACTCCTCATCTCCCCTGGCTTCGAATCCGCAATCGCACCTGACGACGAGCTCGACCTTGACGTGCCTCTTTCCCGTGGACATAACGCCCTCCTGGCCAGCCACCTAAGTCGAAGTCAGGCTATCACCACTTGTTCCAACCCGATTCTGACCAGACCATCACCTCCGGCTGGCCGTCGAAAAGCTGACCGAAGAACTCTTGTATTTGGGGGCTGCCCGCGAAAGCCTGTGCTTGCTCGGCCGACTGCCAGGTATCGATGCCGAGGAATTCGTGCTGATCCTGAGGGTTCAAATAGACGACGTGGGAGATATCCCCGGCCTGTCTCGCCATCTCCTTAGTTGCGCCTGTGACCTGGTCATGGATCTTCTTCATCGACGAAACGTCGCCCTTGAGACGAGCACGGATTGTAATTGTCACGGGCATGGGTTCTTTGGCCTCCTGAAAATGGATTCGACCCCCCGACACTAACGAGCCCGTTTTGGCGAAACTTTGGCGTGATGCTGAGGATCTATCTGACCGGCGAGCTAAGCGTGGCATCGCCCGAAGCCCTGATTCGAGCTGAACGGTTCCCACGTCGCCAAGGGCGGCTGGCCTTTGCTTACCTGGTCAGCAACCGCAGTCGCCAAACCACACGGGACGAGCTGGTCGACCTGCTGTGGCCGCAGCACGCTCCGCGCGCTTTCGATGCAGCCCTGAGCGCGCTGGTGAGCAAGCTGCGGGCAGTTCTGGCTGGCGCCGGACTCAGCCGGTACGCGTTGACGGCGGCCGACCGCTGCTACCAGCTTCACCTGCCGGCTGATTCGTGGATCGACACCGAGGCAGCCATTGAAGCAGTTCATGCCACCGAAGCGGCGCTTCGGTCTGGATCACACAAGAGGGCCTACGGACCTGCGGTAGTTGCGTGCGCCATATTGCGTCGTCGTTTCTTGCCTGGGGACGACGGATCATGGATCGACGAGATCCGTCAGTCCCTTTTGGCGGGAAGACTCCGTGCGCTGGACTGCCTCGCAGAGATCCATTCCTGGAATCTCGAGCCACCGCTGGCCCTGCGGGCGGCCGAGGAAGCAGTCTCGCTCGAGCCATATCGCGACGCCGGATACCGGCGCTTGATGCAGATTCACAAGCTCGCGGGTAACCCCGCGGAAGCGATCCGCGTGTACGAGCGCCTCAGCCGGTTGCTCGCGATAGACCTTGGGATGCGTCCTGCTCCTGAGACGCAAGCGTTGCTTGAATCCATCGGCGCGTCGGCGCTTCTAACCCCGCCCGTGAAGAACGTCTAGCGGCTGAACCTGGTGCAGAACTACTGCAGAGATTCAGCGCGGTTATCACCTTAGCTCTGCGCGCAGGACGATCCTGACTCAATTTTGGTCGGGGGCGAGGGGACACTATTTGAACTCCCGACGCGAACTCGCAGTTGGAGTACTCGAACTCCTGAGGGCCAACAGTCCAGAGCTCTGAGGCGCTCTGGAGTCGGTGACCCCTCAATTTGCACTGCCGGAGCGCGGCGCTTGCCTCATTCGGTCTGATAATCGAGGGCAAGCAGAGCCCGCGCTGACAGTCCTCCGGAGCACCGTCATCGAAAGACCCGTCGCGCGCCAGGAAAGGCCTAGGAGAAGCCCGGCCTTCGCCATCACCTGCCGGCGCACTCCTGCTTCACCAGATGAACGGAATGAGCCGCTTCGTCCTTTTCATGTACTCGGTGTAATCGGACCCTAATTCTTCAGCTAGGAATCGCTCTTCGACTCGAATCCGATTGGCATAAAAGATCGTATATGGGACCAAGATGATCAGTAGAGCCAGCCAGGACTGTAAAGCCAAGCCGAGGCCGATGAATGAAAAGATCTGGCTGCCGTACTGCGGATGCCGGAGAAGACGATAAGGACCCTCCTCAATCAGCTTGTGATCGGAGACGACTCGAATAAACATTGAGTGGTAGCGCCCGAGTGTCAGGACCATCCAATTGGCGATGACGGTCCCGACCGCATAGATCACCAAACCGGGGTAGAAGAGATAGTGCGGAAGAGGGCCGATTCGAGCGTAGCCAACAGCTACTGGGATCACAAGTGTGGATATGAATAGCAACGGCACCGCGGCCCGAAACCGCTCGGTTCCTTCCCTTTTCTTGTCCGGTCGCTTCATGCCGCCCGCTCTCCTGGCAGCCCACAAGGTCTCTATTAATCCGCCGAGTACGATCACCCAGAAGAGAACCGCCTCGAAGGCCGAGGAAAACAGTGGCGTCATCGCGTCACAGGATATGCGCTTGGTTCTCTCCAACCAAGATTCGGCATCCATTGGCGTTCTCGCTACGACTCAAGTAGGCGTGCCGCCGCCAGATCTGACCAAATTAAGTCACAAAATTCGGCAGTGGGCCGGGAGGGATTCGAGCCCCCGAAGATCTTCTGGCAGTTCGTAGGGCTGCTTTGATCTATTGACACTCCAAGGCCATGAATTGGGGTGACTTCCAAGCCTCGCGAGCCAGGCCTAGGTGTCCACGGCTTAACCGGACCCAAGGCGAGTTCAAACAGCGAACCTTTGGTCTGAAAAAGTCGGGGGCCCGGGATTTGACCCCGGGGCCTCACGGTCCCGAAATCTAGGCGGCCTCGTCCACCGAGACCGTTTTCGAGGGTTTGAGTTCATTTCGAGCACTTGGTCCAGACCTTCCGTCCGAGTCCAACCACCAGAATCGCCCGGACTACTACATGAAGTACTACATGGAAACGTCTACTGCAATAGACGCTTAGATGCCGCCAATCTCAGCCAACACTCCGTGCACCAACTGCCCAAGATATGAAACTAGGTGCTTTTCACGTAGCTTGACTACAGGGAAGGGATGACCGATCAGGAGCTTACGGCGTCCTTTGTGGGGCGGTCGCGCGAGCTTGAGGAAGTCGAACGCCTGTTGTTCCGTAGCCGACTGGTGACGGTAATGGGCGCCCCGGGCATAGGCAAAACGCGCCTCGCCTTGAAAGTGGCCTTGCGCGTTGCCAACCGCTTTCCTGCTGGCGTGTTCACGTGCGAGCTCGCTCCGGTTGTAGACCCCGCGCTCGCGCAAGTCGCGGTTGCCGAAGCGCTTGGTTTCGCACCCGAGGTACGAGGTGACCTCGGCAAGGTCGCAAGCCAACGCTTCGGGCAGGACGCGGGTCTCCTCGTAGTCGACAACTGTGAGCATGTCCGAGCCGACGTGTCGCTGACACTGGGGAATCTCCTCGCTTCCGCACACGGGCTGCGCATTCTGGCAACCAGCCGCGAGCGGCTCCGGATGGCGGAGGAGACAGCGTGGATTCTGCCTTCTATGAGCCTCGAGGATGCATTGCAGCTCCTCGTCAGTCGAGTTGCCGCGCATGACGCCGCGTTCGCGGTAACTCCAGGTAACAGGGACTCGCTGATCGAAATATGGACGCGTTTGGATGGACTCCCGCTGGCTCTAGAGCTGGTTGCCCCGCGGCTCGCCCTAGTCCCGGCTCGGCAAGTGGCGCGGATGCTCGACGACGCCCTCGGCATGCTCGCTCCCCGCGATGGCAAAGGCCGACAGCGAACAATGAAAGCTGCGCTTGACTGGAGCGTTGCCTTGCTCACTCCGCATATCCGCGAGGACTTTTGGCGCTTGGCAGTGTTCCCCGCAAGCTTCACGCTTGACGCTGCTGCCGCTGTCCTTGCTGTGCCTGCAGCAGTGGGCCTCGACCGACTCGCCGAGCTGCGGGACGCCTCCCTGTTGGTCGCCGATACTGCCGGCGCGTCGGCTCGGTTCAAGCTGCTCGAGCCTATTCGCCAATACGCGGTGGCGCAGCTCGCTGGTGCACCTTTTGAGGTTCGGGTGCGCCGTCGCCACGCCGAGCATGTGCTTGGGCGCGCCAAGTGGATCGGCGCCCGGCTTCTCGGGACGCCAGAGCACGCCGCTGCGTTGGTCGCATTCGAAGAGCTGCTGCCCGACCTAAGGCAGGCAGTCGCCTGGGCGTTCAATGCGGAGGCCGCATGGGCTGTGACCATCGTTGGTCAGACGGGCTGGGCATGGGAAATCACGAGCCGGCTCCGCGAGGGTGAAGCACTGGAACGTAAGGCCCTCGAGGTCGCAACCTCCGCGGATGACAAAGCGCGCTTGCTGACTAGGATCGGGAGCCTAGTTGACCGGCGAAGTCGCCTGGAGGGCAGCACCATCGCCGAAGCTGCTATCGCCGCAGCCAGAAACGTGGATGACCCGCGCGAGCTCGGGCTGGCCCTGTGCCTCGGCTTCTACAGCGGGACCCGAGAGACTGCTGCCGCGCGGCTCGACGAGGCGGCCACCATTGCGGCCGAGAGCGACGACACCCTGGTGCTGGCGTTTGAGCGCTTCTTCCGCGCTCACCTCTGCTACCTGGCAGGCGATCTCATGGGAACCCGGACGTGCTTCGAGGCAGCGCTCGCAGTCAGCCACACGTTGGGTGACCACTGGCTTGCCACCCAGACGACCACCAACCTCATCCGTGCATGCCTCGAGCTCGGTGACAATCAGGCGGCTCGCAACCATTTACGGTCGATCCTGCCCCTTCTCCTCCAACACCCGAATTGGGTTGCCGCTGTCTCATTGCTCAATCACAGCGCGTTGTTGGCATCGCGTTCAGGCCGACCGGCAGACGCTCTGCGTCTCGTCGCCGCTCAGAGGCGTTTGTGCGAAGAGATCGGCGCACCCCAATGGGTGGCAGACACCGCAGAGATCGAACTCGCCGCCCACGCCGAGCTCCGCCCGCGATCCAAGGAGAAGCAGTGCTTGGCTGAGGGTGTGCGGTTGTCGCTGTCCGACGCGCTTGCACTTGCACGCGCCGTCGCCGACGAACCGCCTTCGCGCCCGGTCAAACGACGTTCGCGGCACAAGGTCGAGGTCGAGCTTCTAACCAAACGGGAGCAGGAGGTGGTGTCGCTTGTTGCCGGAGGTCTGACAAATCGTCAGATTGCCGCGAGACTCTTCATAACCGAGCGTTCCGCCGAGGGACATGTTGAGCGCATACGAAACAAGCTCGATGTTCGCTCCCGAGCGCAGGTTGCGGCCTGGGCAGTTCAACAGGGACTGGTCACAGGCGAGGCGTTCGAAATCAACTAGGACGACGCCTGCTTGCAGACGAAAAGACAGGTACTTGTACAGGTATTTGTCACCTAGGCCGCGCATAGCCTTTGGATCTAGTTTGCGTTCGTGATTGAGGATCCCGAACTTCTGCGGCGTATCGTTCGAGCCCGACAGGAATCTCTTGTGGCCGAGGCTGAACGTGAGCGACTCGGACACTCAGCACGGTCCAGCGACGGGCACGCTGTTTTTAGCGCGCTATTTGGTTTTTTCAAGCGACGGCTTCGGGACAGCTTATCTATTGTCTCGAAGCTCGCCCGAATCGCTTCGCGCCCAGGTTTGAGCTAACAGAAAGAAGCTGTTGCGTCTGGCTGGCGCGCTGCTCGAAGAACAGAACGATGAGTGGGCGGTCGGTCGACGCTACTTCAGCAACGAGTCCATGAACAAGCTCTACGAACCCTCACAGGAAGAGGTGGTTCAGGCTCTGCTCGAGCTGCAGAGCGCCTAGGATGTCAGCGGAACTGCGCGACTGGATTTACACCACGTCACGCGACATCACCCCTGCGAAACCCTCTAACAGGGAGTCGGACTATCCCCGATTCCGCCGCCAATTCCTGTGGTCCACTGGAAGTCGAAGTACCACGGGCCCTGCAAGCTAGGCGTACTGAAGCGCCTGATCATCCTGAGCAGCAGGTGATCACCGAAACCAGAGATGTCAACCGACGTTGTGGTGCCAGGCAGAAAGGGTCCGAATGTATTGTCGGTGCCGTTTTGGTCAATCAAATCGAAAAACGCACAACGACCAGAGCCTGCCTGGTTTGTGACGTTCATCGTGGTGTCAAGGAGCGTGACTGGGTCGTACGACAACGTGTAACTAACCAAGTTATTGTCGCCGGTTCCAAACAACATCGGATCCGGTGGCAATGGATAGCAGGCGAATAGAGTTCCGTGCCTGCGGACAAGTGTGATGAAAGTCGTTCGGTCGAAGGGAGTGCCCTGCTCGAACCATTGCTCCAACAGTTCACGAGAAAATTGGAGCGTTCCCTGCTCGTCCAGCTGTGCAAACGCAATCTCGACGCAGTTGCCGGTCCTCGCGTTTGGTTCATCCGATGCCTGTGCAGACGCGGGAATAACGCTGATCACGCAGGCGATTACGATGCCAAGAGTGATCTTTCGCAACTGAGTCATTGGGGTAGGGCTAACACCGAGCGATCCCATGTGTCAATGGGTTAACAGACCTACCCGCTTGATGGATGGCCACCCGTTACAGCAGCGACTCCCTCGTTCCCAGCCAACAGTCGCCCCTGCGTCTTGAAATGCTGGAGTGCATCGCGATTAGCTTCAGGCGAGGGCACAATGTAACCATCGGGTTCCCACGCCTTGACGATTGCCTCTGCACCTTGATGGACCCGATAGAGCGGAATCAGGTCGCCGCTGCGATGCAACGCCTCGGGGTGACCAATGCTCATCCGCACGCCTCGTTTCTCGGCCGCCTGCACGAATTCTTCTGGATCTAAGAGACCGCGCTGACTGAATACGTAGTCCAGATCGTGCAGTTCAAGCGGCGTCCGTCGATTTACGGGCGAGGCCGTGGGTGGCTCAGGCGTGAATGATCCTTCTTTCTACGAAACTCGGAATCTGGCCGGCGCTCGCAGCCTTTCCGCGGCCAGCGCGAGAAGGTTGCGCGACAAACGGTTTTCAAACCGTGTTGCGGTGTTTGCGGGCATCGTGCATCGCCCAGCTGTAGTCGGACCATCGCTGCACGCGCTCACGGCAGATATCTACGGATAGACCGAGGTCCAACATCAGGCACACATCAAAGACGATGCCGCCAAGTCGAGCCATCTCCTTGAGTTCGTCTGGCGCATAGTCTCGACGCCCCTCGCCGCTTTTCTGCCCGCGATGCGTGTACGTATTGCGCATCTTCTTGATTAGTTCGGCCCACAGCGGTCGCAACCTAAGGAGGTCGTCTAAGACAGGTTCGACCTTCTTGTGAAGGTCAGTAAGTCGATCGGATAGGAATGGTTCGTTCGCGAACCTCAGCACCTCGACGAGCCACTCCCTAAGCTCGGGGTCGTCCTCATCGTTGAAATGCGCGAGCACTGCCTGCTTTCGCTCCCTGACGATCGCCTCTGGCCAGCGCTCCTTCCGAAGTGTGGCGCGGTGGTACGCCTCTAGCGACTGCGCGACAAGAAGCAGATCAGTGTCGACATATTCCGGCGCAGCAAACAGGAGACTCACCATGAGGTCCACAGCCTCCTGGCTTTGTTCCAGCACTTCGAGGCTGCGCTGTAGGCCATCGGCAAACGTTGGGGCGAGATCGGACGCAAAGAACCGGATGTTGCCGATCGGAGACTCCTCGTTCGTCGCGCTCGCCTTTCGCCACCTCCGGCGCCATTCCAGCCATTCCCCGTCAGGTCGAACACGGAGGTAAGCAGCCGTGACTGTGACCGGCCGCTGAACGGACCACGCCACCAGTTCCTGTAGCGGCACAACATGCTTCAGCACGATTTCCTGAGTCGCTAGCGGGTTGCCGTACTTCCAACGCACGGAGGCGGAGTAGTTCAAAGTATGTCCGCCCTTAAGCGAGTAGCCCCATGGGGCAGAGGTGCTGATCTGGACATCAGTCCCGTCTGTTAGTCGACCTTCAAGGGGCTCTTGGGCCGTGTAGCTAATCTCAAGCACCTTCTCTCCCGGCTCTCCGCGTCCGGTGCCTTTGATGTCGATCCCCCGAGCCGGCACCCACTCAGTCAGGTGGTCTATTACGACGGCCGTCTCCGCAAAGCTCGCCTTGGCGGGATCAAGGTGCACTCCAACCACGACATCACTGACCGCGTACCAATTGCCGATGGGGAAGTCCTGTATGGAGTTGGCACCGAGTAGGGATAACTCAAAACCTCCTCTCGCAAGGCCGTAAATGACCGGGAAGTCATGCTCCCGTTCGCCTTTTGGAACCAGAGCCGCGTCAAGCGTGAGGTCCAAAATCGCGCCGCTGAGATCCAGACGGCCGCCGACGCGCCGACCTGGCTCTGCGGGCAGCCACCAATCCCCCCAGTATTCGGTCTCTTGGCTCACGGTTCCACGGTAATGCGACGTGCGGGGGTTCGCGGCAACTTTCAAGGTTGGAGACTGGTTGTTCGCAACATGGGGACTCAGCGACATTCAGTGAATCTGTGACCCGGCTGTGCCCCGTCGGCTCCTGAACAAAGCGCGAAAGCGTCGGTTTTGAATACAAAAATGGTCGGGGGCCCGGGATTTGAACCCGGGGCCTCACGGTCCCGAAATCTAGGCGGTCTGGTCCACCCAGACCGGTTTCGAGGGTTTTGAGCTCATTTCGTGTCGCCCACGAAGCGATAAGCCAGCCTTTGGAGGGTTAATCGAGCCCTGGATTACTACATGAACTACTACATGTTCTGGCTTTCGCTGAACGAACCCCTGGATCAGAGGCGGCCGCCGGTTCTCATCGCCATAAGCACCATGTGCTTCGCGATTGAGTTTCGCGCATACACCCACTGACGCCAAACGCGCGGAAATTCAGGCGGTCAGGCCGGTACCGCCTCGATGATCCCGAACCCATCATTCGGCACCAGCCGGGTCATCCGAAGGCCGGCCGCGGCAAGGAGGTCACGGTACTCGTTCGTTCTGCGCTCTTGACCGCCGGCCACCACTCTCATGTGCAGGTCGGCCATCGCTGCCTCGAGCGCAAATGGTGATGCGTCGATGTGTTCGGGGATCGTGCGCTCTAACAGCACCAGCCTTGCCTGGCTGGACATGCTCCGGCGACAGACCTCTAGGATGGTTCGCGCCTGGTCATCGGTCCAGATGTGGATGATCCTCTTCAGGATGTAGAGGTCTCCTCCCGCCGGAACAGACTCGAAGAAGTTGCCCTCCACCAGCGTCACGCGCGAGGCCACGCCATCAGCCTCGAGAGCCTCGCGAGCGCCCACCAACCCCTGTCTCAGGTCGAACAGCACGCCGTGCATCTCGGGCTTGGCCTGCAGCACCGCGGAGAGGAGGGCCCCATTGCCGCCACCGATGTCGACGACTGTCTGAACGCCGGCCAGGTCGTACGCGGCTACGAACGCCCCCACCGTCCTCTTCGTCGACTCGACCATGGCTGCGTTGAACCTGGCGGACGCCTCGGGATTTTCGGCCTCCATCTCCCAGGCCGTCTTGCCGAACGTGTGGACGAAGGCGTTGTTTCCGGTTCGCACGGTGAACACCAGATTCGCCCATGCCGGGTACCACTCGCCGTTCGTCAGCAGCCAGTTGCGCAGCCCCGGTCGGTCGGATCGGAAGTGGCCGGAAACCTCGGTGGCGGCAAACGTTCCGTCCGGCCGTTCGTTGAACACCTCCCACGCGCACAGGGCCCGCATCAGGCTCCGCATAGAGGGCTCGTGAGTCTGAGTCGCCGAGGCGATATCCGCCGCGCTCTTGGGACCATTCGCAAGTAGGTCGGGGATCTTCAGCTCGCAAGCGACGACGACGCACTGAAACGCCCGATAGCCTTGCCCCAGCCGCCTGGCGGTGTCGAGAGAGCTGCTCACGCAGGCATCACGGCTGGAAAGCATAAGCGGGCTGCACCCCCGCCGCCTTCTCGAGCCCAGCTCCTCGATGGCGACCTCGCGCATCTTGAACTTCTGGACCTTGCCGCTCACCGTCATCCGGAACCCGCCCACGAACTTCCAGTGCCGCGGAATCTTGCTCGGTTACCACGTTAGCTACGTCGGCTGGACGAATCTGAGTTCATCTATGAAAGGAGCTGACCTTGTCAAGCCCTCTTCCAAGTTCGTAAGGCTTGAGGGTGCCAGTCGGTTGGCGTGTCTGAACTCCCGCCGCGCGGATGATCGTCTTTCCCCCGGCTTCGCCTCAGGTCATGAGGCGTCGGCGTTGGTTGTCACGGCCGGAGACCGCGGGAACCACCTGAGATCGGCGTTTGGTCAGCCGATCATTCATCTATTCGGTTGACGTCCATGGTGAGCATGCGGTCGCGCGACCCAATCAGAAAGCGGCCGTCACCGGAGGCCATGAACTCAAGCGGGTGCGCTCCGACCGGGCGGTGTGAACAGTCATCGGGTGCGAGCCGGAAAAGCCCGGCAGCCGTGGGGACTGCGCAAGGCGTGGTAACAGAGCGTGGCGATACGGCGCGCCAAAGCGACGCGGGCGATTTTGTCGCCACGACGACTTGCAATGCCAGCCTCAAAGTTGGACAGCTCTCGATTCCGATAGGCGTGGCAGGCTGCCTCCACCAAGACCCAGCGCAACCAACGCGAGCCTTGCTTGGAGATGTGACCACGGCGGATGTTCTCAGCGCTCGAGTGCTCGGTGGGAGTTGGACCACACCAAGAGCTGAACTGCCGAGCAGTTGGGAAGCGAGCTATCTCGCCGACCTCTGCCACCACAATCGCCGCGGTGATGATTCCCACGCCAGGAATCGGAAGCAGCCGGCGGACCCCCTCATCGCGGGCAAAGAGCTTGTGGATGTGTGCGTCGGCCAGGTCAACCTCCTTGTCGAGCTCTTCGATGAGGCGGAGGTTGGCCTCGGCGCGCTGCTTGGTTACCGCGGGCAGCTGCTTGGTCATCCGAGTCAGGTCGCCGGCAAAAATGTCGCTCCCCTCGGGATGCAGACCCTGGTCGGCCAGCAGCGCGTGGATCTGATTCTTCAGCCGGGAACGGATCCGGACCATCGCCGTGCGCATGCGGACCAGCCGCCGCGCCTCCCTGGTCTGGGCGGGGCAATCCACGACTCTGGCAGTAGCCCAGTGCGCAGGAGCTGAGCCAGAGTCTTGGCGTCGACCGCGTCGTTCTTGACCCTGGCGCTGGCAATCGCCTTGTTGGCTCGAGGATGGGCCATGTGCGCCGGGATGCCGATGTCCCCGAGCAGGTCGATCCCCACCCATACGTGGCCTCGTAGGCCACCTGCATTGATTCGATGGGACCAGCCTCGTCAAAAACGCGCAGCAAGTCCTCTCGCTGGCTGGGCACATGCCGATTGAAGATGAGCTTGCCTTGCTCGTCGACGACCGCTACTTTCGAGGCCTTGCGATGTAGATCGACTCCGACGTATAGCATGACCTGGGCCTCCTTCTGTGTCGGCTGTGTGGCGGTGGCCTCAGTGTCGCTGGTAGCCACGGGGAGCGGAGGCCCGCTCCTTGCATGACATCAGATTTTGGTCGGGGGCCCGGGATTTGACCCCGGGGCCTCACGGTCCCGAACCGTGTCGGTGGCGTGTCCTCGAGTGTCCGACAGACTCCCGAGTCGTCCTCGCGAATACGAAATCGACCAAGCTGGTGTCCTTTGGTGACCCACTAGAGCCGTCCGGTGTCGGGAATGCGTGATCCAGCTGTGATCCAGCGGGGATGCTCGCGGCCCTGTCAGCTGCTCAGGGATTCGACCGATGAGCGAGGCTAAGTGGTCAGCTGTGGACTGTGAGCCGTGTTCTAGCTCTTCCTTACCAAGGAAGTGCTGAAATACCATTTCCCAATTGGGTTTCCGCTGAGATCGAATGCAGAGGCTATCGCCAATAATCGCTGTCTAGCAGCGCTTCCTAGGAAACGGCCAACCTGTCCACAGCAAGTGCTGAGGTACGCCACCCAGAGAGTGGCTACGAGCCGACCTGCTTGATCCAATCCAGGATCTTGAACCGATGTTGATACCGAGCCTCTCCAGGTCTTCAATGTCGAGCACACCGCTAAGCATTATTACGTTCCGAGAACGTTCGACGGTCCCGAAATCGAAGTCGCCCATTCCATCCCCTGGACGTGGGCCCTCGAAGTCATCCCTCCTCCGACGATCGGGTGGGAGTGTCTAATGATCAACCGCACCAAAAGTGATCATTGCGTCTACCTCGTCCATGTCGAAGCACCGACTCCCACACGAATCAACGGTCCACTAATGGAGCAAATCTCATGATCGTCGTTACCGCCCCCACGGGCCTTGTAGGCCACCAGGTCCTCGAGAATCTCCTCGACAGGGATGAGCCGGTCCGCGTGATCGCACGAGACCCCAATCGTCTCGCAGCCGGCGTCCGGGAGCGCGTCGAGGTCGTACAGGGATCGCACACAGACCGCGATGTCGTCGACAAGACCTTCGACTGCGCCGACTCCGTCTTCCTGGCTGCTGCCGCCTGGACCCACAAGCTGCGAGGGTGGAGCCTACGTGGACTTCAGCCGGCCAGCGAGCGAGACGTTAACTGATTAGTCCTCGCGGTCGATGCTCTCGGTCGCTAACGGGTCTGAGAATAGACTCGTGCTCCGTAAAGCATGTATGCGATGCCTACCAAGATCAGGATGTACTCACCGACGAAAACGGCAGGCGGAGGGCTGACGGTGAAGAAGAACTTTGCCTGGTCAGCGGGAGGGATGAGGAAGCTAAACGAGGCGTCGATTACCGCCAAGACGCCGGCGAGCTTGGCTTTGCGAAGGAAGAGCGAAACCAACCCGGCAAGTGGAAGCAACAATCCGATAGTGATGAAGAAGGCGGCGAACACCGGGGTCCGCAGTTCATGTATACGAGTCTCGACTCCCAATGGAGTCAACAGGAAGCCGAGAACAAAGCCCAGCCCAAACAAGACCGCCAGTATTCCCTCTGCTCTGCTGAACGACGCAATTGTCTTGGCTAACGAGGTCATTTCTTAATTCCGCCCTTGCATCCTCTCTCTAGTTATGGCCACCGACCGCAGCCCCCACGGACAGCTTCCAGGTTGCCAGAGCGTTTCGCCGGCCCCTCAACGCTGATCGCGGACTCGCGTCCGTTTGCTGGAGTGGACCCGGGCTCTAGGGCAATCGCGGCGCTGGTATTGGTTCTGTGACCCCCCGCCGTCGGGAGATCTATCTGTCGTGCCACCCACAAACTAAGACTAACTCTGACGTACGCGACGGGAATTTGTTCCCTGGGCCAATGATGATGGGATTTTGGAGCCGAATGTCCTATAAGCGCGCCTGTCCCGGCGTCCAGCCCCGATTCCCGTCCCCACAAGAGGCCGAGGGGAATTGATCAGAGGCGTTCGATCGTTGCGAGCCAGGCCTGGGCGCCGTTGTCGTCGATCGTGACGGCGAACATCGCGGGGTCAAGTAGTCCACAGGCTGTTGAAGCACCACGAGGGATCGCCATAGAACCCGTCGGTAGCGCGCGACTTGATCACGGCTCCCCCGAACTACCTTCCCGCCATCCATTCTTCAACACAGTCCGGTGGAAGTAAGGGTCCGCACCTTGCCAGGAGAAGCTGGCTCTGGGCGGCGGCGCCGAGTGGCTGAATCGGCCGCGGCAACACCATTTCCGCCACACCGGCTACCGGCAACGCCGAAGGACGCTTGATCACAATCAGCGCGACGATCGCCGCCACGAAGCTGATGACGGCGGCGATCACAAACGCCTGGTGGTATCCGGCGATAACAGCACCTGCACCTTGCGGGAAGGTGACCCTCGTGACCGAACCGCCGATGTTGACCAGAATCGCCAATCCCACTGCCATGCCGACCTGCTGGGCGGTGCCGATGAGACCGGAAGCGATTCCCTGATCCCGATCGGGGACGCCAGCTGTGGCGGCCATGGTGACGCTTACGAAGGCAAGTCCGACGCCGATGCCGGTAACCAGCATGGCTGGGAGAAGGACGGTGGCGTAGTCGCTTTCGGGGGCGGTTCTCAGGAACAGGAGCATCCCCGCCGCCAGCACCAGAGTTCCGAGCGCGATCAGGGTTCTGGCCCCCAGCTTCGTGGCAATCCGGGCTCCGATGTTGGAGACGACCATGATCAGTACCGTTTGGGGCAGCCAGGCAAGACCTGCCTGGATCGGTGAGTATCCGAGGATCTCCTGCAGATACAGCGAGTTGAAGAACACGGCGCCGATCATCACGACCGACACGAGCGCCGCCACCGAGTTGCCCGCCACCACGGATCTCAGCCTCAGCATCCGACCCGGCAGAAGGGGTTGGCTGCTGCTCTTCTCCACCACGACGAATGCAATCAGGAGCGCGGCAGAGAGAGCCAGTGCGATCAGCACATTGGCGGAGCCAAAGCCTCGCCCTGTCGCCTCTGTCACGCCGTACGCGAGGGCAAGAACTCCACCTGTAAGACTCACCGCCCCTGGGATGTCAAGGTTGACCTTCGCCCCGCCACGAGCAGAATCTGCCGGCAGCACTGGAGATAGCAGCACCGCGGCAAGGCCCAACGGCACATTTACGAACAGCGTGAAACGCCAGCTCAACTCCTGGGTGAGCAGGCCCCCCAGAATCAACCCGGCCGATGCTCCGC
>Ga0209180_10000791_pt1 | contig 15151 bp, 12 predicted proteins | sample CZO8metaG_3_FD_188355 | JGI IMG/M metagenome (GOLD analysis project Ga0209180, IMG submission 188355) | Vadose zone soil microbial communities from the Eel River Critical Zone Observatory, Northern California, USA - CZOApr15con2H2.8 metaG... | ecosystem: Environmental > Terrestrial > Soil >...
GAACCAGGTTCAGAACCGGCGGCAAAAGGCTCCCTCCGGGACGCGGCGGTGGGTTGTCCTGAGCGAGCTCAGGTGGGTCCCCTGCCTTCGCTTCCCAAGTCCCGTCGAGGCGGGCTTTTGGTCGGCTATCCGGACTCCGGGGTCCCTAACGATCGACTGTTGGGCAACGCGCACATGGCCGCGCCCCTTTGGAAGCAGGTCCATGTTACCGGTCGGATTTCTGCGGAGGCACGACCTGGACATGCAGCTCGTGCAACAGCCGGTGGTCGACGGAACTGGGCGCGTCGAGCATTAAATCTTGCATGCTCTGGGTCTTTGGAAAGGCGATGACGTCGCGGATGTTCTCGGTGCCGGCGAGCAGCATGATTATTCGGTCGATTCCAGGCGCGATTCCGCCATGAGGGGGAACGCCATATTCGAAAGCCTCAAGAAGGAACCCAAAGCGTTCCTGAATGGTGGCATCGTCGAGACCCAATCGCTTGAATACCCACCGCTGCAGATCCGGCTTGTGAATCCTTAGGCTGCCGCTCGCGAGCTCGTAACCATTGCAGACTGGGTCGTAAGCGTGCGCTCGCACGTCGTAGGGTCGCTCATCAGCGAACTCGAGGTCCTCTTCGTAGGGTCGGGTAAAGGGATGATGCCCATATGTCAGGTTTCCGTCATCGCCCTCGACGAAGAGATACATCGGCGACACCCACAGAAACTTCCACTCGCCGTTTCGAATCAAGTTACGCCGCCTAGCGACGTGCTGTCGAATCAAACCCATCACGGTCTCCGCGCGCCGCTTGCGATCAGCAACGATAAGGACGAGGTCGTTCGGTCCAGCAGCAGTGGCTCGCCTGATTCCATTCAGCTCGTCCGCCGACAGGAATTTTTCGAGCGGACCTGGCAACCAGGCCAGACCTTTCGCTCCAGCGCCCGTCGCTAGTGTCGCCATTTCTTTTAGCTCGCGATCCGGCATGTCTCGGGCATCCGGTACCGCTAGTCCGCGAACGACGCCACCCTCGGCAATCGCAGCGCTGAAGACCCTTGCAGTCGTTGTCTGCAGGATCCGAGTCAGGTCTGCAATCTCCAGGTCGTAACGCAAATCGGGCTTATCTGTTCCGTATCTGAGTAGCGATTCCTGCATGTCTATCCGGGGGAATGGCAATTCAAGTTCGACACCCAAGATCTCCCGCCAGATGCGCGCCAGCAGGCCCTCAATCAGCGTGAACACGTCCTCCTCATCGCAGAAAGACATCTCAACGTCGAGTTGGGTGAACTCGACCGCACGGTCCGCGCGCAGGTCCTCATCGCGAAGGCAGTGGGCAATCTGGTAGTAGCGCCCCAGCCCAGACACCATGAGGATCTGCTTCAGGGTCTGCGGCGATTGCGGAAGGGCATAGAACTTTCCGGGATGGAGTCGCGAAGGAACGATGAAATCGCGAGCTCCTTCCGGCGTCGTTTTGATGAGGAGCGGAGTTTCGACCTCGACGAACTCGTGGTCGTCCATATAGGAGTGGATGATCTTATTGACGCGGTGGCGCAGCTCGAGGATGCCCTGCATTCGAGGTCGGCGAAGATCGAGGTATCGGTACTTGAGTCGAACAGTTTCTTCGGCCGTCGTGTCGTCTTCGATTGGAAACGGAGGAGTCTTGGCCCGCGAAATGATCTCCAGGTCCGAGGCCTCAACTTCGATTTCGCCGGTCGGCATAGCGGGATTCTCAGAGCCTGCCGGACGCTTCCCGACGATGCCTTTGACGCGCACCACAAACTCCAGGCGAAGGTCCGCTGCGATGGTGCGCGTCTCAAACGATTTGAAGACCACCTGCACCGAGCCCCACCGGTCACGAAGGTCGATGAAGATCAAGCCGCCGTGGTCGCGCCGATGGGCGACCCAGCCGTAGAGCTCGACCTCGCGGCCAACGTCTTTTGCGCGAATCGAGCCGCAGTGCGGAGCGGTGAACCCGCTCATGCGAGATGGACCGGCAATTCGTCCCAACTAACGACCGTATCTACGCGGCTCGCGAGCTCACGAAGGCGAGCTGTGCGTTGCGCAGCTTCCTGCGGGCGCATGAGTACCGCCCATCTGGCACCCACTTTGTCGGCGAGGCGCCACTTGGATTCGAACTTCGCGGAATCATAATCAACAGCCGTCGACCGCACCGTGCGGCAAATTCGGGCAACCTCGGCTGCCTCAATCTGAAGGTCACCGTCGGGCAAGACGACTACCTCCACTAGAGGTTGGGTTGCGGTGGCGTTGCCTGCAGCCGCAAGCAGCTCGGTGACGCGGTCGAGACCGCTCGCAAATCCAACGGCTGGAGTCGGAGCCCAGCCCTCCGCTTCGGCGAGGCCGTCGTACCTGCCGCCCCCGCCAAGCGCGTCTTGCTGGCCTGCGCGCTCCCCTGGATAGAACTCGAATACAGTGCGTGTGTAGTAGTCCAGTCCGCGGACCAAATATGGGTTCAGCTCGTAGGCGATCTTGGCCTCGTCCAACATGCGCCGCACCAACTCCCAATGCTTCTTGCAATCGGCACAGAGGTGGTCGGTGACGCGAGGCGCACCCAGTTTCAATGCCGCGTCCACATCAGCTTTGCTGTCCAACAACCGAAGAGGGTTTCTCTCCAGGCGCTGTTGGGACTCCTCAGATAGCTGCCCCTTGAGGGGCCGGTAATACTCCTTCAGAAGCTCGAGGTATGCAGGCCTGCACTGCGAATCGCCAATTGAGTTCAACTCGAGCCGAAGGTTATGCAGGCCGACTCTGTGAAGCCAGTCGCGCGCGAGCTCTATTACTTCGGCATCAAGCGCCGAGCTTGGGCTACCGATCGCCTCGACATCAAGCTGGAAAAACTGGCGATAGCGTCCCTTTTGTGGGCGGTCGTACCGAAACATCGGTCCCAAAAGGTAGAGGCGCGACGGCTGGGGACCTCTGTTCAAGCCGTGCTCGAAGTACGCCCTGACCACGCCGGCAGTAGCCTCTGGTCGCAGTGCAACCTGCCGGTTGCTGCGGTCAGTGAATCGATACACCTCCTTGGCGAATGCATCGCTGTCCTCGCCAGCTCGCTCGATCAGTTCGGCCGGCTCAACGATTGGCGTGACTATCTCGTCGTAGCCAAAACCGCCAGACACCTCGCGAGCAGCGTTCTCAACGACACGCCACAACCGCCGCTCATGCGGCAAGAGGTCACGCATGCCGCGGACGGCTTTGATCGGTTCGGAGCGTGGCATTGGAGTACCGATTGTATGTACGTAGGCGAAACCACTCGCGCGCCCGGCTAGTATCTCTGGCGCAAATGCCGGCCGATCTCACAGCACTTGTGCAGCTCGTTTCCTTGATCCTCGCCGCGCTCGCGCTGGTGATGGGGGCCTATCTGCTGATCATCGGCAGGCGCCCATGGCGCGGTGACCAGGACGAAGGCGTTGCCCCTCGCGTCCGGCTGCTCGGGTTGAGCTACATCCTGGTTTTCGGCTCGGCGATGATCCAGATCATCGTCCAGCCGCACGCCCTCGAAGGCGAGCTGCTCGGTGGGCTGATGGTGCTAGGCGGCATGATCGTCATCGTCGTGGTGCTGCTCGAAGCTCGCGCGTCACGACAGTCCGCTCGCGAAGACCAGTCCGACCGCCTCGATCGACGACTCGGTAATCCGTAGGGCCCGGGCCCGACTACATTCCTTTCGGCGTCGCGCGCCAGCCGGCGGCCGCGGTCAGCGACTCCGAAAGCTCGTCGAGATGGACCGGCTTGCTCATGTAATCGTCGAACCCCGCCCGCAAGCACCTCTCCTGGTCGCCCGGCGCTGACATCGCCGTGAGCGCGACCAGCCGCGGGCGCGAGCCACGCGGCCAGCGCCGGACGATGGCCTCCGCCGCTTCGAGCCCGTCCATCTCCGGCATCAGCACGTCCATGAGCACCGCGTCGTAACTCTCTCGAGCGACCGCGGCCACGGCCTCGCGCCCGTTTGTGACCACATCGACGTGGTGCCCAAGCTTGGTCACAAGCCTACGCAGCGTGTTCTGGTTCAGAAGGTTGTCCTCAGCGACCAACACCTTCAGCACACCTGGCGCCACAATCGGGTGGGGCTCAGGCGCAACTTCCTGGTGCGCACCGACCTGCGCCATCACATCGTGCAGCTTGTGCGGCGGCACCGGCTTGGTGAGGGTCGCCTGCACCACCCCGCTGTCCGCGGCACCCGCCTCCTCCTCGCCGGGAAGCGCCGCCGTGATGAGCACGATCGGAAGCTGTTCTGGTGAGCGCTGAGACCGAAGCGCGATTGAAACCGCCAGACCGTCGATGGTGGGGCGCCTGTGTTCGACGATCGCGATGTCGAACTCCTGGCCCGCTTGCACGAAGGCGAGGGCCTCCGCAACTGTCGCGGGAGTAGCGGGCGCGCCCCACAGCTCCGACTGCAGCGCGAGCACACGCCGCTCGGTGGGATCGGCAGCCAGGACCAGCACGCGCATGCCCTCCATCGTCCGCTGCGCGATCGCGATGGGGGCATGCATCACCTGAGTGAGGATCGTGAAGTCGAACGTCGTGCCGGCGTCGGGTCCCGCCTCGACTCCACCCTGCTCGACGCGCAGCTCGCCATCCATCATCTCCACGAGCCGCCGGCAGATGGACAGGCTGACGATGGCCAGCGCGTCGCCCGGTTCATCCAGATCGGGCAGCGAAGCGTCGTCACTCAGACCGCCACGAAGGATGCGAGCCGGTACGCCGCGGCCAGTGTCGCGGACTCGGACGTGGAGCTCGAGAAGATCACCGCGCTGCTGGCAGCTGAGCTCGACGCCGACTCCGCCGCGCTCAGTGCGCTCGATGCTGCCGTGGAGCAATGCCAGCATCACCTGCTCGATCCGACGCGAGTCACCGATAATGACGCTGGGCACGTCGGGCTCGGCGCGAAACGACAGGTCGATGCTCTTGGCCCCGGCTTCTTCAACGACCATGCCCAGGCACGACTCGACGCTCGCGCGGACATCGAACGGGTGAAGCGCCAGCTCGAAGTCCCCGCTCTGAATCACGGCGGCGTCGAGGATGTCGTCGAGGAGCCTCGCGACGCGATTGGCGCCGCTCTCGGCGACTGAAGAAAGCTCGCGCTGCTCGCTGGTCGTCGCGATCGCCGACAACATGCTGGCCGCCATCACGATGGCGTTCAGCTCGTTGCGAAGCTGATGACCAAAATCAGCAAGCAGTTCTTCGCGACCAACTGTTGAAAGCGGGGACGCGGCGCCCGGCATCGGTATTGCGGATGACGGCGGGTTCGTGTCTGAACTGCTGTCTTGCACGTCTCGCGTTTCCATCAGTGTCCCGCACCCGAGGTCCGCCGCATATATCGCGGCATCGGCGGCCGGAGCCAAGGAGAGGGTGGCGCAAGGAGGAGCGCATCGCTAGATGCGTGACGACGCGGCGCCGGGCCCCTCGACACCGGCTTCAGCGCCGCAGGCGCCCGGCCGACTAGGCCGCGAGGATGCAAGGAACTTCGGGGGTGGGACACTTAGTAGAGCTGGTCGGGATTGGGCTGGGCCGCCGGCACGAACATCTCCTCGGCGAGCTCGACCCCGTTGCTCCGGAAGTGCTGCAGGTACGCCGACCGTGCGCCGGTCGCGGTGTGATACCCGACCGCGCGCCCATCAGCGGAAACGCCGACCTGCCGGAACGCGAACAGCTCCTGGAGCGCGACCTCGCCGTCTTTCAATCCCATCACCTCGGCGACGCTGACGACCTTGCGCGAGCCCCCGCGCAACCGTTCCGTCTGCACGATGACGTTGATCGCTGACGCGATCTGTGTGCGGATGGCTCTTGACGGCAACTCTGCGCCGGCCAGGAGCACAAGCGTCTCGAGGCGGTTGGTGGCGTCGCGCGGGTTGTTGGCGTGCAGCGTGCTCATCGACCCGTCATGACCGGTGTTCATGGCCTGCAGCATGTCGAGCGCCTCCGGTCCGCGACATTCGCCGACGACGATTCGATCCGGGCGCATGCGAAGGCAGTTGCGAACCAGGTCGCGGATGGAGATGGCGCCTCGGCCCTCGACGTTCTGTGGCTTCGACTCGAGGCTGATCACATGCACCTGCCGGAGCCGCAGCTCGGCGGCGTCTTCGCAGGTGACGATTCGCTCATTGCCGGGGATGAACCCGGACAGCACGTTGAGGAGCGTGGTCTTTCCCGAGCCGGTGCCACCCGAGACGAGAATGTTCAAACGCGTCCTCACGGCCGCGTCGAGGTAGCCCATGATCGCGGCCGTCGCGCCGCCAGAGCTGACGATCTGCTCCGGGCTCAAGACCTCGCGACCGAACTTTCGAATCGTGAGGCATGGACCGTAAATCGCCACCGGCGGGATGACCACATTGACGCGGGAGCCGTCCTTGAGCCGTGCGTCACACATCGGCTCTGACTCGTCGACACGCCGGCCGATTGTCGACACGATGCGGTCGATGACTCGGCGCAGGCTGCGTTCGTCCTCGAATGCGAGGTTGGTCAGCTCGATCTTCCCGCGCCGCTCGACGAAGATCTGCTCGGGCCGGTTGACCATGACCTCGCTCACATCGGGGTCGCGCAGGAGGCTCTCGAGCGGGCCGAGCCCGATCACCTCGTCGAAGAGGATCTCGACCAGGCGGTCTTTGTCGACGGCGGTGACGAGCGCCGCCGGCGGCTTGGCACGGAAGTGCTCCTCGGTCAGCTGGAGCAGCAGGCGACGGATGCCGGCGCGGTTGTTGATGTCTATCTGCGCCGTGTGATGGGCGAGGAGCTGGGCGTGGATCTCGGCTTTCGCGGCCGCCATGGCGGGGCTCAAAGGCGCGGCATCCGCTATCTCCGTCGGAATCGTCAGCACTTCCTCGGTCACGATCGTGGGTTCGGGCGTAGCCGGTTTGACGACCTGCTGGGGAGCAGTGGCAGGCGCCGGCGCCACCGTTGCCGTCATCGGCGACTGTTGGTAGCGGCGGTCGAAACGCTCCGAAAGCTTCATCGGATCCGCTTCCTCATCGCGGCGCTGATGCGCATGCGCGCACGTACCGCCGCTTTCTGAACGGCGGGGTCGGAGTCGGAGCCCAGGAGGCGGAGGGCGTCAGCTCCGGCGGGATCACCGATCATCGCCAGCGCCCGGCATGCGGCCACTCGGATCTCTGTATCGCATATGCGGTCCTGCGCCATTCTGACGAGAAGGGGCGTCCTCAGCGCATCTCCACGCAATCCGCATGCCATGAGGACCGTAACCGTCGTCTTGACGTTACCGCCATCGCGCAGAAGTGCCTCAAAATCGATGTCGGAAGCCGCCTGAGCGAGCTCTTTTGCCACCCGGTAGATCGGGAGGCGGTCGGCATGAGCCATGAGGGCATCGACCACCCGCCGGCCACCTGCCCGGCCCAAAGCGCGAACGGCGGCCTCCTGAACCGCCGGCTCAGGGTCCTCCAGCAGGTCCGCCAGCCAGGGCACCGCATCAGGCAGCCGAAGCGCGCCGCACAGCCTTGCGCCTGCGATGCGGATGGCGGGGTCTGGGCTGACCAGCGAATCGAGCAGCTCCCCCTCGAGGCCGCTCCGGCGAAACGCTTGCGTCACGGTCAATTGAGCCGCCAGCGCCATCCCCGCGCGCTCCATCGCGGCGGTGATCACATCGGCGACAGGAGCGCCGTCAGCCAGGAGCTCCGGTGCCTTGACATCGATCAAGACGCGGGGATCGCCCGAGAGCGCGGTGGCGAGAGCGCGGTCGATCTTGGCCGCCACGCGTGATCGCGGAGCCTGCTGCCTGAAGGTACCCGCCTTCCGGGTGACCCGGCGTGAATCAGCGTCAGGAGGGGGTTTGTTGCTCAACCTGTGGTGGGATGCGCGGGTCGATCTGGGGGGACGTTGCTACATTATCGGCGTTTTGAACGCCCGCGAGGTTCGCGACGGACCCGGGGCGGGGGAGGAAGGACCACTAGTGGCTGCGAGCGGCGAGCTCGAGGCGGACAAGCCGTCCGCCCTGCAGCTTCGTGTACGCGTCCTCGAAATGTCGTCGGTTTTCGCGGAGCTCTCGGACGGCGCGCTTCGCGCCCTGGCCCGGCGGATGCAGGCGGTGAACCTCGCCCCGGGCGACACACTGAGGCTCGGCAGCACCGGCGGCGACGTCGTCATGTTCTTGGCGTCTGGGGTGGCCGAGCAGTCGATCACGGACTCTTCCGGCAAACTCCTGCTCACCCGCAGGCCGGCGCCAGGCGACCTGCTCATCCTCCCCGCCCCCCGCACCGGTGACCGCTATGTGACCAGCATCCGCGGCCTCTCGAACTCGATCTTGCTCACGCTCGATCGTGACGGGCTGCTGGCGGGCATTGGCCAAGACGTCGAGCGTGTAGCCATAGCCCTGGACAAGCTCTGGGAACAGCAAGTCGCCGCGGCTGCCGCCACCCAAGCGCAGAGCGCCTCGCGAACGTCGGCGCCGATCGTCGCGTTCTTCTCGGCCAAGGGCGGCTCCGGCGTCAGCACCCTGGCGGTCAACACTGCGGCCGCGCTCTCCGCCCGCATGCCGAAGCAGGTGTTGCTCATCGACCTGTCGGCGCCATTCGGGCACGCCGCCCTGTTCGCCGATCTCGTCGCCACGGGGTCGATCGCGGGCGCGTCCAAGGCCGCGCCGGCCGATTTCGAGAAGAACCTGCGGGGCGCCATCGTCTACCACAAGACCGGACTGGGAGTCCTCCCTGGGACTCTCCGCCCCGAGCAGGTTGACCTGATGACGGCGGACCTCACCGGCCGGGCGCTCGACGTGACGACCGCGTGGCATCGCTTGGTCGTGGCCGACCTCGGCACCTCTCTCGCGGAAGCGAGCCTCGTGGTGATCGAGCGCGCGGATCGACTGGTCGTCGTGGTGCCGCCCGAGATCGCAGCGATGACCGACGCGCGGAGGTCCCTGGCGGTGTTCCGCGACATCATGAACGTGCCCGACAACAAGCTCGAGCTCGTCCTCAATCACCGCGTGCCGGGTGCGCCCCTGGACCGAAATGCGGTCGAGTCCATCCTCGGCCACAAGATGTCGCTGACGATCAACTTCGACGACTCGCGGCCCGAGGATGCGACGCTGGCGGGCAACCTGGTCCTGCAACGAGATCCCTCTTCCCAGGTCTCGCGCGGTTCGAACGAGCTGGCGCGCTTGATCGTTGGGAAGATAAAGCTCGATGGGTGAAAAGGCCGATCGCAACCGAGCGCAGGCACTCGTCGAGTTCGCGATCGCCCTCCCGATCCTCATCCTGCTGGTGGCGGGCGTCCTCGAGCTGGGCCGGGGCTACTCATACGCCGTGGCCACCTCTGATGCCGCGCGAGACGGCGCCCGCGCCGCCGCCGGCAAGACGGCGACGACGAACGGCCCGGGCATTGCGGCGATGTGCGACGTCATCAAGGCCGACCTCGTGGCGGTGTCGTCCAGCGTCAGCTGCGCAACCCAGGTCGGCCACGCTCCGCCATTTGTTGCGGGGACCGACTACTCCGCGCCCGCCGGGGGCCAGGTCGTCGTCGTCGTGTACTGCGGCGCCAGCGCCAACTGCACGGGCAGCGTCACCACCCTGACTCAATCCGAGGTCGATGTTTACGTCTACTACGGGTTCAACGATCTGAACCTGCTCGGCGGCCTCGTCACGATCTCGGGCTCGAGCAAGACCACGACGTCCTGGTGAGGCGCCACAGCCGGGCGCAGGCACTCGTGGAATTCGCTCTCGTGGCGCCGGTTTTGCTGCTCATCATCGGGGCCACCGTCGATATGGGTCGCGGCCTGCTGCTCTACTCTCTCCTGTCCGGCGCGTCAAGAGACATGGCCAGGCAGGCTGCCCTCAACTACTACAGCGGCTCCAACTCCCTGCCGCCAGATTGCACGGCCCTTGCGACGCCGTGTTCACTGAACTCGATCGTCAACGGCGCCCACCTCCTAGACCCGCTGGGAATACAGGTGGTCTACCACGACTCCGCATCGATCAGCGCGGCGCCGGCGAGCGACGGCACGTACACGGCGAACGCCAACCCCAAGCTGCCCGGCACCATCGCGCTCGCCGGCGGAACCAGCACGAACACCGTCTACGTCTTCATCTATGAGATCGATTCGTCGGGCGGCCCGAATCCCAGGTGGAGCTGCCCGTCGTGTGCCGCGGCCAACGGCGCGTACGTGCGCACGTCAGGTCATCAGCTGGTGGTGGTCGACCTCAAGCTGAAATGGCAACCGGTCCTCGCCGGCCTGCTCGGCCTGCCTTCGACGATCACCTTCGATTCGCAGTCGGTGGCGCGGATGGAGTTCTGATGCGCAGGCAGTCGGGCCAGGTGATGGTCATAGTCGCCGTCGCCCTGCTGGCGCTGATCGGCTCCGCGGCATTGATCCTGCTGGCGGGGTCGGTGGTCTGGCAGAAGAATCAGCTGCAGGAGCTCGCGGACGCGACCGCCCTCGACTCGGCCTTGACGATCAGCATCAGCTGCAATGCCGCCAAGGCGAACGCGGTCATCACCGAGGCGGACAACTTTCTCGCCACGCGCAAGACCCGCACCGCTGCCTTGAGCATCACGCCGGGCACATGCGCCACTCCGTATAAGGGCACCGACACATTCGCCGGCGGACTCAGCGCAACCTACAACTACCCATATCGCGCGCACCAGCAGCAGGTCGAGGTGATCCTCACGCTAACCCTGCCGATCTCGTTCGGCGGCGAGCTCGGCGCGAGCAACACCACCGTGACCCGGCGGGCGGTGGCCCAGCAGCTCACAGGATCCGTGCCGGCCATCTCCGCCACGACCCTGTCGTGCACTGGCGGGCAAATCAACGTGGCGGGCAGCATCGTGGCGCAGAACGCGATCACGCGCAGCGGCAGCTGCGCCTTCTACTCGCATATGCGCTTCGACGCCGCATCAGGCACGTATTCGGATCTGGGTAATGTGCAGGTCTACACCGACGGCCAGGGCTGGGTCGGCGGCGGCGGCGCATGCTCCGCCGGGCTGAACACCGGCTCGAGCAACGCCATCTGCTCCGACGGCGCAGAGGTGTCGGGCCACGTGACGCCGGCATGCGGCACCACCGGTGTCAGCCAGTTTCTGTCGGCCGGCGATGTCGCCATCAATGGCAACCCATGCGCGGCGGGCGTGGCGCCGCTGCCGGTGCCACCAGTTTCGACGCTGCTGCCGCCTGATCCAAATACCGACGCGGCTGCGATCGCGACGCTGCAAGGCAGCGGGGGAGCCGCCTGCTCGTCCGCCGGGACTTATCCGAACATCGTCGCCGGCGGGGTGACCGTGGGCACGGGCCTGGCACCGGCCCCGATCCAGGACGCCAGCGGCTACTACCACTTCAAGCCGAGCTGTTACGGCTACCTGAACATGGGGAATCTGAGCGCCGGCATCTCCAGTGTGCAGGTGGGGCCGACCGTAACCGCCAAGCACTTGATCACACCGACATTCCCGGCTGCGACCACAGCCGGAACGCTACTGGTGGCGGACGTCCGGTCCGACGCGTCACCGAACAGATTCCTCGCGCCGGCGGGTTGGGTCGAGGCCGGCGTCCCGAGCCAGTCGGGAACCAGCCCTCGGACCGAAATCTGGTACTACCCGAACAATCCTGGGAACGTCCCGAACCCAACTTTCACAATCACCCCGGCGAGCATCGATTCGACCGCCCAGGTGACGGAGTGGCGCAACGTCGCGGCGGCGGCGCCCCTGGACCAGAACGGCAACACAGCGCTCGGTGTTGCAGGGACGACCGCGATCATCTCCACCTCTGGCGCGCTCGCGGTTGCAAACGAGCTTGTGATCACCGACGTTGGGGTGCTCGAGGGCATAGCGGGCCAGGTGGTCACGCAGGGGGCAGGCTGGAACAGCCTGGCCAACGATCCGCCCGACGGCTTCACGGCCGAGTACCGACTGGACCTGCCGGCCGGTGTGACCAGTGAGACGCTGAACTCAACTGCGGCGACGACCTGGGGGATTGTGATGGCTGCGTTCAAGCCGGCCGCCGCCACGTCCGGGTCGGTTTTCGACCCCGGGTTTTACTACTTCAATGGCTGGAACGGGTCCAACTTCACCAGCGGCGGTGGCATCTGCCTGGGTGGAGGGACGCTGCTCGGCCGCGACGTGACCATGGAGTTCGTGAACCAGGCCGGCTTTTCGTCGGGGACGTGCGCAGTCGGCGGCGGCGCTGTGTGCGCGGGTTCGTGTCAGTTCGGAGCTCTTCCCTGCTCGCTGTCCCCTTGTCCACCCAACGCCGGTGCCGACTCGCCTAACAACCTGACGTGGCTCGCCGCGCCCTGCTCAAACGCGCCCACGGCGGCCGACGCAGCCAGCTGTCTCGGCGGCGCGTCCTGGTGTCCGGCCGGCGACCGGGCCTGTGCGAACCTCCTTGTCTATGCGCCGGCTTCGATTGCGGGGCAGATCGCCATCACCGGCACCGCCGTCCACGCCTGGCTGCTGGGGTCCATCTACTGGCCCGGAACGTGCACCGACAGTGTCAACGGCACCAGCACGATCGCCGGTTCGGTGTCGTGCGGCACCCTCGCGATGTCGGCTGGAGCCGGCGCTGGGACGGCGGTTGGAAGCGACGCCGGCGTCAGCACCGCCTTGGTCGAAGCGGTACTTATAGAGTGAATTTCGCCCCACGAACTCTGGCGACTTCGCGGGGGGGACAGATGTCCCCCGCCGCGGAACCCTCCCCTCTCCTCGGCCACGCTGGGAGGCGCTTGGGAGGTGGCACGGTTGGGGGACGGCCGGAGTAAATCCGGCCTTAAGCCCCACCTGGCGCTCCTCTGAATTTGCCCCGCGAAGCCCCTGCTCCTTGTCGAGGGCACCTGAAATCGCGTGCACATCGCTCATCATGTGCACCGTGAAACGCCCGCTTAACACTCTCCCAGAGCCCTCAGATGGCCTCTGAGATCGGCCGGCCCCGGCGCGGCCGGACCTACATCATCATCGGGACCGTCCTGGCCGTCCTCGCTTTTGCGACCGCCGCCGGGGTCGCCAGCATTCCCCTGTTGTTCCCGTCCGGTACCACCGGCACCAAGGTGGTGGTGGCCAAGAACTCCATTGGCGCCCGCACCAAGATCCAGGCGTCGGACCTGATGCTGAAGGCGGTGAACCCGGTCCCGCCGCAGGCGTTCTTCGACGTCAACCTCGTGATCGGAAAAGGCGCGCGTGTCGACATCCCGGCCGACTCGCCGGTCACGGCCAACCTGATCGCGCAGTCGCCGGACCTTCTCAGCAGCAGCGACGTGACGTACCTGCCCATCCCATCGGGTTTCGTCGCCGTGACGGTCCCGACCTCTGAGCAGGTCGGCGTGGGCGGCTACGTCCAGCTTGGCGACCGCATCGCGGTGCTCGCCACGGTCAACTCGTCCGTGTTCGGCTCGAGCCCCGGGGTGGCTGTAGTGCGCACCGTGTTCCGAAACCTGGACGTCATCAGGGTCGGTCCCGCAACAGGTACGAGCGGCGGCCAGCAGGTGACCAGCAGCCTCACGCTGCTGATGACGCCGTGCGATTCGGAGTTTCTCTTTTGGTTCCTGAACAGCGCAATCCTCAAGTACACCCTCGAGTCTTTCAAGGACTACGAGCCGACACCGAACCAGCCCGACCCATCGTGCCCGAAGCTGTCATCGGCGGCAGGTGTCGGACCTCGCGAGGTGGACGCCAAGTGGCACTTCACGACGCCATAGCGCTCGTCTCCGGGAGACCGTAGAACGTGGGTTGGCTGATCGTTCTCGTCGCGGTTGCCGCCGCGTTCGGTGTGATGCTCGTCGTCTACGGCATCGTCGCCCGCGACCGGGCCATCACCGAGGCCGAGACGGGAGGGCCGTCCGCGCGTGTCACGTATCGCACCCTCGCCGACGTTCGCGAGCAGCTTCGCCGGCGGTTCGAGCCCACTGGAGCTCCAGTGTGGATCGCGTCGCAGCAGGCTCCGAATGCGCTGGCCGCCGACCTGGCGAGTGCCGACCTGCAGCTTCGCCCCTACGAGTTCCGCATCCTGCAGGTCGTCGCCGCCGTCGTCTTCGCGCTGCTGGCGTACGCACGCTTCGGCGTAAGCCTCGCGGTCCCGGTACTGGCCGTGCTCGGCTACCTGCTCCCCGCTTTTTACTTGCGCAACCGCCGCGGCCACCGGCTGCGCAAGTTCGAGGCGGGCCTCCCGCGCGCGATGGAGCTGATCGCCAACTCGATGAAAGCGGGGCAATCGGTGGCGCAGTCGCTCGGCGCCGTCACCGAGAACGCAGGGCCACCGGTCGACGAAGAGTTCCGGCTGGCGCAGCGTGAGGTCGAGCTTGGAGCGTCCGTCGAGAACGCCCTGGGCAACATGGTCAAGCGGATGGGCAGCTCCGACCTCCGACTGATCGTGATGGTGATCACGATCCAGCACGCCGTCGGCGGGGACCTGCCCGCGATTCTGATCACGCTCGCCGACACCATGCGGCAGCGCGCCGAGATGCGCGAAGAGATCATGGCGGCGACCGCCCAATCGAGGGCGTCGAGCTTGATCATCACTCTGCTGCCGGTGGCCGCCGGCGGTCTCTTGTTCTTGCTCGTGCCGGACTATTTCCGGCCCATGTTCGTCAACCCGCTTGGCTGGGTGATCCTCGGCCTCGCCGCCACACTGTTGGTGATCGGCAACGTCATCATCAGGCGCATCACGGCGATCGCATGAACCTGCTTTCCATCATGGTCGGGATCGTCGCCGCGGCAGGGGTAGGGCTGCTCGCGGCGGGATTCAGGAGCTCGCAAGCAGCCGACGCCACCGCGCTTGCGCGTCAACGATTGGCGCGCCAGGAGCTCGGCCTCGGACAGAGCGCAATCGCGTTAGAGCTGGAGAAGCCGCTCAGCGAGAGGCTGACGGCACCAGTGCGCCGCTGGCTGAGGAGACAGATGAACAGGGTGACTCCCGCGGCTCAGGCCGCGACCTTTCAGCGCGAGCTTGATTTCGCGGGCAACCCATTCGGTCTCGACCCGGCCGGCGTGCAGACGCTGCGCATCGCAGCCGCGGCAGCCCTCGGCACGATCGGAACGGCTCTGGGCGTTGCCTTCGGGTCCACATTCCTGGTGGGCATATTCCTGCTAGTCGGAGTCGGTATCGGCTTTTACCTTCCGGTGCTTTGGCTCGACCAGCTCGTGCGCGAGCGCCGCGCGGAGATCGAGGCCGCGCTTCCCAACGCGCTCGACGTGGTGGCGATCAGCATGGAAGCCGGCCTGGGTCTCGATCGCGCGCTG
>Ga0209180_10000794_pt1 | contig 15142 bp, 18 predicted proteins | sample CZO8metaG_3_FD_188355 | JGI IMG/M metagenome (GOLD analysis project Ga0209180, IMG submission 188355) | Vadose zone soil microbial communities from the Eel River Critical Zone Observatory, Northern California, USA - CZOApr15con2H2.8 metaG... | ecosystem: Environmental > Terrestrial > Soil >...
CATGAAGCAGAGCGACAGTATGCAGAAAGAGGAAATGCAGCACTGACCTTAAATAGCGCTTTTAGTGCAACGCGACCGCAACATAACCCAAATCAAAACGAAACACGAGCCTCAGAACCGCAGAGTCTCAGACCACATTATTAACAAAGGAGAAGTGAAGTCATGCAGGTGACACGAGAAGAACACCAGAGACGCTCTGGTGCAAATATGTTCATCAATGGCGGAGTTGCAAAAAACAACTATAAAAACGGAGGGGAGAAGGTAAGGATGAGGAGATTGTCGACATTCACAAACCCGGTACTGATCGCCGCAACGGCGGCGGCAATCATGTTCTTTTCGGCTGCGCCATTCGCGGCAGGGCAAGAACAGGGCGGACTCTTACTTCAAGGGAATGGTCCCGGGCCCGCAGCGAATGAGGCGGGACCCGGATGCAACATCATTCCGCCCTTGGCCTCGATAGGAACGAAAGTCAATATTAAACAGTTCCCGCCGGCCGACTCGCTCACGGATCCAGAACTAGCAGGGCCTGTCCAGTTGCTGAAATCAGGCAAGTTCGACATACCGATCGAAAAGCTGATTAAGGTGAATGTTCCCCCCGGTACCCCCAGAGGAACGATCACGCTGCCCCTGTTCAAGGGTGCGGTGAAAACTTCTTCTGGTCTGAAGCCCGCATGGTACATCATCCTCGATGCAGGCGACAAAGAAGAAGCGGAGCGCCTGGGCGTTAACTTCTCGAAGAAACTGCATAACGCTGGCGATGCCGCACGGCCCGCCACGCTTCGCGACGACGGGACGTTCCTCTTCGAATCCGGCCTTGTAGACTTCAGCCCAAACCGGCAGGTCCAAGCCGGCTCTCAGGAAAAACCGTTTCCCCCGAGCATCGCGAATCCGGGCTCGGTCGGCGATGCCGATTACAGCCCGCTGGTAAGAGCCAACGGCATTGTTTACGACGCGCCCGTCATCGCCGCTGCGGTGGACGATTCACAAATCAACTTCCCAAACGGAGACCCGGACTACGGTCTCGTACATGATCAGGTGATCTCCATTGATCCGGCGAATCGGACAGTTACGCTTTCCCTGATTAACGGCTATAGTTTTGGCAAGCCGGTCTTCTACATCTCGACTGAGTCAAGCGATCCCACTGTGTCTGCGATCGAGGGGAACACCTTCGCTCCACGTTTGCGCAAAATCGAGACCGGGGTGGACGACATCAAGCGTAGCGCCGTCGAGCGGATCTTCATCGCGACGAACGGGGCGACAGAAGGCGGCTGCCAAAATCCGCAGCGTCAGGGTCTGGGCGCCGCGCTTCTGGATGGGCATCGGCCGAACAATACGTTTGGTGGCATTCCCACGACTGCCACCGATTACAGCCCAGTCTGGGACGCCAACGTCTACGAGTGGACCGCTGACGCCATAAGCAAGGGGTATCGCGGTCTCCTGACCGAGGAGTTCCGCATTTTGAAAATGGCGAGAGACGGATACATCACCGGACCTAATGGTGCGCCGTACGGCAGTTTCGGCCCCGTAATCGTGTGCGGTGTCGCCGCTCGGCTTAACTGAACGAAACTGGCGAGGTGCCACTTTCACAGAAGCGGGGCGGCGGATTCCAACCGCTCGCTCCGCTTCCATGCTGATTTGTTACGCATTGTAGAAGCTTAGCCTGGTTGCGGTCTGCCATTGTAAGCCTGTCAGGCCCCAGGAGTCGGACGTACGAGGGTGCAAGAAGAAGTGAGTTGAATGGCTTTGTTTAAGGTTCGGTATAGAGGGCAGTTCATGGCATAAATTCCATGCACGCGCTCCACTGTATCCTTGACCTCTTCACTCGCCACCAGGCGCATCGCTACATGAATCCGGCGGATCACCAACACGCCCTCCTCCGCTTCCACCTCTCCAGTCACATCCGCGGTCAATCTGCCGTCGCTCGCATCGATTTGGCGCGCTTCCAGCGCACCTCCGAAAGTGCCCACCATTCAACCAGCGGTTGCGGAAATGACATAGTCGATTGTTGAAGAATGTGATTCCGTCAGCTTTGACGGGGCGACTTTGTAGTGCTCGGCAATGCCCCCGTGAACGCTGTAGATCACTGGCTGGGATTCGCCGGGCAGGTGCGCAATACGGAGAGGTCCCTGCCGGCGTACGATACGTGACTTCGAAACATAAACGACATCACTCATGGATTCCTCTTTCCAAGACGCAATCACCATATGAGGCGGTTGAAGCGAGTCAAATAGAAAGCAACGTCGGCGAGTTTGTCGAAGAACAAAAGGACGCCGACGCTGACAAGCATGACACCAGCAAAGCGCTCGACCCAAAGCAAGTGTCGGCGCAATCTCTGAAAGGCCGTGAGAAAACGAGTGAGGCCGAGGGCCACGAAAATGAACGGTATACCAAATCCCAGCGAATAAACAGCCAACAGGCCGGTGCCTTGCGACACCGATTGTTGCGTCGCTGCCATCATCAGCATGGCTGCCAGCGCGGGGCCGGCGCAGGGTGTCCAGCCAAAAGCGAAGGCCAGCCCCAGCAAGAACGAACGGAACTTTCCCTGGCGTATTTCGCGCTGAAATCGGATGTCTCGATGCAGAAATGGAATCGGAAGCCATCCCAGGAGAACAAGCCCGAAGAAAACAATGCCTGCACCGGCGACACGGTTCAGCCCTTCACGGTGGGCAGATAAGAAACGGCCCACCACGCCTGCCGAAGCGCCGAGCGATATGAAGAGGACGGAAAATCCGAGCACAAAGAGAACAGCATTGAGGAGGATCGTCCGCCAATGCCAGCTACCGTCCTCCTGCAACTGTTCTGCAGTGAGGCCAGTCATGGTTCCCACAAATCCGGGTACCAGTGGCAGCACGCAGGGGGACAAAAAAGAAATCATCCCGGCCAGAAATGCAGCTGTATAGGTTAGTTCCACAAGTTTCTCCGTGGATTCAACGTTTGGTGGTCTTGCTGCCGGCAGTGGCCAGAAGTTTCTGGATCTGTTCCGCAAACTTGTGGCCATCCAGAAGGTGTGCCCGATCAAATCCTTCCCCCTGGAACATCCATTCGGTTGGAGTAGGAGCACGGTCCTCCCAGCGAACGTCAGGGCCAAAAGCAAAGTACACATCCCAGGCAGGCGCATGGTAAGGAACATTCAGAACTGTCGAGTACTGTTTCCCTGAAAAACCATTTGGATCGATATAGTGGATTGCCCGCGAATCAGGCACGCGGCCCGATTCCTTCAGTCCGTTTTTTTGCAAGGTGGCCTCGTCCTGAAAATTCAACACGGGTATCCAAACTACATAGACCGCGAGCTTATCGGTAGGAATAGTCTCCAAGACCTGTTTCTGAATTTCGGATGCTCCCCAGCGGCAAGGAGGGCAGGTAGGGTCCACGATTACGATGAGACGGACTTTTCCAGCGTCTTGATTGAACCGGGCGCGTAGAGGATCGAGTTTCTGGTCGAGCGCGGGGAGCGCTTTCTGTTGCGCCGGCGATGGCGCGGGGGCTAGCAGGAATAGGGCGCCGAGCAATATCATGAGCGCGGTGTTGCGACTCCACATTCTTAAGCAAATCTGCATGATCTTCTCCTTTGAAAAGTGCATGGCGAATTACCGCGAGGCAGGGGGTACCAGCCCGTTCAAGCGGTAGTAAATCGCCAGGTTGCCGTAGTGCTCGCTCGCATGAATCATTGAATCGCCCACATTGCCTGAGCCAGGTTTGTGCTTGAGCGCCTCCTCCAGCTCCTGGAACGATTGTTTCAGCTTGGCTACCGCCTGAGCTTTGGAATGAAAGGCGAATTCGCTCACGTCCTCAGGTTGCTTTCCCAAATCATCCGCGGCGTTTAGATGGTTATATCGCGCAACGTGCATGATGATCTCCCCAAAGGTCCGCGTCTCTTCGGTGGCCCTGTAACCATACTTGTCCTCTGGAAACTCCTCGGCGGCTTTCACGAAGTGATTCCGCACATACGACAGGCCGTGTCCCCAAGCAAATGTTCCGGCAGCAGCCTCGCCCTCCGTTTGAGGAGCCTTCTTCTGACTGTTCTGTTCCTTCTGGGCAAATCCAGTAACAGCTGTGAGAGCCAAGGTGCAGCTCAGGCCGACAGCTAGTAAAAACCTCATCATTTCACTCTCCTTAGAAATCAATTGTCTGAGCTTATCGAGAGTCTTCGAACCTGTCTTGCACAAGCGAAGCCCTTGGCTGCGATTAGCCTCGACGGGAGTTGGACCGATACTCCGAGGGGGTCAGGCCTGTGAGGCGCTTGAACGTTCTGCAGAGATGGCTCTGTTCGGAGAAGCCAGCGGAGAAAGCGATCTCCACGAGAGATTCGTCCGAGGCGGTGAGTTTCTGACAGGCAAATTCGATCCGAAGCTTGCGAACATACTCCCCGACCGTACAATGATGCATTCGCCGGAAAGCGCGGGCCAAAGAAACGGGATGCACGCCTGCGAACTCGGCCACTTCGGCAAGACTGATTGACTCTTGGAACCGGTCGTGCACAAAGTCTCTTGCTCTGCTCAGCCACTTGGCGTTTCCGTTCTCAGAATGGAAAGTTTGCCGCGTCACCCCTGCCAGTAGTTCCAGTAACAGCCCTTCTATTGCGAGTGGCGCCACATCATCCTCAGACCGAAATTCGCGGTACAGCCGCATTGCAAGCCACGGTAGCGGACCGGTGTCAAATTGAGTCAATCCTCGGATGAATGCTAAACGCCCGTTCGCTCGATTAAGCCAAGGGCGCGTCATCTCAATGGAAAGGAACCGTATCCCAGTGCTGTGGATACGATTGGAATGAATCTCGCCGCTGGCCATAAGCGCCAAAGTGCTCGGCTTGCGAACGATGATGTGCTTGCCACAGTTTTCTTCATAGAGCCCCTGCAGTAGAAGGCAAAAATGGGCTTCCTCATGCGAATGCGGCGGCACTTGGAGATCAGGCGGATGTGTGGCTTCGGTCAAGCTGAGGCCTGCTACTTCGCGGAGCCGAAGGAGATTGGCTCGGGAACAGTTTGAATCGACTTTGCCATCCGTGCACGGTTTCGCCATACGATCCAAGAAACGATGTAGCCAATTGTTTAGACGGCAATTTGGCTTGCTTGTGAGCCGTCCAAGTTTCTTAATTCAAAAGCGGCAAATTACAACATGTAGCTCACGTCCGATGCGTGAGTCGGATACGCAAAGATGGTGTGGCGGAGAGTCTCCGCCGATACGTTCGTTCGCATGGCAAGTGTGAACACGTTTATCAACTCATCGGCTTCTGGTCCCAAGAGATGAGCACCCAATAGGCGATCAGTGTCTTCGTCGATCAGCACTTTGAAGCCCGAGCAATCCTCAGCGACTCTCCTCGATGAATACCAACTAGCCGTGTCTTCCTGGTGGACACGAAATCGCAATCCTTGCTTCTTCGCAGAGTCTTCGGTCATGCCTACAGCGGCCAAAGGGGGCACGGTGAATGCGACTGTTGGAACCGGCACGTTCTCAACCTTACGGTGATTTCCTTTCAATAAATTGGCGGCAACTATCCCACCACCGTAACCTGCCACAGGCGTAAGTTTTGGCATTCCAGTATCCGCCGAATCACCTGCCGCATAGACAGCCGGGTTAGAAACGCTCTGAAGAAATTCATTGACCTTCACTCCTCGCTTGTCCGCCTGGACGCCGGCGGAAGCGAGATTAAGGTCGTCGAGATCTGCGACTCGGCCCGCTCCGTGCACCACCAAGTCGGCCTCGAACTCGCGTTGACCCCGAGCTGTCGAAGCGCAAACCACAAAGGTTCCATCCTTACGTTCGATCCGGGTCGCCACGCTTTGAAGTTCAACCTTGATCCCAAGCTGACGTGTCTTACGCACCAGGCGATCAACTAGGTCGGGATCAAACTTTTCCAGTGGACGTTCTGAGCGGTGGAGAATCGTGACTTCGGCTTCAGCACGAGCGGAGAGGTGGGCAAACTCAAACGATATGTAACCGCCGCCAATAAACAAGATTCGGCGCGGCAAGGAATCAAGTTCCAGAAATTGGTCGCTGGTATTCAGGTAGTTTTCGCCGGGAATGTCTAGTCGCTGCGGTTTGGCGCCTGTGGCAATCAAAACGTACCGGGCTTCCAGTACGTCTGATCCCACTTCGATCCTGCCCGGTTTCGCGAAGCGAGCTACTCCATGGAAAGTCGCAATCCCCGACTTCTGGAATGCCTCTTCCTGTTTCTGTGGTACTGGATCGGTGAAAGTCCTCTTGAAGCGCATTAACTCGCCCCAATCAATGTGCGCTTTTTCGGTCTTAACTCCTTTCCCATTCATCCGCCGCAAGGCATCAATCAGAGCCCCGGCTCCGACCAGGACTTTCTTTGGGTCGCATCCACGAAGCTCGCAGGTTCCGCCGAACGGTCGCGAGTCAATGATTGCAACTGACCAACCGGCTTTGCGGCATTTGAAAGCAGCAGCGGATGCCGCAGCCCCTGTTCCGATCGCGATGAGGTCGAACTTTTGCAATTACTCGCCTCGCTTATTTCTGCTGTGACTCTGCCTTCGAGGGGAAGCCTGCATCAGTTGTCGCCTTTACGAGGGCTTTGGTGTCGGTTTTCGCGTCATCGAAGGTGACTCGGGCTTCCTTCTTCTCATACGACACCTCGACTTTGGATACTCCGCTGACTTTGTTTAAGGCCTTCTTGATCGTGATGGGACAGGCCGGACAGGTCATTCCGGGTACGTTCAGGGTCACGGTCTTCGATGCTGCCCAAGCGGGAGCAGAAAGAGCGGCAAGGCAAATCACCGCAATGGCGGATTTCAGTTTGGTCATAGCAAATTCCCTTCGTTTGTGAATTTAGTAAAAGAACCGAGCAACGTATGGATAAACAAGCGCTACGAGCACTAGAGTCGCGCAACTCCAAAACAGAAACTTGTAAATGCGGCGCGCTCGCGGCAGTGCACAGACTTCTCCTGGTTTGCAAAGGTGCGCAGGACGGAATATCTGTCTTCCTGCGAAGAACAACCCCAAAACCGCAGCGACGATGAAAAACGGGCGATACGGTTCAAGAACAGTCAGGCTTCCAATCCACGCGCCACTGAATCCCAGAGAAATCAAGATCAAAGGCCCAAGGCAACACGTTGAGGCCAATATGGCTGCTAATCCTCCGGCAAACAGGGCCGTTGAGCCACTTGCGCCAATTGAATCGTTGCCACCGGAGATCAGCGAATTCTGATTATTCGAAACGGTTCCCACAGGTGGAGCGTTCGGTTTGGTCGCGTTGATTGCTGGGACATCCGTAATGCCTTCACTGATCGCGCGACGGAGCAGCTCGCGCGAGGGAACGCCGCTGCGACACGAACCATCGAGATAGGTTCGGCAGCTCAATCCGAACGCTTTAGCAGTACGCGCCCACGGCTCGATGTCGGCACCATTAATGCGAATGCTGGGTGACCCTACAAATGCCACTGCCTCAGCGTCTGCCTGAGTATGGACTTCAACCTGGTGAATCTCGTCCTGGCGTCCCAACGACTTCAAGGTTTCGCGAACCATTTCAATCGCAGGCAAATGGTTAGGACAACCCTCGAAATACAGCACTTCGATATTCATGCGTTACCTGGCTGCTCCTCTCCTTCGAGCACAGGGCAGGCGCACGTTTTCCCGCGCTGTTGTTTCAATGCTCGATTGCACTTTCGCAGATCGGCCTTGAGCTCGGTGTCAAGTTGCTGGAGCTCCCGGATTCTCACAGCAACATCGGCTAATTTCGTTTTCAGGAACTCGCGTACAGCGGAGCAGGCGTGTGTTCTGTCCCCACGAACTCCCATCAACTCCTTAACCTCTCGCAGAGAAAAACCCAAAGCCTGCATTCGTCGCACAAAACGTAGGCGCTCGATGGCATCGCTGGTGTAAAGGCGAAAGCGGCCTGTGCTGCGGGAAGCTGGTGGCAAGAGCTTGCGTCGCTCATAGAACCGAATGGCATCGATGCTGAGGTCAGTACGCTTTGCGAGTTCGCCAATCTGAAAGGTTGGTTGCCCGCCGTTGTGAATGCTCTGCATAATGTAAGGATACACTCTGGAGTGCAGTCCAGAGTCAAGAGGAGATTTTGCAACACCCGTCCTCAAGGCTTATCTGGGCCTTGGGAGCACGAGGGGCGCGGCCTGAGCGCCCCTACGTCAAACCATCGTTGTCCACTAGTTCATGATTCGAATGTTCGCGAAGGAATTCATACGTTTCTGGCAAGCGCACGTCTCTAGATTTGCCTTTGAAACGGCACCCGTTCTCCAGCGAACCACCATAGTTGTCTGGAACGAATCTGTCACCCCTATCCTTCCTTACGCGTGCCGTCATGACCTGAGGCAAGAGCCGGATGAGGCAATTCCTCAAGTCCGGATCTGTGCGGGGGGTGCGGAGCGATCCGCATCCCTACCGCGACCGACCATCCGCCCAGAATCCTCGCATCTGCCGCGCACTCGCACGAGTCATTTGTGTTTCAGTTGGCACTTCAGAGGCCCGATTCGCCGTGGCCAAACCAGGGATTCAACTCGGGTGGCTGTCAGACCCGCACCTTCCACTCCAAAGCAGAACCTGTGTCCATGCAGGCGAGACGTTCGGGGAGTCTTCTTCTGAAAGTCAGAAGTTCTCGACCACCCAGGCGTTGCTGTTGAACGTTGAAATCGTAAAGGCGAGATTTTTTCCGTCCGGCGAAGCTAACGGTACCCCAAGAATTGAGCTGGTTGTCCATAATTCGGAGACTTCGCCGTTCGAGCTTACACGAAGGATTGTCGCCCCATGCACCGACGAGCTCGCAACGAACCAGCCCTTCCCATCCGCGGACCAGCTTATTCCCGAGAGGTGCTTCGAGCCGCCCAAGGTTACCAAGCGCGAAGATCCATTACTCAGCTGAACCACGCGAATACTATCTTGATCTTCATCAAGATCGACGATGGCTGCGGTCGAACCATCGGGTGACAGATCCCAGGCTGGCGATCCGGCCGGATGACCCTCAAGCCTCACCAGTTCGCTTTCTCTGCCTCGAACGGGGTCCACCGCACTGAATATTAATCTACCGGTTGGTTTGTCAAACTCACTAAGCACGCACGTCGGGCGCCCACGTGCACATCTAAGCATCGCCCCGCGACTTGCTTCGACCACAGGCTCAGGGGCTCCGCCCGAAATCGGTACCCGCAGCAGGCGCATACGAGCCGACGTTTGACCTCCTTTCCCGACGTGATCCCAATACAAAACCCACGAAGCGTCTGGACTGAGTTGAGGCTCGGTCTGCTCACCGGGACCCACAACGAAGTCTCGCGCACTTCGCTCGTCCAAGCTCTGCCGAAAAATGTTCCAGATTCCGTTGCGGTCGGAATAGAAAAAGAGCGTTTGCCCGTCTGGGGTCCAGATCGACGGTATGTTATTTCTTCCCTCAAGCGTCATTTGCCGCGGGGGCCCCATGCCACCTCGGCCATCGAGTGCTGCCACGTATAGGTCACTCCGATTTCCAGCGTTCACTAATACGAGGTGTCTGCCGTCTGCGCTGAGGCTTAGATCCGACAGCGACAGCCCTGCCCAGCTCGTGATCCGCCGAGGACTCCCAATCGCCTTCGTAGCTGATGAGTCCACTCGGAGTTCCCACAAGTTCGTGTCCCTACCGTTCGGCGGTGGTTCTTCTATCGAATAGATGATTCGCCCGTCGGAGGACCAACAGAAGCTGCGCACCCCCGCCGCGGAAAGGATCATACTTCCAGCTCCTCCTCGTTGCGGTACCGTCTCGATTATCTCAACTGGCTTATCGCCTTCTGATCGCGACTTCAGGGTGGCGATCCGATCTCCGGCGGGTGACCACTGCACTTGTAAAAAACGGTCTCCATGTGCACCCTGGAGCAGTTTCCTCGGACTCTCGCCATTGCCATCCATGAGCCAAATCTCAGATTCCGACCTGCCCTTGATATAAACGATGTGTGAGCCATCCGGCGATACGGATGCCCGTCCTGCATCCTCGCGTAGCTTGCGCGGGGCACTTCCAAGTATCGAGATGGCCCAGATGCCCGTAGTTTCACTCGACTCTCCCGGTCCGACCGCGGCTAATTTGGTTCCGTCCCGGAACCAGGAAAGGCTCGCTCACCGGAAGCAAAAGCTTTGCGGTAAGGGAAGAGAGTGTGTCTCTCCGGTCTCAAGCAGGCGAACAAAAACGCCGGTGAAGTCCGCATAGGCCAAGGATCTGCCATCGGGGGAAATGGCAGCCGCATAGACAGGATTTTCGGGGGGATTCGCGGTGATGCTGCGTTGCGTCAGCATACGCGCTCCGGGATTCGCCGGTATGGACAACCGCCACAAGACAATTCCAGTCGCGATCGCCAAGATGGCGATTGTGGCAATGACAGTCGCTCGCTTACTCCGCACTGTCGGCGCGACGGCGCGACTGGTGGCGGACGTATCTGCACGACGCAGCTCGGTCAACTCTATATCTCTATGCAACCGTTGTAAGTCCGCACGCATATCGCTCGCATTCTGGTAGCGCAAATTGCGGTCTTTCTCCAGCGCTTTGCTGATAATTTCTTCAAACTTTGGTGGTAGTCCAGGGTTCAGGAGTGATACCGGAACGGGTGCTCGGTTCAGAATCGCATCGTGAATGATGGCAGCGGTGTTGCCGAGAAACGCCATGCGGCCGGTTGCCATTTCGTAGAACACTGCCCCGAACGAAAACAAGTCCGTACGAACATCGAGTTCTTCGCCTCGCGCCTGTTCGGGAGACATATAACCGACGGTGCCTATCGTCGTACCGGGTCTGGTTAGCTCTTGTTCCGCTGTGATCGTGGGCATCACCGAAGTGCTGACACCTTGGGCGACCGGGGCCAGTTGGGCCAGACCAAAATCGAGAACCTTGGCGTGGCCGCGTTTCGTTACGAAAATATTCGCTGGTTTGACGTCACGGTGGATGATGCCTTCAGCATGTGCCGCATCGAGAGCGTCGGCAATCTCAGTTCCTAAGTGCAACACCAGCTCAAGCGGGAGTGCTTTGCTTTCGATTCGATGCTTCAGCGTCATGCCGTCCAGGAACTCCATGACAATGAAGGCCCGGCCATTCTCTTCGCCGACGTCGTAAATCGTGCAGATGTTCGCATGATTGAGTGCGGATGCGGCTTTTGCTTCACGCCGGAAACGTTCGAGTGCGGCGCGGTCGTGGGCCAGATCCTCAGGAAGGAATTTCAGCGCCACAAAACGGCCGAGCGTAGTGTCTTGGGCCTTGTACACCACGCCCATGCCGCCGCCACCCAACTTTTCGATTACTCGGTAATGTGAAACCGTTGAGCCAATCACGGCAGTGCGCTCAGAGTGGACTTTACGGCAATATATTAGGTCTGGCAACTCGGTAAATAAACGGACCTCGGGCGAGAATCCAGTTCGCTCCCATTAATTACGGTACAATCCTGCGATATGCTCGGAGCTGCGCGAACTGGAATTATTGAATTTCTGCTCTTCTCAATTCTTGCCGTCGCGCAGCAGGTCCTGCCCAGTCCCCAAATTGCTTCCGCTGTGGGCAAGCCAGCGCCAAACTTTACACTCCAGGACCAGCACGGCAGAACCGTTCGTCTTGCGTCACTGCGTGGCAGACGCGTGCTCCTGATTTTCTATCGGGGGTACTGGTGACCTTACTGCACGGGGCAACTGCGCGAGTTCGCGCGGCATACGAAAGAGTTCGACTCCCTCAACACCCGTCTTATAGCTATCAGCGTTGACGACCGCAAGCACGCGCTCCTTGTCTGGGACACCGTTGTGAACCGTCGCTTCGCCATCCTGAGTGACCCGGGTGCGCAGGTGATTACGTCCTACGGTCTACTGCATCGCGGTGCCGGTACGGACGGACAGGACATCGCGCTGGACACAACTCTGCTCGTGGATGTTGATGGCCGCGAGCGATGGCGGCATGTCGGCCAAACGTTATCAGATCTCCCCACCGCCGAAGAACTCTTGACACGCATCCGCAAAATGGCGGGTCCCGCCTCCGACGGAGAAGTGAAGTGAGCGCGGGTGACCGTCGGTTGCCGCGCTTCTTGCCACCATGGGATGGTAGCGCTTTCTCGAAGGAGCTCGGACGAAGTCCTTTGCTCATGAACATCCGCCGCCGGTCGGCTGGCGCCAGGATAGACTTCTGCGCCCTGATTTCTCTCCGTATTGCTTGTTGAAACCCCACGCACAGCCGCTAGTGAACACCTTTTTGGCGCGCCTTCTCAAAAACCAGGAACGGCCAATGGTGGTGATCAGGTGTAACTACGTCCGCATGCCGGCCGACGAATCGGAAACCATTCCGCCCCGCATCCTCCTTGACTAGCTCCGGTGGGATAACGTGTTCCTTTTGGTACTCGGCCCGCGGTCGACCTGGTTTTGCTTCCGGTTCAATGATGACCAACCTGCCACCGGACTTCAGTGCTTGGTGAAAACTGCGGAGCATCGCGGTGTAAGCTCCCATTTCGTGGTATGAGTTCACGACGAGAATTGCATCCACCTGCCCATTGGGTAAATGAGGATCATTCTCAGCACCAAGTACCGGGATCACTTGACGAAGATGCTCCTCGACCGACCAATGCCGAATGTCCTCTACCATGGCCGGTTGCACGTCTACCGCGAACACTGTTCCCGTGGCGCCGACGCGTAGCGCCAGTTTGTGGGTGAACCATCCCTCTCCTGCTCCGACATCTGCAACTTTGCTCCCCAGGCGTGCTTCCATGGCATCCATGACCTCGTCGGGGCGCTGCCAAGTGTCCCTGTCGACAGCGAACGGAATGGCTGACGTGCTGCCGCAGAGAGCTAGCCACAGGACGAACACGATTGCTGCTGAATCCCGAATCCGGAAGCGATTCATTCGATCATGTTAACGCGCGACCGTGGCGAGTTCCACTTCTCCTGGTAATAGCGATTCGTGTCACCATCGAATTGACAGAGAGCGTGTCGAAGATCCATTCAAAACTCCTTGCTTTCGGCACAATCGCGGCGAATTCCGTTGCGGTGAGCCGTTCAATTCTTTGTGGACTTGACTGCGCCCGTTGCCGAAGGGTCCCGCCCCATATGAGCGGTGAAACGCCCTCGTGGCCGAGCTCGGTGGCTTATCTCGCAATAAACTCCTTTAATGCTCGACAACGACGTGTGGGGCGCTGCGGCACAGGTCCGAACGGCCAACCGCTGGCATTCCGCTGCTGCAAACTGGAATTCTGCTCTAACGGAGGCATTACTCGATTCAGCGAACCCGCGCCAGAGCGATCTTGTAGTTGATGTTGCGGCTGGTTCCGGAGACCCCGCACTGTCGATCGCCGAACGCTTGCGAAGTGGGAATGATCGCGATGGACAGATCTCGTCCCAGCCTACTGCTCTCCAAGCAACAAAGCGATACGATGGGTCTTGGATCAAGACTCAGATTGGTCCAAGCGGACGTGCATCAGCTGCCCTTTTCCAATTCCAGCGTTGACAGGATCACCTGCCGCTTCGGGATCATGTTCTTCGCAGAAATCGATACAGCGTTCACTGAAATGCTGCACGTGCTCAAACCGGCCGGACGAGTCGCTCTTTTGGCGTGGGGGCGGTTCGAGCAACCTTTTTTCGAGAGTACAGTTGGGGTAGTTTTGCCCATAATCCCTGGAGCAAGAATGCCCGAACCGGCTAGCGCGATGTTTAAGTTTTCGAACTGCGGTTCCATCGAAGATGCGCTTTCGCGCAATAGATTTCGCAACATCGAAGAGCGCCACATCACGCTTCCGAGAATTTGGGTAGGTTCGTCGCTAGACTTCTGGCAGCACTTCCAGAAGACCAGCACACTGTTCCAGCCACTGATGCGAGCAATTCCCGGGTCACGTTACTTGTACCGTCCAGTATTCATGCGGCCTCGTGGGTTGTCATCTGCGCCGCAAAGTAGTTGAATTTGCAGTTTCCCACGAGACTCATAAACCAAAGGTCGGTCGCTTACGTTCGATACCCACCGCGAACCTCCGCTTCTGATCCCTTGGTTTGGGGCACCCACTCCGGGGCACCCATAACAAAATGACTGGGAGCGCCGAGCAGGAATGACGTGAGTTTATGCGGTTGAAGCACCACTCAAATGATTGAAAAAATCAACGCCTTGGCTAAAGTTCTTTGTTTCGGGACCAGGGGGTCGGAGGTTCAAATCCTCTCTCCCCGACCAATCTTTTGAAAACAAATAAGTTATTCGATACAAGAACTGGAATGACCCCCAGGCCAGGCGCCAGGGAGTCGGATTTCGTGAGATCTCGCTCACATCTTATTAAGGAGTTACGGACCTAACTTGCTGGGGTTGTAGTCTGCAAAAGGCGCAGGGTTTACAAAAAAGGTTTACATTCCCGTGACGATTGATCTCGATAACCCCGCTTTGGCAGCGAGTTGGCAGTGTTCAAAAGCTCGATATGTCCACTCGGGTCGGCAAAAGCGACACACACCGACGCAGAGGACTCCGCTCAATCGTACACAGATCTTGGCAGGGAAAGAGAAGACAACTTCCGGGTTGCCGACCATCCGGGAGTTGACTGTCTGGTGTTCTTCACGACGATCAGCAAACAACAATACGAGACGCGGTCGAAGTCCCCATCACGGAATCCGCGTGTCCAAGGCACCGCCGCCATTCAGAACTACTGGTTCGGGGCCGGCGGTCCCGCGACCACCATCACGGGCTCAAGATCACTGTCGAACAAGTTGGTGGCAGTGAAACGACGGCTTTTGCTTGTGGCCTGGATGGCAGACTGCAATCGACCCGGGGCTATGAACGCCCGACCTTATTCCTCCTTCTCAAGATGCCATCGATCGCGAACGGACCGGGGCCACTCAAGACAAGGGCCGCAAGGCATGCCACGTACAGGAGGTCAACTTCAAAACCTGGCGGCCCGAACTGAACACCGGCGGGAGTCACGGCCATGAGCTTGATCGAACTGAACCCGTAGGGCAGATGCACAGTAAACATTGCCACCAATAGAATCGCAGTCATTGGTAGGCTCACAAGAGTCACGAAAGCTCCCAGGATAACCGCTAAACCGCCGACTACTTCGGTCAGTATCGTGGCCCACGCCATCAAATGTGGTGCCGGCACGCCGAGCGCGTGCAGGATGGAGGCAAACGCGTCCGGACCGTTTGCCAGCTTGGCGAAACCATGCGCCATGAAGCCATATCCAACGATCAGGCGTAGCGAAAGAGGAGCCCAGCGCGAGAATGG
>Ga0209180_10000795_pt1 | contig 15128 bp, 13 predicted proteins | sample CZO8metaG_3_FD_188355 | JGI IMG/M metagenome (GOLD analysis project Ga0209180, IMG submission 188355) | Vadose zone soil microbial communities from the Eel River Critical Zone Observatory, Northern California, USA - CZOApr15con2H2.8 metaG... | ecosystem: Environmental > Terrestrial > Soil >...
GGATGACGGCCGGAGGCGGCAGCAGGCTTCATGATTGCCACAGATCAGCGGAGAGCGGATACTTCCGCTCCGAGCGCCACAGCCAGTAAGGGTTGGGCGCGTTTTTTTCTTCCCTCGGTTCGCGACCTGGTCTTTCTGGTTGCATTCTGGGCGCTGCTTATCGGGCCACTCTCCAATCGCCCGCTCGCCGATGCTGATATTGGATGGCACATCCGTACGGGCGAGCAGATTCTGGCTACGCACTCCGTCCCGCGGGTGGACTCGTTTTCTTCCACCATGCAGGGCCAGCCCTGGTTTGCGTGGGAGTGGCTTTATGACACGCTGCTGGGAGTGGTGCATGGCTCGATGGGGCTGAACGGAGTGGTGTGGCTGGCGGCGCTGCTGATGGCGACTGCGTTCGCCGTCTTGTTCTGGCAGATGCTCGCGCGCGGCACGGGATTGCCGGTGGCACTGCTGCTGTGGCTGCTGGTGCTGGGTGCGTCGAGCATTCATGTGTTTGCGCGGCCGCATATCGTGAGCTGGCTGTTCACGCTGTTGTGGTTTGTCGTGCTGGAACGATGGGAGCAGCGAAGCGCGCCGGCCTGGCTACGCTGGTTCTTTCCCCTCTCGATGTTGCTGTGGGTCAATCTGCATGGCGGATGGCTGTTGGGGATGACGTTGCTCGCGATTTACGCTCTCGCAGCATTTGTCGAGAGCTTGCGCGGGTCGGACGCTATTGCTCGGATTCTCAGCGCGCATCGGGCGCGCGCCATGGCGTGGACGTTTCTCGCTTCCGCCGTGGCTACGGTCGTGAATCCTTATGACGTGCGGCTGCACGAGCACATCTACCGCTATCTCAGCGATCCGTATCTGATGAACCGGATCGTCGAGTTTCGTTCGCCGGATTTCCATGGCTGGGGACAGCGCTGTTTCGTGGTGATCCTTGTGCTGGTCCTGATCGCGGCTGCTGGAAATCGCGGGAAGATGCGGGTGAGTCACTGGCTGGTCGTCGTCCTCAGCGCGTGGATGGGAGTGTATGCGGTGCGCAACCTGCCAGTGTCTGCGATGCTACTGGCGCTGATCGCGGGACCCAACTTGTGGGAGAGTGTGGGTGGGCTGGCGGAGCGTCCGGGGGCGTGGGGAGCGTTACGGCGTGGCGCCGCATGGCTATCGGAATTCGCGGCGCGTGCCGGGATGCAGGACTCTCAGCTTCGCGGACATTTGTGGCCGGCGTTGGGCGTGATCGCGGCGCTGGCGATTTGCCTGAACGGCGGGCGCGTGGGGTCGCAGCACGTGATTCAGAAAGAATTTGATGCCACGCATTTTCCGGCGGGGGCTGTGGAGTATCTGGAGCAGGAACGGAGCACAGTGCCCATCTTCGGGCCGGATCAATGGGGAGGCTATCTCATCTATCGTTTGTACCCGCGGCGGAAGGTGGTCATTGACGATCGCCACGATCTGTATGGCTCCGACCGGTTCCGGGAGTACCTGATCCTGATCCAGTGTGAACCGGGCTGGAAGGACGTGCTGGAGAGGTGGCGGATTCAAACGCTGGTGCTGCCGACGGGATCGCCTTTGGCGAACTTGCTGAGCCAAGTTCCGCGCCAATGGCAAACCGTTTATCAAGACAACTCAGCTGTAGTCATTGAGCGGCAGAGCGCAGGTGATCCATGAGACGTGACCTTCGCAGAAGCTGACCGCACCGACTAAGAGTGACGCAGGGGTGTTCGAAATTGTTGGAACGGCGTTTCCTAATTCGCGCTCAAGTTCACACGGATTGCGTGTGCTTGACCGGTCCATGTTATTCCGGAGATCGAGGTTGCGTTTGCTTCCTGGCTCCACGTTGATGTCGGCTTACCGTCGAGTTCCACGCTCGCTGGTTTGACGGTTACGCCGTAAACGAGAATTTGCAAATCCTTAAACCACGGCTGGTACGGTCCCTGGGCGGCCGCGACGTTGATTTGAACTCCGCTCGGGCTGACGCTACAACTGAAGTGGAGGCGCAGACTTTCACCGTGCTGGTAGGCCAAGGTATCGCCGTCGTCCATGTAAAGGTCGCCGCTGCATTGCGGACCAGGATAGACGCGCAGTTCGAGTGGCCCGCTGGGGGTTTCGCCGACATGTTGGATGAGCGGTTGCTGCGGCAGAATGCTGCCTGCCCGCACATAGACCGGAAGGGTGTCGAGAGGCGGGTCAACCTGTAATGCTTTTCCTCCGTCCACGCGGTTGCCAGTCCAGTAGTCGTACCAGTCTCCCTTGGGCAACGTTACTGTGTAGCCGTCGGTGAACGGCCATACCTTGGGCGCGACCAGCAGGTTGCTGCCGAACATGAATTCCTCGCCGTTGGTCGCCAGGGATTCGTCGTCGGGAAACTCAAGAAACATCGGACGGAGTAGAGGTAATCCGGTGCGAGAGCTTTCTTCTATGCCGGTGTAGATGTAAGGCAAGAGTCGATAGCGCGTTTCGATGTAGCGCTTTCGTATCCTTTCGTGCTCCGGACCATCCACCCACGGTTCGCGGAAACGTGTGCCCTTGTTCGCGTGGTTGCGATAGATGGGATTGAAGGCGCCGAGTTCCATCCAGCGCGTCAGCAATTCGGGAGTTGGGCTGCCGTTAAAGCCTCCAATATCGGCGCCGACGAAGGCATAGCCAGATACTCCCAGATTCGCGAGCTGCGGGATCGAAAGTCGCAGATGATTCCAGCTCGCGGTATTGTCTCCGGTCCAGGTGGCTGCATAGCGCTGAGTTCCGGCGTAGGCCGCGCGAGTCAGGACGAAGGGACGCAGGTTGGGTTTGAGTTTCAACATTCCTTCATAGGTGGCACGCGCGTTCTGCATGCCGAACACGTTGTGGATTTCGCGATGGTCCGTCTTTCTGCCTTCGACGTTGTGGACGACGTCGATGGGCGCCGTCTTTGAAGGAACGAACACGGACGGTTCATTCATGTCGTTCCAGAAGCCGCGAATGCCCATCTTTATGAAGTCGGTATATAGCGTGCCCCACCACTCTCGTACTTCTTTCCTGGTGAAATCCGGAAAGACGCTGTCGCCGGGCCACACTTTGCCCACATACTCCGAGCCATTGGGATTTTTTATGAAATAGCCCTTCTTGCTGCCTTCGTCGTAAGGCCGATAACCATGGGCGTGGGCGAGATGGAGATCGGTAATGGTGATGAGCTTGAAGCCTTCTTCCCGCAGATCCTTCACCATCTTTTCGATGGTGGGGAAGCGTTCCCGATTTACTGTGAAAGGACGGTTGTCCTGCTGGTAGTCGATGTCGAGATAAATTACATCGGCGGGAATGTTGCGTTTGCGAAATTCAGCCGCGATCTCCCGTACTTGGGACTCCGGGTAGTAGCTGTAACGGCATTGCTGATAACCGAGCGCAAACAGCGGAGGCAAGGGAGTGCGCCCCACCAATTGCGTGAATTGCTCGATTACTCGCTTGGGGCCTGGTCCGTAGAAGAAGTAATAATCGAGAGCGCCCCCGTCCGATCCAAATGAATACAGGTCGCGGGCTTCTTTGCCGAAATCGAAATTGCTGCGATACGTGTTGTCGAAGAATAGCCCGTACGCCACACCCCGGCGCATCGCCAGGAAGAAAGGGATGGTTTTATAGAGCGGGTCGGTGGACTCCTGCCAACCAAACATATCGCTGTTCCAATTGGTGAATGCGAGGTCGCGATGATCGAGCGGGCCGGTCTTGTCTCCTAAACCGAAGTAGTGTTCATCGTCCGGCATCGTGTTCCAGACTCTGAACTCGGTGCCATTGAACACGGCGGGATGGTCGGCCCGCTCCTGAGAGAGGATTTTGCCGTCAGTGTCGAGGAATGTAATGCGGAGAGGTGACTTGTCAACGCGGATCGCCAATTGATCGGTGCGCAGTTCCAGAGCAGCGTCCGTTTTCGAGACGCGCAACTGAGTGGCTGCTGAAAAAGCGTTTGGAAGAGCTGCGAACGACTGGTTTGCCGCGAACGCTCCGCCCGGCGCATAGGTAACACGAACCACGTCCGGAGCCAGGGCAATGATCCGCACCTTCCCGCTCTGAGCAGTCAGTTCAACCTGATTTGCGTGTTCTTCCACGCGGACGAAATCACCAAGGCTGTGCCAGGGGGATTCAGCAAGAAGTTGCTGGCTGAGCAGAATGCTGACAACTATGACCGCATTTCTAAGAACCAGCATGGCACCTCTCGATTGCCGATCGGGGCATTGTTAAGTTCGACCAGGTGCATCGATCACGGTTGAGGGGAATGGAACTCACTCCCTGCCACAACTTTGGCACTCGACGACGAAGGTATTCTCGCGATATCTTAACGTGCGGCGGAGGTATCCCGTGCCCTACCCCTCTAACCTTTACTTCAGAATAGCCCTGCTCTTCTTTCTGCTGCGATGGAACGCGCTTCAAGCCCAGCAGTCTACTGTTCTGCATCCGCCGGACTACCCGGGTGTCAAAACCATCATCCCCGGCGTTTTCGTCACGCCGGTTCCCGGCGCGCCCTTTTCCGGCACGGTCGAGATTCTCTCGAAACAATCTATGCCGGATGGGACAGTGTATACCCGCCGTACTGTCAATTATATTGCGCGCAATTCTTCCGGCTCGATTTACAACGAGCGTCGCAAACTGGAGCCTCCCGGCTTTCAAGGCGAACCACCGATCCTGTTATCGCATGTTTACGATCCTCAGACGCGCCTCAGCACTTTCCTGGTTCCGGAAACGCACATCGCGCGACAGATGGTTCTGTCGACGCCGCCGCAGGCGCCGGAGAACAGTACTCCCGCTACGGCGGTCGCCCCCGCGAACGCGCAGAACCTGACCACGAGGGACCTTGGAACTGAAACCGTGGCCGGTTTGATTCTGCATGGCACCCGCAAGGAGAGAACGGTGCCAGCAAGTCTCAGCGGAACGGGCCATGACGTCACCATTACGGACGACTATTGGTATTCCGAGGACCTTCGGGTCTATCTTGTGCTGAAGCACAACGATCCCCGTACTGGAGAACAGATTGTCGGTATCGTGACCGTGGATCGCAAGGAGCCCGACCCTTCAACCTTCCAGATTCCGCCAGCCTACAAAATTGTGAATGAAACGCCGGTGGAAAAGATCCGCCGCTGAAACTTTCGAGGCAGCTTGAGCGAGCTCAAGGGAGAGGCAATCCAGGGATCGGCAATCGCTGCTCCCGGCTTATATCACCTTGCTACTTTTCCACGCGCAGGAAGTCTCCGCTGGAGGCATTCACAGCTATCCGCAACTTGGCGCTGAGGGGGTCGGTGCCGTAGATCACGTGCCAGGTGAGCTCGTTGGTTTGGCGATTCCAATCGAGAACGTAAAGGATGGGGGTGTCGGGAGATTTCTCCAGCAGCTTGTCTCCGCCGTGCTTCTGGGCGGTGTCCAGCGCCTGGTTGGAATCGACCTTGAGAAATGCCTGGTCAAACACCGTGGTGCTGGTGTTGGAGGGGCTATAGGTATCCTCAACCCCGAAGGAAACTTCTCCGTCCTCCCAGGTGTAGGGGCGGGAGGCGTGCTGCTGCGTTGGGGAGGCAAAACCCACGCGCCATGCTCGCGACTTGCCCTCCCGTCCTTTCGAATCGTCCGTTACGATGGATTCGATCCGGTAGGGCTGCGCGTCGCGCGCCCAATTGCGGGCGGCGATATAGCATTTTTGAAATGCATTTCTCGCAGTGATGGGTTCGGGTGGTTTGGGCTTTTCCGTTTGTGCGGGCTTGCTCGGTTCCGAGGAACATCCCGCCAAAAAAGCGAGCGCGAAAATCGCAACGACCAATTTTTTCATGGCCATTTCCTGTAGGATTTGGGTAGCAGATCGGCATCGCCATTGTACTGGACCTTCGGCATGGATTCCTATTTGGAACAACTACGGCGGGAACTCGAAGAGACAATGACGGTCACCAGCCCGGACCGCATGGTCAACGGGCCGGAAGGGAAGTGGACTCCGGCGCAGGTTCTTGAGCACCTCTTTCTCACGTACCACAACACCAACAGGGGACTGGCCAAGTGCCTGGAGAAGGGCACGCCGCTGGGGACGCGGGCCAGCCTCCGCCATCGATTGAGCACGCTGCTGGTTGTAAACCTGGCGTACTTTCCGAAGGGCAGGACGTCTCCGGAACGCGCCGTACCGAAGGGAATGGCCGCGGATGAGGTGCGGCGCGTCATCCTTCCCGAGATCCAGCAAATGGAAGCTGGACTGGCAGAGTGCGAACGCAGGTTTGGCCCACGAGCCAGGATTCTCGACCACCCAGTTCTCGGTCCCTTGAACGTTGGAGAGTGGCGCAAGTTCCACTGGGTGCATGGAAAACATCATGCGCGGCAGATTCGTGAGCGGATAGGACTAGCTTCAGGGTGAGGCGCGATGGAGTCCGGGAGAACTCACCGGTATTCCATCGCGGAAGTGAAGGAATGGTTTCTACTCGCGCTCGCGAACTCCAGCCTTGCGCGCCTGCTCTGTCAGGTTATCGAGGTCCTGCTTGGCGGCGTCGACCGCTTTCTGCTTCTCGTCGAGCTGCTTTTTGAAGTCGGCGTCTTCTTTGTCCCAGGTTGCCGAGTTGCGCAGACGATTGCCGGCGTCAGAATACATGGCCACCGCACGCAGGCGGTATTCACGTTGAGTCAGTTCCAGTTCGTGACTTAACGATGCGACCTTCTGCTTCTTATCGTCAATCTTGTTCTTCCACTCCTCGGCGGCTCGCTGGCGTTCCTCGGCGGGGGCTTTTTTATCCGCCGTCGCGGTTGCTTGCGCCGCTGCTTGGCCCTGCGGGCTGACTTCTCCCGTCGGATTGGTGCCGTTGGCGTTAGCAGCGGGCGCCGGCCCAACCACACTCAGGTGATCGTTTTTGGGGAGGTTGTCATCGTCGTACTGATGATTTGCCGCGCTCTGATGCGTCTTCCCCTTGCGGGCCGAGCGGGCGACCTCTCCCAGGGACTGGCCGAATGCGGCGGTTCCAAGGAGGAGCAGCACTCCGATTGCCATCGAAATTATGCGTTTCATGTCGTCATCCTTCCGCAGGCTCGCGATTGGATTGTGTGCCTGCCGTCATTGATCGTTACTCGTTGCTTCAAGAACTGGTGGTCGCAGCTTTGGCGCCTGCCAGGAAACTGCCGATTGTCCGGTCCAGTTGCGCCGCTTCCTTGGCGATATCGTCCGCCAATTGCCGCGCCAGTCCCGCGTCCCGGCTGTGAGCCAATTGCTGCGCATATCCCGCGATGGTGGCTAGGGAACTTCTTAGTCCCAGGGCCATTTCCGCGGACACTTCCTTTTGCATCTCCTGATCGTGCCGGATGCGCGAAATTTCGGTCCTGTCTGTGAGCACGAAGGTTGTCCCCATGATGCTTGCGTCCTCGGCCAGTACGGGAGAGACCGTCAGATCCAATACGCGGCGGATGCCTTCCGGATCGATGTAGTCGAGCACCAGACCGCTAACTACGGACTCGCCTCGCACGGCGGGGGCCACGGCTTGCTCGACATTCGAGGCACCCTCGGCGCTGCTCTCTCGGAGGGTTGCAGTGCGAAAAAGCTCAGAAGCTCGCATCCCCACCGGGGAGGCGAATCCCAGAAGCTGGCGGGCCATTGAATTTGCCTGACGCACCAATCCGCTGGCGTTGAAGAACAATACGCCGCAGGAGAGGTTCGCGAGCACGGTAGCGCTCACGGTATCCGACGCTTTCGCTTTTCTCCGCGCGGCGAGCTGGAGAGCGGTGAGTTCGTGTTTCTGCTGCTTCAGTTGCTGAATGACGGCATGATAGCTGTGGATCGGCAAACCTTCGGCAGCCAGGGGAGACTGAGCGAAGGAATCAGTCTCAGCGACCAGGCTTTTGCGGGTGCGGCGGATCGCGATTGCTCCCACTACAAAAGCTGCAATGGTGATCAGCAAAAGCATTCCCAAACGCAACACCATCGGATTGAGCAAAAGCTTCACAGCAAACCCCAGTACCAGTGCAGCAGATCGTTTCCAAAGAAGAACGCCAGCAATGCCATGCTTCCGAGAAAAACTCCGAAGGGCATTTCGTAATAGCGAAGCGCCATGCGAGCCGATTGCCAGGCACGGCGCCGCGCTTCGAGCGATGAAGTCCCGCGCGCGGCATTCCGGCGCGTACGCTTGATCCAGACGGCTAGAACGGTGCTGACTCCGAACAGAGAACCCGCCAGCGAGGCGGCGAAAATCGTCAGCACGGTCAGCCTGGTCCCGAGGAACGCGCCGATCATCGCCATTAACTTGACATCCCCGAATCCCATGCCTTCTACGCCGCGCGCGCGCAGATAGATCGCGGCGGCGCCGTATAGAAACGAAGCCCCGACTAGGGCTCCCAGCGCCGAATCGGCCAGCGACCACAAGCGCCATGAAACCTCGCCGCTCACGGGCAGAGACACCAACCCGGGCATGATTCGGGAAGCGAGATCATTCACCGGAACCAGAAGACTGAACACGATGCCGAGCGCCAGGCCGGGCAAAGTGAGTGCGTCCGGCAGAAGCTTGGTTTCAGCGTCGGTGAAAATCAGCCCGAGCAGCAGGTAGCCCAGGACGATGCACTTGAGCATCACCAGGCCGAGTCCGAAATGGGAGTAGCAGCCGAGAAACAGCAGGCCGGTGAGCAGTTCGACCACCAGATAGCGCGGTGAAATTGGCTCTTTGCATTCGCTGCATTTTCCTCGCAGAACCAGCCAGCTCAGAACCGGCAGGTTGTGATAGAGCGGAATTCCTTTGCCGCAATGCGGACACGCGGACCGGGGAGTCACCACCGACTTGCCAAGCGGCAGCCGGTAGATGCACACGTTCAGGAAACTGCCAAAGGCGAGTCCCAGAGCGAAGATCGCGGCTGCAAGAAGAGGATCCATGTTAGCTAAGTGCCCAGTTTGTCTGGATTTGGCGATTATATTCCTGGTGGGCAGGGGGCTTCTAAGGTACGAAGGGGATGGTACTTCTGGCCGAGTGGAAGTGGTTGTCAACAAAGCAGGAAAGGCGGACGGATTCACGCCGGTGGCCGCCAGTTGTGTATTGATTTTGACGTCTTTGCCGATAGAACTGGTGTGATCGAAGTAGCGCACGAGCCACGGGCGGCGGTGATGATCGTGGTGGAAGCATCGTGGGAGGATCAAAGTAGAGCTTTGCAGTCCGTTCGCGCGCGCATGGAAAACAAGTCCGCCGGAGGGGCATGTATACGGGTCCCGACACCAATCGCGGTGGGATCAAAGCTGAGAATTCAGTGGCGCTGGGAGCAGTTTTCCGGCATTGCCAGGTACTGCCTCAGCGACGGAATGGAGTATCTTGTGGGTATTGAGCGAGACACGAAGAAGAGTGCGGTCCTAAACCGGCCTGTTCCCACGGCTAGCCCGGCGCGGAATGGTGTGAGAAGCAGCGATCCTCCAGTTTCGACCAGCAAAGTCCAGAGCCTACCGAAGCTTGAAGAAAGCAAGCCCAGCAAAATTCCTGTAGCCCAGACGAAGGTGGATGCTGTGACCATCGTGCACGTCGCGAAGCTCCAAGAAAGCAAGCCCAGCGAAATTCCTGAAGCCCAGGGGAAGGTGGAAGCCGTGCCCAAAGGACCGATCGTGAGCGGCACGACCGCGATCCCTGAGCGCAACGCGGGGAACAAAATCGACAGCAGGGGCAGGCCGGGTATCTCGCAGACCCCTAACCTGGATGCGCTTCGAAGGACGGAACCCCAAATGAAACAGCCGCCACGAGAAAAGCAAGCTGGCAAGGAAGGGACCCATATGCGAAGAAAATGGCTTGAATCGGCACTTTGGAGCAACAAACCGGACGATCTCAGTGGAAGCAGCAACGGAAACAGCGACGGCGCAGGCGCAGGCGAGACGAGAAATATTCCGCCCCAGGTGGTTCCTGTCCCGGAAAAACTGTCGGCGAGTCCCGCAGGAGCGGGCGTCGCGAACTGCTCAGTCGAGCTGTTGCCCACGGAAGACATTTATCGCGCGGCCGGGATCATGAATCCGCGGAGGGGATACGGCATCAACAAGGTGGTCGAGATGCTCCAAAGCGAGCACATCCGCGGACTATCGAAGGAGATGAAACGCGCTGCGGTGCTGATGGCTCTGGATGCGGCCGGCATTCCTATCGACGAAGTGCTGATGGACGCTCGAGCTCGTCAGAATGCCTTGGATTCTTACGAGGCCGGGCAGAAGAAACAGGTTGAGGCAGAGTGGGCACGGAAGGCGGAAGAAAATGTCCAAATTCAAGCCGAACTGGAGCGCATAAAGGAGCAGTATGCGGCGCGTTTCAGCCGCCACCTGAATGGTGTGACGCGGGAGAAAGAGGCGTTTAGCAGTTGGCAGACGATGAAACGGCAGGAATTCCAAAGCATGGCGGAAGCCGCGGAGCTGTGTTTGAAATCGACGGTCGCCGAGCCGGCTAGTGCGTCACTCCCGGAGGCGAGCATAGTAGCTACCAGGGCCAAGCCGCTGTAGTACCACTCACTGCGATTTGCGTCTTCTCCACGTCAAACCGTTACTCCTTCAACCTCGTTGTCGAAAAATGGCTGATCAGCATTCTCTGCCAATTCCCAAGCATGTTCCACAAGCGAGTAGCAGATGTGAAGTATTTTCGAACTTGGCATCCCGCGGTGCGACTTCGCGCCTGTTAATGTCTGTTCGACTCAGTCACTAAAACTGATCCGGAAAACGGTTTCAGGCAACACGGCTGGCGGCATACCTGTTGGGCAGGAAGATAGAGAACACGGTTCCACGGTTCCGGCCCTCGACCCGGCTACGCACGCGGATGGAACCACCGTGATTTTGGACGATGCCGCGCGACACCCACAGTCCGAGGCCGGTGCCCGCGTCTTTCTTGGTGGTGTAGAAAGGCTCGAAAATGCGGCGCAGACTCTCGCGAGGGATGCCACTGCCGTTGTCAGCCAGCGTCATGCGGATTCCGTCCTGCCCGTCGGACCACTGCCGGCCTGGGGTAACCCGAACGTGGAGAGAACCGCCTTCACCCATGGCATCGACCGCGTTCACCAGGAGGTTGGCAAGTAACTGCCGTACTTCGCCCGAGTAGCCGCTGATCTGCGAGCTGCCGCGATAGCGCCGGGTTACGCGAATCTGCTTGTCCTCCAGCTTGCGGGAATATAATTCGAGGACTTCGTCCATGATGCGGGCGGCATCCATCCGGCTCGGAGAAGCGGTGTCCCGGACAAGTCCCAAGGTTTGCTGGGCCAGACGCGCTACCCGGCCCACTTCCTGTTCTGCCATGGACAAATATTGCTCGGCCTGGCGGGGATCATTGCGCGCGAGGTAAAGCAGGTTGAGCACAGCCTCAAGGGGATTATTGATTTCGTGCGCGATCGAAGCAGCCAGCCGTCCGGCGGTGGCCAGCTTCTCGCTGCGGCGGACCGCTTGTTCGGAACGCTGCTGACTGGAGATGTCCCGCGCGATGGCTGACGCCCCAACAATGTTGCCCTCCCGGTTACGGAGCGGGGAAACTGTCAGCTGCAGCGGAACGCGGGTACCATCCTTGTGCATGCGCTCGGTCTGATAAGACTCCACCGAACCGCCGCGATTGAGCACCTGACGGTTGTGCTCGACCTCCTCGCGCCGCTCGGGTGGAGCAAGGAGCATCACGGGAGAGCCCACTGCCTCTTCCGCGCTGTAGCCGTAAAGACGCTCGGCGCCGCGATTCCAACTGGTAATGATTCCGTCTGGATTGGTGCTGAAGATGGCGTCGTCGGAACACTCCACGATGGCCGCCATCTCACGCAAGGTTCGTTCCGCCCTCAACTCCGCCCTAGTTCGTTGTCGCGCCAGACTGCCGACGAGCACGGCCAGCGCCAGAAACACCGCCAGCCGTTCCACATCGTCGCTCGGGTTCACGGCGAGACTAAAGCGCGGAGAGAGCACGAAGAAGTCAAGGCAGGCGGTAGACACAGCAGAGCAAAGCAGCGCCGGGCCCAGCCCAAAAAAGCGAGCTGTCACCACCACTGCGGCCAGAAACAGTGAAAAGGGATGGCGATGCAGAATCGGAGACAGGGTCCAGATGCTGAGTGCGACCCATGCGGCGAGCACAGCGCCGCCGTACCGCACCAGAGTCGAATGGCGCTTCAGGGCTGTCCATCGTTCGAGCATGGGCCTTTTGTCCGACATGGTTGAAAGAGGCTGCCGGTTCAGCATCAAGGGTACGTTGCAATGGTCTATGGAGTGGCGGGTCGAACAGACTCCAAATGTCTTCCGGAAACTCTAGCAGCGAGCGCGCCTCAGGGCAACTCGATATGTCACTACGATGAACAACTGTAGGAAGCAAACAGAAAGGGCGCCATGCGGGCGCCCTTTCTGAGGTGGTCTTAAGCCTTTACTGCGGTGGTTCGAGTTTGTGACGTCCGGGATTCGGACCTTCATTCGTCGCTGTCACAGTCACGGATGACTGCAGGGTGAAGCTCAGCACGCTTTCGGTCGGGAGTTTGATTTGTTGACTCTTGGTAGCGGCCTGCACGCCGCCTCCAAGACCGCCGCCGGCCGCTGCTCCGATTGCTGCGCCCTTGCCGCCGCCGGCGATGCCGCCGATGATGGCGCCGATCGCAGCGCCCGCTCCAACTTTGGTAGCAGTACTCTTGCCGCGCGAGCTGCCTTCACGCCGGTACTGGTCGGTCTGGATGTTGTAGGATCTTCCGCCCACCAAGATCCGATCCAGTTGCAGAGAGAGTTCCGATTTCCCGGCGAACTTGCCCGCGCTCTTTGCGTCGATGATGTGGCCCTGCACGTCATAGCCGGCGGGAATTACGACTTCTCCATCCACGGACAGGGGAGAATCGAGCGTGGCTTTGAAAGTCTGGCCGGGCTGCGCCGTTTCTGAATCAAGCTCGTCCACCAGACGAATGGCGAGCGTGGTTCCCGACGGAATGGTCACTCTCTTCGGAGCGGGAGGGGGTGCCGGAGCCGGAGCAGCCGCGGGTTGCGCCGGGGCTGGATTTGAATTCCGCATCGGAGCCATTGCGGGCTCTGGAGCCGCGTCCGCCATCGCAGACGACCTCGGAACCACTCGTTGTCGCGGGACACTCGGCCTGGGTTTGGCTGGCGTCCTCTCCGGTTGCGGTGGCGTCTGGTCGATTTGTTCCGTCATCGCGGTTGCCGGTTCTACCTGTAAATTATTGACGACCTGTTTGACGCCCGGAACCGACGAAGCATAGCGGGATGCGGCAGCACGCTGCGCGTCATTGTCCACCGTGCCCGAGAGCGTGACCACGCCGCCTGAAGTCTGGACCGTGAGCTGCTTTCCCTGCAATCCAGAATCTGCGCTCAGCCGGCTCTGCACCTCGCTTGTCACTTCACTATCACCGGCAACCTTGCTGCAGGCTGCCCCTAACCCAAGAACTCCTACAAGAAGTACGGTCCAGACATAAATGCCCATCCGAGGTTTCATAAAGCACTCCTGACTCAGGGGAATATTTCCAATCAGTTTAGATGCGGGGTGGGCGCCGATTGCAGGAAAATTTGAGGGTTGGGAGTGATCAATCGGGAGCCTCAAAAGAGGCTCTCTGCGAAGGACTTAACCGCTCCCGGGGGCTTGCAGACTATTTCGCGCCTGCAATTAGTCCTGGTGAAGAAATTTGTAGTCCAGGATGGAGGCCGCCAGTACAAAGCCATCTTCGGTGGCATGCGCTTCTTTGGAGCGGATCAGTCTTCCCTGGCAGAGCACGCTGCTATTCTTCTGGCCGGAGATTTCCTCCGGCATCTCAAAGACCATTTCGACCAGCGCGTTGGCCGGCAGCTGCTGCGGTCCATGAAACAGCATGCCCGACTGGCTGATGTTCTGGATCACGCCCTCAAACCAGCTGCTCAGGTTTTTTACCCGGAACCGGATCGGAGTGTCCAGCTTCAGACGGCGCGCCCGCGGAACCCAGGTTGGCTGTTTCGGACTCGAACGGCGCTTGACTCCGACCGTCTCGACCACCGGAGTCTCGACCCGGCTTCCGCGGCGCATCGTCTTCCAGTCGTATTGATAGGCAGCGGCGCAGAGCAGGCAAACCTGGTAATACTCTCCATCGGCGGCCCGCCGAGGCCAGGCAAACTCGTGCGAACAACGACCCAGCATGAGAACATCCATGAGCTTTTGCGGCATGATGGTGATGCGTCCGGAACTTTCGGACACTTCATCTTCCGCTGAGTTGGCGTTGCTGGGTAGGTTACTTTCGTGCAAGGGAAAGCGGGACCTATGCTTTTCAGTAGCGCAGCGCGAAACGCTGTCGCGCAGGTGGACTTCGGAGTCGTATGAATCCACAACCACAGCTTTCGCGCGCGGGCTACATCCTAACGGGAGGGAAAAGTTCTCGTATGGGCGCCGACAAGGCTTTGCTGGACTTCGGCGGCCATACTCTGCTGGAGCGGGCTATTGCGGTGGTGCGCGAAACCACTCCCAATTTCGCGATTGTCGGAGACCCGGAGAAGTTCGCAGCCTATGAACCCGTGATCGCTGACCTGTACCCCGGCTGCGGACCGCTGGCCGGGATCCACGCCGCGCTCCTGCATTCTTCCGCCGAGCTGAACTTGATGCTGGCAGTGGATATGCCGTTTGTTACCCGCGAACTGCTCGCCTTTCTTTTCGCCGCGGCGAACGAAACCGACGCAATCGTTGTTGTGCCGCGCACCGCCCGGGGATTCCAGCCTCTGTGCGCGGTGTATCGCCGCGCCTTCGCCTCCACTGCCGAGGCGGCACTGCGGGCAGGGAACTACAAGATCGATGGGGTCTTCCCCAAGGTTACCATCCGAGCTGTGGAAGAAGAAGAGTTGGCGCGAGCGGGAATCTCGGAACGGATATTTTTCAATGTCAATACGCCGGAGGACCTCCGCACGGCCAAGAAATAGCTGTAGAGACACGGCTTGCCGCGTCTCTCACAGCACCGGATCGCGCCGCGCAACGGAGACACGGCGAAGCCTCTCCCAAAGCATCGGATCTTGGCCAACCAACGGAGACGTGGCACGCCGCGTCTCTACATCAAAAGTATTGAGCGGGAGTCGCCTCTCATGACATGCTGATGTGATGGCAAACGGTTCGCCAACTCCCTACATCGAGTTCAGGGACGTCTCGAAGGCGTTCGGGGACCGGACGGTCCTCGACCACGTCAGCTTTGATGTGTTGCCGGGCGAGATGGTCTGCATTCTGGGGCGTAGCGGTGTGGGAAAGTCGGTGGCGCTG
>Ga0209180_10000799_pt1 | contig 15103 bp, 18 predicted proteins | sample CZO8metaG_3_FD_188355 | JGI IMG/M metagenome (GOLD analysis project Ga0209180, IMG submission 188355) | Vadose zone soil microbial communities from the Eel River Critical Zone Observatory, Northern California, USA - CZOApr15con2H2.8 metaG... | ecosystem: Environmental > Terrestrial > Soil >...
CCGGGGATCGAAGAGGAGTTCCATTGGCGAAAACACACAGAGACTTTCCCAAGGGCAGAAAGCGCTCAAGATAGAAGACAAAGTTTCTGGAGGCGCTGGGCAAAGCCGCGGTTGATCTTGGAGGCATCGGCCACGAGGATATTCTTCAGGCCGTAAAAAGGCTACCTATTCGACGCAACGCGATGCTTCTTCATATATCCCCAATCACCACCCCGGGGATCGGTGCTCACGAACTCGACCTCTTTGCCGAGAGGAAAGACGATCAGATTCTAAGAATGGAAATAGTGGCCGGAGGTGAGACGGGCGGCGAGTGGATGTCAGGCGCCCACGGCGATGAGCCAAATCCCGCGATCATTGCAACGGTCGGACTCGGCGGTAGCGCGTATAGCAGAACCAGCGCCGGGTGCTCTAAATTGACGTCCGGCGAAATCTTGATTGCAGGCAGATGATCGGGGACCGTGGCGGTCTGGCAGCAAGAATGAGATTGCGGCATCCCAGTCTTTCCGCATTCCTGCGCCATGTGCTTGCAACACTCGCGCTCTGCCGCGGTCATCGCCATTGCAGGCAGGGTGCACGCCATGATCGGAACCGCAAACAGCAGCAGCGATAGCAACGAAACGCCGAGTTTGCGAACTGGCTTCATACCCTTACGCAAGTATAGGTTCGACCACAGATTGCACGCAATACCGCCAGAAAAGTTACAGGTTACGGACGGTCGTGTGGGACTGGCTCATTCCAACCCGCAGCTTTGCCTTCGGACCAGTCCTCGAGTTGAGTCATACTTCTCTCGCGGAATCAACGGTTTACTCAGGTTCACTAAAAAAAACTGCGATCTCGATCTAGAAGCGTCGTCCTGGAAAGCACAGATGGGTTTTGGATGTATTGTCGGCTATATCTCCCGCTGTGGACCTCAGCGGGAGGCGAAAAATACTAAAGCGAGACTTTAGTCGATCCGGCAGTAGCAGTAGAGGAATTGCTGCGTGGTTCCAAATGGTGTCTGATGCAGTTCTTCGGAACTCTCAACCAGGCGGAAGCGTGCACCAAACTCGCCGTGAAGCGATTCGGCGTCATAACGCATCACTTCGAGCCCACTGCATTTCGTAGGACCATCCGAGCCAAACGTGCTGACAATGATGTGGCCGCCGGGCTTGACGCTGCGCGCGACCTGCCGCACGTAAGCAATCCGTTGCTCTCGCGCCATAAGAAAATGGAATACTGCGCGATCGTGCCAGAGGTCGTACGCACGTGGTTCCAGCGCCATTTCGGTGATATCTCCAACAAGCCAACGCACCTGCTCCGCCGCTGACCCCAATCGGCTCTTAGTGAGGTCGATTGCGCTCTGCGAGACATCAAGGACGGTGATGTTCTTGTATCCGCGAAATAGCAGATCGTCAACGAGTGTTGATTCGCCGCCGCCAACGTCAATAATGGAGGCTGAGCGTGCCTCTGCTGCCCGCTCGATCAGCGCCAGGGATGTGTCAAGGTGTCGACGGTACCAACTGACCGCTTCCGGTGCCTTGGTCGTGTAGACCTTTTCCCAGTGTGCTTTTGCGTCCATGGAATCACCGCTATACCGACAGTCTACAACTAGAACCTGATCCTGCATTGAAGTCTACGATAGATTCGGGGCGCCGCCATTTTCGGGTGTCTGCAGGATAGCGCCCTCTCGGTGATAGAGGTCTAGCACCCACACTGCTGTTCCCAGTCGCACGGCGCGCACGAACCCAGCAGCCTCCAACACCGCGCCCATGCGTTGCGGCGCATGAACAAATGCCCGAAACTCATTGCCTCTCTGGCGCCGAAAGAAGTTCTGAAGCGCAATCCAAGTTCGTATGTGCCAACGATCGCGGGGGTAGGTGAACGCGATCAATCGGCGCGCTCGCGCGGCTGCGCTGCGAAGCAGTGTCTCTGGATCTGGATAGCAACAGACTACGCGGTTGAGCGTCACCACGTCGGCATGAGGCAGTGTTTGCGCAACTGCAGCGAAGTCGCCGAGGACGAATTGAGTGGGCCGTGATCCGTACCTCGATTCAACTTCGTTGCGCGCAACCTCGAGATAGCCAGGCGACGCTTCCACGACCGTGGCGGCGGTGACACCGCTGCCGGCAAGCTCCATGCCGATGATCCCAATTCCGCCACCGACATCCAGGATGTCCGCGCCCTGCAACGGCCAGCGCCGGAGTTCTGTCAGCATGAGTCTTGTGATGCCGTCCGCGCCGCGGCGCCGGTAGCGGCGCAGATCACGCTCCGCCACCTTGCGATCGAACTGCGCTTCCGCAGCGCAATACCGGGTGCAGCATGCCATCAGAGCGCCTCGCGTGCTCGCGTCTTTCCTATCAGGCGGGCATACCCATCCACCACGTTGGAGCTGATCTCGCGGAGTAACAGTGGACTAAACGCCTGTTTACGACAGCTATGGCCCGTCCGGATTCACCGGTTACTGTTCATAGCCGATAGGTGCTGACGAACATCATCCGCTACATCTAGAACTGCGCCGCCGAAAAACACAGGCGCGGAACTACCCCACTGCATGTCCCCCGGGTAGAGTACAGCGACGTCCCAGATAATGCCATTGCGCTGGCAACAGATTTGAGCGCTGGAAAGCTGCTGCTGCAGTTCCTTTGCGACGAGATGTTCTTTGTCCCAGAACTGCACGACCCTTGGGTCAGAGATTCGAGCTTGTACCATCCCACTGGGCTTTGACCAGTCCGTCGGGAGCATGGGTTCCCAGACGACGAGAACACGAACCGCTGTTGGTTGATTCTGCTTCAATATCTCTTCGATTGCGGAGGCCCCCCGCAAACAATAGGCTCACGTGGGTGAGAGCAGCAACACCAAGCGATTGCGGTCAGCAGCGCTGTTGAACTCCCGTTTGAATTGGTCAAGGTTACTGGACGCAAGCGATGTGAGCGGTGGCTGTCCAGATGGCGTGCGGCTCCAACCCCAAAGATACCAGAAGACAAAAAATACGAGAGCGATGGCCACCAGCGAGAGTGCGTATTTGAGATTTGCTCGCATGATTCAACCAGCTACCAAGCTCGCGATAAGTTGGGGAAATAGAACAATCAGGAAAACTATCGCGGCAGCGACCCAGAACAGCGTGAGGCTCAAGGCGCTACGCTTCTGGCATTGATATCGACCGCGATACAGTTGCAGGAAGCCGACAGCGAGCAATGCGAACGCTCCCGCGAGCAACCAGGGCCGTGCTGTCTGCAGTCGGACGCTTAGTCCTGCCAGTCCAATCGCACCAAGAAAACCGAATGGCAAGCAGCACGCGAGGGTCGAAAGAGCGGCGATAACCGCTGCCACAGGAGTTGCTCGTTCTGCGACTCTCATGCGCCTTCCCTCTGTCTCGCTCTTGAAAAAGCAAGCCTAAGCATTTCCTCTGACGGAACGCCGCCGCTGTTCGCATAGAGCCGGCAGGCTAAGCCGGTTGCATTCCTGTGGCTGGAATCCACATCAGCTCCGTTGACGCGGATAGTCGGCGAACCTGGGAACAGCAAGGCCTTGGCCTCAGCGTCACTGTTGACCGCGACTCCTTCAATATCCGCCTGTAACGATTCCGACACTAGCACCTTCTCTATGCGTTCAACAGCGGGCTGATAGTTCGGACAACCAGGAACGTAAAGAACTTCAATTTTCATTTCGCCGTCACCTGTTCGAGCACAGGACAAGCGGAAGCGGCGTGTCGCTGCCGGCGCTTCAGTTCTTTGTTGCACTTTTGCAAATCGGCCATTAGCTCGGATTCCAGCTTCTGGAGCTCGCGCAGCTTCGTACGAACGTCCTCGATTTTATGTTTGAGCAGTTCTCTTACTGGCTCGCAGGCAGCTATCTTCCGGGTACGAAGTTCAATCAATTCCCTGATTTCTCGCAGGGAGAAGCCCAACTCGTGCATCTGCCGAATAAAGTGAAGTTGCTCGATATCACCGGTCGTATATAGCCGAAATCCACCTGTGCTGCGGGTTGCTTCGGGCAGCAGTTGGCGTTTCTCATAGAAGCGAATCGTATCGACGGTCACGGCCGTTCGCTTTGCCAGTTCGCCAATTTGCATAGGCACCGTGTACATCGATAGAGCATACACTCTGGAGCATAGTCCAGAGTCAATAGGCGGAAGATCGCCTGAGCGAATTGGCTGATGACGGGTTATTCGATCCGCCGATTGTCTTCCATCGTGCCGCCGTCAAATTCCTAATCCACTGGTGATTCCAAATCGAGTGTGTGCCCAAATGTCACAGGATCATGGCGATTCCTGTGCCGATCACCTGGGCTCGGTTTCGCGATAAGACTATAGGACCACCGACCGTTCAGAAGTTTCATTTTTGTTCACTGGAAGATGGATTTGAACCACCACCTTTCGGTTACGAGTACGGCTAGAAACGATGTGTCAATGGGTTGCGCGGTGTGATTTGGATCGTTCGAGAGCCCGGGCCGTCATGATGAATGTGTTGTGGGGATTATTGTGGGGTTGTCTCGACCAGCAGCGTTCAACAAACCCTGCTGCATTGCCATCGGCAAGTTGTTGATCCTGCGTGCCCGGATCAAGCCATTTGTAGGCTTCGATAAATAGGTGGTTTCCGAATGGCAGCCGATCAAAGGGCACGACCCGTAGCAAGTGGGTAACGATTACTGCGTGGTCGTGTTCCATCCTAATTAGGGGTCTATTAAGCCAAACTTGTAGTGATCCAGGATCTCCCCTAACAACTTTACGTTGCGCGGGTCGCGCAATGAACCCCGCGAGGTGGTCTGAAAGACATTCCTTGGACATTCGAAAATTGCAAACGCCAGCTTGGCAGGGTCATGCCGTGCCCTGTAAAGGATTCCGGCGGGCTTTGTGGGATGATTCCGCAGAGCCGCTGACCAGCGTTGCGCCACAGCATGCGACCCATCCATGAGACGTCCGTCTGCGCCAATACGGGCGAGACCGCCACTCGCCGACAGGTCAATCAGTTTCATGGATTCCATGACCTTCATTTCCGCGAGCTGTCTCTGATCAAGGTACGCTCCCGAGACAGATGGGACGCCGGTCACCTGCCCGCATGTTTCAATGAAGGAGCAGTATTCGTCTTCGCCTGCGTAGAGAACGCCGAAGCTTCCATCTGGAGCATCGAACCGGTTGTCTCCGCTTCTGCCGAAGTAGAGGGCATCGCGATCAGCCCGATAGAGGCGATAAACGACCGTCCCTTCTTCCAGCGTGTAGAGCAAGGGAGACCGTACGGCAAGATCGGCATGCGGTTCCGGATGCTCTCCGGGCTTGTCCGTCATGCTGCTCCATGTTCGCCATAGCTTCGGGCCGCTCGCAATACGTCCGATTGATTGCCGGCACGCAATGCTGCGGAAGGCGTGATTCCGCTCAGACGATCATTTGGATTCACGAAGAAAGCCAATTGCATCCATGGATCGAAAGCTTTTAATTCTTGCAGAACCTCTTCGAGTCCTCGCAACGTCTTTCCATCTTCAAATTGAAAACATGGATAGCTATATCCGCGCTTTCCTTGCGTGAGGGCCACAAGCTGGTTCTGAGCGCGCCGCTTGTCGACTGCTTGACGCGTGATCCCCAACAGCTCCGCGGCGCGCTCTGAGCTAAGGACCCCTCCCGCTGCCTCGACTAGCTGTCTCTTTCTTTCTAGGCCGCGGAATTTCGCGGCCGCAAGGGGATCATCCGCAGCCGATTCACTGGCTAAGGGGGAGGCACTTAGCGCGTTTAAGAACACCAGGTAGTCCGTTGGAGCGGCTATTGCTTCATTAATTCTTCCTTTCGACAGATCTTTCTCTAGATTCTTTACGACCCTCAAGAGTCGCGAAACAAAGGCTGGATGCTCGGTCTCTGCGACCTCCCGGAGAACCAAATCAAGGACCCGATGTTCAGGCCTTGGGTGTGGCTCGATATTGAAGCATATCCTCCGGTCTTCAAACTCCGTCCGCACATCGAATTGGTCGAGAACGACGGAGAGCCTATGTCTCTTGACTTGCAATGAGATGGTCCTTTGATCGATCTCCACCTTGAAGTCCGTTGTGGGAGTCGAGAACAAGCACAATCGATTGGAGGATCTTGAAGGATGTGAGAAGCGAATGGGGAGTTCTACCCCCTTAGAAATGCCCTCAAACCAATCCACGATGCTCGCTTGAATCTGGTCCAGAGTGGTCGGATGGACGGTATCGGATACAGTGGACATCTATCCCCTCCAGTTTACGAAGTAATTATTACATAATTACATATACTTCGTCAACATGCGGGGAGCCCAGCAACGGATGTTCCGAAGGACACCCTTTAAACAACTTATTCTAAAATACATATCGCACAATGGAGCGGTTTCGATCCGGCAATGCGTGATCGGGCCGACTACCGAAGTAGCGTTTTTTTGAAAACGAAGGACCCGACGTGGCAAGGTGTACGCGCCGTTACCTGGCATCTCGCTGATGCGTTTCAGGAACACGAATTCAGGTACATCCGAACCATGGTGCGCCAATGCACTTTCCCTATTTGGTGGGGCCGAAAAAATCCGAATTCAGATCAGCCTTCGCACTATGGTGACAATCTTCCCAATGACTTCAGCATCGCGACTTCGGAATTGATCTCGCCGATGAACTCCGCCTGGATAGGAGCGAACGACCAGGCTGTTGTTCTCCCGGCTGCAGCACCCGCAGACGTAGGTTCCGTCACGTTTGAGAATCACGTACAAGGGCTGCTGCCATAGCGGTTTCGAGCCACAGTCATTCAGCTTTTTCTTTTGCCGATTCACGACGGCAAGCAACCCACCCGCTAGATATGGGTGGAAGGCGCCTCCTGTCCTGCCGATCCAGAAGAAGTCTTGCAGGGACGGTCTTGTCAAACCGCTGAGCGCTTTCAGCGATTCCCGCAAGAAGAAGGGCACTTCCCCTAGCTCAGCAAACAGCTCCCCAATAAACCCGGTCAGTTCAACTTCATCCGTCTCCGCAGCCGTCTCAACCATCGTTGGCAACGGTCTGCCCGTCAGCAAATGTGGAATTGGTTCGGGTCCAGCGTCCTGCAGGCTGAGACGCAGAGTCTCAAATATTTTATGCAGACGCAGCGAATAAGCCGCGCAGAACGTAACAATCTTGTGAAAGTGGCGCGGTGGAATGTTGAGCGTCTCATAGTCGGACAGAGACCCGGGAGCTACAAAGTAGCGTTCATCGTCCAGCAAATTCGCGACCTCTCGACTGATCGCCGAGGCCGCGCGAAACGAAAGTCCCATTCGCAGCCTGGCGCGGCGAAGGAGAGGGCCCAGTTGAGATGGTTCGAGCGACAATACTTCCGGCTTCCAACGCTTTGCTAACTCCTTAACAATGGCAGGTTGCTGCGGCCTCAGCAAGCTACGGATCTCGAGATCCACGACTCCAACGAGCCTTGCTTCTTCAGGAACTTTGAATTCGACTTGGGCATACCGCAATTGGGTGCTGATCGTCGCAATTCGCCCACCTCCAACAGTTCGGATCTGGCAACAACAGAGTCCCTTTCCGTGCTCCACTAGGAACAGATTCTTGGATCCCTCACCGCTGATCTGCCCGACCAGGTCTCCCGTCGTCCCGGGTCTTACACGGACGATGCTGCCCGCGAGTACTTCCGGGAAAGCCAGGGCGTCCTGGTAACCGATTTTCGCGTACAAGAAGCTTTTATCCTGAAGCTCCGCCAGCGAAGCCAGGCGTCGGGGTTTGGTCCACTCCAGAACCTGCGACAGGGGCACCACACCGGAAGGAGGAGCACTAGTACCCAAATTCCGAAGCCAGGGGATGAACGCATTCGGATCATCCAACGATGAATCCAGAAGGACCGTGCGTCTCGAAGGAAGCTGAAACTGTAAGCGAGGGATTAGCTCGACGTCGAAGCCGAAGACCCGCAACCAATCGGTGACCCGGTAATTGGAAATCCGGCTCAACGCAAACACTTGAAACAGGCTCGGGCTGAAGCTCCCATGGCGGAGATCGTAATAGAGGTTGTGCGGTAGGTAATGAGGCGATGATCGGCCAAAGAGTTCCGCTGATCGTTGGGATGCCTTGTGCAGCGTGAGATCCTTGGTCGCCAGAATGGATTTGACGCGTTCTGCGAGCTTTGTGTTTGATCCTGCCTCACTCGGGGAGGGCACTGGCGGACCTCTCGTCGCATCTTTCTCGCGAGAAGGTCCCCCCTCCAGCGCCGGTCAAAAGTCAGAGTTCAGCAAAGGCCACTGCAACCTGAACTAGATTTTCCGATCACTCAATCTGCTCGCAGAGATTTGCTTCGGTTTAAACAGTTCGCCTTGGCGGTGTCACGACTATCTGCAAGTTGCCCGGAATTTCGGACAGGGGCGTCGATTTCCGGCAAGAACCGATGGTTTCAGGCGATCGCTAGCAAGTCATAGGTGAGATCGTGGTCGGAATCCCGACCAGCTTCCCGCAAGTTAGCTGAAGAAGACTCGGCAAATCATTGAGAATACTCAAGCGAGTATGTCGGATTTCCGAACAAAACTGAATCCCTGTGGACAAAACATCTAACTTGCGCCTACCATACCGCAACGCCAACCTGAGCCGTTCCCAATGTTGGCCCTGCCGTCGAATTCCGAAGCTGGTAAGCGTCTCCGCGCAAAACGCGAGCGACGACACTTATCCATTCGCGACGTCGAAAGATTCAGCCAACGAATCGTAGAGGAAAAGAAAAATCCGGCATACTATGTGCCGCACAATTGGGTAAGCGACCTCGAAAACGGGAAGTCCAAACCACGCCTCGCGAAGTTCCACAGCCTCAGCCTCATCTACGAATGCCATATCAACGAGATCTTGGCACTCTTCGGGCTTAATATCGGCGACCTGGACAAAGAAAAAGGGTTGATAGCGCTGCCCCACACACACCTCGCCGGGCACGCCCTATCGCGGGCGGACCCGATTGTGCCGACTTCTCTCAAATTGCGTGACAAGGTTCTCTTGGAACGGACGAATCTCGTCCATCGAATGTTCCAGGGTTTGGGTGAAATGCCTTTCTTCCTGGTGCAGCACGCTGGCCTACGCGACGTACTCTATGGGTATATAGGGACCGAGGACTACACGCTCGATCCTCTGATCCGGCCCGGTGCATTCGTCCAGATCGATCCCCATCAAAATAAGGTCACCAAAGGCAGTTGGCCGAGCGAATACGACCGTCCGGTGTATTTTGTCGAGCTTCGCGACAATCGCTACGCCTGCAGTTGGTGCGACTACGAAGGAAGCCGCTTACTGCTTGTCCCGTCCCCAAAATCGCCAGTGGCCATCCGGTCCTTTCGTTATCCTCAAGATGCCGAAATCGTAGGTCGCGTCACAGGGTTTGCGATGCTAATTGCTGAGCTGCGCCCAGATCCTTCGGCAACGCCTTCTCCAGGACTAGCCACACCTTGATTTTTCCATCCGCCGAAGCGATCTTGGTACATGATTTTGCGAAGCCCAAGTCAGGAACGGAGTCCGAATACCATGGTTCGGGGAGCGAGATTGGCCGCATCGGAATTTGAATTTCATCATCGTTATTGGATCATGGCGGCCATCTTTGTTTTCGCCTATGCGTGCTACAACGTGGACCACGCGAACATTGTCGCTGCCATGGCGCCCTGGAAGAAGGAAGTTCCGCATAGTGACTTGCCCGCACGCTTGATCTATACGACGGCAGCGTTGCTGGCTGGTGCAGGCGCCAGTGTCTTGACGTGGACCAAAGCATATCGGCCTTTTGGTGATGACAAGAGCCTGGCTCTGGGGGCAAGCCTCTCGGCACCCGGGCCCTATCGGTATTTGCGAAATCCTGAATATTTTGGGTACTTTCTGCTTCTGGTCGGGTTGAGCACGTTCCAGAGTCGCGTGGGAGCGATCATTATGCTCGCCGGGGAAATGATCCTTCTCGCTCGCCTCGTTGTGCGTGAGGAGACGGTCTTGGAACAGAAGTACGGGAAGGAGTTCCGAGAATACTGCCGGCGCGTTCCACAACTTCTACCTTCCGTTCGTCCAAGAGTTCCCGCTAGCAACCAATTGCCAGAGTGGAAGAAGGCTCTGTGGGATCACGCATTTCAATGGAGTCTTGTTGCTACATTGATTGCATTCGCGTTCACCTTAAGCGATCCCGTGGGATATGTCTTCGGGTTGGGGACGCTCTTACTCTTGGTCGTGCAACAACTGTTCAAACGCTCTTGGGGTCGCGTGCGCTGAACGCAAGCGTTTCAGAGAATACCCGAGTGGACAGACCTCGACAGAGAGGCGTACCGGAGCGATGCAGGCTGGGGCGGAGGGTGGTGATCGTTTCGAGGAACGCGAGGTACCGGGCCTCGAACGTCCCACGCATGTTCGTCTCAGGCTGACTCTCCATATTGATCTGATCGCCGGCCTGATGTTCTTCGTTGATCGTACGGACCCTGCTCCATCAGGCTTTCGGAATCACCAAGGTCGCTCAATGAAGTTGTGGTGCGAGGATGGCCCGTTATGTGCCGCGATGTTTCCTCCAACGCGTGCTTTACACGGCAATGCGTGCGGGCTGAAGAGGCGTACTGCGCCGCTTCTGGACTTCGTGCAGATGTTCCAGAAATGCGCGGTGTACGCGGCTGCGGAAGTGATGTCTCAGCTGCAAAATTCCCACGCGACGGTAAGCATTCTCATCACGCAGTGGAATGAATCGGCAACCTTGCCTTTTTTCGACCGCCATTTCAGGCACTACGGACACTCCACTGCCGGCCGCTACCATCGCCAGAATCGTGGTGAACTGGCCGCTCTCAAAAACGACGTTGGGCTGGAATCGCGCCCGGGCACACACCGAGAGGGTATTCTCGCGAAAGCAGTGGCCCTCCTTGAGCAACAAAAACGAGTCATTCTCGATTTGTACCAGGTGCACGTGCGCGAACGATGCCAGACGATGGTTACGGGGAACGACCAGGTACAACCGTTCACGAAAGAGTTCGTGACACAGGCAATGAGTAGTCGGAACTGGCAGGGCAAGCAGCGCCAAGTCGACCGCGCCCTGGTGGATGAGTGTGAGAAGTTCGTCGGTGACTTCTTCTACCACGCGAATCTGCACGCGACGGTGGAGAGGGCACGGGGTTCTCTTCACTGCGCGCAAGAGACACTCAATCTTCGATCCTCAATCTGGAGCAGGGTGAAGCTGTGACGCGCTGGGGACGGCTTATCTTCTACGTCACGGATGTGGACGCTCTCTGGAATCATCTAAAGGACCGGGGATTTGATCCAGAAATTCCGCGAGACGCCGCCTGGGGAGAACGCTATTTCCATATGCCCGATCCGGACGGCCACGAGCTGTCATTCGCCCGGCCGCTCCAATGACTTGGAGAAAGGTGCCGATGCAGACGAGAACCAACCAGAACGTGGTTTATTCCAGTGGCGGACCGTCACGCTACGCCGCTGAATCTCGCGAGCGCCATCTTGGCAGCGTGATAACCGCACATGCCGTGCACGCCGCCCCCAGGCGGGGTTGATGAAGAACAGATGTATAGGTCTCGTGCCGAGGTCGCGTAGCCTCGCCATGTCGGCCGAAATACAACTTGGAGAAGATCCATCGCGCCGCCTCCGATGTCGCCGCCTACCAGGTTGGCGTCCATAGATTCAAGCTCCGCTGGAGAAAAGACCCGCCGCGCCAAAATGCACTCGCGGAACCCAGGAGCGAAGCGCTCAACCTGATCTTCCAGCTTCTTCAGCATGTCCACTTTCGACCCGTTAGGAACGTGGCAATACGCCCACGCCGTGTGTTTGGTCGCAGGGGCGCGCGAGGGATCAAATAGACTCGGCTGAGCGAGCAGAACAAACGGAGAATCCGCGTGCTGCGCATTTCGCGCCGCCTGTTCCGATGCAGCAATTTCCTCAAAGCTCCCGCCCAAGTGCACGGTCGCCGCGCGCAAGCACTCGGAAGCTCTCCAGGGGATGGGGCCGCCCAATGCGTAATCGACTTTGAAAACGCCGGGACCGTAACGAAACCTCTCCAGCTGACTTTTGTAGCTGTCCGATAAGCGTTGGCCGGCAATTCTGAGAAGTTGCCGCGGGCTCACGTCACAGAGAATCAGGTCATAGTGCGATAACGACGCAAGAGACTCAACACGCGACGAAGTCTTTACCTTACTCCCGAACGTCGACAGATAACGACATAGCGAGTTTGTAAGTGACTGCGACCCGCCGCGCGGAATCGGCCAGCCAACGGCGTGAGCCGGCACGGCCATCAACATCCCAAATGCGCCACTTAAGAGCTCGTCCAGACTGAGGAAAGAATGCGCGGCAAGGCCCGCGAATAGCGCGCGCGTGCGCTCGCTCTGAAAGTGGCGGACAATCGTCCTCGCCGAACGGAGTGCGTTCATTCCAAAACGCGCCATCAGCCAGGGATGTTTCGGAATCGAGCGAATCGGGCGAAGCACTTCGGGAGCGAATTCACTCCAGCGCTCGACAAACGGCTGCATGAGCTTGCCCCACGCATCGCCGTCTGCACCGAGAGAAGTCTTGGCATCGCGCAGGTCGCGCTCCAGTACCACTGCTGTTCCGTCGTCGAGTGGATGGGCGAGTGGAGCCGGAGAATGAATCCACTCCAGTCCATGATCTTCGAGCGGCAGCGAAGAGAAGAAAGGCGAGCCGGCAGCCATCGGATGCACTGCCGATCCAAAGTCATGCAAGAACCCCGGCAGCGTCAATTCCATCGTGCGCGCGGCGCCGCCCGCTGTCGGCTCGGCTTCGAACACATCGACTTGCAGGCCTGCCTGGGCCAGTACGATGGCCGCTGCCAGCCCATTTGGACCAGAGCCAACAACGCATGCCTTGCGGCTCATTGCGAATCTCCAACTAACCTTATTCTGCTCGCGGTTCTGCTCAATTTCGGATGCGCCACCATAAGCTATTCCTTAGGTTCCACCGTCGGCCACTCGACAACTTTGATGTTTCCATCGGGTCCTCGCTCCAGCGTGGGCGCATACAGACCCAAGAGCTGCCTCCGCCACCACATCCCGGTGGCGCGTTTTTCCGTCATTGTCGTGAACCAGTATTGCCAGAGGACCGCGCGGATCTGATGCGGCGGCTCCTGCGAAAAAGGATTACTGGCAAAGAGTGCCAGTACATCCTTGTCGTTCGAGAGCAGGAGCACTTCCGTGTTGGGCACGATCGGATACTCGCGCCACGACCCCAGAGAAGCGAACCACAAGTTCCAATCAAAGCGCGGCTGATATGGCGCATAGATTCTGGGCGGCTCATTCAGTTTCTGTGGCTTATAGCGAAACGGATAGGCGACCCAGGTCTGTCCGTCTGCGGAGCCCTGGAATTCAATTTCATATCGTCCGCGCGTCATTACCGCGAAGAGTCCGTAACGATTGGCGATACGAAACGGTTCCAGTGCCTCCACCGGAGAAGTGGGTAAAGGTAGCTTGGCAAACATCCAGAGAAGTTCTGCCGTCGTCGCATAGAAAATCCAGGCCAATATAACGGTGCTGGCGGAAAACGTCAGGAGACGCGAATAGCGACCGCTGCTCTCCTTCCAAGTTCTCAGTTCGGGTGTCGGCGGCGTTTCTGGACGGGAGATGCCAGCCGTGAGCCTTACTCTCCACTTCTCCGGCATGACGCCCAGCAAAAAGCGATCGTCGAGCAACAGCACACCCATCGCGAGAACCAGATAGTTCAAAAAGGTGTAGTTTGCCGTCAGGATTACACCGACCTGCCACGGCGTCACAATGAAAAAGCATACAGTTCTCCAACGCCGCGGCATAAAGAGCATCCAAACCAGGCCCAACTCCAGAGCCAGCGTGGCATACACGGTCCCAGCATGAAACCAGTGCGGCAGGTGTTGCACGTACCAGCCAACCCAAGTGGGCAAAGGTCCGTTCTGGTAGTACTCATCCATGGCCGTGAAATGGCGCCACTCGGGGTCCCCGCTTAGAAGCTTCACCACGCCGGACTCGAAGTAGATGCGAAACCACTCCCACTGCAGCAAGAACAAGCTCGCGCGCGAGGCAGGGTGTAGGTGGCCTAGTCCTGGACGGAATCCGGGCGGGGCAAAAAAGATGGCGATGAAACCAGCCTCCAGCAGCATGCCATCTGATTGGTAACCGGAGAAGTCCTGCGCGGCGCTGACGAATGACAGAAAGCACACGAAACAAATGACCAGCATGCCACGCGGCCACAGATTCAGGACAAGCAGCAGCGAAGCCAACATCCCCGCCCAGCACAGCGCGCTCAGCATGAGAGGCCCGCCCGAGAACCACAAGAGCGTCGGCGCATACCACACTCGTTGCAAGTGGCCAAGTGATTGTTCTACGGCGTGAAGATAGCTGCTGGCGGGCAGAATCCCTTCCAGGCCGATGAGACCGCGAATCTGAAAGACGAGCGAGAAAAATGCGGAAAAGTAGATGGCGCCGAGCGCGCGAAGGAATAGCCAGCGCGGAATCAGGCGGTCTGGAGGTCCCTGTTGCCGATCAAAGAGCCAACCGATCGCGGACGCAGGGCCTCGGTCCATGACCGTTGCAATTATACGGAGAAACAACTTCAGATGCTGTTCATCGACTCTTTACGCGAGTTGCTGCGCGCCACTTCTTGATTACTGGTTGGGAAGAGGCGGCCGAGCCGAGACCGCCCCGAGAGTTAGAACGATTGTGAGAACCGAGCTTCCAAGAATTCCCCCTGCTTGGCCGTGACCTTGAACTGTGGAATGGGTCCACTTCCTTGAATGCCGACGTGAATGCATTGGAGAGACTCCAGATCGTTCGCGGCCAGATTCCTTGTGCTTGGGATCGAAGCAGAGGTCATGTATGCTGCGGGCAAGACGGTTCATCTAGTGGCCCTGTACGCTCATCCTGAGTTTGCGTATCCCATCGTGAATCTGATGTGCGTTGGCGCCTCCGTAGCCAAGAATCAGGCCGCCCCTGGTCGGTGCTTTCGAGTAGCAAACGGACAAGGGCATTGCGGAGATACCCCTCTGGGCAGCCTTGCTAGACACCGCCAAATCGTTGGTGCCATGCGGCAGCAGTGCCACCAGATGCATCCCCGCTTCCGCACCAATCACCTCGGTCATATCCACCATCTGGATTTGGATCGCCTTTACGAGCGCCCTTCGCCGCTCCATATAGAGCATTCGCATACGGCGTATATGGCGAGCGAAATGTCCCTCGCGGATGAAATCGGT
>Ga0209180_10000802_pt1 | contig 15075 bp, 16 predicted proteins | sample CZO8metaG_3_FD_188355 | JGI IMG/M metagenome (GOLD analysis project Ga0209180, IMG submission 188355) | Vadose zone soil microbial communities from the Eel River Critical Zone Observatory, Northern California, USA - CZOApr15con2H2.8 metaG... | ecosystem: Environmental > Terrestrial > Soil >...
ACGGCGACTACAAGCGGCAGAAGCGCAATCAGTCGGTGACAGAAATTGTCGAGATGCCCAACCGCGGGCATGCACTTGTCATCGACAGCGGCTGGCGCGAGGTCGCAGACAAGGCTCTCGCCTTCATCCACCGGTACGCAAAGTAGTCCCAAACACCGTCGGCGCCCGGATCAAACCGGGTGCCGACAAAACCCTGCGGCAGTACGACGAGCGTCTGCCCCGTACGCTTCGAATCTCACTAGGCGCTGCGCATCGAAGCGCCAGAGGTGAATGGCGCGCCAGGTCTTGCGCTGACCCCTAAGTTGGCTGTCTCACTCGTCAGTACGAGACCCAACTCGTTCGTGGAGATGACCTCTAGGGGCTCAACCTTCACGTTCTCCGAATAGATGTCGATGATTCGGACGACCTCTTCGAGCAGTGCCGATCCTGATGGGCCGATTTGGGACCCTACCTCGACGGCGACGGCGCCTGCTCGGCGACCGGTCCAACTTGCAGCTGGCTGTCGCGAAGCGCCAGTCACAGGGCAATCGCGGAGCTAATCCATGGGTTCGCCAGAATTGTTGCCACCAAATTGGCGTCGAGGCTAAGGGAATGACCGCTTTGCTTGCGATAACTACCCCTTAGCGAGAGCCCCGGCGAGTTACTGACGATAACCGTCGGTTATCCCGACCCTGGTACTAGACTCGACCGACTGGCAGGAACGCGACGATCTAGGACCCCCGCATGCGAGCGACGTGGAGATAGACGCAACTCCTTAGCGTGCTCATTGTCGGAATTCCAGTAGCAAACTAGCGCCGTGGATTGGCGCGCAGAAGAGCCAGACAACCTTTTTCCTGCGCCGCGCGACGCTGCTTTCTACCTCGGCGGGTTGGCTGGGTTCTGGGGCGGGGTCGGTGTATTTCTGATTCTGGCCGCGGTCGGAGCCACCCCTGTCGTCGTCGTTGGGGTCGCGATCCTCATGCTCGGCAGTCTGTACGTGACCATGAGAGCGGTTCACAAGCTCGAACGCAGAATCACCGGGCGGGTTGTGCGACCATGGCCTTTCGGATACGCGAGTCTTCGGATTCAGGTAATCGCAACTCTGCCCTCTACGGTCATGGCTGCTGCCCAGAGGTTGAACTTCAACGCAGTCGTCGTCGCCTTAGCCATGTATGCGCTGCTGGTGATTGACTTCGTGGCGCTTATTGCTCTTGCAGCGAAGCGATGACAACGACGGTCGGTCGTCCTCCCGAGCCGCCGGTGGGGCCGACGACGGGGTGATAAGGGCCTACAGCGTCGGCACCAATCCGAGTCCGCAAGAGGCGTCCGTTCTCGTCGGTCTTGGAATGGTCGCGATTGCATCGCTCGCACTCTGGTACCGAGACGACCTCTACTGGGCTTATCAGTGGATTATCCGCTATCCCCAGAACGGCGCGATGTACATGGTTGCGCAGGTTGCAGTACCGGTCACCATCATCGTCGTCGGCATTGCCCTGATCGCTTATCCCTGGACTGGATGGTGATCCACAGCGAAGCGCCGCGACGTGCTTGACACCTAAGCCATGATCATCGTCGGCGCAGCCGCCCTAATTCTTGGACTCTGGTTAGCGTTAAATGCCTTCGGGTCAGCAGACAAGCTCGCGGCATCGGCACGCAGCATGCCTTGGTGGCGGAAAGGAAACCCGATTACGGATTACGCGCTCGGCTGGCGAGCCTTTGGTCTGGTCTCCACGGCACTGGGGATCGCGTTCATCATCGCTGGGCTTGGACTTCATCCGTAAGCGCCCGCCGGCAATCCTGGCTAGGAAACGTTCGTCCGCACGCCCGCAACTGGCTCGTGGGGAGTCTTCCGGTTGGTATTCCTGCAACCGTGTATGGGATATATCAGGTCATCACCGGCTGTGGCCGGCTGCACCGCGGCTATCAGCAGGAGGTCAGAAGAGCTTTGGCCAGCAAGCAGTCCCGCTGGGCGACCCTCTGGTGTAGTGCGTCGGTGTCGGCAGAGTGCCGATCACTTCAGTCAGAGCTGCGCGCACCCTCGCGCGCGTCTTTCATCAATGGAGCTCTATCGGAATGCTTGTGATAAGCCCCGGTTCTCCTGACCAAACAGGGGCGCCAGCTCCAAGCCTGAGGTCGCACGGTTCGGGACCATGAGGCCGAGGCTTCAAATCCCTCGCCCCCGACCAGTTTTGAATACGAAACCGATGCTTTCGGCTAGTGCGAAACCCCGGCAGTGGCGCCGCTGGGCCCATCCTGGGCCCGGATTCCCCGAGCCTTGCCGAGTAGAGCACCGAGGCGTGCCGCTGCGCTGGCCCGCATCCGCGGGGTGACGTGTCCATAGAGTTCAGAGCGCCGACCTAAGCTGACCGTGTGGCTGGCAATCCACCAGATAGAGCGCAGTTGATATCTGACCTTTGTGATTCATGGGTTGCTGCAACGACTGGTGGAGGCGCGATTCAAATTGGCGCCGCCTCCGAGAAGTTCCGACTGCGAAACAATGGCCTTGAACCGCACGACTTCACCTACGCCGAAGTTCGTGCAGCTTGCATCGGCCTGACGCGTGTGCTTCTGCTGCCCGGCCTCAACACGATCATCGACCTCGATCACCGGCTTCTTTGGTCATGGTGTGCTGAGGTTCTAGTTGGCAGTCATGGACAATTCTTCGACGCTAACGAACATGAACTGAAAGCGCTGCTGGGACTAGCGTGCCGCGCATCGCTGGCTGGCGTCACAAGGCCGGATATGTCGGGGTTTGAAGAAAGCAAGCGGCAGTACGAGTTAATGGAACCCAATGCGCGAGAACTGGTAACCCATGCCCACGAAGTCCTTTCATACCTGAGCTTCCCGCTGTTGGAAGGTGTGTTGCGCAAGGTGGCGAAGACGCATATCACCTACGACGGGGTAGTGCTGTTGCCCTTTCAAGGCAAGAATCGAAAATACGAAGCTAAAGACCGGTGCAGCAATCTCGGTGACCTTCTCCGGTTGCTAGAAGGACAGGTTGCAAGCCCCGGCTTACAGCAGGCGCTGGCTGACGTGAAGAAGCACCTTCAGTTACTCGATCCGGCCAAAGACGCATTCGACATCGTCTTCGACTGGCGCAATTCATCCCTTCACGGCGAAGTGCGACTCCCTACTATCGGCGGCACTGTCTTGTCTATGACACTGGTCATCGCGCTGGATCAGATTCAGTCGAACTACGGCGCGCTTAGGGCTCAAGTCATGAAGCAAATCGCATGGGAGTTGCAGACAGCTTCCCTTACAGGCCACCGAAGCCCGTGGGCCTACTACCCACCGTGGATGTAGGCCAGTCTGGCTGGAACGGCAAAGCCAAGGTTCAGATGGCGCCTCAACGCGCTACTGTGGCCGCCATGAGTGAGGAACCGCCCCCGCAACCGGGCGTTATTCGACCTCCTGAACCGCCGGCAGAAACGCCACTAACGTCACCAGCAGGCCCGCCCGTTTCGGCGGATGGGAAATGGTGGTGGGACGGCACCGCTTGGCGCCCGATGGCGGCCACCGTGCTGAAGCGCCGTGCGTGGATTCAGGACTGGGCCAATGAGTCTCTTGTCATGGCAGGGCTTGGATTGTTCTGCGGGTTTTTCGCGGCATTCGCTCCGCTATTCCTGTTGCTGGGCCTAATCGGTGGTGGCATCGCGCTGGGCAGAAGTCCACACCGCAGTCGCGCCATCGCTGGGATCATCCTCAACGCGCTTGGTTTGGCCCTGATCTTCGCGGGCGTCGTTAAGAACGTTTCGCGTTACTGATAGTTGACCCGGCCGGCCCCAGGCGGATCGCCGTCGGACTATGCGGTTGTGGCGATTGCGCACTGGGTGGCACAGAAGGGCGATGCGATCGAACCGGCTGACATGAAGCAGGTAACACAAGTGGTGCGCAAGCTGCGGCGCGGCACGTCGGTCTGGACGGCGCTTCGGATCGTTGCTCGCTGGCGCTCGCGTCACAACGGTCGCTGGAGTGTCCGAGACGGAACGAATCTGCTCGGGCCCCTAACGGCCTTCGCGCACACGCCGCCGATGTCTCTTGTAGATCTGGAGCTGGATTAGCAGTCCGCCGATAAGCACCAACCCCGGGATCATGGGCACAAAGAACCCCCACCAGTGCCCTATCAGAGGGTTGGTCGCCCGGGTCTCGTACTCGATACCGAGCACGACACCGCCCAAGAGACCGTAGATCGCGTACGTCGCGGCCACGACTGTCCAAACTGCGCCTAGCCTTCGAGCTTCGCCCGATGTCCAAGCCTCGCCCCACATGTTGAACGGCACCCGACCGGTCGCTAAGACGATAAGTCCGAGCGTGAGCACCCCACCGGAAAACAGGGCCATCGTCCAGACCCCCGCGATCAGGACTCCCATCACCTACTGAATCTAATTCAGGGGCGACTGCTGGTCAATCGGCTCCGATTGCGGGCGGCTGGGCCATCCTCGGCCCGAATTCCTTTGTGAATGGTGGTACAGCGAAGCCGGAATGGCTCGGAACCCGAACGATTCGTATTCAGAATCGGGATCAGTGGAACGCGATGGGACGCCGTGGGACGGCCTGAGCACGGTTCGGGACCGTGAGGCCCCGGGTTCAAATCCCGGGCCCCGGACCAGTTTCTGAATACGATCCCGGCGTCACGGCCTCATACAGCGATGGCGATGGATCACAGCTGGCTCACAATTTCCCGGATCGCTTGCGCGCAACGCGCAGTGCGAGCCCCTCCTGGGACCGATGCCTGCCTACAATCTCGACCAATTGGGCTGCGTTATCTGCGACGGACCTGGCGGCCGTCCACTGAACGTGTTGGTCGAGCTCAGCGCAAGCTGGGTTACAGCGGACCCGCGCGCTTGCCTGCCCGGGTACGTCTGCGTGATGTCTCGCCGCCACGTCGAGGAGCCCTATTCGCTCGACGATAGAGGCGCCTGGTGGGCCGAGTGCATGCTGGTTGCACGCGCTCTTAGCACGGAGCTTCGACCGAAGAAGATGAACTATGAGATCCACGGGAACATGATTCCACACCTGCACATGCACCTTTTTCCTCGTTTCGAGGGCGATCCGTTCGCTGGGCGGCCGATCGACGGTAGCTCGCGATCGTTTGAGCGGTCGCCAGAGGAGCTCGAACGGATTCGGCGGGCAATTGTGACCGCGGCAGACAGAGGACGTTGACCGTGCCGGGAGCGGACAGCGGTCACTGCATCTTCTGTTCGATCGTTGAGGGTAGGGCTGTCCTGGTGGAGATTTGTTCGGCTACGCTCCAGACATGGAGGTCCTCAGTCCAAAGTATCCGGACGGACAGCATTTCATCCTCAGGGGGTATCTGCGAACTCTCTTAACTAGAGCATCCTTCAGTGGAGACGCCTGGATAGCCTGCACGAATGCGTTCCTTAGATACCCAGGCATCCCCGTCCTTGGCTCGAACTTCACGACGCTGGCGCCAGCTTCGTTCTTCCTCAACCTCTACGCGAGCCGGGAGCCCGATTTCGGGACGGAACGCGAAGGCAGGTGGGGAGAGGTTGAGCTCCGAAGCACTTTGTCGGAGCTGGGCGAGCAGAGGCTGCAACAACTGCTCGCAACGGATGAGACGCGAAGCTGGGTCATCTACCTAAGCGAGGATCTCAAGGCGATTTTGGCGTTTCACGGTCGCCTAAAACAAGGCCCCCGGTTCGACCCGGCCGAAGACGAGCGCGATATCGCCGAAGGCGATGTACTGCGGGAAGTGTTACCTGGCGAAGTGGCGACTATATACAAGCTCGATCTCACTGACATGCGGTCGGCGAAGGTCGAGGTGAGGAATGAGCGCGGGCAGCGCTTTGAGCTGACCTTCAGTGGCTACCACAGGATCCAATCCCCAGCCGCTGGCAATGAAACCGTGGCACAGATCGTTGAGGTACGCGGGCAATCCGGTCGCGCCTGGTTCGTCTTTAAACCCCCAAAACCAGGTGGTCGAGTTCTCGCGGTTCAAGCTGAATCGGTTGCTGTCAGGCAGCTCTAGCGCAAGTGATGGATAAAGCCGAAGCGGTTAGGCGCATGGTGCGGGTCTGCGCTGGCTTTCAGCCTGCGCTGGCCGCATACGTAGAGTCAGAAGGCCGGCTTGACGAAGGCTTCAACGTCATGGGCGAGCTCGCGAGTTGGGTGGTCGCACAATCTAGAACCGGCGCCTTCCAATGCTTTGATGAGCTCTTCGACGAACTAGAGGTGCTACTTGCTGATGCTGACGAGGACGCCGAGCAGGTTCTCGTCACAGGCTTCATAGAAGACCTCCACAACATGACAGTCCGGCTCCAAGACCCTTCAAGCCGAAGCGATCCGGATGTCTTCCTGTCATACCTCGGGACAAGGACCCGCGCCGAGTGGTTCGGCCTCGTAAACACCTACTTGCAGTGGGGTGAGCAATGGCCCGGTCGAGTGGTAGACAAGTAGTGGGGCAGTCACCGGGCGGATCGGGAACACGCGTACGAGATACCGGCCGCGATGCGAAATATCGCCTGGGTGGGGAACATCTGATGGGAGGCAGCTGGTTCGAGTCCACCGCGGCCCACCAGTCCTGATATAACGCAAACCGGCGGCGCTGGCAGCCCATAGGTCGGAAAGATTTCGCTCCGCGATTCGACTCTGATCTCGCTTACCAGTTGCTGCATGAGCGCCTTACGTTGCGAGAGCGTGCCGCTGTCCGTCGCATCGTCGATTGCGCTCAATACCATCCCAACGTCCTTGGGCGTCGGCGCCACCATCGGCTTTTCGACAAGCTCCTCCTCAAGCGTCTCAGGCTGTCTCCGCAGCTCGGCGAGACGATGCTCAAGCTCGTCCATCTAACCCGCTAATCGCCCGGCCGCAAGTGAACCGGCCTCGAAGGCGTCAAAGCTCCGCAAAACGTTCAGGGGCGCGCGGTTACTCATGACCCTTCTCGGTCGTGAGCGGAATGACCGCTTCGCCCACGCCAGCGGAGTACTTAAGCCGTGCGCCCGAGGCGAGCCGCATCAACAGGCGCTGCCCGCCGAAGTTGTCGCCTTGGATGGCAACCGCAAAGGCGTCGATACCGTTGGCGACCGCGCGATCGGCAAGAGCAGTGATCAACCGCGTGCCCAGGCCCTGCCGCTGCCAACTGTCCGCGACGACGATCGCCACGTCCGCCTGGCTGGCGCCTGGGAGGCGGGCATACTGTGCTACGCCGACAATCTCGCCGCGCTCCACGGCGGCGATCGCCTCGCGATTGTAGTGATCGACGCGGAGAAGCAACCTGATGAAATAGTCCGGCTTCGAGATCGGGCTCAAGAACCGCCTGTAGACCGAGTCGGGTGAAAGGCGGCAAAACAGACGGCCCAGGAGCTCGCCATCTGATATCTCCAGGCTTGCAAGTCCTGGTCGCCCATCGCGTCCAGATTCGATTTCGATCAATTTGCGACTCCTCCTCTTGAGGTTGACCGGGGTTCCGGCCGTTTTCGCCAAGCTATGCCTGGCCGGAGGAGTCGACCAGCGGGCAAATGGCCGATCAGGTACCTATTTCAGGTACTCATTTTTCCCGGATCATCGCCAGGAAAGAGTTATGACCGACCCGGAGGTGGAATCCCGGTGCGGCCCTTTGTCTCGGTCGAGGCATGAGCGCTATCAGTAGGGCCCGGCGCCAACCCGCGCTGGACAACCCAGGCTGCGATCTGCGCCCTCGTTTTCACTGCCAGCTTCTCGCGGACATGCTCGAGATGGTTGTCCACCGTCCGCTCGGCGATGAAGAGACGCTCCGCGATCTGTCGGTTGGTCATGCCAGCGGCCACAAGCTTGACGACCTCTTGCTCGCGTCGACTTAGGGGGCCGGCATCAGCCCCACGTTGTGGCTCGCTTTCATCAAGCGCGTAGTCGATCGCTTGTTTGGTGCTCAAGGCCCAGCCTTCCTTCCAGGCTTCTTCACTCTTGCGAGCACCAAATCTGGATCGAGATCGCTGTTCAGCGGCCTCGGCGCGCCTGCGAAGCCAGGGATCTGAATGCACCGACCACTCACCCGACAGGCGACCGGCGGCCGCAGCCAGCCGCAATGCTCGGTCGTCAGCCCCAGTGGCCGCCGCTACACACGACAAACCGTTAACGCCGTTGACGATCCCTGCGAAGTCGTTAATGCGGCGGTTGACGGAGACGGCTTCCTTCCAGCTGATGATGGCCGCCTGGTGGTCCTTCATTCCTAGCTGAGCGCGCGCTTGGCCGTCGAGATAGATGGGGAGCCAAAACACGTCAACCTCCGCTCTGGCCGTGGCCACACAATCGGTGAGGAGGGCCGAACCGCCAGGGTAATCACCCGTCTCGATCGCGATTAACGCCACGGAGCACCTCACCACACTCAGTAGGCGTCGGCTGGTGGATTCCTTGAGAAAGGAGGAGGCCTCCTCAAAGATCTCGGCTGCAGCTGCAAGGTCCCCGCGGTGCCGGTGCGCCTGTCCCAAGCAATTGAGCGCCCAGGCCACCCAGCCGGCATCTCCCAACCCGCGCGCAATTGCAACGGCGCTTTCAGCCGCTTGAAGAGCCTGTCCATAGTCGCCTTGTGCAAATGCAAATAGGGTGGCGCGGCATAGCGCGCCGACCCGAACCGTCCCCTGGGAGGGGGAGTGCGAGAGCAGGTCTGCCAACAGGCTTCTTGCCTGCGTGAAGTCCTTGGGACCGAAATCCACGGCGATGCTGAGACCCAGGTCTTCGGCGTTGTGGCGCGCCCACCCCAAGGCGGCCCACAAGTTGGCCGACTCCTCAGCGGCAAAGTCCGGCAAGGCGGACGCCAGGCTCGGAACCAGCGGCCACAATGTCCTGGCCGCGAGGGACTCCTGGAAGTACTCGTAGTGGCGACGACGTGCGAGCTCGAGCTCACCCGTCTCGCGCAGCCGGTCCTCGGCATACGCAAGGTGAGACTCGAGGAGTCTGTAGCGGCTGTGCGGGCCTCTGGCTCGCTCAGCGACCACCATCGACTTCCGGACCAGGCCGGCAAGCGCATCGAGCACGATTCCAGCCATCCCGTCGGCGCAGACGGCTTGCGCGCTCTCCAGCGTGAAGCCGCCGCGAAACACTGATAGGCGGCGGAAGAGCAGGGCCTCGTCTTCGGTGAGGAGCCTGTAGCTCCAGTCGATTGTCGCCATCATCGTCTGCTGTCGTTCCGGTGCAGTTCGACTAGCCGCTTTCAGCAGCCCGAAGCGGTCGGAGAGCTGGCTCAGCAGCTCCTGCTCAGTCAGCACGTCCAGGCGGGCGGCGGTGAGCTCAATCGCGAGGGGCATCCCGTCGACGCGATCGCAGATCTGGGTGACTGCCTCGAGGTTGGCGGCTGTCGCCTTGAAGTCGGGCAGGACCAGTTGCGCCCGAGCCTCAAACAGCTGCACCGCGTCGGTGGCTGGCATCGACGAGACAGGCCAACGAACCTCGCCTGACACCCCCAGTGTCTCTCGGCTGGTGGCGATGACGGTGAGCTCCGGGCAGCTCTGGAGGGCCGCCTGGCAGAACTCGGCGCAAGCTGCAACCAGATGCTCGCAGTTGTCGAGGAACAGGACAGCTCTCCGGGCCGCCAGCAAAGCCGTCACCACCTCCTGCGTTTGTCCTCGCCCAGGAAGTCGCAGAGCGGCGGCCACGACGTCGGGCACTTGGAGGGGATCGTCCACCGATGCTAGCTCCACCCACCAGACGCCCCCTGGCCAGAGACCTAAACACGCCTGCCCCAGCTCAGCCGCAAGCCTTGTCTTGCCCGAGCCGCCTGCTCCCGTCAGGGTGACCATGCGCGCTGTGGGGAGCAAGGACTGGAGTGCAGAAAGCTCGGCGCCCCGCCCGACGAAGGTGGTCAGGTAGCGCGGCATGTTGGTCAACGTCTGCGGCAAGGAACACACGGGATTCCGTCATGGCGAGCCATCGTTATTCGCCTCGCTTTCGGCCGCCTCTCCCGGGCCTGAATCGACCCCCGCAGGTCGGTGAGCATGAAGGTGATCGTGCCCGCGAGCAGCCGCGCCATGCCATCACGACAGTACCCCAGACAGCCGCCCGATTCACGACCCGTTTGGGCACTCCCTGCGAGGCTGATTGAGCCGATCGAGGCCGGATTCGCGCGAGCCGGCTGGCTGGCCTATCGGGTTGGCTTCGGTTCGCCAGCAAGATCCGCATTGGCTCGTCGGGGGCGCCGCTGATCGTCAGGTGCTGGTAGGTCTGCGGCAGCCGAGCCACCGGGCTGGGATCTGGTCACGTCGACGGGTACCAGATTCTCTCACTGGGTTACAAGTACAGCCCATTCGCTCGGTTGATACCCCACGTCGCTCTCAGGGTCATTGTCGGGCTCTTCGTGGTGGGCTATGCGAGCCTCATCCTGGCACACCTCAATCAGATCGGGTTTGGCTGGTTACTTGCGCGCACCTAGCTACGGCACATCGCTGAGCTGGCGACTTGCGCCTCTACCGCATCTAGCGAGATCGGGGCTACATCGACGCTTATGCACTGGTTCGCGTTATATGAGCTTCGGCCCACCATCAATTCGATGCATGTCGCCAGGAGGACGACGGGTAGGCACCTCAGTTCGCCCGGCGGCACCAAAGCTGAAATATCCGCGGGCCCGTGATCAAAGAACCTGGATCTTTCGTCGTACTTTCGAGGTCAAGCAGAGCGGCCTCCACTTCGTCGCGGCTGGCGATCGACTCCGCAACGATCAGGTCGGCCGTCGCATCGAGAGTCGTCCATGGGAGGGATTTCGCTTCACCTTCGATTGAGACAGGCTGGACGACCTTGATTTCAGGCCTGCCGATGCCGGCTTCCAGGAAGTAGGCATAGAGCTTGCGCCCGATTGAATGATCGCCACCCGCGCGCCGGATGACCTCCGCATACGTCCGGGTGAAGAAGTCGAATCCGGGTCTGGTTGGATGGCACGCCCAACCATCGAAATCGGCGTCCTCCACTATCAGGACTCCGCCGGAGCGTACCGCCTCCCACATACGGCCAAGCATCTCTACCGGCTGCGCGAGATGCTGAAGGACGAAACGAGCGTAGACGACATCGTAAGCAGCATGGTCGTGCCAATGGCGGAGATCCATGGCCTGGAATCGGACGTTGGCCAAACCTCGCGTTGCGGCGGCCTTACGCGCCAGAGCGAGCTTTACGTCGTCCATATCGATTCCGGTCACCAGGGCTGGAGCAACCAAGGCTCCGATCTCAAGAGTGACATTGCCTCCGCCGCAACCCAGGTCGACCGCATTCATGCCGGGCCTCAGGCCAGCCCGGCCGAACAGGGCAGCTGTCTCAGGCCACCGGGCTCGCGCGAGAATCTGGAGCCGTTCGTATCCCTGCTGGCCACCCCTTATGACGTAGCGCTCCACGAACGGGATTATCCCAGCGGGGTTGGTGTGCGATGACCGGTGTCCCCATTAAGCGAGCCGGATCGTTGAGCCGACCAGCGTCACGGTTTGGTTCGCGTTACGGAAACTACGGCCCACCACAGATCTGATCTGGCTGTGTGATAACGCCAGCCGCACTCGGCGGACCCCGACTCTCATACGAGTCCCCTCGACAGATCGCTGGATCCGGACTACTCTTCGCCCGAGGACGTCGGCCGCCATCTCCGGAGGTGATGCCATGCGACTCTCCAGGCAGGCCTTGAGCCGCCAAGTTGCCAGCGTGGTGATCGCTTTTGTAGCCACATTGAGCGCGTTGGCGCTACCGGCCGACGCGAAGGTTGGCGGGATTAACGGCCAGATCGTATTCGCGCGCTTCAGCCCCGCGCTGAACGGTACAGTCGTCTACACCATCAATCCTGATGGAAGTGGTATGGAGCGGCTTTCCCTTGGGAACTTTGGCCCCGCCGGGAACCCGCACTGGTCGCCAGACGGACGCAGCGTCGCGTTCTTTTCCCAAGCAGGCCTGCCCTGCTGCACCGTTGCTGCAGTCATCGCCAATGTCGACACCGGCACCTTCCGGCTGCTCCCAATGCAAGAGCCCGGCACGTTGTTTACCGATTGCCGCATCTGGTCGCCGAACGCCGCACGGCTGGCATGTGACAGCTTCGGGGGTCCCTTTCCGGACCAGCAGACCGACCCAAGTCTTAACGGGATCTATAGCATCCGCTCCTCCGACGGCGGCGACCTAAGAAGGATCACGTCCAACCCGGGTGGTGAGGACAGCCCCTGTGATTACTCACCCGACGGCATAAACCTCGCGTTGGTCAGCATGCACCCGGACGGAAGTTCAGAACTTGACACGGTCAACCTAAGCACCGGCGTTGTGCAGCAGCTAGTGCCAGCCGGCACCACGCTCGTTGACTTCGAGTGCGGGTCCTGGTCACCGGATGGCGACCAGATTCTGTTCGCCGCCCGACCGTCGCCAGGCCATCGCCGTGCGCTCTATGTCGTGAACTCAGGCGGCACCGGATTGCACCAGGTCCGGATCAGCCCGTCTTGCGGCGGCGCAGCCTCCGACCCCACCTCGCGAGGCTGCCAGGATCCCGCTTGGTCACCGGACGGGACCAAGATCGTCTTCCGTATCTTCGCGCCAGGGATCAAGGTGAACAACCCTATCTACACCGCCAACGCGGACGGCAGCGGGCTAGTCCAGGTCACCCACACTGGAACGATCAATTCCGGGGAAGGTGACTCAGTCCCGGACTGGGGCACCCACGCTGCCACAGGCTAGGTACAAACCCGTCAAGACAGAAAGGGAACACGAGGTCTCCTAAGGCACACCCGATAACACCGGGCCCCGAGGCTCCTCTGCCCTGAACGTGCCTGGCTTGTCTGCACAGCGCTCAGCAGTTCGGTAACGCGGAGGTAGCTGGTTCGAGTCCACCGCGGCCCGCCAACTTCCTCTCATTCCGGTCGCAGCGCGAAGACAAGGCTTTCTTCCTGGCCGATCGGGCGCCCCGCGGACCTCTTTCACCGCATACCCGTGGGCGACCAGCGTTGCCTCAACCTCGTCACGCTCCCGGAAACGTAACGCCGAGTCCGACGTCAGTTGCTGCCCATCCATGCCGAACATCCCCGTCCAACGGAATGTCACCACTGGCCGGCTGACGTCGATCACCTGTACCCAGCTCTCGACCGCGCCAACGCCCTCGATCTCCGTGACCTTGTACGACGCAGCGCGGTTCCATTCGTGCCACGCACGTTTAGCCGGATCGCGCGTCTCGAATACCAGTTCCGCAAGGCGTTGAATTCTCGCCCAGCATCCACGGCTCTTCGACAGCCAAGATGATGCGATGAAGGAGCGGGCCTCCGCTCCCGTGGTTAAGGGCTGAGACTTCTCTCGCCCGCGATCACACAACCGATAGGAAGGAGGCCCTGGGAATGGTTTACATCGGAGTCGACCTTCACCGCAAGAAGAGCCAGGTCGCGGCAATCGACCCGGACGGCAAGCTGGTCTTCAACCGCAAGGTCCGAACTGGACCGGCCGAGATGCAGCAGCTGATCGATGAGCTGCGTCCACAGCCGATCCAGGTCGCGTTCGAAGCGACCTTCGGTTGGGGCTGGTTCGCGGACCTGCTGGCCGAGCTCGGCATCCCAGCGCATATGGCTCATCCCCTAGCCACCAAGGCCATCTCTTCGGCACGGGTGAAGAACGATGCCGTCGATGCCAAGACCTTGGCTCACCTGCTGAGAACCAATCTCTTACCCGAAGGTTGGATCGCTCCTCCCGAGGTACGCGAGGCGCGTCGCCAGGTCCGGATGCGAGCGGGGTTGGTCCGTGTCCGAGCCAAGCTCAAGGCCCAAGTTCACGCGCTGCTTGGCGAGCACGGCCTTCAGCCTGACGTCGTCGACCTCTTCAGTAACAAAGGACGCGAGCTGCTCCGAGAGCTCCAGATGCCAGCCATCTCTCGGAGTCGCCTCGAGGCGTGCCTGCGGCTGATCGACGAGGTCTCGCTCGAGATCGTGATCGCAGAACGGGAGATCTACCAGACGATCAAAGAAGACGAGCGGGTCAAGCGTTTGCTGCCGATCCCCGGGATCGGGCCCATCATCGCCGCCACCATCCTCAGCGAGATCGGAGACATCACTCGCTTCTCGTCTCCGGACAAGCTCTGCGCCTGGGCCGGCCTGACGCCGAGCGAGCACTCGAGCGCGGACAACGTGCGCCGCGGCCACATCTCCAAGCAGGGCTCGCGCTGGCTGCGCTGGGTCATGGTCGAGGCCGCTGTCCACGCCTTCCGAGACGTCGAGCTCCGCCAGCTCTTCATCCGCATCGCGCGCCGGCGCGGAGCCAAGATCGCCCGCGTCGCGGTGGCTCGTCGTTTGCTCACCCTCGTCTACTACGCGCTCCGCAGCGAGACTGGCTGCCGGAGCTATCCCGTCTCTTCGAATCCAAAGGTCGAGGCGCGCTCGATGGCTGTCATGGCCTCTCACTGAGACGGCCGGCAATTTGATTGAGCCGCCTGGCCCGAATCACACCATGGACACCAGGTCCGAATAGATGACTCGGTCTTTCATCACCGAAACGGCGTGGCGCCGGGACGACCTCCGTCTTCCCTCAGAACGCGATGGCCCTTGACAACCTCACGTCCTTCATAGATGACAGCCAAGCCGGCGGACGGTGGCGGACCACCATGCACGATCGTGGAATGTCGACGTTAAGGAGACAGATCTGTTGCAGACGCCAACCTCCCGACACTCCAAAACGTCCGCCCGCGAGCTCTTGGCGCGTCCTTATCTATGGAGGGGGGAAGCGCAAGGCGCATTTGCTACCGATAACTGGAACCGCTATCGATAGATCTGACAAGCGTGGCAGCAATCCTTCAGGCGGGTCCGCCTGTGATGTCCCGCAAATGAACCTTTGTGTAGCGAAAGTCCTTCGCTTCCAGTTTCCAGTTTCCGCAGCCGGCCGGATGGATTGTCAATTCGTTCGTAATCGAGCCGAGCGTCAGTTACCTGAGAGCCGCCGAACCTTCCGGCGGCTCTTCCATATTTCCTATCCACCCAGCGCGACAACGTCGCCCATGCGCGGTGGACCCTCGAGGCCACGGAAGGAGCGCGATCTAAGGCTTCTGGGACATCTGGTAACAGGCGACGTCGTACTGCGAGGGTGCGCCGACAAGGTTGTATTGCGTGCCCCCGGTGCCGCCATTCGTGAATACGCCGCCTGGCTCCGCGAAAACGGACCCCTGCGCGCTCTCGGCAT
>Ga0209180_10000804_pt1 | contig 15070 bp, 16 predicted proteins | sample CZO8metaG_3_FD_188355 | JGI IMG/M metagenome (GOLD analysis project Ga0209180, IMG submission 188355) | Vadose zone soil microbial communities from the Eel River Critical Zone Observatory, Northern California, USA - CZOApr15con2H2.8 metaG... | ecosystem: Environmental > Terrestrial > Soil >...
AACCGGCCGAAGATGTCGCCCAAGAAGTCGGTGCTGTGGCACCTCACCACGCCGTACTTCGCGCGGGCGATGCGCGAGGTGCGCAAGAAGTTCGCCGAGATCGAGGTCGACCGTCTGCGCGTGAAGCCGACGGTCAAGATCACCGGCGAGTTCTATCTCCAGACCGTCGAGGGCGATCCGAACTACAACATCCACCGGTGGCTCGAGGCCGAGGGCGCCGAGGTCTACCCGGCGGCCATCACGATCTGGATGGACTACCTGCTGCGGCTCGGGTTGCAGCGCTTCGAGGATTACAGCGGTATCGAGAAGCACGCGCGCCTGAAGCTCGGGCTGGGGCGGGTGGCGCAGGGCATCTACCGCCTGACCGTCAACCGCCTGCGCCGCGCGATGGGCAACCTGCCGCACGAGAGCCCGAGTCAGTTCGAGCTGCGGCGGCTGGCGGCGCCGTACTTCCACAGAAACCTCGACGGCGGCGAGGGTGACATGCTGGTCGGCAAGACGCTGTGGGCCTACCACAAGAAGAAAGCCCACATGATCTGCGAGCTGTCGCCGTACTCCTGCATGCCGAACACCATGTCGATCGGCGCCATGGCCGGCGTGATCGGCAAGTATCCGGAGATCCTCTACGCGCCGCTCGAGATCAAGGGCGATGCCGAGGTCCACGCGCTGTCGCGCTGCCAGATGATCCTGACCGAGGCCAAGAAGCGCGCCCAGCGCGAGTTCGACGAGGCCCTCACGCGCACGGGGCTCAGCGTGGACGAGGTGCGCGCGTACCTGCACGCGCACCCCGAGATGAAGAAGGCGACGTACCGGATCCCGCACGACGGCACCGCCGCCGGCACCGCGGCGAAGCTCGTCCTGCACGTCGCGAAGAAGTTGGAGCGGTCATGACGGCGTTCGGGCGCAACGCGACCGGGGGGTCTGGGGGGGTCCAGGCCCCCCCAGCACCATGAAATTCTCGGGCGTCGACGTCGGCTCGACCACCGTCAAGGCGGTGGTGATCGAGGACGGCAAGGTCCGCTGGCAGGACTACCAGCGGCACAACACCCGCCAGGCCGAAAAGGTCCTCGAGTTCCTCGCGCGCATGGAGACCGAGGCCGGTTTGACGGCCGGCGCCGACCGCGTGTTCTTCACCGGGTCCGGCGCGGGCTTCATCGCTCCGCAGGTGGGTGCCAAGCTCATCCAGGAGGTCGTGGCGGTCGCCGCCTGCGTGGAGCGCCAGCATCCCGACGTGCGGTTCGTCTCGGAGATCGGCGGCGAGGACATGAAGACGATCTTCTTCACCGCCACCGGGACCGGGCGCTCCAAGCAAGTCTACATGCAGTCGGCCTGCAGCGGCGGCACCGGGACGTTCATCGAGAAGACCGCGCGCAAGCTGCAGGTGCCCGGCGAGCGCCTGGCCGAGATGCCCTACGAGGGCATGGCCCTGCACAAGGTCTCGAGCAAGTGCGGCATCTTCGCCGAGACCGACGCGAACTCCCTGGTGAAGACCGGGGTGCCGGTCGAGGAGATCATCGCCAGCCTCTTCGAGGCGGTCGTCTATCAGAATCTGGCCACGCTGACCAAGGGCAACACGCCGGCGCCCGAAGTGCTGCTGCTCGGCGGCCCCAACCTCTTCTTCAAAGGCTTGCAGGAGGCGTGGCGCCATCACCTCGCCAAGCTCTGGTCCCAGCGGAAGCTCGATCTGGGCGGCCGCGAACCCGCTTCGCTCATCAACATCCCCGCCGAGGCCCTCTACTACGCCTGTCTCGGCTGCATCGAGATCGGCCAGGGCGAGAAGCCCGAGATCGGCGTCTACCAGGGGCGCGACAAGCTGAAGTGGTGGGTCGAGGAAGGCCAGCACGAAGCGAAGGCCAAGGAGGGCGCCCGCGGCCTGGTCGCCGGCGCCGCCGACCTGGCGACGTTCGTGAGCGAGTACGTGAAGCCCGCGCCGACTTGCGGCGCCGGCGACGCGCGCGCGCAGCACGTCGGCACCGTGCTGCTCGGCTGCGACTTCGGCAGTACGACCGCCAAGGCGGTCGTCCTCTCCGAGGACCGCGAGCTCTTGTTCTCGTGCTACGCCCTCAGCAAGGGCAACCCGATCGAGGACGCCCAGTCGCTGTTCCACCAGGTACGCGAGGCCGGGTTCACCGACGTGGGCGCGCTCGCGCTCACCGGCTACGGCAAAGATCTCCTGAAGGACGTCCTGGGCGCCGACATGGGCGTGGTGGAGACGGTGGCCCACGCGACCGCCTCACTCCACTTCTATCCCGACGCCGACGTCATCTGCGACGTGGGCGGCACGGACGTCAAGATCATGATCCTGCGACAGGGGACCGTCGCCGACTTCCGCCTGAACTCGCAGTGCTCGTCGGGCAACGGCGCCTTCCTGCAGGGCGTGGCCGAGCGCTACAACATCAAGCTCGAGGCCTACGCCGACCGCGCGTTCGAGGCGAAGGCCATGCCGAGCCTCACGATGGGCTGCGGCGTCTTCCTCCAGTCGGATATCGTCAACCAGCAGCGCAAAGGCTGGTCGGCCGAGGAGATCATGGCCGCCCTGGCGGCGGTCCTGCCGGTCAATGTCTGGATCTACGCGGGCCAGCTCCAGAATCTGCGCGCGGCCGGCCGCAAGTTCATCCTGCAGGGCGGCACCCACCGCAACATGGCGGTGGTCAAGGCGCAGGTGGATTTCATCCGGGGCAAGGTGCCCGACGCCGAGGTGGTCCTGCACCCGTATTCCGGCGAGGCCGGTGCCATCGGCGCCGCGCTCTGCGCCGGCGACTGGCGGAAGCGCGGCGAGGCGTCGCACTTCCGGGGCTTCGACGCCATCGCGGCGCTGACCTACACGAGCACGACCAGCGCCGCGACCGTCTGCAAGTGGTGCCCGATCAACTGCACGCGGACGTTCATCGACGTCCAGCTCCCGGGCGCCAAGGGCCGCGAGTGGAGCAAGCTGCCGCTGGCGCCCGGCTGGGAGCGCGTCATCAGCAACAACTCGTGTCCCAAGGGGCTCGTCGAGGACGTCAACGAGATGCGCGTGGTGAAGGCGAAGCTCGAGGAGGTCAAGCGTGAGTACCCTAACGTTGCCGAGATGGTTCGGAAGGACGCGTTCCGCCGGGTCAGCACCGCCGTCGTCGCCGCGGAATAAGCTCCGGATCGGCATTCCGCGTGTCCTGAATCTCTGGAACACCCATCAGTTCTGGATGGGGTTCCTCGGAGCGCTCGGCGTGGACCCGCGCAACGTCGTCTTCTCGTCGGACACTTCCGAGGAGCAGGGCCGGCAGTTCGGCAAGGGCCGGGGCACCGTGGACTGCTGCTACCCGGTGAAGTGCATCTCCGGCCACTACGGCGAGCTCGTCTTCGGCCAGAAGCAGAAGCTGGACATCCTGCTCTCGCCGATGATCTACAACCTGCCCTCGTTCCTCTCCGGCCACGTGGCCAAGTCGCTCACGTGCCCGCGGGTCATGGCCGCTCCCGAGAACATCAAGGCCGGCTTCATCAAGGAGCAGGACGCCTTCGCCGAGGCGGGTATCAAGTACGTCACGCCGTTCGTCTCGCTCGACGAGCCGTTGCTGGTGCCCAAGCAGCTGTTCGAGACGATGCGCGACGCGCTGCCGGGGCTGACCTACGAGGAAACCGGGCGGGCGGTGGAGGCGGGCTTCCGCGCCCTGCGCGACTTCAGCCACCGTCTCCGGAAAAAGTCGCGCGAAGTACTGGAGTGGTGCGCTCGGGAGAACCGGGCGTGCCTGATGGTGATCGCGCGGCCGTACCACATGGACCCGGGCATCGGCCACGAGATCGAGGTCGATCTGCAGGCCTACGGTTACCCGATCCTCTGGATGCAGTATTTCCCGATCGACGACGATCTGATGCAGTGGGCGTTCGGCGAGGACATCCGCGCCGGCCACATCAAGTCCCCGTTCGACATCCACGACGTGTGGCCGTCGTCCTACAGCTCCAACACGAACGAGATTCTGTGGGGCGCCAAGGTGGCGGCCCGGATCCCGTGGATCGCCTGCGTGGTCCGCATGTCGTCCTACGAGTGCGGGATGGACCAGCCGACGTACACGCCGGTGCAGCAGATCGTCGAGCGCTCGGGCACGCTCTTCTTTTCCTTCCAGGACCTCGACTCCACCAAGCCCTCCGGGTCGGTGAAGATCCGGGTCGAGACGATCACGCACTACCTCGAGAAGTACGCCTCGGCGATCATCGAGAAGAAGCGGGCGGCGACGCCGCCGGGCTGCCCACTCCTGCCGGCGGCGTAGGCCGGCCCAGGCTATTCAGCCGCGCGCGGAAGTCGTCGCCGAACTGGCGATACGGAGCCGGCGCGTCGAACCGGATCTCGTATTCCCGGTATGGAGCGGCCGCGCTCGAGCAGGCAACCGCCGCCAGCATCGCCACGACGATCGGCCAGCGGCCGCTCATGCGAGCCTCCATACCGCGCGGACGCCGGGCGCGTCAAGTATGCTCTCCACGCGGGAGGTTCGATCATGGCCGAGCGCATCGGTCCTCTTCGCCTCTCAGTAGGACAGCGCGCGCGGCGCACGCAGACCGTCACCGCGAAGCACGTGGAGCTCTACGCCGAGATCCCTACCTCGGCGACACGCTGACCGCCGAGATCGAGGTGCGCTCGCTCAAGCCCGACAAGCCGGTCTGCCAGCTCCGCGCGACGATCACCAACCAGGACGGCACCGTCGTGCTCGAAGGAGAGTGCTGGACGTACACGCTGCTCCCGGAGTGAGGGCTCCGCGTCAGCGCTCGCCGAGCTCCCGCTCTTTCAGGACGCGACGCAGGATCTTGCCCGAGGGCGTCTTCGGGATGGCGTCGACGAACTCGACCTCGCCCGGAACCTTGTAGTTGGCGAGGCGGCCCTTGACGAAGGCGACCACGTCGGCGGCGGTCAGCGGCTGGCCCGGCTTCCTGACGACGAACGCCTTGGGGATCTCGCCCGCCTCGGGATGCGGCTTGCCGATCACCGCGGCATCGGCAACCGCCGGATGCTCGAGCAGGAGCGCCTCGATCTCGGCCGGGGCGATGCCGAAGCCCTTGAACTTGATCATCTCCTTCTTGCGGTCACGGATGTAGAGATAGCCGCGCTCGTCGACGCACCCGATGTCACCGCTGTAGTACCAGCCCTCGCGAAGCGCCGCCGCCGTCGCCTCGGGGGCCTTCCAGTAGCCCTGCATGATCTGCGGGCCCCGGATGCAGATCTCGCCGATCTCGCCGGGCTCGAGCACGCGCTCGCCGGTCTCGATGTCGACCACCCGGTGCTGGGTATCGTGGGCCACGAGGCCGGCCGAGTCGACGACGTTGAGACGCTCGTCGTGGACGGGGTTCACGTGCGTGAGCGGCGACGCCTCGGTCATGCCGTAACCCTGGAGCACCGGGACGCCGGTGAGCTGGCGGAAGCGCCGCGACAGCTCCGGCGCGACCGGCGCGGCTCCCACCATCGTCAGCCGCAGGCTCGACAGATCGTACTTCGCCAGATCCGGCCAGTTCGAGAGCATGAGGATGACCGGCGGCACCACGAAGAAGAGCGTGACCCGATGGCGTTCCACGAGCTGCATGCACTCGACCGGCTCGAAACGCTCCATCAGCACGCACGTCGCGCCCGTGTGGACCGCGGCGCCCATCAGCATCGTGCCGTAGATGTGATAGAAGGGCAGGAAGATCATCAGCCGATCGCTCTCGCGCATGCCGATGCACGCGACGAACTGGATGTTGTTGGTGACGAGGTTCTTGTGGCTGATCATCACGCCCTTGGGGAGCCCCGTCGTCCCGCTCGAGTAGGGCAGCGCCACGAGCTCGTCCTCGTGGATGTCTACCCGTGCCGGCGGCACCGGCGACTCATCCGCGATCAACTCGGCGAAGCTTCGCACCGTCGGCGCCGGCGACGGGCCGGACCCGATCGCGACGACGTACCGGAGGTGCCGCGTGCGGGCACGCACCGCCTCCACGAGCGGCACCAGGTCCGCGTGCACGACGACGGCCACGGCCTCCGTGTCGTTGAGCTGGTATTCGATCTCGCGCTCGCGGTAGGACGGGTTCATCGGGCTCGCGACCGCGCCCACCCGGGCGATCGCATAGAACGCGATGATGTATTCCGGGCAATTGGTCGTCAGCAGGCAGACGCGGTCACCCCTACCCACTCCGAGCCTTGTGAGGGCGCGGGTGAACCGGTTCGTCAGCGCGTCCAGCTCACGGTAGGTGAGGCTCGCGTCGCGGAAGACGACCGCGACGTTCTCGGGGTGGCGCTCGGCCCCGTGCGACAGCAACCGGTCGTACGGGACGCGCGGATAGTCGAGGGGCGGTCGAAAGAACGCCGTGCTCACAGGGCCCGCGCTCGCTCGCGCAGCGTGTACTTCTGGACCTTCCCCGTCGAAGTGGTCGGCAGCATCTCGAACACGACCGTCTTGGGGACCGCGAAGTGCGGCAGGTTGTCGCGGCAGAAGCGGATCAGCTCCTCGGCCGTGGCGACCGCGTCCGGACGGAGCTGGACGAACGCGCACGGCGTTTCGCCCCACTTCTCGTCCGGCCGGGCCACCACCGCCGACATCAGCACCGCGGGATGCCGGTTGAGCGCGATCTCGACCTCGATCGAGGAGATGTTCTCACCGCCGGAGATGATGATGTCCTTGGCGCGGTCCTTGATCTCGATGTAGCCGTCGGGGTGCTGAACGGCGAGATCACCGGTGTGGAACCAGCCGCCGTGGAGCGCCGCTTCGGTCGCCGCCCTGTCTTTCAAATAGCCGAGCATCACGGTGTTACCTCGCAGCATGACCTCGCCGATCGTGCGCCCGTCCGCCGGCACCGGCCGCAGCGTCTTGGGGTCGGCCACCATCTGGCCGTCGAGCGTCGGATAGCGGACTCCCTGGCGCGCGATCCTCTCGGCGCGCTCGCCGATCTCGAGCGCCTCCCACGCCTCCTGCGGAGCGCAGAGGGTCGAAGGGCCGTGGACCTCGGTGAGCCCGTAGAGATGCGTGACGTTGAAGCCCATCTCGCTCATGGCGCGGATGACCTTGGCGGGCGGCGAGGAGCCGCCGGTCTGGATCTCGACCACGCGGCCGAAGCTCGTCCGCTGCTCGGGCGGCGTCTGGATCATCAGCGTGAGCACCGTCGGCGCGCCGCACATGTGGGTGACGCCGTGCCGAGCGATCAGCTGGAACACGAGCGGTGGGTCGACGCGGCGCAGGCACACGTGGGTGCCACCCATCGCCGTCACGGCCCATGTGTAGCACCAGCCGTTACAGTGGAACATCGGAAGCGTCCAGAGGTAGACCGCGCGGGGCGGGAGCGGCCACATCATGATGTTGCCGACGGATTCGAGGAACGCCCCGCGATGGTGGTAGACGACGCCCTTCGGGTTGCCGGTGGTCCCCGACGTGTAGTTGAGCGCGATCGGAAGGCTCTCGTCGGCCGGCGGCGTCCACGCGAAATCCCCCGAGCCCGTCGCGAGGAACGCGTCGTACTCGACCTCGCCGAGCCGCTCGCCCGGGCCCTGATAGAGCGGATCGTCCACCTCGATGACCAGGGGCTTCGTGCCGAGCCGCTCGAGCGCCGGCCCGACCGTCCCGGCGTATTCCCGATCGGTCAGGAGAACTTTCGCCTCGCCGTGCTCCAGGATATAGGCGATCGTGCGCGCGTCGAGCCGCGTGTTGATGGTGTTGAGCACGGCGCCGATCATGGGCACGCCGAAGTGGGCGTCGAGCATCGCCGGCACGTTCGGCAGGACGGCCGACACGGTGTCGCCCGGCCCGATGCCGCGCCGGACGAGTGCCGACGCGAGACGCCGGGCCCGCGCGTCGAAGTCGCGGTAGGTGATGCGGCGGTCCCCGTGGATGACCGCGACCCGTTCCGGATGGATCTCGGCGGTGCGCGGCAGGAACCCCAGGGGGGTCAGCGGCGCGAAGTTCGCGGGGGCGCGACCGAGGCCCCGCTGGAAGATGTTGCCGTCCGTGTTCGCCATGGCGGTCCCCTCCGGTGCCAGGAGACCTTATCGCGGCGTCCGGCGTCGAGCAAGCGCCTGACTGGACTCGCGCCCTTTCTCTCTCGGAGCACGCGCGGCGGCTCGCCGCCGTCGCCAAGCGCATCGGAGTCGTGCTTGACTTGCCGGCGGCATCGCGTAGCATGAGCGCGCTCATGACCCGGGAACATCGAAAGCGTTAGCCCACCCCACGTCGGGCGGGCGCCCTGCCCGCGACCACACGTCGTCATTCTCTAACTGCCTTCGAGGTGACTTCATGACCCGGAATTACAACCTCATCCCTTACATCCCAAAGGAGGAGGAGAAGGTCCAGACGGAATGCCGCAAAATCCTCCCGCAGCACCCGGCCGAGATCAGTGCCACCTGCACGCGCGTGAATGTGATGGAGGGCGCCCGCAACGAGGCGCGCGAGCTCGGGCTACCCTCGGCGCCTGTGGAGTGGATCAAGGTCCACGACGACCCCTTCCGCCCGCAGCCGCGCCTCCACCGCGACAACGGCCAGGGCATGACGACGACCGTCGGCCGCGTCCGCGAGGACAACGCGCTCCCGAACGGCGTCAAGTACCTCCTGGTGAGTCACAACACGCGGATGGGCGCCGCCGCCGGCGCCGTCCTGGTGGCCGAGTACCTCGTCGTCAAGGGCTACATCGGCTGATGATCGACGGATTCTCCGAAGAGGAGGTGGCACGCTACTGGGACGCGAACGCCGCCTCGTGGGCCGAGCAAGTACGCGGGGGCGGCGACGTCGCCCGCGAATGGCTGAACAATCCTGCGTTCCTCCAGTTCCTCGGCGACCTGCGCGGTCGCGAGGTTCTCGACGCCGGATGTGGCGAGGGCTACAACACGCGCATCCTCGCGCGGCGTGGTGCGCGCATGACCGGCGTCGACGTCTCGGAGCGCATGATCGCGCTGGCGGTACAGGCCGAGCGCCGCGAGCCTCTCGGCATCCGCTACACGCGCACTTCGTACGCTGAGCTCGGTGTGTTCGCCGATGCCAGCTTCGACGGGGTGGTCTCCTTCATGGCGTTGATGGACGGTCCCGGCTTCGACCGCGCGATGCAAGAGGTCTTTCGCGTGCTGCGCCCCGGCGGGCTGCTGGCCTTCAGCATCACGCACCCTTGCTTTCTCACAAAAGGGGCCAAATGGGTCCGCAACGAAGAGGGGGTCAAGATCAAGTGGATGGTCGGCGATTACTTCGACTCGACCGGATGGGTCGAGCGCTGGCGCTTCACCGACGCGCCGCCGGAAGCTCCCGAGTTTGTGGTGCCGCGATTCGATCGAACGCTCTCCGAGTACGTCAACGGCATCATCGCGGCCGGCTTCGTGCTCAAGCGGATCGAGGAGCCCCGGCCGTCGGAGGAATACTGTCAGGCGCATCCGAGCCAGCGCGGCTGGCGCGACCACGTGGCGCTCTTCCTGTACTTTCGCGCGGAGAAGCCCCTCACTCCGAGCGGGTGAAGGTCGCCTTGAGCTCCTGGCTCGGGACCGTGTCGCGCATCCAGGTGAACGTGCCCCGGTCCTTCATCTCGCGCGCGCCCTTGAGGAAGGCGGCGAGCGCGAGCCGCGACAGTGATCCGCCGACGCTGATGCGCTTGACTCCGACTCCGGCCAGCTCGGCGGCCGTGATTGACGGATCGGCGGCGCTCATCACCACGTTGACCGGCTTCGTCACGGCCGAGACCACGGCGCGGATCGTGGCGAGGTCTCTCACCCCGGGCGAGTAGAGCACATCCGCCCCGGCCTTCTCGAAGGCCTGGAGCCGCCGGATGGTGTCATCGAGATCGTGGCGGCCGTGCAGCAGATTTTCCGCCCTGGCCGTGAGCATGAACGGGATCGGCAGCGACCGCGCGACTTCGACCGCCGCGTGGACCCGCTCGACCGCGAGCGCGAAGTCGTAGATCGGGTTCGCCGGGTCACCGGTCGCGTCCTCGATCGAGCCGCCCACGACCCCTGCGTTCGCGGCCAGTCGGATCATCTCGGCGGCGGCGCGGGGCTCGTGCGCGTAGCCGTTCTCCAGATCGGCATTGACCGGCAGATCCGTCGCCTCCGCGATCACCCGGCAGTTCTCGAGGACCTCAAGCCGGCTCACCACGCCGGCGCCATCGGGGCGCCCGAGACTGTTCGCCAAGCCGAGGCTCGTCGTCGCCAGAGCTTCGAACCCGAGCGAGGCCAGGAGCTTGGCGGTGCCGGCGTCCCAGGGATTCGGAATGATGAAGGCGCCCGGACGCTCGTGCAGAGCGCGAAAGGCCGCCGCTTTCGAAGCTTGTGTACTCATGTCGCCCCCCTTGGCACCTACAGCCGTGGCGCAATCCGCTCGACCGCCTGAGCCGACGTGATGACGGGCACCACCTCGAAATCCACGAGATCGCTCCATCGGGCGATCCATTGATCGAGGAGATGACGATCCTCGCACTCCATGAGCTGGTAGCACCTGGCCATCTCCTGCGTCACCCAGCTCGAAATGTATTTCACGGACTCGGGGGCGAGTCTCCCCTGATCCCGAAACCGCCGATACACCGGCACCGGGTCACGATTCTTGAAGCTTTCGATGATCATGTAGAGCATCGTTCGCCTTTCTCGCTCAGCGGATGAGGCCGGCGCGCCGAGGCAGGAAGAGGGTCAGCTCCGGCAAGAGGATGAGAAGCAAGAGGCCGACGAAGAGCGAGAGCAGATACGGCCAGTACACCCGGAAGTGGCGGCCGACCGAGACGTCGGCAAAGCGCAGCGCCATGAGCAGCCCGACGCCGATCGGGGGCAGGAACAGACCGATGCCGACCGCGGCGGTGAGCACGGTGGCGAAGTGGACGGGGTGGATGCCGATCTGCTTGGAGATGGGGAACACGACGGGGATGAGCACGACCGCGGCCGGGAGCCCCTCCAGCACCATGCCGAAGAGCATGACGAGCACGGACACGGCCACGAGGAAGAGCCACGGCGTGGGATAGAGCGGCCGCAGCACCTCGCCGAGCAAGGCCGGCACACCCAGCATGCCCATCAGGAACTGATAGATGCTGGCCACGGCGAGGAGGAAGATCACGGCCGCGGTGAGCAACGCGGTCTCGTGGAGCAGCGTCCACATCTCGCGCACCGTCACGTTCCGATAGTAGAGGATGGCGGCGGCCACCGCGTACGCGGCCACCAGGGCGCCGGCCTCAGTGGCCGTGAAGACCCCGAAATAGAACCCGAGAACGATCACCACCGGGACCACGAGCGGCACCAGCGACGCCCGCGCCGCCGTGGTCAGGCTCGCCCAGGTCGGCAGCTCGTCCTTGGGCCAGCCGAGCCGGTGGGCCTGGAAGAAGATGACGACCATCAGGCAGACGGCGGTGACGGCGGCGGGAATGAAGCCGCCGAGGAAGATGGCCACGACCGACGTGTCCATGATCTGGCCGAGGACGATCATGAAGATGGCCGGTGGGACGAGAATGCCCATGGCCGTGGCCGAGGCCACCAGCGACGCGGCGTGCTCGGGCCGGTACCCTGCGCGCAGCATCGGCGGCGTCAGCATCGAGCCGATGGCCGAGACGTCGGCGATCGTCGAGCCGGAGATGCCCGAGAAAAAATATTCGGCCAGGACCACCGACATGCCGAGCCCACCGCGCACCCAGCCGACCAGGCCGCGTGCGAGGTTGACGAGGGCGTAGGACATCCCGCAACGCTCCATGAGGCTCCCGGCGAAGACGAACGTCGGGATGGCCAGGAGCACCCAGCTCTGCGAGCCGGCCACCAGGGCCGAGGGAAGCTTCTGGAGCGAGAAGTTTCCGAGCACGAGGCCGAGCATGCCGGACAGCCCCAGCGCGAAGACGATCGGTGTCGAGAGCGCGACCAGGACCACGAAGCTGACGACGACGGCCGCGACCATCGTCTAGCCCGAATCTCCGGAGAGCTGGCCCCAGGCTCCACGGCCTGCGAAGACATCGCCGAGGGTGATGAGACCGTAGACGACCATGAGCACACCGCCGACGACCGAGGAGAGATAGAGCCAGCGGAGGTTCAGGTCGAGCGCGGGCGAGAACGACTGGCTATTCAGTTCGGCGACCTGCCAGCCGAAGACGGCCACCAGCGCGCCGAAGGCGACGATCAGCAGGCATTGACCGGCCAGCACCGTCTTGCGAAGGGTCGCCGGGAAGCGGTCGATGACGAGGTTCACCGCGAAGTGGGTGCCCCGGCGAATGCCCAGGGCCGCGCCGATGAAGGTGAGCCAGGCCAGTGACCACTCGCCGACTTCCTCGACCCAGAAGAAGCGGACGGTGGGAAGGTCGAAGGTCGCCGAGATCCAGGTCATCACGTAGCGAAGGAACACGCCGACCAGCATGTCCACGATGACGACGACCATCAGCGCGGTGATCACGACGTGCGGTACCGCCCCGATCCACGACAGTCGCCCGCGCATGGCGCGCGGATGGTAAAGTTGCCCCGCCTCGAAGTCAAGCCGCGATGGTGCGCGCCGCAGGCCGTCGCGGGCAGGCAGGGCGAGCCGCAGCACGGCCGGGGGCTGGGGCCCCCGCGTGCGAGGCGAGCGAGACGGAGATCGCCCCGCCGGCCGAGGCGCGACTCTGAACCAAGGAGGCCGACTCATGCGCGGACGACTCTTCGGTGCGGTGGCGGTGGTCTTGCTCGTGGCCATAGCGCTATCGGGCGGGCGCAGCCCGGCAGCGGGCCAGGCCAAGCCGACGGCAAAGAAGCTCGACTTCCCCCACGTCACTCCGCCGCCGGAGTCGAGCGCGACGGCCTTCAAGTGGATGTGCGAGGAGCTGACCAAGCGCTCGGGCGGGGCTCTCAACGTGGTGTTCCACGGCGGCACCCTGCTCACCAAGGAGCTGGAGATCATGGACGCCGTGAAGTCCGGCAACGTGGCCCTCGGCAACCCGGCCGGCGCCGCGTGCACCGTCTTCCCGGAGATGTGCGTGTTCCTGACGCCGTACCTGGTCCGCGACTACAACCACGCCTACGCCATGTTCAACGGCGAGATCGGCCGGAACCTCGACGAGATCTTCCAGAAGAAGTACAAGGTGAAGGTCCTGTTCTTCTACGACTACGGCTTCCGCCACTTCTGGAACAATCGGCGGCCTATCGCCACGCCGGCTGACCTCAAGGGGCTCAAGATGCGCGTGCAGCAGGGGCGAGTCTTCGCGGACACGGTGAACGGCCTCGGCGCCAGCGCGGTGCCGATGCCCTGGGGCGAAGTCATCCCGGCCGCGCAGCAGGGGGTCATCGACGGCGCCGATCTGCCCGTGGTCAACATCAACGCGCTCAAGGCCTACGAGGTCGCCAAGTACGCGTCGATGACCTACCACAACTACGGTCCCACGGTTCTCGTGATGAACCTCGACATCTGGCGCGGGCTGACTCCCGACCAGCAGAAGCTTTTCCTCGAGGTCGGCCGGGAAGCCCAGGCGAGGATCCGTGAGGCCACCGAAACGGTGGACAGCTTTCAGAAGGCCAAGGAGATCCTCGAGCCCAAGGGCATGAAGGTGAACCAGGCCGACGTGGCCTCGTTCCGCAAGATCGCCGAGGAGAAGATCTGGCCCCAGTACCGGCAGCAGTACGCCGAGATGTGGGACAAGATCGTCAATACGCGTTAAGGAGGGTGCAATGGCCACGACCGTCGGATTCATCGGTGTCGGGAACATGGGCAACCCGATGGCGTACAACGTCTTGAAGGCGCCATTCGCGATGACCGTCTTCGATACGAACCCCAAGGCGATGGAAAATCTGATCCAGGCCGGAGCCAAGCGCGCCGGCTCGCCGCGCGAGGTCGTCGAAAGCTCGGAGATCGTGCTCACCTCGCTGCCGGCCTCGCCCGACGTCGAGGCGGTCTACCTCGAGCCCGGCGGCCTGGTCGACCGCGCCAAGCCCGGGACGATCCTCATCGACCTCAGCAGCGTGCTTCCCTCAACGCCCCGTAAGATCGAGCCCCGCGCCAAGGCGCGCGGCGTACACTTCCTCGAGGCGCCGGTGAGCGGCGGTGTGAGCGGCGCCCGCGCGGCCACCCTGGCCATCATGGTCGGCGGCGACGCCGAGCCCCTGTCGCGCGCGACGCCGGTCCTGCGGGCCATCGGCCCGAACATCTTCCACGTGGGCCCGGTCGGCGCCGGCAACACGGTGAAGGCGATCAACAACATGATGGCCAGCGTCAACGCGTGCGCCATGATGGAGGGCTTGGCGCTCGGCGTGAAGGCCGGCCTCGACCCGATGACGATCTACGAGGTCGTCAAGGCCAGCAGCGGCGGCAGCAAGGCGCTCGAGCGCATCCCGAAGGCGCTGATCCCGCGCGATTTCGAGCCGGGCTTCAAGGTGGCGCTGATGAACAAAGATCTCGACACGTTCAACACGATCGCCAAGGAGCTGCACGTCCCGGTCAGCTTCTCGAACGTGGCGCAGCGCTACCAGCAGGCGGCGCTGGCAGCCGGCCTCGGTGAGCAGGACACCAGCGTCATCATGACGGTCATCGAGCGTCTGGCGGCGGTGAAGGTCTCGGGCGGTCGCTAGCCCGGCACCCCGGTCGCCGGCGCCCGGGTTAGTCGTAGTACGCGGGCGCGTAGCGCAGGCGCTCGCTCTCGCCTTGTCGTGATTGATCCACAGCTGCGCCTTGCGCTCCTCCAGGAGCGTGGCGATCCGCTGCAGCGACGCCAGCGTCTGGTCGCGGTTGAAGTTCATCGACGGCACGCGCTTGTGCGTCCAGTTGTCCTGGAAGTGCACCGCATCTCCCGATAGCAGGAGCCATCCGGTCTTCGGCAGCTTCACGAGCAGCGACTGGTGTCCGGGCGTGTGCCCGGGGGTGGAGACGATCGTCACGCTGCCGTCGCTGAAGACGTCGTGGTCGCCCGCGAGCTTCTTGATCGTCTGCGTGGACGCGAACGCCGGCTTGCTGGGCCCCGCCATCGCCCAGTCGTACTCGGCGCCCTGGATCCACACCGTGGACGTCGGGAAAAGCGCGATGTTGCCGACATGATCGCCGTGCGTGTGCGACACGGCCACATGGGTGACGTCGGCCGGCTTGACCCCGAGCTGCTCGAGCTGCGCCACGAGCGTCTTGGCGCGGCGGTACGTGATCGCGCCGTTGGCGACGACCATGCCGTCCGGCATCGCAGCGACCGCGTCGGG